>Ga0068865_100000836_pt1 | contig 17383 bp, 20 predicted proteins | sample KBSMisM12_FD_75293 | JGI IMG/M metagenome (GOLD analysis project Ga0068865, IMG submission 75293) | Miscanthus rhizosphere microbial communities from Kellogg Biological Station, Michigan, USA - KBS Miscanthus M1-2 | ecosystem: Host-associated > Plants > Roots > Rhizosphere > Soil ...
CATCTTCCCCTTGTTCGATATTCCCCCCTTGGGATAGGGGGCGTGCTCGCGTTTTCATGCCCTTGATCACGACTCTGCCGAGTCCGCCACGACGGAGAACGTCTTCCGTCCCCGCGCACCGGCTGCGAGGCCCGCGGCGAAGCCGAGGAAGACCGCTCCGCTCAGGATGATGAGCGATCCGCCGAGCCCCGGCTTGGCCGACATGAGCGCTACGACTCCCAGGCCGATGCCGGTCCGAAGCCAGGCCGACAGCAGTAACACGGGGTCCTGGAGCTGGCGCCGCAGGGCGGGGGAGAGCGCACCTTCGCCCGAGAGTTCCTTCGCCATCGAGCCAACCCGGCGCCCGGTCACCACCGCTCCCAGGACAACCATCGTGACCAGGCCGATCAACCCGAGGATGATCCAGGGCTGGGATCCCCACCGTGTCACGGTCAGGTAAATACCGGTGACGATGAGGGTGAGGCCGGAGGGACCTCCCACCCGGCGAAGGCCCTGGAGTAGCCCCGCCCAGTCCCGGAACTGGCCGCCCGTTCGGGCTCGGCGGAGATTGGAGAGGCCGGCCCACTCCAGGGCGAGGGCGGCGAAGAGACCCAGTGCGCCTACGATGTGGAGAAACAGAGCGGCGTAGTACAGAGACATGGGACCCTCCATGACAGTGCAATCTGAAGCGAAGCCACGGCCGTGCCGCCGAAGCGACACTCGATATTTAGTTGTACTGTACGTACAATTAAAGTAAGCGTTTCATGACTCCTCGCCCCTATCGCCAGGGCCGGCGCCAGCTGGCCGCCCAAAAGACCCGCGCCAAGGTCCTCCGCGCCGCCCGGTCCCTCCTGACCGGGAGGGGAACCGAACGTTTCAGCCTGGACGCGGTCGCCGAGCGGGCCGGGGTGGCCCGGATGACGGTCTATTACCAGTTCCGCTCTCGGCGGGGGCTGATCGAGGCGCTCTTCGACTCGTTCGCGGAGGGAGGCGAGCTACCGGAGCAGGTAGGACTTGCGTTTCAGCAGTCGGATCCCGATCAGGTCCTGGCCGGTGTGGTCAGCGCCTTTGCCCATTTCTGGCAGGCCGGACGGACGTGGGTCCGCCGGGTGAGAGCCTTGGGCGTGCTGGACGCCGAGTTGGGAGCGGCGATCGAGGCGCGGAATGCCAGGCGGCGTCAGGTGATGCGGACTGTGATGGAACGCATGATACAGCGACAGGGCCGGCCGTCCGCCACCGAACGGGCCGAGGTGGAGGAGGTCCTGTACGCGCTGACCAGTTTCGAAATGTTCGACGCGCTGGCCGGCCCGAAACGAAGCCTCGAGGATATCGCCCCGACCGTGCTGCGCCTGGCCCGGGCAGCGCTTAACAAGCAAGACGGATCTCGCCGGTGACGGCTCGCAGCGATCACTTCGATGGCCGGCGGTTTTTCAATCCGGGCGGCGCGAACGGCCAGCCCTTCTGGCGCGCGCCGTCCATGCTGCTCACGCCAAGAACCCGGTGGCCATCGACGGTTCCTGTTGACCAGAAACAGCCGCCGCAGACTGGGCCGGGAGACGTGGTCGTCACGTTCATCGGCCATGCCTCCTTTCTCCTGCAGATTGGGGGGATCAAACTGCTGATCGATCCGGTCTATTCCGAACGAGCGAGCCCGCTTTCATTCATCGGTCCCCGCAGGGTACGGGCGCCAGGAGTACGATTCGAGGATCTGCCTCCGATTTCCTGCGTGTTGTTGAGTCACAATCACTACGATCACTGCGACCTCCAGACGCTGCGCGCTCTCGACCGGCGCTTTCACATGCCGATCGTGACGCCAGTCGGCAATCGGCGACTGCTCCAGTCAGCCGGCATCGAGCAGGTCGAGGAACTCGACTGGTGGGAGAACGCTCACACCGCACCGCTTCCCGTCGCGCTCACTCCGGCCCAGCACTTCTCGGCGCGCCACCCGTTTGACCGGAACCGCGCGCTATGGGCCGGGTTCCTGATCGAGGCGTCAGGCCGCCGGATCTTTTTCGCGGGAGATACCGGGTATGGCGCGCATTTCCGGGAGATCGCGGCGCGGTTGGGCCCGGTCGACTTCGCCTTGATCCCGATCGGAGCCTACGAGCCGCGCTGGTTCATGAAGGACATCCATATGAATCCCGCGGAAGCCGTGCAGGCGCACCTCGATCTTGGGGCGGGGGAGAGTCTTGCCATGCATTTCGGAACTTTTCAGTTGACACCGGAAGGCATAGATGACCCTCCTCGTGAACTTGCGAAGGCATTACTCGAGCGGGGCGTTTCTGCGGAGCGATTCAGAACCGTTGCGGTGGGCGAGTCAGTTTGGTTTGGGCGGCGCCAGACGCGATAGGTGGGTCAGCACACAGCGCCAGGTCGAGCCCTGGCGGATGAACATGTTGGATTGCCGTTCGACCTCGCGGAAAGGATGACCGCGAAACTTTCCCGCCGAGACTCCGCTCGCCGTCACGATCGCCGCACTGTCGTAGACCCGGATCTGGACGTCCTCCGATTCCATGACATCATGGCTTAGCTCTCCGGATTCGATCACAGCCAGGAATGCGGCCCTGTCGATCGCCCGGCCGTCGGAGCCGATGAGTATCCAATCCTCCGCCATGTAGCGGCCAATCTCGTCCGCGTCGTTGCGGATCATCGCGGCATCCCAATCGCGCACGACGGCGAGGAGTTCGGCCTCGGGTCCTGAAGCTATCATGTCGCGTCTCGCTTCCTCAGTCCCCATCCGACCAGCGCCAGCAACATCGCCGGAATCCAGATCCACACAAATTCACTCTTCAGTACCACCAGCGCTCGCTCGGTGAAGAACCGGGAGACGCCGATCGGGGAGACTCGTATCGGTGTCCAGGGCAGAAAGTATCGAGTGTTGGAGAAAGGCGCGAAGAACGCGACGCCAAGGCCGCCCTCGGTCATTGCATCGAGGAACCCGTGGCTGGCGGTGGCCAGGAAGAGATAGGCGAACAGGGGCTTGCTACCGACCCCCGGGAAGCCGTGCCGGAAGAAGGTGAAGGTGACGAGGCCGGCGAGTGCCGCGGCGAAGGACAGGGAGTGGGTCAGGCCGCGGTGGCCCAGCGGATCTCCGTAGGGGATGCCGAGGCCGAAGCCGAGTACATCGAGATCGGGCAGGACCGCGCAGAGGGCACCGACGACCCAGAAACGTTTCGGAACTCCCGGCCGGTAGAAGCAGGCGCCGACACTGAGTGCCGCGATCGCGTGGGAGAACGCTGAGGCCAAAATCGATTCTCAGGCTGGGCGCCTACTCCGTAATCACCCGGTCGGCCCACTCCACGAGCGACACGAAGATCTTGGGATTCCCGAACGTGGCACCCCAGTTGGCCAGATCCGCGTCCACCACCCCGCGCGCCTTTGCACAGGCACCGCAGGCGTAAATCGTGACCTTCTTCTCGGCCAATTTTCCCAGGGCCTCCGCCACCGGGGGCCAGCCGACTGGGGTCGTGGCCTCCGCCACCGCCTTGCGCATGAGCACAACCGCCTCCCCCAGCAGGTAGATCTGGACCTGGTGACCTGCCTCCGCTAGCGCGAGGCCGTGAGAGAAGGGGAAGGCGGCCTTGGTGGGATCATCCGAACCCCAGGCGCTCTTCAACATGATCTTGAGCGGAGCCGCGCGAGTTGCCGCGAGGGCGGATGCCGGGAGCAGTGCCGCAAGCGGCCACGCCGCGAGCTGGGCGAGGAAACGACGTCGCGCCATGGAAACCTCCGGATGGAGCTGGGTTACCGGGACTTCTGTGGTTCCTGATAGAGTCCGATGATGTTCCCGCCCGGATCGCGGAACCGCGCCGTGATTTCCGGCGCATCAACACCGAGGGGCTGGACGATAGCACCCCCGGCCGCGACAACGGACTTCACGGCGGCCTCGACGCTATCCACCATGATGTAGAAGAGCAGGCCGGGTGCGGGCGACGCTGGGCGACCGATAACCCAGGCTCCGCTCACTTCGCCCGTCGTATCGTCGAATGCGGTGGCTCCATCGCCCCGCTTGCGAATGTTCCAGCCAAACACCTTCGAATAGAACTCGGCGGATTTGGCCACGTCCGTCGCAGGCATTTCGAGGTAGCAGATCTTGCCGTTTCGGTTGGTGGGTGACATTGGGGGAGTGGTAATTGAAAATTGAAAATTGGTAATTGACAATTGACGCGATCCCGGCGGTCATCGTAGCATCCTTGTCGTTCATGTCTCCTGTTTTTCAACACGAAGACACGAAGGGCACGAAGGAGGTGTCGACAACGTTGATTTCGCCTCAATAAAGCAAATTACAAATTTCAAATGCAAATTGGTAATGAAATTGAGACCGTCTTTGCGGTCATCGGAACCGTTATGCGATTCGTGTCTTCATGTTCAACCCAGCGGAACGCGAGGTGTACACGGATCCCTGGGTGATGGAAGGCTGCTCGCCGCTCTCTCTACGGCCGGAAGATATCGGCGAGTCGGGCGATATAGATGTCTAAGTTCCCGTTCCGGTCGTCCTGCCAAACGAGATAGTCCTGGGAAATCCAGGGGAGTTGCTGCGCTGACGCGAGATTGGTGACGCGCTTTTGTATGCCCGCATCGAGATCGTACGCATAGATGTCGTCATTGGCGCTCATCCACGCAATACGGCCCCCCCACATCGTGAGCGCATTCTCTAAGGAATCGGCGTTCACGGGACGCTCGTGGTCCGAGCGGTTGAAGTCGTATTCATAGAGGCTGAAGAGTCCACCCCGACTGTCGCCCCAGACGATGCGATCGCCGAAGATGGCGCTGCCTCGCGCCAGAGTGGGGCTCTGGGTGAGCCGGGTCTCCTTCCCCGCGGTGAAGTCGTAGGTATAGAGATCCCACCAGGTGCCGCGGTTTCGTTTATCCGACCAGGTCACCCGGTCGCCGAAGATCGCTGGATCCGCTTGGTCCGTGGTGTCGGTGGTGAGCCGAGTCTCTTTCTTGGTATTGAAATCGTAGGTGTAGATGTCCCAGTTGTTGTTTCGGTTCATGTGCCACGCCGCTCGATGGCCGGACAGGGCCAACCGGCCGAAGCCGTAGTTGCGATCTTCGCTCGCGAATTGGGTTTCCTGTCCGCTGTTCAGGTCGTAAGTCAGGAGTTGCCAGTCTCCGGTGGGAGGAAGGCGGACATAGATCACCCGATCGCCGTCAATGGTCGGGATGATGTTGGCCGTGTTGTCCGGAGTGAGCGTCGTGGTGTCCCCCGTTGTCAGGTCGAGAAGGACGATCGCCTGATTCCCCGGCGCGCGCTGGTCGACAAAGACCACCCGGCTTCCGGATACCGACGGGGAAATCTGGCCGGCCGGACTATCGGTCAACCGGCACCAGGAGTCGAGTTGGCCGTCGCCTTTGCAGAACGTGAGGGCGGGGACGACATGAAAGGAGGCAGTGCCGGTGAGGCCCGCCGCGCTGGCCCTGACCGTCGCGGAGCCGCCGGCGAAGCCGGTCACAATTCCGTTCTCATCAACCGAGGCGACGACCAGGTTGTCCGTCGTCCAGGTGATTGCCACACCACTCACGACCGCCCCGTTCTCGTCGGTGAGGTGTGCCGTGTACTGTGCCCGTCCTCCGAGGTCGAGGGTCGCGGGCCCGGTCACCGTCAGTTGACCAGGATGAACGCCCGTCGCACTATCCTCTCCGCACCCGACGAGAATTACGAGTCCAGCAACCAGCGTCAGGTCAACCGGTGCCTTGCGCATACTCCCTCCTTGGAGCCGCCCCGTCCGTCCGCCTTCCCGCCCTCCCGCCTTACCGCCTCAACTGCCAGACAATCGTTTCCGTCCCGCTGACCCCGTTCGCAGCATCCGCATCCGGATGCTCATGCGCATCCTTGCCCTCAAGGGTGGCGTAGTCTGCGGCCTGCTGTTCATAGGTATCGATGGAGGGGCTGTCGTTCCGGGTGGGGTGCTCTCCGGCCGACCCAGGGCACCAGACCTTGATGTTGTATTTGCCAGAGGTTCCGGTGCCAGAGTGTTCCGCAGCCAGCATGCCCGGCCCGTCGAAGGCCGGACCATCGGGCGTCTTGACCTTGCAGCTGACCTTGCCGGCTGCGACCGTGGCTGTGATCGAGCGGGTCTCCGTGCCGTCGGGGGTCTTGAGCTCGGAGGAGTAGCTGACGGTCCCGCTGTAGTAATGAGCGCAGTTGTAGTTCGACAGGCTGTCCGTCTTACAGCCGGACCAGGGACCGCTGGCCTGGCCTTGAAGAAGAGCCGGGCGTTGCAACACTATGATCGGGAGCAGGAATAGCACTACACGTCGGGGCAGCATCGCCATGGGGCCTCCTGGCCTTGGGGGGATCCCTACGGCCGATAAACTGCGGCGCGCGGCGCCGGGAGACAAGCCGTGCGTCTAGCTCTGCCGCGATGTTTCATGCGGTGCATCTGTGGAACGTGGAGAGCCGGAGCCAGCAAGGCAAAGCCGAAGCCACCGCACCTGAGAGAGGGACGTTGCCTGAGACAGTGGCGGGTAAGTGCTCGTTTTACGATAGTAGAATGGGTACCCACTATCAGATAGGGCTTAGGACCCACCACAAATCAGGAGGCCGAACATGTCGAGTGGTAAACCAAAGGGTGAGAGACCGCTGGGACCGGGAAAGGCTCGGGGGGCCGAGAATCCATCCCTAAGGGACTTGGAGGTACGCGGTCAAGGCGTCCAGGGCGGAGCTTCGCTCGGCGACGACAACGGCGCGGGGGATCTCACTAAAGGAATCGCATCGGACAGCGCAGAGCTGAAGAAGGGAACCCGGTAAGTCGGCCGTCCACGAGGGGGCGCTAGTGGCGTGACTGAAGGCATCCTATGCGCGCGCACATGCCACTTAACGCCCGGGCGTTACCTGCAGGCGAGGAGTGTGGGAGTCCGGCTCGACCCTCAGGGCTTCACCATGATCTTGATCGCCGCCCGCTCGTTCATCGCCCGGTAGCCGTCGGGAACCTGGTCGAGGCCGATGATTCGGTCGAAGACGCGTCCGGGCGTGATTCTGCCCTCGAGGATGTCGGGGAGAAGTTCGTCGATATACGCGCGGACGGGGGCAGGGCCGCCGCTGATGGTGACGTTGCTGAAGAATGCCATCTCCCAGGCGGCGGTGGTCTCGTAGTGGGGCACGCCGACCCGGCCGACGACACCGCCAGGGCGGACGATGCCGATCGCGGTGCCCAAGGCCTGGTCGGTGCCGACGCATTCGAGAACGGAGTGGGCGCCGAGGTCGTGCGTCAGATCCCGCACCAGCTCCACTGCCTCATCACCGCGCTCGCTCACGACGTCGGTCGCGCCGAACTCTTTCGCCAGCGCGATACGGTCGGGACGGCGACCCAGGATGATGATTCTCTCGGCGCCGAGGCGCCGGGCGGCGATGACGCCGCACAAGCCGACGGCCCCGTCGCCGATGATGGCCACCGTCGAGCCGCGGGTAACCTTGGCGGAAACGGCCGCGTGATGGCCGGTCCCCATCACATCCGACAGCGTGAGCAGGGACGGTATCAACGCATCGTCCGCGGCGACCGGCAGAACGACAAGCGTTCCGTCTGCCTGGGGAACCCGGAGCGCTTCGGCCTGGGCTCCCCCCACCTCTGGCGTGCCGAAAAACCCTCCGTGAAGGCACGAAGTGTTCAGTCCCTCGTGGCAGAAGACGCAGGTCCCATCCGAGTAGGCGAATGGCATCACCACCAGGTCACCCTTCTTCAGCTTGCGTACGTCGGCTCCCACCGCTTGCACGATGCCGATCGCTTCGTGACCCATGGGTTTCCCGCCCTCGCCCGGCTCCATCAGGTTGTAGGGCCAGAGATCGCTGCCGCAGATGCAGGCGCTGCTGATGGTGAGGAGGGCATCGCTAGGTTCGACGATGCGGGCATCGGGGACGGTCTCGATCCGGACGTCCCCTGCGCGGTACATGATGGTTGCTCGCATCGCGATCTACCCCTCCAACTCCTCGGCGCGCATCGTGAATCCCTCGCGGAGCTTGATATAGTCCATCAATCGCCGCAACACCTCGGTCCGCTCCACAGTTGTTAGCGGTTCCCGCCGACCATCGCTGTATTCCCAGGTAGCGTGGATGTGTGACAGGTGGCCGTTGGGGCCACCCCAGTAGGAGGCGAACACCCATACCCGGCGCTCGCCCTCGATGTAGTAGGCCGATTCACCGCGCCAGTCGAGCTCCACGGTGAACTCACGCTGGGTCTCGGGCTTGCGACTCATTTCCACCCGCCCTTCCGTCCGCCCAGCATCATTGCCGCCATCATGAGGCCATAGCCCGCGGCCAGAAGCGGAATCGGCGCGCCCCCGATCAACAGGGCGGTCTCCCGAGCCGACTCGGTTCCCGCCCGCCAAAGTGCCCCGCTGAGACCGATCATTCCCAGCACCGCCAGTAAGGGCGTCAGTAAGGCGATACGGGTCCTCCCGCTTCGAGTAGTCATCACGCCGATCAGATAGATCAGCGCCAGGCCATCCATGGTCCACGCCGCAATCATCCAGGGGGTGAGTTGTTCGGCGCGAAACAGCGTGACCGCCATGACTGCGGCGCCCAGGGCCACCCAGATCAGCCAGGACACCACGACGATCCCCGGCAGCTGACCGCGACCCACCTTATAACCCCAACGCAAGATCGCGGCTCCCAACTGACCGCTGGCGGTGGCGACGCCCACCGGCTGGCGAGAGAGAAGCAGCGCACCGAAGCCGCACAATGCGGCGACCAGTCCGCTCCACACCGCGAACCCCAGCGGCAGGCCCCAGCGGAGTGCGCACCACACCGCCAGCGCCGCCATCGCAACCGTTACGGCGAGCCGACGAAGCATCGCAGCCATCACGGGCACCGGTGATTCGTCATGGGGCGAACAGACTGTCGTACTTACCAGTAGCCAGCGCCGCGTCCACCCGCTGTCCGAGCGTGGCCACCAGTGTGGTGTCCGCGTTACTGCCCCGATCGGTGGAGAGCATGACATACCCGAACTCGGAACTGAACGCCACGTTCACCTTGGTGCCTTCGATGGTCACCGGGACCTCGTAGGCTCCCGAGTCGGCGGGCTGTCGTTCGGCCTTGAAGTCCCGAATCAGGAGGTCCACCAGGGCCTCGCGCAGCGCTTCGGAGCCTTTCTCCAGCCGGTAGGTTCGGTAGCCGTCGCTCTCGACCGACAGCTCACCGTGATAGGGCAGGGGCACGAAATGGCGGCGTTCGACCAGTCGGTCCACCCCGTCAGCTCCCCTCGTCCACTCGAAATGGTGATTCAGCCAGGCGGGGTCGAGGGACTCGAACTTGGCATAGCGCATTCGGGCCGGATCGATCGGCAGGGTGTAGGTCCGATTCGCTACGGCATCGGTGACCAGCAGCATCGGCTTGGGCGGCTGCGAATCGCCCAGGTAGGTGTAGGTGACAAAGCTTCGCTCGTCGGGGGAAAGCCCCAGCGGCGGCACCGCGGGGATGGCGTAGACGGTGCTGTCCCCGTTGAAGTGTCGCACTGCCAGCCCGCGAGTATCGACTACCGCGGAGCCGATCCGGTAGAGTCCGGGATTGGCGTAGCTGATCCGATCGATCCGGCCACTCACTGGCTTCCATTGGGTGGCGGCGCGGAACAGCGCGGTATCCGAGGTCAGGACCTGGCCTTTCATTCCTCTGCTGGCCGAGGCCACGAAGTCGATGCGAACCCGCTCCCCCTCCTCCGTGACGAGGTAGCAGTACCCCCCGCCAGTGGGACTATCCACATGGATCAGGAAGGCAGGCTGAGGACCGGCGACGAGGGCAATGTCGTCGACCAGATCGAAACGTTCGGTCGAGTCCCCAGTTGCGCTGGTCTTCCCCTCGATGACCAGCGGCTGGCCTCCATGGCGGAGGGTGAAGCTGGCGTTGGCCGCGTTGACCGTTCGGCCGTCCTGCTGTTCCTGGCGAAACCAGCTCGTAGTTGTGAGGACCTCGAACGACCCCACGGTCTCGGTGCGAATCGGACTGCTCACCTTCTGAACCCGGTATCGAAAACTCACCAGGTCGGGTGGAACCTTGACCCCCGGCCGGAAGTCGGGCTCCCAGCCGCTCCACTCCAGATTCTTCTTGCGCGGAAAGGCGGGGAGCCGCACCTCGAACCCCGGAGTGTTCTTCCCGCCGGTGTTGACCGTCAGCATGCGAGTGCCGCGGCTGGTGAAGACGCTGACGGCTCCGGGCACCACCCAGCGGCCGTCCACCTGATGAGCATCCTCCATCCAGAGCGGTCCGTACTCCGAGGCCCGCACGGTATGGGAGAAGTAGGGAATCGAGTGGAGACCAATGGAGACCTCATCCTTTCCTTCGGTCTTGGGCGCTTCCTTCTGTCCGGCCGGCCAGCGAACCTCGACCGCCAGCAGCAACGGCTCGCCGCCAATTTCCGGCGGCACATCGGCCAGCGCCCTGGTAAGGCCGAGACTCACCGAGCCAATCCCGATCACCAGGCCCAGGGAGATTCCCAGCGCCTTGAGAAATCCGGGGTGAGCCCCGGCCGCCACCATGCGGGCCGTGATGAGACCAATGACGACCCCCGCCCCGAAGCTGAGGATGGCGATTCCCGCGACGAAATACCCCGACGCCCCCTCTCGCCCGGAGATGTGATACCAATCCACCGCCATCGCCGCGATGAAGCCGCCGACGAAGAGGGCGAGCAGACCAGTGAGCAGCGCGCTGAAAATGGAAGCGGGCCAGGACATAGGGACCAGGAGCGGAGGAAGGGGAAATGCCGCCCTATTCTACATCGGCGAGATAATCTGAGGGAGGGCGACAGAGACCTGACTGCAACCTTGACCCGCATTCCGAGGGGTTAAAATTGAGTGACGCACGTGCGTCACACTCAGATCCGTGGAGGAACCAATGTATCTCGTCCGGGAAGTCTTCAATTGCAAGCCGGGTAAGGTGCGCCCGATGGTGGATAAGTTCATCGCGATGGGAAAGCTGGGCGAAAAGGTCGGCATGCCACGCATGCGGATCATGACCGACCTTGTTGCTGAGCACTACTGGACGGTCGTTGCGGAGATGGAGGTCCCGAGCCTCCAGGCCTTCGAAGACATGATGAAAAACCCTCAGGGTTCCGCGGAGGACATGAAAAAGGTGGAGGAGCTCATGAAGGGCTATCACGATCTGGTTGATCACGGGAGGCGAGAGATCTACAAGATCGAGGGCTGACCGGCGGCTATTGCGCTTTCACCGTGGCCTTGGCGGCCTCCCGGCGCGCGTTCTCCTCTTCGACGAGCCGGTAGGCGATGTAGTACTTGAAGATGTTGGAGACGTAGGTCACGGTCTCGCGCCCGATGCGCTCGGACGCGATCTGCTCCACGTTGCCGAACCAGACGTTCGGGTTCAGTCGGCGCTTCTCGGCCTCCCTCCGCAACTGGCTGACCCGGCCCGGCCCCGCGTTGTACGACGCGAAGGTGAACAGCGCCTTGTTCAGGTCGTCCATCGGCTCGTTCTCGAAATACGTGTCACGCACGGTGCGCATGTATTTCACGCCGGCATGGATGTTCGGCTCGAGTAACGTGATGTCGCCGACTTTCAGTGACGCGCCGGTCTCCGGCATGATCTGCATGATCCCGATGGCGCCGACCGGGCTCCTGGCGTTCTGATTGAGCCGGGACTCCTGGTATGCCTGAGCGGCCATCAGCAGGTAATCCACGTTGTACTTGTCGCTGTACTTCCGAAACAACTCCACGACCGCGAGGAACGTCTTGCGCCCTTTCGCCGACGTGGCGCTCTGCACGTAGGTCGCGTCGACGAGGTATTTGCGCTGGATCTGGTCGCCAAAGGCCGATCCCAGCCCGTACTTCCCCATGAACGTGTTCAGAGCGGCGAGCAGCTGCGGGTTGTTCTTGCGGACCGCGATGCCGAGGCTACCGCCGGTCTGCAGCGCAACATTCTCGTGGACGAGGATGTTGGGAAAGACCTTGCTCCAGAAGGCTGCGAGGTAGTCGTCGACCACGATGGTCGGGATCAAGCCCGCGTTCACCATCTCGAGCAGGTCGTCGTCCTCCAGGTTCGCCGGAGCCTCCTCAATCAGCACCGGAGGCTTCCCCTCGGCTTTGAACTTCTCGCTGAGCGCCAGCAGGTTCTGGTAATAACCGCCGAGTTTGCGGGCGAAGACTTCTCTGCCTGCCAGGTCCTCAAGGGAGCCGATCGTTGGCGCGCCGGGGCCGGTGACCAGGATCTGCTTGACGTTCATCCGGGTGGGATCGCTGAAGTCGACGTACTGCTGCAGCTCGGGCGTCACCGGGACCTGTGCCGCAACCATGTCCACCTTGCCATCGACGAGTGCCGGCAGCAGCATTTCGCGCGGCAGCGGGAAGAAGATCACCGAGATCTTGTTGCCGGTGCCGGTCTTGAAGTGGGTGTTAAGCCGTTCCTCCATGAGCTGGCCGTACTCGTACGCGATGCCGCGTTGCTTACCCCGGTCGATGAAATAGAAGGTGCGATTGAAAGTCACGCCGACCCGGACGGCCCGTCGCTTGACCAACTCGTCGAGGTCGCCGGTAAACGGTGTCAGCACGGCCTCGCGCACCGAAAGCGGCAGCTGGGTTTCGAGCTCGGAGGGCGGCAGTGGAATCGGAACATCCGCGATTGGCGGTTTCGGCGCCTGCTTGTCACCGCCACATGCGGTAAGTGCCATCACGGCGCCGACCAGCAGAACCGCAGTGAGATCGGTCCTTGCCTTCATGATTCTCTCCAGCTTCACGTCCGAGGGGCTACTTCGCGGGTCCGCTCCCAATAGGCGGGTCGAGCAGGAATGCCGCAAGGTGGGGCGGGCTTGCCCTTTGGGGCATCCCCGATCACCGAACCGCTTATGCCATCGCTCCGTGCAGAGCCCACGGATGCCGCTGATGGCGCCGCCGTGCCAATGTCGCGAGGGACACTGTCAGGGCTCGAATCATGATCCATTTGTCGGGAAACGGAGGGAACCTGCCCCACGAACCTGCCTACTGAATTGCTAAGTCCAATTGGCCCCGGTGGATTCGAACCACCATTCTCGGATCCAAAGTCCGATGTCCTGCCGTTGGACGAGGGGCCAGTGCGGTCGGGGAAACTTAGTGGGACAGAATAGAAGGAGAAGGGAGACGGGAGACAGGAGACGGGACCGTGGCGCAGCCACGGTCTGCCGAGCCGCGACTTTGGTCGCGAGTGTCGGAGTTCCCCCCGACTTTGCGATTTATGGAATGTCAGATTGTACCCACACACCATCGATAACAGATGCATCTGCATCCGTATGAAGGAGTTAGTTATGGACCAGTCGCTGGTTAATTCGGGCTTCGATGTCGAGCTGCTGATCGGCGGCCGCTACGTCGCCTACATGCTGCTTTCCTTCTCGGAAACGGGCAGTCTCCCCCTCCGGGTGCCAAACGGCGCCGGCTTCGTGGACATCTTCCAGCCGAACGACGTCGACCGGCTCTACACATCTCAGCCGGACGCCATCCCCGCCGTGGCCTCCCCGGATTCCTTCAAGACTGAGCTGATCTTCGGTCACCCGACCGGGGCCAATGTCAGGGTGGATGTCGAAGCCGCATTCCCGGGAGAGTTCATCACGGCGTTCGCCAGCTTCGAGTTGATCCACGATACGGATTCCCAGGGGAACCAGACCAATCATCGGATGCACCTCAGCGTCCTCGCGATCGAGCTCACTCCGAATCTCTTGGCGCTTCTCCTCGCGTCGGGACAAACGGTGGATCAGGTGCTGGCGCAGATCCAGAGCCAGGTCCCCGCGGATATTCCGCTTCCATTTATCGGTGCCGGCGGCCAGGTGACCTCGGTTGCGCTTCGGCAGCTGCCCTCGCTCGACGGAGGTCCGGTCGCGATCGGGGTCTACCTGAACCTGCTGCTTCGAGGCGGTCCGGAGCCCGACAATTTCCTGCCGGATCGGGGCGACATCTTCCAGGGAATGAACTTCCTCGAGGAAGGGAAGGACATCGCCTTCGCGGTGCGGGACGGCTTCCTGAAGGATCTCTCCGCGCACGAGAAGTTCCTCTTTGCCGCACCCAAGGACGACGGGAGCGGCGAATTCTTCTTCCCCATGCGGCGGGACTTCTTCGATCCCCAAAGCGAGGTGATCGGCCAGCTCTTCGGCGTCAGCATCGCACCGGGTTTCAATCCCCAGAACGGGCAGCTCACCGGCGAGATCACCGTGAAGATCGAGGGCGAGTACTTCGTCGATAATTTCTTCGATCCCGACTTCACCTTCACGCTGACCCTGGTCCCCAACTTCGACGACGGGGTCATTACCTGGTCGCACCGGACCGACCTGGACTCTACCCTGGCAGAGGTCCTCTCCTTCGTGGTGCTGGGATTCGTCGGCCTGATCGGGTACGCCATTGCGGCGGACGTCATCGCCGATGACGTGCTCGACGACGACCAGCAGAAACAGATGTCGCAATTCCTCGAGTCACTGCCGGTTCGGGTTCCCCTGGAGCTGATCCGCTGGGACCCGTTCTACCTCACCAAGCACGAGGTGGTGACCCGGGTAGACGAGTGGATCGTCAACGGGAAGGGCATTGCGTTCACTGGTCGCGCCTGCCTGGGGAAGGAAACGGAACCGGTCGACCACGTGGTGCTCCGCACCGAGGTGCGCAACAGTCTCTTCGAGATTGAGCGCTACGAGTACCGGGTGCGGGACCAGGTCAGAAATGTCGTTCCGCGTGATCCATCCCAGACTTTCTCCGCCACCGACCGGCTTACCTGGATTCAGAACGCGACCGATCCAATTCTCTTCGGCCTGACCGATGCCGAAATCGTAGCGCGATTGGACGAGAAGAAGATCATCGGACGGCAGGATCTGCTGCCCAAGAAAGTCCACCTTGACGACCACAAGATCTTCCGCATGCTCTGCATTACCCCGCTCGAGGTGAAGGAGCAGATCCGGATCGTCGAAAACCGGTTCAAGAGCGAGACCCGGACCCAGATCTCCAACGATCAGGGGGCTGCTCTGCGTGAGGAGGCCCGACTCGAACTCGAGGCCGAGCTCGGTATGCCTCCCACCCAGGCGCAGATCGATGAGCGGTTCCGGCAGAAGCTCGATGCCCTGGTGAAGGAAGCATTCGATGCCTACAAGGAGAGCGCTCAGTACGAGCAAGATATCGAAGCGGCCGTAGACGCTGTCCTGCGCCTCGACATGGCTCCAAACGAGTACGGGCTATTGCAGCGGCGGGGAATTCTCCAGGTCGTGGGCTTCGACCTGATCGAGCGGCACAATCGCAAGTTCCGCCCCGGGACGACGATCCTCTACTACCGGGACCGGCCCGACTTCGATCCGAGGGACAACCTGCTGAACATGCTGAAGTACGCGGTGGATCATTCCGTGTCGAACTAGACGAACAGGGCGGTCGGGACGGACGAGGTGGGCAATCTCTATCGCTCCACCCTGTCCGCCCTGTCCGCCCTGTCCGCCTTACCGCCCTACCGCCTCGTTCCCACTCTCCGCCAGCAACCTCACCAAGGTGGGAAAATCCACCGGCTTCACCAGGTGGTAATCAAATCCGACATCTTTGGACTTTTGCCGGTCCTCCTCCTGGCCCCAGCCGGTCAGGGCGATCATCAGCATGTCTCGGCCCCAGGGCTGGGCCCGAATGCGGCGACAGACCTCGAGGCCGTCGAGGTTGGGCATGCCGATGTCGAGGAGGACGACGTCGGGACGAAATGCCTCCGCGACCTCGATCGCTTCGAGTCCCTCATTGGCCGTGTGTGCCTCGTTGCCCGAGATCTTGAGCAGCATGGCCAGCGAAGAGGCCGCGTCGGTGTTGTCATCCACCACGAGAATGCGACGAGGCTTCGCCGCCGGCATGCTCTCTGGCAACACTCCGTTGCATGGCGGCGGCGCGCTCATGACCGGGAGCCGAACCACGAACTCGCTCCCCCTGCCGGGTCCCTCGCTATGGGCGGCCACGCTACCGTCATGCATCTCGACCAGGCGCTTGACCAGCGTCAGGCCGAGGCCAAGCCCGCCATGCGGTCCTTCACTACTCTCATCGATCTGGGTGAACATGTCGAACACACTGCCGAGCCGGTCGGCTCTGATGCCAATGCCGCTGTCTTTGACCTTCACGATCACGTCATCACCCTGCTCGACGACGGTGAGCCAGATGCTGCCTCCTCGCGGCGTGAACTTGCAGGCATTGTTGAGCAGGTTGCCGAATACCTGGACCAGCCGCGCCGGGTCGGCATTCAGGTAGATCGGCCGTGGCGGACGGCTCACACTCAACCGCTGCTCCTGTGACTCGGCGAGTGGCCGCCAGGCCTCGACTGCCTGGCCGATGACCTGGCTCAGCTCTATCCGCTCTCTGGCAAGGCCGATCTTGCCGTGGGTGATGCGGCTGATGTCGAGCAGGTCGTCCACCAGCCGCACCAACTGGCCCAGCTGGCGATCCATCGTCCCATGGGCGTCGATGTCTCGGTTCGCGGCATCACCAGTGCGCTTGATGATCTCGATGGTGTTGCGAAGAGGGGCGAGAGGACCTCTCAATTCGTGGGCCAGCACCGCCAGAAATTCATCCTTGTGACGATCTGCCTGCTTGAGTTCGTCCAGCAGGGCATGAATCCTCTCCTCCGCTTTCTTACGATCCGTGATGTCCCTTGCGATCTTCGAGGCTCCTACAACGTTCCCAGCTTCATCGAGCACCGGGGATACGGTCAGCGAGATGTCGATGAGCTGGCCGTCCTTTCGGACCCGGACGGTTTCGAAGTGTTCAACCCGCTCACCGGCCCGGATGCGGCGCAGGATCTCCTTCTCTTCGTCCTGCCGGTCGGGGGGAATGATGATCGTGACCGGACGGCCGATGGCTTCGGCGGACGAATAGCCGAATAGCCGCTCGGCAGCGGCATTCCAGCTCTGAATGACCCCATCAACGGTCTTACTGACGATGGCGTCGTCGGAGGACATCACGATGGAGCTGAGAAGGCGCGCAGGGCGCTGGGAGGCTCGCATGGCCTCCCCGAAGCCAATGATGATGGAGCAGGTGAGGAGATACGCGGTGAGCCCGACGAGGGTGGGCAAATCCAGGGCGAATGCCCCGCGCGGCACGATGAAAAGGTACGAACAGACGATGTACCCGAGGAGCACGGCGACCACCGCGCGACGCCAGCCGCCGATCCAGACCCCGAACGCGATCGCGCCGTAGAGGGTCACCAGGGGCAGCGAATTGCCCAGGACGGGGTCCAGCAGCCAGCGGATCAGCACGGCCGCCGCGACCGCAACCAGCGTCAAGACGTACGTGAACCCGGGTCTACGCACTGAGTCTCGCCTATTCGTCTAGTAATGGTCAGCGGGTGGTAGGGAGTAGGGTGTAGGGAGTAGGGTGACTTCAGGTCGTTTGACCTGCACCCTGCCACCTAGTCCCCACCCCCTGCGGTTATGGACACCACGTCCCCGAATTTCCTACCAAGCATCATGAGCGCATCATCTCGAACTTCCGCACTCCG
>Ga0068865_100000837_pt1 | contig 17382 bp, 11 predicted proteins | sample KBSMisM12_FD_75293 | JGI IMG/M metagenome (GOLD analysis project Ga0068865, IMG submission 75293) | Miscanthus rhizosphere microbial communities from Kellogg Biological Station, Michigan, USA - KBS Miscanthus M1-2 | ecosystem: Host-associated > Plants > Roots > Rhizosphere > Soil ...
GATTGCTGAGCGGCGAAAGAAAACTTTGCAGCAGATAACCATGAGCCGCGTGAACCTCGATCACTTTGGCTCCCGCTTGAAGCGCTCTTCGTGCGGCCTTCGCAAAAGCCTGACTGATTTCCCTGATCCGACCAGGGTTTAGCTCCTGCGGGACCTGGTAGCCATCAGCGAACGGCACTGCACTCGGGGCGAAGATCGGTGTCCAGCCTCCGTCGGCGACACTGACCGGCTTGCCACCTTTCCACGGTTGGCCTGTGCTCGCTTTCCGGCCGGCATGCGCCAATTGCACTCCGGCGATAGCACCTTGCGCCTCAATAAACTGGAAGATTCGCGCCAGCATTTCGGTCTGTGCGTCTTTCCAAATCCCAAGGTCCTGCGGACTGATCCGTCCATCGGGCAGAACTGCGGCCGCCTCGGTGAAAACGAGTGCGGCGCCTCCGACCGCCCGGCTGCCGAGATGAACGAGATGCCAGTCGTTCGCGAAACCGTCGTCGCTCGAATACTGGCACATCGGCGAGACCACGATCCGATTGCGGAAGTTCAGGTCGCGCAGCGGCAACGGCGAAAACAAATGAGCGCCTGTCTCCATTGAAAACAATTCGCACAGATTCTCGGGATGCGCTCCTGGAGGGACGAAAAGCAATTAACGCGGCCCGCCGTCCCTTGAGGTCGGCGGATCTGAGCAGCGCTTGCTGAAGCCTCAGGCGGATGCCATCTTCCGCCTCGCAATCGCCTGCGCCGAAGTAGCTCAGTGGTAGAGCAACGGTTTCGTAAACCGTAGGTCACGGGTTCAAATCCCGTCTTCGGCTCTCTTTCCGAAACATCCCAGAGGCACGAAATAATTGTAGACAGGCAGGATCCAAAAATACCATAATCGGATTTCAGAAGTCCTATTTGTTTCCTCCAAGATGAAAAATACTGCCCCCCGCGTCCGCGCCGTCGCTCTGTCGATCAATTCAGTGGATATAATTGCCCCCTTGCTCGGTTTGGCCGGTTTGGCTGCAATTCTCCTTTCCTCTATGCGCTGGTAGCGGCGTTTGCTCGCCGTCCGTTTGCTGCGTAGATCGGACCCTGAGGTCGCGACGTGCGCGAACCTCAGCAGCTAGACGTGACGGGACGCCACCTTCGCAGTGCGCGGCCTCCTTTGTGAATTAGAGCGAAGGCAGCGCCAGGACGTAAATCCCTCGACCGAACGTGGCTGCATAGAGTGTATTCGAAGCGGCCCTGTACTCGATGTCGGTAACGGGGACATTCGGCAAGGCATTGCCGGCTGGTCGCCATTTCGCTCCGCCATTCACCGAGCGGAACACCCCTACGTCAGTCGCAACATAGAGCGTGGTCCCCACAACCACGATGTCATTAACCGGAGCTTCCGGAAGATTGCCGGCTGCGCTGGCCCATGTCGTTCCGCCGTCCGTTGTTTTGAGCACATAGGGTAAGGCCACCCCGGCGCGATACCCCGAAAAGGTAGCATACGCTATTTGCGCGTTCGTCGGATCGACAGTTACCCGAGTGACCCAGGTACCCGGCAGGTCGGAATCAGTGACTCGGGTCCAGTTCGTGCCAAGGTTAGTGGTGAACCAGAGTCTGCCGTCGTCAGTCCCGGCGAAGACGCGGTTAGCGTCGGTTGCCGCGCCGGCCACCGTTGTAACTGTGCCAAACGGATAATTAGGATCGCGGCCTGGTCCGCCGGTTAGGTCTGGACTAATAACTGACCAGCTAACTCCGTTGTTGGTGGACCGATTGACCCGCTCTCCCGCGTAATATAAGACCGCGGGATCGCCAGGATTAAATTGAACCGGCGTGAACCAGTTACGCCTCGAGGATACCGTTGAGCCCGTGAAGTCGATGTTAGAGTTACCGCCGTCGGTGGAGCGGCTGCAGGCTCCATATTGGTAACATCCATAGACCTTGTTCTGGTCAAGTGGATTTATGAGCGCTTCCTCACCGTCCCCTCCAATGTAGGAATTCCATCCCCCAGGATAAGAGCGATTAGCGCCGTTATCCTGGCAGCCTCCGACCAACCGTCGATCATCCTGCTCGCTCACGTCCACACTGTAGAATTGCGTGTATGGCTGACTGACACCCGCGATCCATTGATCGTTCGATCCGTTGACGTCCGATCGATAGACTCCGCCGTCACAGCCTAAATAGACGCGATTGGGCACCTTCGAGTCCCAGATCATGGCGTGATGATCGGGATGGGGGCTAAACGCCTGCGAAAATGAGGCTCCGCTGTTTTTCGACTCACAGAGATAAACACCTGCGCCGAACACATGCGCGTCGTTGACCGGATCCACCCACATGCGACCGAACCACCATCCGTAGCTCGATTGCGCACTTGAGAGGGCCGCGTCTGTGGGAAGCTTCGTCCAAGTGTCGCCGCCATTTTCAGAGCGGTAGAGTCCTTGGAACAGTCCACCGGTTTGAATGATGATGGCGTAGAGCCGCTGTGGGTTCGAGGGAGCCAGCGCTACACCGATCCGGCCGATCGTGGACGAGGCCGCAGGCAGTCCCCCCGCGAGCCGTTGCCACGTCGTGCCGCCATCAATCGACCTGTAGACGCCGGAACCCACACCTCCGTAGGTCCGCAAGTCAGGTTCACGGAGGCGGTCCCACATTGCTGCGTAGACGCGGTTTGGGTTGGTCGGATCGATGGCCAGGTCAACAGCCCCAGTCGTGTCATTGTCGCCAGCCAGCACTTGGGTCCAGTTCGATCCCCCATCGGTCGACTCGTAGACACCACGCTCGCCGCCATGGTTATACAAATCGCCGGCCGCGGCAGCGAAGATGTGTTGCGAATTAGTCGGATCCACCGCCATCCGACCGATAGCGCCGGAGTCGGTCAACCCCACCACTTGCCAGGTCGCGCCGCCATCGATTGATCGGTAAATGCCGGAGCCGCCGTAGGTGATGCTGCCGCCGCCCGGGTTGGCTTCGCCGGTTCCTGCAAGCAGCACGCCCGTCGAGGTCATGACCAGTGCTCCCATCGCTTGTGTGTTGGTGGTCGGCCAAATTGAAGCGAAGCGAGCGCCCTTGTCCGTGCTTTTCCAAACACCACCGGTTGCGCTAGCGACGTAAATCGTGTCGGCAGCCACCGGATCGACCGCGATATCCACAATTCGACCGCCGATATTGGTCGGGCCGACAAATCTCCACCGCGTCGCGGCCACCGAATCCGATTGTCCGGCGGATTGCCTGAGCGCAGCGGCCTGTTCGCCAGCTTTACGAAGCGCTCCCGCGGGGATTCCACCGTGCGTCACGCGTTGGGTGACAAACCAGTCTTCCGGCGGACTCGTCTGCTCTCGCAGCTCCTGCTCACGGGATTCGCTCCTCTTCCGATCGTGTTGCATCGGCTTGCGGATCGATGCGACCAGGAACGACCCCGCTACCATGAACAAAATTGTTAAGCCTCCGACGAATTTTAAGTGTGTTCTTTTCATTGCTTCTCCTTGGCGGACGATCGAAACCGTGAATCACCCGTATGCCGAGTCTGGCGTCGCCACATCGCTGAAGTCAAGCTCATCTTGATACGGGCGTTTCCGCAGATTGATGTACCGGTGATCTACTTCTCTCCGGGAGATGCCTTCTCGGCGTGTACGATGTGCAACCCGACGAGACGCGCGATCAACACGGTGAGGTAAATTTGACCAACCACGGCTTCTAGCGCAGCGAAGGTGCGGGTCGCGGAAGAATGCGGGACGATGTCACCGTAACCGACGGTGGTCAGAGTCATAAAACTGAAGTAACGCATTTCCATATACCGAGCCAGGTAATCGCCAGGCGCTACCGCGGACAAAGCAACGAAAGATCCTGGCTGTAATTCTTCGAGCAAAGCGTAAGCGAATGTCCATGCGTAGCCGATGAGAAGATAGACGCAAATAGCCGCAAAAATCTTATCTGTTGTTACTTTTGTGCCGCGTAAGACATAGCCAAGAATCGTGATCGCAAAGAAAGTATTGAGACTAATGATACAGAGTTGTGAGAAAACAGCAGTCCAATGCCGCGGCGTGATCATTAGGAGCCAGGTGGCGGAAATAGAGACAACCGACAAGCCAACGGCGATGGCGAAGAGAGTCTTGCGTTTCATCAACGCATAGGAACCAGTGACAAAGACAGCGGCCGCAGCTGCGTTCAGTATCACCGGGCCACGAGGCAAGTGAGCAATGAGTGGGGTGAAAACAAAAAGAAATAAGATCGAAACGAGGAGTGCCAGATGGCGCCACTCCTCACGAGATCTCGTCATGACTCTTTCCTTGTATCAAGCTCTGCTCTCGCAGAGTCACCCGGTTAGGGCTTGCCAAAATTTCCGAGGCGCAACCCTTAGGGCTGTTTCTCGTAAATCCCGACGAACGATATCTGCCAGGTAGCACCGGTGTTGGTTGAGCTCGCCCACTCCTGCTTCACCTTGCCTTCAGGAAGTGGCGTCCAGGTGATGCGATTGATGATTGTCCCCTTTTTTCCTCTGCCCTCGCCACTCAGAATCATTGCGCCTTCTTTCAAGCCGCCGCGCAGATGCAGAATCGTGCCGTCGCCACCAACCCAATCCTGGTGCCACTTACCCTCGGACGCATCGTAATAGTTAATGCTCATTCCTCCCTGACCGGTCGCGGAGGTCCATTGCTCGCGGATGGCGCAGCCTTCCGAAACGCGGCTGATCTCACTTGTCCCTACCTGCTGGCCTTGCGGATTTGTGACCTTCCATTTGCCGATCCAAAAATCGAATTGTCTGAATTCTGGAGAAAGGCACGCCGGCGGCGGAGACGACCCCGGCATTGACGATGGGGCAGGAGTAGGCGAAGCCGCTCGCCCCATTGCCACCAAGGACAACGAGGCGAGCAGCAATCCAACTCTCTGAGGAAGGCGAATGCTCAAGCGTGGGAAATTGGTGAAGCGCTATTTGCTGCGCGTGTAGTTGATCTCCATCGTCTTTACGTCTTGGCCGCCACGATTCTCGTACCACTCGAAAGTCATGTGGTCTTTGTCGTTGATCTTTAAGACTTCACGGATGGGGGTCTTCATTCCGGGCATCATTTCCACCTCGGAGTTGTAGGTGAAGGTCTTGGTCGACGGGTCGTAGTCGCCTTGCGACATCATGATGCCAGTGCCCATGTTATCCATCCAGGTGCCGACAAATTTCTTCTTCACGTTGTCGTAACCTTCGAGCCCGTGTCCTTTAAAGGTCATTGACTGTACCTTTCCATCGGGGCCGGGCATGTCCATTTTGCCGGTTACATCCATGACCACAAAACGGCCATCCATGATTGCCTTCCGGGTAGCGGTGCCTTTCGAGATATCGGGCTTGGAGCTGGGATCGCCATTCATCCACATCTTGACCGTATAACTCCAGTTGCCGACTGAATCGGTCAGGAGTTTATGATTTTCATTCAGCTTGGTCATTTCCATCATCTTTTGCATGTCCTCGGCGCTGGGCGCGCCACCTGTGTTCGGGCTAGCGGGAGCCGCTGGTTCCGGAGTCTGCGCCACGATTGGCACAGCGATAAACGCAGCCGCGGAAACGGCTGCGAGAAGTGTATGAATTGGTTTCATGCGGCGATGTTGCGCGCCGCCGCCTGCAACGTCAAGCCGCGAACTTCGTTCTCTCAGGCCATTACCTGCCGGAAGGCCCCGAGGAAACTTTCCATCTCCGTTTTGCGACCGATCGTAAGTCGGAGATGGTTCGGCATCGCGCGGAATAATCTTCCTACGTCGACCTTGAGACTGTGCAGACTGGCGATGATCGGCACGACCGGCCTTTTCAAATCGATCATGATGAAATTGGCCTGCGAAGGAATTGTATTGTAGCCCATCTTTTCAAGTTCTTTGATCGTAAATGCTCTCGTCTCGGCGTTGAGCTGGCGACCCTTCGCCACCAGGTCAGAGTCATCAAGACTGGCGGTTGCCGCAGCCACCGCCATGATGTTGATGCTGTCCCAAGCCTGGCGCGCGCGTAGGCGCTCGATGGTCATGGATGAAGCGACGCAGTAACCGCAACGCAAGCCTGCCATGCCGTAGATCTTCGAAAAAGTGCGGGCGACGATCAGATTGGGATGATCTTTCGCGAGTGGGATGACGCTCTCGTAGTCAGTGTTATCGGCGAAGTGGTAATAGGCTTCGTCCACCAGGACCATGGTCTTTTGGGGAGCTTTCTCAATGAATGAACGCACTTCGTCTTTCGGCGTGATGCTGGCGGTCGGGTTGTTCGGATTACAGATATAGACCAGCCCTTCATTGGCGGAGGACATCATCTTAGTCAGATCATGAGCATAGCCTTCGGTGAGAGGCACCTTCACGACCTCGGCGTCATTATTTTTCGCATGGACGAGAATGGCCTCGAAAGTCGGGTCAGCGACGACGAGCGCGCCGCGTCCCGCCGCAGCGTTTGTGTTCGTAAGCGGACCGGTGAAGACGTCCGCACATAGCTTGAGGATCTCGCCCGAACCATCTCCGAGGAGGATTTGACTTGAATCGACTCCATTCATTTTCGCGAGCGAGGAGACTAACTCGTCGGCGTGTTCGTCAGGATAGCGGCAGGCCAGATTAAACGCCTCGGTCATGGCCTTGAGAGCCCTTGGCGATGGGCCGAATGGATTTTCGTTCGAACTTAGGCGGACCACGCCTTCACGCACCGGGTGGCTGGCGGATTGCTGGACATGCTTAGCCAGCGTAAGGGAAGGGCGCGCCACCGCGCAGGCGGCGCCGACTCCGAGTAACTGGGCAAAATGCCGTCGTGAAATCGAGTTTGTCTTCATGTTGTTACCTCCGGACTGATGTGCAGATTATGACCCGGCGTTTCCCCTAAGGCGACACTTTTCCACGCCATCATTGCGGCGCGGTCGCGTCTCCAAAGACCAACCCTCGGGATAATAGCAAATAGAACACCTCTATCGGTCGAGCAGAATGGTGCAAGAAATGCACAGCTAAACACAATCGATGCTTGGTTGCGATGAAGTAGTCAGGTAGGATCCCAGCAAATGCGAACGTCGCGGGAGGAAATGACCAACCCTACAGCGGCTTCCAAAACACAAAAACCGGCGATGCCTTCGCCAGATGAGCCCGTTTCCAAAACGGTCGACGCAAACGAGGCCGTCGCGCGTGTAGCTTATGCGTTGAGCGAAGTTATCGCGATTTATCCGATCACACCGTCCTCGCCGATGGGCGAATGGGCCGACGCCTGGGCAGCCAGCGGTTTGAAAAATGTTTGGGACACGGTGCCGGCCGTTATCGAGATGCAGAGCGAAGGGGGCGCGGCCGGAGCAATCCACGGTGCTCTCCAAACGGGCGCGCTCAGCACAACGTTCACTGCTTCACAGGGTCTGCTCCTGATGATCCCGAACATGTACAAGATCGCGGGCGAACTTACGCCCACCGTTTTTCACGTCGCGGCGCGATCGTTGGCCGCGCAAGGGCTTTCCATTTTCGGTGATCACAGCGATGTGATGGCGGCGAGGGCTACCGGCTGGGCGATGCTCTGTGCCGCATCGGTACAGGAAGCACAGGATTTCGCCTTGATCGCGCACGCTGCGACGCTTGAAGCGCGAATTCCGTTTTTGCATTTCTTCGATGGATTTCGCACTTCGCACGAGATCAATAAGATCCAAGTGCTGCCGGTTGAGGTAATGCGCGCGATGATCAACGAAGCATGCGTCCTCGATCATCGGGAGCGGGCGCTTTCGCCTGACCGTCCTATCATCCGTGGGACGGCACAGAATCCAGACGTTTATTTTCAAGCGCGAGAAACGGTAAATCCACTCTACGCCGCCTGTTCCGGCATCTTGGAAAGGACGATGAATGAGTTTGCGCAGATGACTGGTCGTCACTACCAGCCGTTTGAATATCATGGCGCGCCCGATGCCGAACGAGTCATCGTGATGATGGGTTCAGGCTGCGAAGCAGCGCATGAGACGGTTGATTTTCTGGGGGCGGAAAAACAGAAAGTCGGTCTGATCAAAGTGCGACTTTATCGACCTTTCGATGGAGTGCGCTTCATCCACGCTCTGCCAAAAACGACCCGCATGATCGCCGTGCTCGACCGGACGAAAGAGCCCGGCTCCGGCGGCGAACCGCTCTATCTCGATTGCGTGAATGCGCTTTACGAACACGGCAATAATGGAGTGCGCGTGGTCGGCGGCCGCTACGGTTTGTCCTCGAAAGAGTTCACTCCGGCGATGGTCAACGCGGTCTTCGAGAACCTGGCTCAGCCTGAGCCAAAAAATCATTTTACCATTGGCATCGACGACGATCTCATGCACACCAGCCTCGCGTTCGATAAGGATTTCTCGATCGAACCCGCTGACGTTGTCCGCGCCCAGTTTTTCGGACTCGGATCCGACGGGACGGTGGGCGCAAACAAGGAGTCGATCAAAATTATTGGCGAGAACACGGGTAACTTTGCGCAGGGATATTTCGTTTACGACTCGAAAAAAGCTGGCGCCACCACCGTCTCTCATTTGCGTTTCGGGCCGCGTCCAATTCGATCCACCTATCTGGTGACGAGCGCAAACTTCATTGGCTGCCATCAACCGTTTTTGCTCGAGACCAGCGATGTGTTGAAGGGCCTCGCGCCCGGCGGGACGGTGCTGCTCAATTCGCCCTTTGGACCGGACCGGATTTGGCAGCATCTGCCGGAGAACGCGCAACGCCGGTTGATCGAGCAGCGCGCGCGCCTTTTCGTGATCGACGCAAATGCGGTGGCGCGCGCTTCCGGGATGGGTGGCCGAATTAACACCATCATGCAGACCTGTTTCTTCGCGATCTCGGGGGTCTTGCCGCCGCCGGAGGCGATCGCGGCGATCAAAGATTCCGTTCGCAAGACCTACGGCAAGAAAGGCGAAGAGATTGTCGAGAGAAATTTACGCGCAGTGGATGAAACGATCGCGCATTTGTACGAAGTGAACCTGCCGCGCGAAGTCACCGCGCCCGCCGCCAAGCCTAACGGGCAGTGGCGTGACGCGCCGCCCTTCGTGCGGAACGTGCTCGGCGAAATCATGTCGGGACGAGGCGACTTCGTTCCGGTGAGTGCTTTGCCTAACGATGGAACCTTTCCAACCGGCACAACCCAGTGGGAAAAACGCAATCTCGCGGCGGATGTGCCGGTCTGGGATCCACAAGTCTGCATCCAGTGCGGCAAATGCGTCATGGTCTGTCCGCACGCGGTCATTCGCAGCAAAGTCTACGAAACGGCCGTTCTCGATGGCGCCCCGGCAGCCTTCAAATCTCGCGAGGCGCGGCTGCCGGAATGGAAGGGACTCAACTACACGCTGCAAGTGGCGGTGGAAGATTGCACTGGATGCGGCATCTGCGTGGATGTCTGCCCGGCCCGGAACAAATCCGAGGCGCGCCTCAAAGCAATCAACATGCAGACGCAGGCGCCGCTCCGTGAAACCGAGCGTGCGAACTGGAATTTCTTTCTTTCCATCCCGGACGCGGATCGTCGACAGGTGCCGCTCGGGAGCGTGCGTGGAATGCAGGTGCAACAGCCGCTCTTCGAATTTTCGGGCGCGTGCGCAGGTTGTGGCGAGACGCCCTACATCAAATTGCTCACGCAGCTTTTTGGAGACCGCCTCCTGATCGCAAACGCCACCGGTTGTTCGTCCATCTACGGGGGCAATCTCCCCACCACGCCCTATACCAAGAACGGCGAAGGACGCGGCCCTGCCTGGGCGAATTCGCTTTTTGAAGACAACGCGGAATTCGGGCTCGGTTTTCGTGTTTCGATCGACAAACAACGCGAGTTTGCCGTCGAACTCCTGCAACAGCTCGCCCCGCAAGTGGGAACCAGACTTGCGACCGAAATCCTGCAGGCGACACAGCGCGATGAAGCGGACATCTTTGAGCAACGGGCGCGGGTGACTGAGTTAAAAAGAAACCTGGCGGCGCTCGACCGGGCCGATTCTCGCCGCCTCCTTGCTTTGGCCGACACGCTGGTGCGCAAGAGTGTCTGGATCATCGGCGGCGACGGCTGGGGTTACGATATCGGTTTCGGCGGACTCGATCACGTGCTGGCGAGCGGCCGCAACGTGAAGGTGCTCCTGCTCGACACGGAGGTTTATTCCAACACGGGTGGTCAGTGTTCGAAATCAACCCCGTTAGGCGCGGTCGCAAAGTACGCCTCTGGCGGCAAGCGTGGCCCGAAGAAAGACCTCGGTCTGATGGCGATGACTTACGGCACAATCTACGTCGCGTCGATTGCGATGGGGGCGAAGGATGAGCACACCTTGAAAGCGTTTCTGGAAGCGGAGGCGTACGATGGACCGGCGATCATCATCGCTTACAGCCATTGCATTGCGCATGGCATCAACATGACCACGGCGATGCAGAACCAGAAGGCAGCGGTGCAGTCGGGGCAATGGCTTCTCTATCGTTACCATCCCGATCGCGCGGCGCGCGGCGAGAACCCTCTCCAACTCGATGCCGCTCCACCGCGAATGAAGGTGGCGGATTATTTCAAACTCGAGAACCGCTTCAAAATGCTGGACAAAATCAATCCCGGCGCCGCGAGTGAATTGCAGCGCCGGGCGCAGGAAGATGTGAGCACTCGCCGCAGATTTTACGAATATCTGGCGGCCCGAAAACCCGAACCCGAGGTCTCGACCGATGAACCTAACGACAACCTATCTGGGACATAAACTGCGGACACCACTGGTGCCGTCGGCTTCGCCGCTCTCGGAAAACCTCGACAACATCAAGCGAATGGAGGACGCCGGCGCATCGGCAATTGTGTTTCATTCACTCTTCGAGGAGCAGTTGCGCCACGATCGCCTGGAATTGGATTATCACCTTTTTCAAGGCACCGAAAGTTTCGCAGAGGCGCTGAACTATTTTCCCGAGCCTTCCGAGTTCAAAGTCGGTCCCGAGGCGTATGTGGAGCACATCGCAAAAGCGAAAGCGGCCTGCGGCATCCCGATTATTGGGAGCCTGAACGGTTCGACGTTCGGTGGCTGGCAAAGTTATGCTCGGCAAATTGAGCAGGCCGGGGCCGACGCTCTAGAACTAAACATCTACTCGCTGGAAACCGACCCGAATCTCTCCAGCGAAGATATCGAGCAGAGCTATCTAACCATTCTGGCTTCGGTCAAAGCGCAGGTGAAAATTCCCGTCGCGGTAAAGCTCAGCCCGTTCTTTACCAATTTCGCTCGTTTCGCCCGCCGCCTTGATGAACATGGCGCGAACGGGCTTGTGCTTTTCAATCGGTTTTACCAGCCGGACATCGAACTCGAGACTTTGGAGATCACGCCGAATGTGCTCCTCAGCACACCGATGGCAATGCGTTTGCCAATGCGATGGATTGCCATCCTGCATGGTCGGATCGGTGCCAGCCTCGCCGCGACGAGCGGAATCCATCGCGCGACGGATGCGCTCAAAATGCTCATGGGTGGTGCCGACGTCACCATGCTTTGTTCGGTCCTACTCCGACGCGGCATTGGACACCTCGCGGTGATCGAGCGCGAAATGCGGGAATGGATGGAAGAACACGAATACGAATCGATCGAACAACTCAAAGGCAGCATGAGCCAGAAGAATTGTCCGGACCCGAGCGCGTTCGAACGCGCGCAATACACGCGGGCGCTCCAGACCTATCCGGTCAATCGTTGAGGCGCAGAGCGCCGGCTAGGTCAAAGAAGCAAGAATTCGCGCCACCAATCCTTCCGGCACAATGCCGAGTAAAATTACGGCGCCAGCCAGCACAACTACCGTCAGGCTGGGCAAGAAATCAGCGCGCGCCTCGAAGTCGTAGCGCGAGGTCCGGGGAATGGCGCTCGCGTCGTGATCATCGAGAAAAATGATCTTGAGGACGGTCAGGTAATAATACAGGGAAATCAGGCTCCCAAAAAGTGACAGGGCGACCAGCCAGAGAAGGCCGTGGTTTTGCCCCGAGCGCAGCGCTGCGCTGAAAAGATAAAATTTCCCGAAAAACCCCGCAAGCGGAGGCAGACCGGCAAGCGAGAGCATGAAAACCGCCATACACCCTGCAAGGAGCGGCGAACGCGCGCGCAGTCCCGCGAAATTGGAAAAATCATCGCCACCCGTGTCGCGCCGCACTAGTGCGATTACCCCGAACGCGCCCACCAGTGTGATCGCGTAGATCGTCGTGTAAAAGAGCGTCGCCGAAAACCCGTTGCGCCCGCCGGCGATCAAACCGAGCAATGTATAACCGGCGTGTGCCACGGCCGAGTAGGCGAGGAGACGGCGCACATTTTTCTGCACGAGCGCAACAAGATTGCCCAGAATAATCGAGAGCGCGGCGAGCACGGCCAGCACTGGGGACCAGCCCGCGACCAGTGCGTGCCAGTCGGCACTGCCGTGAAGAGATCCGAAACCGACCAGGACGATTTTTCCCAGGACAACGAATGACGCGACTTTTGACCCTGAAGCGATGAAAGCAGCCGTGGGAACGGGCGCACCCTGGTAAGCGTCGGGAGCCCAAAGATGGAAAGGCGCGGCCGCCACTTTGAAAGCGAAACCGATCAACGTCATCACGATTCCAGCTGCAAGAAGGGGCTGGATCGGGGTTGCGTTGAACGTGTGCGCGATTCCGGTCAGGGCGGTCGTTCCCGTTAGGCCGTAAATGAAGCTGAGTCCAAAGAGCGTGAAAGCGCTCGCCATGCTGCCGAAGAGGAAATATTTCAAACCCGCTTCGGCCGAACGAAGGTCGCTGTGATCGAACGCCGTCATGACATAAAGCGAGAGGCCGGTCAGCTCGAGTCCGATAAAGATCATGAGCAATTCCTCGCTCCCGATGAGGAGGAGCAGCCCAATCGTCGCGAACAGAATCAGCGCAAGATATTCGCCGTGATGGCGAATCTGGCGATCGCCCCGGGCGAGCACGATGGTAAAAAATGCCAACACCAGGCAAATCACCTTGAACAGGGAATTGAGGGGCGAAATCACAAGCATGCCGTCAGATAGAACGGCGTGTTGAGGCAGCCTTGAAACCGCGAAAGCGGCGACAGCGAGGCCGAGCGCGGCAATCAGCGAAACGGCCGGTTTGATCTGTTCACTTTTCGTTAGGCCAAGCGCGAGAACAATGAGAGCCGTTACGAGAACGATCGCTTCGGGCGAAGCCAGCTTAAGAAGTTCAAGGTAACTCATGGCTGGAGAAACCTCATCGATTGGACCGCAGGCATGATCCGATCAAGCAAGAGTTTGGGATAAAGTCCGGCCGCGAGTGTAGCGAGGATCAAGAGACAGGTCCCCAGCTTTTCCGCGAACGTAATTCTGTCGACGAGCACAGCTTGCTCGCTCTGGCCTGGGCCTGCTTGCGGCACGAGGACGCGATCATCGGAAAAGAATGACCTCTTCAAGGCGCGCAGGGTGAACGCTGCCACCAGCACCATCCCAATTCCGGTAATCCCCACCGCGACCGGAAACGTTTTCCAGGCACCGAGCAGAATTGTGATTTCCGCAGCAAAACCGCTGAACCCGGGAATGCCCATCGATGCCGCGGAAGCGACGACAAAAGCAAAGGCGACGAACGGCATTGTCCGGCTCAAATGCATTCCCGCGAGATCGTTCAGGTTGCGCGTGTGCGTGCGGAGGTAGATGACGCCGGCAAGAGCGAAAAGGAGGGCGCCGATGACTCCGTGGGAAAACATTTGCAGAACCGCGCCGGACACCCCGAGCAGATTGGCCGTTGCCAGGCCAAGCAGGACAAAGCCCATGTGACTCACGCTCGAATAACCAATGACGAATTTGAGATCGTTTTGACGCAATGCGACTGCTGCCGCGTAAACGATCCCGATCACCGCCAGCACTGCGATCCACCTGCTCCACACGTGAAGGCCCAACGGAAACAGATTCATCGCCACTCGCAGCGCGCCGTAGGCTCCAAGCTTCATCACGATGCCCGCGAGCAGCATTGAACCGGCGGTGGGCGCCGCGACGTGGCCGGTCGGCGCCCAGGTGTGCAGCGGCCACACGCCGCCAAGAATCGCAAAGCCGAGGAACAAAACCGGGAAAGCCCATGACTGGAGCGAAGGCGCGAAAGGGAACGATGCGAGCTGCGGCAGGTCGAGCGTCCCGGCGGTCACGTAGGCGGCAAGAATGCCAATGAAAACGAGCGCGCCGCCAAGGAAGGAATAAAGCGTCAACTTCATCGCGCCGTACTCCTTGTTGGTCGATCCCCAGATCGCGATCAGAAAATATTTTGGGACGATGACGAGTTCGTAGAAGACGAAGAGAAGAAAAAGGTCGGCGCTCAGAAAAACCCCGTAGGAACCGGCGACGACGAGGAGGAGCCAGAAAAAGAATTCGTTAGGCCGTTCGTCGATGTGCCACGAAAACAAGACTGCGCAGACCGCGGTCAGGCCGGTGACCAGCGTCATCGTGAGGCTGATACCATCGAAGGCGAGGTGATAATTCATCCCGAGCGCCGGCACCCACGGAATGCGAGTGATCGTTGTCAGGTGCGCGAAATCTGCGCCCCGGGCGAGGAACGTAGCGAGGCTGATCGCGAATCCGGCCACGGCTGTGGTGAGCGCGATCCAGCGGGCCAGGATACGCGGCAGAAACAGCAACAGGGCTGCGCCCACGAAGGTGAGGTAAATCGTCCAAGCCATCATCGGCGTCTGTGTGTGCCGTAGCGAGGGGATGACTCCCGCACGTGAAATCCGATTTCGCGACCCGGCTTCTTCGGCGGCGCCATCAATTGTCGTATGGCGTCGATGATGGCCGCAATCTCCTCATCGTGCTTCCCGACCCGAGTCTCGAGCTCGGTAAAAGCGTAAGGAAAGCCGCGGCGACCACCCCAACTTGAAATGCCAAATTGGCATTTCAAGATTTCCGTCTCTGCCTGCGACAGCCGAAACATGAAATCCGAGGGAAAGCGGCCCGCATTTCGCTTTACTGCGCGATTCAGGGCACCTGTGGAAACGCCATAGAGTGAGGCCAGATCGACATCGAGCATCACCTTCTGCCCACGGAGAGAATGAATCGATTCGGCTATTTCCCTAGTAGAAATGATCGCTTTGCTCATTTCAGCCTAACAAACGCGCCATCTGCACGACGGTAGAGTTAAAGATGCTAAGGACAAATTGCGGGAAGATGCCGACCGCGAACATGAGCAACACGACCGGCACGATGACCAATTTCTCACCCGCACGAAGGTCGGGGAATGTGACGCAACTTTCAGTGAGCGGTCCGCTAAAGAGGAATTGCATCGCACGCAGGAAAACAATCGCGGTGACGAGAAGTCCGAGCACGGCGAGCGCGGTGTAGCCCGCGGCCAATGCAAAGGATCCCTTGAAGATCAAAAATTCGCCGACGAATCCGTTCAAGCCAGGCAGGCCTAACGAAGAGAACATGGCCACGCTCATCCAACCGCACAGCAATGGCGTGCGTTGCATCAAACCTCCGAAATCGGCCAACCCGCGCGTTCCGCGCCTCTCTTCGAGCAACCCAACAAAATAGAAGAGCGCCGCTGCGGTCAGGCCGTGATTGAAGATTTGCAGGAAGACACCACTCAGCGCGGCCTGGGTTTCCACCGTGGGCGCGGTCGAGCTCGCCGTAATTGCAAAGAGGCCAAGCATGCAATAGCCGAGATGATTAATCGAGAGATAGCCCAGCATTCGTTTCAAATCCGACTGGGCCCAGGCCGCGAGCGAGGCGAAAACAATCGAGCACACGGCCAGGCCAAGCAGCCATGGGCCGACAATCCTGATCTCGTTAGGGAAAAGGGGCAGCAGCAGGCGGAGGAAACCATAAACCCCCATTTTCGAAAGGGTGCCGGTCAACACCATCGCGGTGCCGGTCGGAGCCGCTTCGTAGGCGTCCGGCAGCCAGGTGTGAAAGGGAAAGAGAGGCACTTTTACGGCCAGCCCGAGGAAGATTCCAGCGAAGGCCCACCAGCGTAGATTGCCCGCGAGCAGCCCCTCCTTTCCGAGCGTGGCCAGCTCGCTGAAATCAAAAGTTCCCCTAACGAAATAGATTCCAAGAAAGGAGAGCAGCATCGCCACACTGCCGAGGAAGGTGTAGAGGAAAAACTTGGTTGCGGCCCGATCGCGTTCCGCGCTACCCCAGATCTTGATGAGCAGAAATGCGGGGATCAGGCTCATCTCGTAAAAGAGAAACCAAAGGACGAAATTTTGCGCCGTGAACGTGCCGTAGAGCGCCGCTTGCATCACCAGCATGAGGGCGTAAAAACCGCGACTCATTCGTCCCGCGAAAAACGCAAATAGAAAAACGAGCGAGGTGAGCAGGACCAGGAGCAGGCTCAGTCCATCGACGCCAAGAAGGCCTTGCGCGCCGATCGCTGGAATCCAGATATGGCGCTGTACCATCTGCAGCCCGGTGATCGTCGGATCGAAGCGATACCACATTGCCGCCGCCAATAATGCCGTGATCACGCTGCATCCCAGCGCCGCTGCGCGCGCCAGCATCCGGGGCACGACGCTGAGAAAGATCGCACCCAGGATCGGGATAAAAATCAGGCCAGTAATCAGGTGAGCCATGCGTAGAAAAGAAGCAGCGTCAGCATTCCGAGAGCGATGGCGCCGAGGTAGCGTTGAATTTGTCCTGATTGCCAGCCGGACATGATTCGGCCCAGGCCGCGCGCCACGCCGGTCGCGTCGTTGACCCCGGCGTTGATGCCTTTTTCGTCAAAACCTTTCGTTAGGCTTCCGAAAAGCTGGCCCAGCCCACCGAACAGTCGCACCAGGCCATCCCAAAAATAACGGTCGAGCGCGTCGGAGAGACCTGCCGCGAATCGGCCCAGGGCAAGAATTGTCCAGTCGTACAATTCGTCGAGCCACATTCGGTTTTCGAGAAAACGAAAAAGCGCTGGCAACCTTTCCTCCATCGGATCGCCCCTGCTCACCCCGCGATAGAGCAGGACACCAAGTCCGATCCCGGCGGCGACCAGAACGAGCGAGACGAAGAGAATCGGCTGAATCAGGTGTGCGAATTCAACGCTCGCGGTTTCGCCGGATAGATACTCATGCAACCACGGCCACGCGGGAGTGAGCACGACGCTGAGCGCGATCGTGCAAAACGCTAGCACGAGCAGCGGCCCGGTCATGACGGCCGAACTTTCGTGCGCGTGGGCGGACGCGGTGCGGCGATTGCCGAAGAAAACGTAGATCATCTGGCGGGTCATGTAGAGCGCGGTCAAAACAACTCCAGCCATCATCAAGTAATGCGGCAGGTGCGAGACCGACCAGAGCGAGGTAGCATGCAATATTTCCTCCTTCGTCCACGCACCGGAGAAAAAGAGTGGCACGCCACTCAACGCCATCATGCCGATGGCATAAGTTAGAAAGGTGATCGGCATGACTCCGCGCAAACCTCCCATTTGCCGAATGTCCTGTTCCTCGTGGCAGCCGTGAATCACCGAACCGGAGCCGAGAAAGAGAAGTGCCTTGAAAAAACCGTGGGCCAGCAGATGCA
>Ga0068865_100000839_pt1 | contig 17337 bp, 10 predicted proteins | sample KBSMisM12_FD_75293 | JGI IMG/M metagenome (GOLD analysis project Ga0068865, IMG submission 75293) | Miscanthus rhizosphere microbial communities from Kellogg Biological Station, Michigan, USA - KBS Miscanthus M1-2 | ecosystem: Host-associated > Plants > Roots > Rhizosphere > Soil ...
CAACTGCCCCGTCCCGACGACGCGCATCCCCTTGTGGTCATCACCGCTGCGGGCACCATCACCGGCGACAGCGTGTTCAACGGGCGAACCGATGGTCAGAAGGTCGAACTGGAATACGCGCGCCCGGGCCCCGACGGTGCGCCCGTTCCCGCGGGCAGGCTGGTGCCCTACGACCTCGGGCCGGTCCCGTCATGGCGCAACCTGCGTTACCCACGAGCGCAGATACCTGCCGACGCTGTCGCGGTGCGGGTTGTCGCCGAGGATCTGTCGCTGACGCCGGGCGACTGGATCGCGGTCACCCCGCCGCGCGTGCCGGAACTGCGGTCGGTGCAGGAATACGTCGGCTCGCAGCAGCCCGTGCTGATGGACTGGGCGGTGGGCCTTGCCTTCCCGTGCCAGCACCCAATGCTGCACGCCAACGGCGTGACGGAGATTCCGAGGTTCCGGATCACCCCGGACTACAACGCCAAGCGCAAGGACACCGACACCTGGGAGGACGGCCTCAACGGGGGCCTGCTCGGCATCACCGACCTGCTGCTGCGGGCAGATGTGATGGCGACGTACCTTTCACATGACTGGGGTCGCGACTGGGGCTCGTTGCGCAAGTTCGACACGATCGTCGATGCGCAGCCCGCGCAGTTCGAATTCGGCACCGCCACCCATAGCGGGCTGTGGAAGCCCGGCAAGATCCGCATCGGACCCTGAGTGACCGACCGCATTCAGCTCGGCAACGCGGCGCTGACCCGCGTGGTCGAGTTGCAGGTCGGCGGGCTCTCCCATGAGTTGTTTCCGCAGACGCCCGCCGACGAGTGGCGGGAGCTGGCTGCCGAGTACACCCCGACGTTCTGGGGTGACGCCGGCTGGCGGATCGCACTTCAAACCTGGGTGGTCGAAGTCGACGGGCTCACCGTGCTGGTGGATACCGGTGCGGGCAACAACCGCGACCGCCCCGCCATGCCGCCGATCGATCATCTGGATACCGACTTCCTTGGCTCACTGCGTGCTGCGGGCGTCGAGCCGGACGCCGTGGACGTCGTCATCAACACGCACATCCACTCCGATCACGTGGGCTGGAACACCATGCGTCGCGGTAACTCCTGGGTTCCGACGTTTCCCAACGCCCGCTATGTCATGCCGGAGATCGACTACCGGTACTTCCACCCGGATAACGCTGACACCTGGTCGGCGCCACGCAGCGCGGCCGACGCCGCGCGACAGGCGGGGTGGCGGATCATGTTCGGCGACAGCGTCTTTCCGGTCGAGGACCAGATGGAGTTGTGGTCCGGCGAACATCAACTCAGCGAGTCCCTTCGGCTGCGGGCCGCGCCGGGACACACCCCGGGGTCCTCGGTGCTGTGGCTGGACGCGGGCGAGCCCGCGGTGTTCGTCGGAGACCTGACTCATTGCCCGATCCAGTTGCATCGGCCGACGGATCCGTGCGCGTTCGACGAGGACTTCGAGGGAGCGGCGGTGACGCGCAAGCGGTTGTTGACCGAAGCCTCCCGTCGCCGCGCTGCCGTCGTCCCCGCGCACTATCCGGGCTCCGGCGGCGCGACGGTGGTCGCGCGGGGCGACGCCTTCATGGTCGACGACTGGCTCGAGCTGCCGGAGATCTGACGCCGGGCGCTCCCTGCACTATCTGTAGTGCCAGCACGCTATGCCGGTGGTCGGCTGCCGTGACGTCGCGGGTTCGTTTGTTTAGCCGCTCTGCGGTAGGTGCATCTTGGCCTCGTCGTACCCCGTAGCGGCGGGCGCCTCGGCCCTGGCGTACACGAGGTACAGCACCCCGGTCTCGAACGTCTGAGAGGACAGCAGTTTCAACGGGATCGACTCGCCATCGTCGAACAGCCGCATGCCCTTGCCGACCACGATCGGGTGCACCAGGAGGTGCAGTTCGTCGAGCAGTCCCGCGGCCAGCAGCTGGCGGACCACCGACACCGAGCCGCTCATTCCGATCTCGCCGCCCGGCTCGTTCTTCAGGGCCGTGACCGCCTCGACGAGGTCACCGTCGAGCTGTTCGGAGTTGCGCCAGGTGAACTGCAGCGCCTGGCGCGACACCACGATCTTGCGGGTGTCGCCGAGCTTCTTCGCGAACTCCGCGTCCCCGCCGCCGCCGACCTCGCGATCCGGCCACGCGCCCGCAAAGCTGTCATAGGTATCGCGGCCGAGCAGGATGGTGTCGGACGCGCCGAGCTGACCGCCGACCGCGACGCCCATCTCGTCGTTGAAGTACGGGAAGTGCCATTGATCCGGCGCCTCGACGACGCCGTCGAGTGCGATGAACAGTCCTGCGGTGATTTTTCTCATGATCTCTCTGACAACCGGCTAGGACAAAACTCATCGCACCTACGACGACGGTGTCGGGTTAGCCGACGCGTTGCCCTGCAGGATGTCGTCGTGGCAGCTAAGCCTGCTCTGGCCGGTCTGCTCCATACACACCAGGACAGGCCCCTCGGTCTCCGACGGATACACCTCGTCGTTGGGCCCGGCCGTGACGGTGGGGCTGGAGATCTCACCGGGATACAGCGACCAGATCGTGCCATTCGTCGTCGGCAGATGTGCGCAGTATGCGGGCGCACCGCCTTCGGTGATGCCCGCCGCACCCAACGTCGCGCAGTTGGCGCCGACGACCACCACCGGCAACGTGACAGCGCCCGGTGGCGCCTGGGCGGGCGTGGACGGTGCTGACGACGGGTGCGGCTTGGCTTCTGCGGTGTGCTCGCGGCTGCGGTCGAACAGCACGAAACCTACTGCGGCGAGGGCGATCACGACGAGCGCGACGGCCACGGCCAGCAGGATGCGCCGACGCGGGTTGGCCTCCAGCCTCGCGTGCCGTGGGCCCGTCGTCGGGATCGCCACCATGGTCGCGTCGGCGCTGCGCTGGCGTTCCTCGGTGCCGATGTGATGCGCGAGCGCGCGGGCGAAGTCGGTGCACCGGTCATATCGGTCCTTCGGCGACTTGGCCAGCGCCCTGTCGAAAACCGGTCCGAGGCTGGACAACTCGGGTCGGCGGCTGCCGATATGCGGTGGATCGGCGGTGAGATGCTTGCTGATCACGACCGCCGGGTTGGAGTGCTGGAACGGCGGCGTGCCTGTGAGCAGTTGGAAGGCCGTCGCGGCAAGCGCATACTGGTCGGCGCGGCCGTCGATCTCCTCGCCCTTCAGCTGCTCGGGTGCGGAGTACGCGACCGTGCCCACCGTCATGTTCGTGCCGGTGAGTGTGCTCGATTCGCCGATCCGGCGGGCAATCCCGAAGTCCGCCAACATGATCCGCTGGTCCTCGGCGTCATGGTTTGCCATCAGGATGTTGGCAGGCTTCACGTCGCGGTGCAACAAGCCTTTCTGGTGGGCATAGTCGAGCGCGTCGGCGACCGCGGTTACTATCCGCACCACCTCATCGGGGGGCATGCCGTCCGGATGGCGCTCGGCAAGCAAGCGCCCCGCGTCGGTGCCCTCGACGTAGTCCATCGAGATCCACAGCTGGCCGTCCACGTCGCCACGGTCGTGTACCTCGACGATGTGCGGATGCCAGAGCGTGGCCGCGATGTCGGCTTCGCGGTTGAACCGTTCCCGGTATTCGCTTTCACAACAGACCGACGCCGACAGCAGCTTGAGTGCGTCGCGTCGCGGCAGCCGCGGATGTTGGGCCAGATACACCTCGCCCATCCCGCCGGCACCCAGCGATCGCAGGATCGTGTACCCCGCGACCACCTCGCCTTCAGCTACCGGCATGGACCCATCCCTCGCCGCGGTTTAGATCGGGGTCAGGCCGTGCTTGCGCTGCACCCGCGTGATCTGCTTATCACGCAGCAGCCGCATGGACTTGCGGAGCAGCAGGCGGGTTTCGTGCGGCTGGATCACGGCGTCGATGAACCCGCGCTCGGCGGCGATCCACGGGGTGGCCATGTTCAGGTTGTAGCCCTCGATGAACTGGCGCTTGACCTCTTGCGCCTCGGGCGCATTGGGGTCCGGGAAGCGCTTCATCAGGAGCTGGGCCGCGCCCTCTGCGCCGATCACCGCGATCCGCGCCGTCGGCCACGCGAAGTTGAGGTCGGCCGACAGCTGCTTGGACCCCATCACCGCGTAAGCCCCGCCGTAGGACTTGCGGATGGTGATCGTCACCTTCGGCACGTCGGCCTCGACGACGGCGTTGAGGAAGCGGCCGCCCCGCTTGATGATGCCGCCCTTCTCCTGCTCGACACCGGGCATGAAGCCCGGCGTATCGACGACGAAAACCAGTGGCAGGTTGTAGGAGTCGCAGAACCTGATGAAACGCGCCGCCTTATCGGAGGCCTCGTTGTCGATCGCACCCGACAGCACCATCGGCTGGTTGGCGAGCACCCCGACCGACCTGCCGTCGACCCTCGCGAACGCGGTGATCATCGCGGGCCCCTGCTGCTGTGCCACATCGAAGACGTCGCCGTCGTCGAAGATCCGCAGCAGGATCTCGTGCATGTCATAGGCCATGTTGTCGCTGTCCGGCACGATCGAATCGAGTTCGAGGTCGTGCGGGGTGAGCTCCGGCTCGAGGCCGGGGTTGACGATCGGCGCGTCGTCGAATGTGTTGGGCGGCAGGAAGCTCAGGTAGTCGCGGACGTACTGGAACGCGGCCGCCTCGTCCTCAACGACCTGATGGATGTTGCCGAACCGGGCCTGCGCGTCGGCGCCGCCGAGCTCATCGAGCGACACATCCTCACCGGTGACGTCCTTGATGACATCCGGACCGGTGACGAACATGTAGCCCTGGTCGCGGACCGCCACCACCAGATCCGTCTGGATCGGCGAATACACCGCTCCCCCAGCGCATTTGCCGAGAATGATCGAGACCTCCGGGACCAGGCCACGCAGCAGCTCGTGGCGGCGGCCCAGCTCGGCGTACCAGGCGAGCGAGGTCACCGCGTCCTGAATACGGGCGCCCGCGGAGTCGTTTATGCCGACGATCGGGCAGCCGACCATCGCCACCCACTCCATCAGCTTGGCGACCTTGCGGCCGAACATCTCGCCGACCGAGCCCTGGAACACCGTCTGGTCGTGGCTGAAGACACCGACCGGCCTGCCGTTGATGGTGGCGTGCCCGGTGACCACGCCGTCGCCGAACAGCGCGTTGGGATCGCCCGGCGTCTTGGCCAGCGCACCGATCTCCAGAAAGCTGCCGGGGTCGACGAGCGCATGGATGCGCGCACGGGCGCTCGGGATGCCCTTCTTCTCCCGCTTGGCGATGGCCTTCTCTCCACCGGGCTCCTTGGCCAGCTCGAGCTTCTCGCGCAGTTCGGCCAGCTTCTCGGCTGTGGTGGCAGGAGACGGTTCTACGGTCACTTCGCCTGCTTCTCCTCAGCGTCGATCCGGTTTATCGCCTCGCTCATATGCGCGCCGATCTTCGCAATGTACGGCTCGTCGATCGCCTGGATGTGCTCGCCCCCGATGGGCACGACCTCCAGCTCCGAGACGTACTCGCCCCAGCCGCCATCGGGCTGGCGGATCGCGTAGCGCGGCTCGAAGAAGATCGCGTCGTCGTGATAGCGGTCGGCCATGTAGAGCGTCACGTGGCCGTCATAGGGCTCGATCTTGGCGGTCTCGAGCAGCCGGTTGTCCAGGTAGGACGTCCGCTGGTGCTCGATGATCCCTCCGGGGATCGCCACGCCGCTCTGGCTGACCGCGTCCAGCACGAACTGCACCTGGCCCTCGTCGTCCAGCTCCTCGAGCCGCTCGTACGGGATCGGCGGGACCTCGACGTTGAACGTGCGCTGGGCGAACAGCGCATAGCGGTCCCACCTGGCCCGGGTCTCCTCCTTGGTCTGGGGGACCTCCTCGCCGGGACGCACCGTGTCGATCAGCCCGACGAACTGCACTTCGGCACCCGCACGCTTCAGACCGATCGCGCACGCGTAGGCCATCGCGCCGCCCAGCGACCAGCCGACGAGGACGAACGGTCCGTTGCCGCCCATCTCCAGCAGCTTCGGCACGTACTCAGCGGCGCGCTCCTCGATGGAGCCGTCGACTCGCTCGATGCCGTACATCGGGGTGTCCGGCGGCAGCCGCTTGAGCAACGGCTCGTACACCACCGTCGAACCGCCCGCTGGGTGAAACACGAACACGGGGGTCCTGTCGGAACCTTGCTTCGGCGCGCGCAGAGTGCGGACGAACCCCTCGATCTCACCAGCCTCGAGGTATTCGCGCACGATGGTCGCCAGCGCCTCGATGGTCGGAGCACTCTTGACCTGCTCGGCGGTGATCGGACCCTCCGCGCGTTCCGAAAGCCGTTGCGCCATCTTCTCGGCGGTCTCGTCGTCGAGTGCGGGCAGCGGGTTGAAGATGCCGCCAGGCGACTTGCCGGTGACGATGGCCCACGTCGCGAACGTGACACGCTCCGCCGCTTCGCGGGGCGGCACGTCGGCGCCCAGCGCCTCGGTGACTGCCTCCTGCGTCAGCACTCCCTCCCCTGCCCTTCGGGCGTGGGCCCAGCTCTCCGCGCGTGGGCCCAGCGCGGCCAGTGACGCCGCAGACGGCTGGTCGGGACCTGCAGGATTGGTAGGTGGCGGCGGAATGTCCACCGGCGCTTGGGCTTCCGGCTCGACGGTCACCGTAGGAGCGGTGCCCGCCACCATCGCGGCCTGCTCGGCAGCGATCTCCTCGGGCGTCAAACCCTGCTGGTGCTCGTGCAGCTGCTCGACCTCGTCGCGGTGCTCGATCGCGTACTCGATCAGCTTCTCGACGTTGTACAGGTTCGCGTCACGCACGGCGGTCAGCTGGATCGGCGGCAAGTCGAAGTCGTACTCGACGCGGTTCTTGATCCGCACCGCCATCAGCGAGTCGAGGCCGAGCTCGATCAGCGGCACCTCCCACGGCAGGTCCTCGGGCTCGTAACCCATCGCACCGCCGACGATCGCGCCGAGCCGGTCGCGCACCGTCTCACCGCTACCCGGTGACCACTTGGCAAAGCCCGCACCGAGATTCGCGCCCTGTGTCAGGTTGTCCTCCAGGATTTCTGCACCATCTTCGGGCTCCTCGGCGGCCGGCTGCGCCGTCGTCAATGCGCTGATCGCGGCTCCCGCGCCCACGGCCGTCGGCAGCGCCACGGCGTGGCCGGCCCGCGCGACGACCGCGTCGTACACCAACGTGAACGACTCGTCGATGCGCGCGTGCACTTGGACGGTCGCGCCGCCCGGATGCCGGGTCAGCGTCGTCACCAGCCGGGCACCCTCGCCAGGCACCGCACGCTGCTCGAACGCCGTCAGCTTCGCATCCGGAAGGACCTGCGCCGCCGCGGCTTTCACCAGCGCGCCGACGTCCGGGTCGCCCTTCGGGGCGTACTCCCAGACGTGGCGGCCGTCGGGCGTGGCGACGTGGTTGCCCGGCATCATCACCGAGCTGTCGCCGGTGAACTTGGCGTCCAGCCAGTGCGGCTTGCGCCGGAACCGGGTCGGCGGGATGTTCGCGTACTCGCCCATGTCGAAGAGGGTTCGGAAATCCAGATCGTGGCCGTGCACGAACAGCTGCGCCATCGCGGTCGTCATCGAGTCGACCTCGTCCTGCTTGCGCGCCAGCGTCGCGATCAGCTGCGCATCGTGCAGGCCGGCCGCGGCCGTCGTCAGGCCCACCTGCATCAGCGCCACCGGATTCGGCGCCAGCTCAAGGAAGGTGGTGTGCCCGTTGTCCACGGCGTTGCGAATGCCCTGGGTGAAGTGGACGCTGTGGCGCAGCCCCTTCTTCCAGTAGTCCACGTCGTGGATCGGCTCGCCGCCGGGCCGAATGTACTTGCCCTCGTGCACCGTTGAGAAGTAGCCCGTAGTGGGCGGGTGCGGTTCGATGCCCTGCAGTTCGGCCGCCAGCTCACCGAGCAGCGGGTCCATCTGCGAGGTGTGGCTGGCACCCTTGGTCTGGAACTTACGGGCGAATTTCCCCTCGGATTCGGCGCGCGCGATGATCGCGTCGACCTGGTCCGGCGGGCCGCCGATGACCGTCTGGGTCGGCGCGGCGTACACGCACACTTCGAGATCCTTGAAGTCGGCGAACACCGTCTCGATCTCGTCGATGGAGTACTCGACCAACGCCATCAACCGGATGTACTCGCCGAACAGCATGGCCTCGCCCTCGCCCATCAGGTGGGCGCGGGAGCAGATCGTGCGAGTGGCGTCGGCCAGCGAAAGTCCGCCTGCGAAGTACGCCGCGGCGGCCTCGCCGAGCGACTGTCCCACCACCGCAGCGGGTTTGGCGCCGTGCGCCTTGAGCAGCTCACCGAGCGCGATCTGGATCGCGAAGATGACGGTCTGCGTGGTCTCGATGCCGTAGTCCTGCGAGTCGTCGAGGATCAGCTCGACGACCGAGTAACCCAGCTCGTCCTGCACGTGGGCGTCGACTCTATTGATCCACTCGGCGAACGTCTCGTTGCGCAGGTACAGGCTCTTGGCCATCTTGCGGTGCTGCGCGCCGAACCCGGCCAGCACCCAGACCGGTCCGTTGGTGACCGGGCCGTCCGCCGTGAACACGTTCGGGTTCTGCTTGCCATCGGCCAGCGCCCGCAGGCCCTTGATGGCCTCGTCGTGGTCGTGGGCCAGCACCACCGCGCGGGACCGGCCGTGGTTGCGTCGCGACAGCGAGCGGCCGATCGACTCCAGCGACGACGCCCGGCCCTCGGGGCTGTCGATCCAATCGGCCAGCTCGGCCGCCGTGGCCTTCTTCCGTGACGTCAGGAATCCCGAAACAGCGAGCGGCACAACGGGAGCAGTCGCCTCTTCTGCCTCCAGCTCTTCGCGCGCCACCTCGAGCAGCCGCTTGGCCTCGTCGGTCAGGCCGGGCAGCTCAGGCTCTTCATCCTCGGTAAGGTGAAGCGGAGCTTCATCGTCGTCGTCGATGAACTCGCCGTACTCATCCATCCGCACCCCGCCGACGTATACAGCGTCGGCGTCGGACTGCTTGGCCTTTTCGGCCTCGGGCTCGGGTTCCGGTTCGGGCTCAACGAGATCCGACGGCAGCACCTCGCGCAACACCATGTGCGCGTTGGCGCCGCCGAAGCCGAAGCCGGAGACACCGGTGATCGCGTGGCCGCTGTACCGCGGCCAATCGGTGACGGAGTCCGCGACCTTGATGTGAATCGCGTCGAAGTCGATGTACGGGTTGGGCCCGGCGTAGTTGATCGACGGCGGGATCTTGTCGTTCTTGAGCGCCAGCGCCATCTTCGCGAGGCTGGCCGCACCCGCCGCCGACTCCAGATGCCCCACATTGGATTTCACCGCACCCAGCAGCGCGGGCTTGTCCGCCTCGCGCCCCCTGCCGACGACGCGACCCAGCGCATCGGCCTCGATCGGGTCGCCGAGGATGGTGCCGGTGCCGTGCGCCTCGATGTAGTCGACGTCGCGCGGGTTGATGCCCGCGTCCTTGTACGCCTTGCGCAACACTTCGGCCTGCGCATCAGGGTTCGGCGCGAGCAAGCCGTTGGACCGGCCGTCGTGATTGACCGCGCTGCCTGCAATCACCGCGTAGATCTCGTCGCCGTCGCGCCGTGCGTCGGCGACCCTCTTGAGCACCAGCATGCCGCCGCCCTCGGAGCGGGCGTAGCCGTCTGCGTCCTGCGAGAACGACTTGATCCGGCCGTCCGGCGCCAGCACACCACCGACCTCGTCGAAGCCGACGGTCACCAGTGGCGTGATCAACGCGTTCACGCCGCCCACGATCGCGACGTCGGCCTCACCGGACCGCAGCGCCTGCACACCCTGATGCGCGGCGACAAGCGAGGACGAGCACGCGGTGTCGATGGTCATCGACGGGCCGCGGAAGTCGTAGAAGTAGGACACGCGGTTGGCGATGATGGAACTCGTGGTGCCGGTGATCGCGTAGGGGTGCGCGACGGAGGGATCGGCCACCGATAGGAAGCTGTAGTCGTTGTTCGTCGACCCGACGTAGACGCCGACCCGCTCACCGCGCAGGCTGGACGCCGGGATGCGGGCGTGTTCCAGTGCCTCCCAGGTCAATTCGAGTGTCATCCGCTGCTGCGGATCGATGTTGTCGGCTTCCATCTTGGACAGCGCGAAGAACTCGGCGTCGAAGCCCTTGATGTCGGTCAGATAGCCGCCGCGGGTGCGGGCCTTGGCGACCCGCTCGGCGATCCGCGGCTCGTCGAGGAACTCTTCCCAGCGCCCCTCGGGCAGGTCGGTGATCGCGTCGCGGCCCTCGAGCAGCGCCTGCCACGTCTCGTCCGGGGTATTCATGTCGCCGGGGAAGCGGGTGGCGATGCCCACAATGGCGATGTCGTCGACTTCGCGGTCACGTGACCAGTCCGCATCGTCGCCGGCGTCTTCGATCTCGGGCTCACCCTCGATGATCACGGTCGCCAACGACTCGATGGTGGGGTGGCGGAACGCCACGGTCGCGGTGAGCGTCACACCGGTGAGGTCCTCGATGTCGCTGGCCATCGCGACAGCGTCACGTGACGACAGGCCCAACTCGACCATCGGCGTCGAGTCGTTGATCGCGTCAGGCGACTGGCCGGTGGCGTTGCCGATCCAGTTGCGCAGCCACTCGCGCATTTCCGCGACCGTCATGTCCGGAGTCGGTCGGGCGGCCACCGACTCTTCCGGCGTCGGCTCGTCGCCGACGGGTTGCGAATCGTCTTGTACGTCAGCCATGTTCAAGTCACCTCGCGATCGACTCGGCGTCCGTCGGTCGCCGGTGTCGTGTGTAAGTGGGGTACAGCGTCAGTCGCTCTCGTCGGGGAACGCGTTGGCCACCTTGCCGGCGCGCAGGCTCCCGTCGAGATATGCAGTGCGGCAGGCGCGTCGGCCGATCTTTCCGCTGGACGTTCGAGGGATCGCGCCGGCAGCGGTGAGCAGCACGTCGCGCACCGTCACGCCGTGGCGCACCGCGATGGCGGCACGAATCTCGTCGGCGATCGGTCCCATGTCGAGCTTGTGGGCACCGGGGGCGCGCTCACCTACGATCACAAGCTGTTCGGACGTGTCGTCGGGATCGCGCTTGAGACCGGAGTGTGCATTCTCGAACACCTCGTCGGCCAACTGATTCGCGGGCACCGAGAATGCCGCGACGAATCCGGTGCGCAGCGCCTTCGACGACTCTTGCGCGGAGTACTCGAGGTCCTGCGGATAGTGGTTGCGGCCGTCGATGATCACCAGATCCTTGGTGCGGCCGGTGATGTAGAGCTCGCCGTCGTGGTAAGCCCCAAGGTCACCGGTGCGCACCCACGTCGCGTCGTCGGCCGCGCCCTCGGCGTGCGACGGGTTGGTCCGCGACTTGAGAATGTTCTGGAAAGTTTCGCGTGTCGCCTCGTCCTTACCCCAATAACCCGTGCCCATGTTCTGGCCACTGATCCAGATCTCACCGATCTGTCCGTCGGGCAGCTCCGTGGCGGCCTCGTGGTCGACGATGGCCGCCCACTCCGCGATGCCGATTTTGCCTGCCGACGCCTGCGCGACGGCCTTCGGCGAATCGTCGGGCACCGGAACGAAGCGATGATTGTTCAACTCATCGCGATCCACCGAGATGATCTTCGGCTCCGCGGCGGCCGGCGTAGTCGACACGAACAGCGTCGCCTCGGCCAGGCCGTAAGACGGCTTGATCGCCTTGGGCTGGAAGCCGAACGGACCGAAGGCCTCGTTGAACCTGCGCACCGTGGCGGCCGAGATCGGCTCGCTGCCGTTGAGGATGCACTTGACGTTGGACAGGTCCAGGGGTGGCTCGCCGTCCTTGGGCACCCCACGCGCAGCGGCGTGGTCGAACGCGAAGTTCGGGGCGACCGAGATGGTGCCGCCGGTGTCGCCCTCCTTGCGGGCGATCTCCCGGATCCAGCGACCGGGGCGGCGGACGAACGCCGCGGGGGTCATGAACGTGAAGAAATGGCCGATCATCGGCGAGATCATGCTCGTGATCAGACCCATGTCGTGGAAGAACGGCAGCCAGGACACGCCACGGTCGCCTTCCTCACCCTCTAGGGCCTCGATCACCTGCACGACGTTGGTGGCCAGGTTCAGATAGGTGATCTGCACACCGGTCGGGATGCGGGTGGACCCGGAGGTGTACTGGAGATAGGCGATGGTGTCCCTGTCGATGTCGACGGACTGCCACGTCGCGCCCACATCGTCGGGCACCGCGTCGACGGCGATGACGCGGGGACGCTCCTTGGCGGGCCGGCTGCGGAAGAATTTGCGCACGCCTTCGGCCGACTCGGTGGTGGTCAGGATCGCCGACGGTTGACAGTCGTCGAGCACCGCGTGCAGGCGGCCGACGTGACCGGGCTCGGACGGATCAAACAGCGGCACCGCGATGCGGCCGGCATAGAGGGTGCCGAAGAACGCGACGAGGTAATCGAGGCTCTGCGGGCAGAGGATCGCCACCCGGTCACCCGGCTGGGTCACCTGCTGCAGGCGGGCACCGACGGCGCGGTTGCGTGCACCGAAGTCGGCCCAGTTCAGTTCGTGCTCGACGCCGTCGCGCTCGGTCGAGAAGTCCACGAATCGGTAGGCGAGTTTGTCTCCACGCACCTTGGCCCATCGCTCGACGTGACGGACCAGGTTGCCGTTGTCCGGAAACACGATCTGTCCGTCTTTGAGGAACGGGTTATGGAAGACCATCGCACTCTCCTGTCGAAGCCACGCTCACCGCGAAGCCGCCTCAGCTCTTGTCGGCGGGACGCCGCAGGCGCTGGCCCGTGGGGCCAACCGCGCGAACCCAAACCCCGAAGATCGTACCGGGGATATGACGTTTACCGCCGTTATGAGCTCTGACCTGCGCGTTCAGGCCGACTTTCGGCCACCACTCTTAGTTTTTTCTTAATGTTAGGCGACCTGTTGTCGCACGCCAAATCAGTCCGGTCACATGTCAGCCATGTTTTGGGTGCGGAGCGTTATCGATCACGTTCTGCACCCAGCCCAGTGTCCACTGCGTGGCGGGCGCACCGTCGAGATTCCAGAAGTCGGGCGTGGCGTACATGGCGTGGATCGGCTGACCCCCATTGCCGGCGAGCACTTCCAGCGTGCGCGGCAGCTGGGTGATGTTGAACGCGGACTCGGGCGCGGCGCAGATCAGGTCGCCCGGTGCGCAGATCTCGTTGGTGCGGTCGTTCAGCGTGCCGAAGCCGCCCGGCCGCGGACCTGTCATCGTCAGACCCAGCGCCGACAGCGTCGGCACCTCCTGCAGCGTGATCTCCGCGCCTTGGCCATCCGGGGTGGGTCCGATGTCCTGACCGACGTTGTCCTGGCGGCGGCCATCGGCGATCAGCGTCACACCCAGCACCAGATCCTCGTCGACGGGACCGCGTCCGTTGCCGATGTCGCTGGCCATGTCGCCCGCGATCACCGCGCCCTGCGAGAAGCCGACCAGCACGTAGCTGGTCAGCGGGCAGCGGTCGTTCATGTCCGTCATCGCCTTGACGGCGGCGCGGGTGCCCTCGGCGCGGCTGTCGTTGTACGACATCTGCTGATCGGCCGACAGCGGATTGTGGAACTGCGCGGTGTACGGGACGGTGAAGATCTCGAGCCGGTCGTTGCCGAACTGGGCCCTGATCGGGTTGGTCACGCTCAGCAGCAGCGCTATCGGGAACTGGGTCGGGTTGAACGGGTCGAGTTGCGGCGAGGATTCCCACGTGCCAGGGATCGAGATCATCATCACGTCCGGGCAGCTGGCGTCCTGAAACTCCGGGCGCGGCTTCTTACCTGGCGTCGTGGGGACCGCGGTCGGCGGCACCGCGGTGGGAGGCAGCGCGGTCTGCGGGGTCTCCGGCCGCCGCAGCACGACAATCACGATCGCGACGATCAATACGACGACGAGGGCCATCGCCCCGGCTGCAATGAGCGCGAGGATGCGGTGGCGTTTCCGCCGATTGGTCTTTGGCATGTTCTCCTGCTAGCAGAGTTTGTCGGTTGCGATCCGAATGTAGTCAGCGGTCGCCGAATTGACCTCATCCATCGACGGCGCCGCCGAACTCAGGTGGGCGGTCCGCACGTCACCACGCACCAACGGCACCACCACATCCCACACCGCTTGATCGCTCTGCTTGGCGGCTCGCGCCTGACACACATACGACCCGATGCGCAGCGCCATCAATTCACTCGACGGCTTGACCCCGGCGGCGTTGAGCGCGTCGAGGTAGGCGCGCTGCTGGCTGGTCACCACCATCGCATCGGCGCCGCCGTTCGGTTGTGCCGGCGCAGGCGCCGTGTCCGATGTCGACACGCCGACGGTCGCCATCAAGTCGTCGGCGACGGAGCATCCGGTCAGCAGCGTCGCGGAGGAGGCGACCAACAGCGAGGTTGCCGACCACTTTGCTAGACCGGTCGGTCGTCGTCCCGCGTTCTGCACTCCTCCAAGGTACCGGCCGTCCGAGGGGGACCCGGTGACGCGAACAGTGGCTACTTGACGGTGGCGACGAGTTCGCCCGACATCGCTCCCAGCTGTCCCGACCAGTTGCCCCAGTCGTGGTTGCCGCTGGAGGGGAAGTCGAAGTGTCCGTTATGACCGCCGACATCGCGGTAGTGCTGATAGAACACCCGGTTCGTGCCTTGGGCGATGTCGCAGTAGCCGATCATCGCGGCGGGGTCGCTGCATCCCCCGACGGACGGGCTGAACACCCACAGCCGGGTGTTGTTGTCGGCGAGCAGCTGCACGTGCACATTCGGCGAATGCCACTTCCATCGGCCGAGCTGTGGCAGGCCCCACATGTTGCGCGTGTCCACGCCGCCGAACTGGGCCAGTCCGGCGGTGATGGCGCCGTCGACGCCAGTCTGTTCCGGTGCCAGGAAGCCCGACAGCGAGCCTGCGAAGCGGTACCGGTCGGGATGGAACGTCGCGACGGCCATCGCGCCGTAACCACCTTGCGCGGCGCCTACGATGCCGTGGCCGCCGGGGGCCAGCCCCTTGTTCGCCGCCATCCAGTCGGGCAGCTCGTTGGCGAGGAAGGTCTCCCACTGCCGGCTGCCGTCCTGTTCCCAGTCGGTGTACATGCTCCAGGCGCCGCCCGCGGGCGCGGCCACCGAGATGCCCTTACCTGCGAGGGTGTTCATCGCGTTGCCCGCCGTCACCCAGTTGCTGACGTCCGGTCCCGCGTTGAACGCGTCGAGCAGAACGACCATGTGGGGGCCACCGGCCTGGAAGGCGACTGGGATATCGCGGCCCATCGCCGCCGACGGCACCATCAGGTACTCGACGTCGGCCTTGGCGATCGGCGCCGTTGCGGTCCACAACCCCAGGGCCAGCACCACGGTCAAGAGCCCTCGTATCAACCCACGCATTAACCCCACCTCACGTCCCGTTGCCCCGTCGCGCCGGCCGAGCCGGCGTTCCTGCCCCCGCCGCAAGGTAGTGAATCACACCACAGCAACGGGCCGCGCCTGAAACGGCTGACGGCGGCGACCCCCGAGGGGATCGCCGCCGCCGACCACTATTTGCGGACCGCCTTAGCCGCCGGAGCTGGCCGAGGCTGACGCCACCGCCGGAGACGGCTGCGGCGTCGCGCCCAGCACCCGCTGGATGTCGGGCTTCATCGCCTGCAGCTGCTGACCCCAGTAGGGCCAGTCGTGCACGCCGTTGGACGGGAAGTTGAACACACCGTTCTTACCGCCCGCGGCGATGTAGTTCTCTTGGAACGTCTTGTTCGTCCGGAGCGTGAAGCCCTCGAGGAACTTGGCGTTGAACAGGTTGCCCGCGCTAGCGCCCGCGCTGAGATCCGACGGGGTGCCGTTACCGCAGTAGATCCAGATACGGGTGTTGTTGGCCACCAACTGGCTGATATTGACCATCGGGTCGTTGCGCTTCCACGCGCTGTTCGGGTCTTCGGTCTTGCCCCACATGTCGTCGGCCTTGTAGCCGCCTGCGTCACCCATCGACACGTTGACCAGCATCGGCCACCAGCCCTCGGACAGGTTCAGGAAGCCGGACAGCGAACCTGCGTATTGGAACTGATTCGGGTGGTAGATGGCCAGGGTCAGGGCCGCCGAACCGGCCATCGACAGACCGACCGCGGCGTTGCGGCTCGCGTCGACGCCCTTGTTGGCCGCCAGGTAGCTCGGCAGCTCCTGGGTCAGGAACGTCTCCCACTTGTACGTCTGACAGCCCGCCTTGCCGCAGGCCGGCTTGTACCAGTCGCTATAGAAGCTGGATTGGCCGCCGACCGGCATGATCACCGACAGGCCGGAGTCCAGATACCACTCGAAGGCCGGGGTGTTGACGTCCCAGCCGTTGAAGTCGTCCTGAGCGCGAAGTCCGTCAAGCAGATAAAGGCCCGGCGCGTTGGCCCCACCACTCTGGAACTGAATCTTGATATCGCGTCCCATCCCCGCTGACGGAACCATGAGGTACTCGACCGGCAGACCCGGACGAGAGAAAGCCCCTGCAGTCGCCGAGCCTCCGACGACGCCTATCAGGGCGGGCAACACGGCGGCCACCATGGCCGCGATCGTGAGCCGGCGCGCCCAGGCGCCGCGCATCTTCCCAACGAACGTCATGCTTCTACCTATCCCATCTGTCGTAAGCCGCACGGCCGAACCTGCGGCGTGCCCGTGTAGTCAACCACACCTCGGCGTGATTCCTCTCTTCAGCGCGTATCGCCCCTGGTCGCTCCTCAGCCGTTGAGGGTCGCGATCAGGTCTGGTTTCAGTGACGTCAATTGCTGCCCCCAGTACGGCCACGCGTGGTCTCCCGCGGGTGGAAATACGAAGGTGGCGTTGTTGCCGCCGGCCTTGGTGTATGCCTCCTGAAAGTCCTTGTTGCTCTTGATGGCCATCCCCTCGAGACTGCTGGCGTTGAACGCCTGGTTCGGGTCGGCCCCGTCGTCGGGCGCCGTGGAACCGCCTGGGGCACAGTAGATCCACAGCCTCGTGCCGTTGGCCACGATGCGCGAGACCTGTTGGATCGGGTCGTTGCGCTTCCATGCGGCATCCCACGGCGCGCCCCACATGTTGTCGACGTTGTAGCCGCCGGCGTCGAGCATCGCGACGCGGATCGCCTGCTGCATGACCAACGCCGACGGGTTGAGGAAGCCCGACAGCGACGCGGCATATCGGAACTGCGCCGGATGGTAGGCCGACAGGATGAGAGCCGCGCCGCCCGACATGGACAGGCCGACAACGCCGTTGCCCGTCATCGAGACGTGTTTGTTGGCGGCCAACCACAGCGGAAGCTCGTTGGTGAGAAACGTCTCCCATTTATAGGTGTAGGGCTGCTTGTTGAAGCTTGACGGCGAATACCAGTCGGTGTAGAAGCTCGACTGGCCGCCGACGGGCATCACGGTGGAGATGCCGGATTGGTAAAACCACTCGAACGCAGGGGTGTTGATGTCCCACCCGTTGTAGTCGTCCTGTGCGCGCATGCCGTCGAGGAGATAGACGGCCTTCG
>Ga0068865_100000843_pt1 | contig 17331 bp, 14 predicted proteins | sample KBSMisM12_FD_75293 | JGI IMG/M metagenome (GOLD analysis project Ga0068865, IMG submission 75293) | Miscanthus rhizosphere microbial communities from Kellogg Biological Station, Michigan, USA - KBS Miscanthus M1-2 | ecosystem: Host-associated > Plants > Roots > Rhizosphere > Soil ...
CGATGCGCAGGGACGGCAGGGTCAGCCGATGGTGAACCAGTCCACCAACGTCGTGATGATCGAGACCGAGCGGGGCCTGGTCGGAATCGGCGAGGGCGGCGAGCCGAGGACGATGGAAGAATGCGCCAGCATGTTGATCGGATTGGACCCGTTCCGGATCGACAATCTTTGGCAGCGCATGATGCGTGGTTACTTCTATCCCGCCGGCCGCGAGAAACTGCATTCCCTCGGCGCGCTGGATCTGGCGCTGTGGGACCTCAAGGGAAAGGCACTTGACGTCCCCGTGTGGCAACTGTTGGGCGGCAAGTCGCGCAATCACGTGGAACTGTACTCCACCGTGTTCCCCGCACCGCGCGGCGGCACCCTGGAAGACGCGGCGAAAGCCTGCCGCGACGCTGGCTTCCGCACTTATCGCTACGCCACCGACAATCCGCGCGAACGCGTTGTGGACCGGTTCCAACTGGTTCGCAAGATGTACGATGATTGCGTACTGCTACAGAAAGGCGCGGGGGACGGCGGCTGGGCCATCGACTTCCACACCGAGCTCGATGCGCCGGATGCGATCAACCTGGCCACGATGTTGGAACCGCTGCATCCCTACTTCTGCGAGGACCTCATCCGCAGCGAGAACGTGGCCTCCTACGAACATGTGCGTCAACGAACTCGAGTGCCGATCGCCGTGGGTGAGCAATTCGGCTACAAGTGGGATATCAACCAGCTGATCGAGCGCGAGCTGATTGACTACGCTCGTGTAACGCTACCCAACGTCGGCGGTATCACCGAGTTCATGAAGGTCGTCGCTTTGGCGGAGACGCATTACATCGGCATGATTCCTCACTTTACCGGACCCATCTCCGAAGCGGCTTTGGTGAACTGCCTGACCGCGACTTCCACCACGGCATTGATGGAGATGTTGGGCGACGGCAGCCGCACATGGCCGTACTTGCCGAAGGTCTACGACTTTAAGGATGGGAAACTGTGGCCGAACGACCGGCCGGGTCTGGGCGTGGCCGTGGATACGAGCCGGCTTACCCAGATCGGTAATTACACCACGTATCGCGCCGGCATGCTGATGAACCAGCGGCCTGACGGTTCGTTCACCAACTGGTAGGTGGCATGACAGTGAACCTAATTTCTCGGACGATCTTACCCGCAGCCATCGTCCTGTTGATGCTGACCTCGCCGGCCTCGGCTCAAAGGGGTTCATCCGGCGCGGATTGGCGATACATCAGCGGCGACGCGGGCGGCACGAAATACTCCCCATTGGCGCAGATCGATGCCTCCAACGTGCAAAAGTTGAAGATCGCGTGGCGTTGGACGTCGGAGAATTACGGACCGCGTCCCGACTACAATTTGGAAGTTACTCCGCTGGCGGTGAACGGGAAGCTGTTCTTCTCTGCCGGAACGCAGCGCGCGGCCGTCGCTATTGACGGAGCCACGGGCGAGACTCTCTGGACCTATCGGCTGGAGGAAGGCGAACGCGGGGACCGCGCTCCTCGCAACTACAATCGCGGTGTAGCGTACTGGGCCGACGAGGCCGGGCACGGACGTGTCCTGATGATCTCGCGCGGGTACCAACTGGTCGCGCTGGATGCGGACACAGGTGTTCCCGTAAAGGACTTCGGGTCGAACGGAGTGGTCGATCTATGGTTGGGATTGCTCGAAGGCACGGGCCGGCAGGTGGAACCGGGTCAGATCGGCGCCAGTTCGCCGGCGATTGTGGTGGGCGATGTGGTTGTGGTTGGTGCTGCAATGCTTTCCGGTGGAACCCCGCGATCCAAGACGAATGTTCCGGGCTTCGTGCGCGGCTACAGCACGCGCACGGGCAAACTGCTGTGGACCTTTCATACGATTCCACGCCTGGGTGAATTCGGAAACGAAACTTGGAAGGATGATTCGTGGCAATACACGGGCAACACCGGCGTGTGGGCTCCCATGGCTGCGGATCTTGAACTGGGCTATGTCTACCTGCCTATCGAGATGCCTACAGGCGACTACTACGGCGGGCACCGGCCGGGAGACAACCTGTTCGCCGATAGCCTGGTCTGTCTGAATGCGAAAACTGGAGAACGTATCTGGCACTTCCAGACGGTCCATCACGACATTTGGGATTGGGATCTCGCGTCGCAGCCCATCCTTCTGGATGTGACGGTGGACGGAAGGCCGGTGAAAGCGGTCGCGCAGGTTACCAAGCAGGCGTTCACCTTTGTCTTCGACCGCGTCACGGGGAAGCCGATCTGGCCCATCGAGGAGCGGCCTGTAGCGGCCTCGACCGTACCCGGCGAAATCACATCACCCACGCAGCCGTTTCCCACGAGGCCCGCGCAGTTCGATCGCAACGGCATCGGACCGGACGATGTGAACGATCTGACGCCGGAGATCAAGGCGGAGGGGCTACGCATCCTTTCCGAGTTCAAGACCGGGCCGGTGTTCACACCGTCGATTCCCCAGGGCGAGGGTGGCAAGAAGGCCACGCTGATCGTGCCGCACAATCAGGGTGCGGCGAACTGGCAGGGCGCTGCCGCGGATCCGGAAACCGGGATGCTCTACATCCCCTCGGAGACCACCTGGTGGGCCAGCGCGATGGTGCCGGGAACCACACGCGGAAGCGACATGAACTACGTCGGTGCGTTTGTGCGCGTGGATACACCGTTCGGACTGCCGTTGGTCAAAGGACCTTGGGGCAGGATCACAGCCATCGACATGCACACCGGCGATCACCGATGGATGGTTCCCAACGGACACGCTCCGAAGGCCGTGGCGGACAATCCCAAGCTCGCGGGCGTCGATCTTAGCGACGTGGGGCAACCCGAGCGCGCTCCTCTGCTGGTTACCAAGACACTGTTGTTTTCAGGCGACGGCAGCGGCATGTTCTCTTCCGGTCCAAACGGCGGCGGTCCGCTGTTCCGCGCGCTGGACAAGGCCACTGGCAAAACACTTCATGAGATGAAGCTGCCCGCGAATGAGACTGGCATTCCGATGACCTTCCTGGCGAAAGGGAAACAGTACATCGTAGTGGCCGTCGGCAATCGAGAGTTCCCGGCCGAACTCGTCGCGCTTACGCTGCCGTAGCCGACGAACTGGGGGGTGGATACAGACTGTATACACCTATACAATCTAGAGATGCGTAGAACATCCTCCTCGCCTGCGGTTGGTGTTAGCCGGCGCCGAGTCCTTAAAACCGCTGCGGCAGCAGCTCCGCTCACCTTCTTCATACGGAACGCGAATGCCGCTGACCGGCCCAATTTCGTTTATCTGATGGCGGACGATATGGGTTACGCCGACGTGTCCAGCTTCGGCCGGCGGGACTATCAGACTCCGAACATCGACCGGTTGGCTGCGGAAGGTATGAAGCTGACGCACGCCTATGCCAACTCCGCCGTTTGCACCGCTACGCGGGTGGGGCTGGTGACGGGGCGTTATCAGTATCGCGTGGAGGTCGGCCTGTATGAGCCGCTCGGCAACGCGTCGCGCGTAGGGTTACCGCCCGGACACCCGACGATAGCATCGACGCTCAAGCAAGCTGGATATGGAACCGCGCTGATCGGAAAGTGGCATGTCGGCGCTGTGCCGGAATTCGGCCCCACCAAATACGGGTACGACCACTTCTGGGGATTCGCGCATGGGGCGCTGGACTACTTCACGCATCGCGTGGGGGATCCTAATTCGGAGCCCGGCCTATGGGACGGCGAAGTTAAGACCGAAGAGCATGGCTACCTGACGGACCTGATCGCGCAGAAGACTATCGCTCATATCCGCGACTACTCCGGCCGCAAGCAGCCGTTCCTGCTGAGCGTCCACTTCAACGCGCCGCACTGGCCCTGGGAGGGTCCCGAAGACGAAGCCGCGGCTCTTAAGGGCGGCCTGTCCACATTTGAGGCAGGAACTATTGCGACTTATGGGGCGATGGTCCGCCAGATGGATACTGCGATCGCGAAGATCACACGCGAATTGGAGCGCAACAGTTTCTCTAAGAACACCGTGGTGGTGTTCACCAGCGACAATGGCGGCGAACGCTTCTCCGATACGTGGCCGTTCACGGGAAAGAAGTCGGAGTTACTGGAGGGCGGCTTGCGTGTGCCTGGCATCGTTCGCTGGCCGGGGCACGTCAAGGCGGGCACTGTCAGTGAGCAGGCGTGCATGTCGATGGACTGGATGCCGACCTTCGTGTCGATGGCGGGCGGCAAGATCGATCCGGCTTTCCCGACCGATGGGATGGATCTCACGGCCGCGCTCACCCGAGGCGCCGCGCCCATTCCCCGCAAGCTTTTCTGGCGGTATCGTTCCAACGCGCAGCGCGCGATGCTCGACGGCCACATGAAGTGGCTGAAGATCAACGACAACCAGTTTCTGTTCGATATTGCTACCGATCCGATGGAACGCGCCAATCTGCGCCGGAAGCAGCCGGACGTGTTCGAACGCATGGAGAAGGAATACGCGGAATGGGATGCGACGATGTTGCGGGAAGATCTGGTCCCAGGCTCCTATGGATTCAATGGTCAGCAACTCGCCGATCACTACAGTCCTGGGGGCGGCCGCAGCGCACCGGGTTCCGGGGCCGCGAAGGGCAAAGCAAAACAGGCTAAGTAGATTACGCGTGAAGGAAAATCAAAGGAGACTCAGCATGAGATTCGCAATTGCACTTAGTTTAGTGGCTGCGTGCGCGTGGGGGCAGGAAGGAACGGGACCCTTTCCGGCGATCCTGGAGCAAGATCCAAGTCTTGCGACGCATACGGTGTATCGGCCGCAGGACCTGTCCAAGGTGAAGGGGAAGATGCCGATCATCGCCTGGGGCAACGGGGGCTGCGCCAACAACGGATTATCGCACCGCAATTTCCTGATGGAGATTGCGTCGCATGGCTACCTGGCAATCGCGATCGGACCTCCGATCACGCTCCCGGCGCAAGGCAAGGGCGTTCCGAAGGGCGGCGATGGCAAGCAGGGCGCGCCGAAAGGGGAAGCTAAGCAGGGTGCCCCGAAAGGCGACGGCAAGCAGGCGGCTACGGGTCCAGCTACGAAATCGACCCAGTTGCTCGATGCCATCAACTGGGCGTTAGCCGAAAATGGCCGTAAGGGCAGCCCGTATGACAGCAAACTGGATGCGTCGAAGATTGCGGTGATGGGAATGTCTTGCGGCGGAATCCAGTCCTACGCGGTGGCGACGGACCCGCGCGTCAAACTGGTCGGAATCTTCAACAGCGGCATATTGCCCGCGCCCAGCGCCCCGGGCGCACCGATCATGGAAGACATACGCAAGGACCAGTTGGACAAGCTGCATTCGCCCATCTTCTATGTGACCGGAGACAAAAGCGACATCGCCTACGAGAACGGCATGGACGACTTCAAGCGAATCACCAAGGTCCCCGCGATCCATACATTTAAAGATGGCGTCAGCCATGGCGGCACTTACAGCCAGCCGAACGGCGGCGATTTTGCTCGGGTCGCGGTGGCGATGCTGAACTGGCAGTTAAAAGGCGAGAAGAACGAATCCAAGATGTTCGTGGGCGCGAATTGCGGCCTGTGTCAGGAAGCCGGCTGGCACGTAGAGACCAAAGGGATCAAATAGCGAGAGAGGGGCACTCTGGCTGGACTGGGTGCCCCCGAAAAAGTTATTTTGCGGGAGTGAGGTTCGCGGTGAAGAAGGGCAGCAGATTCTCGGAAAAGCGAGCCTTGATCCGGCTGCCGTGATCTCCGTCGTAGGTTTCGAATTTATGCTGCACGCCCAGCCGTGTTAGAGCCTGATCGAGCTGCGTGTTTAAGTTGAGGAAGGGATCGCGGGTTCCAACTTCGATTGCGATGGCCCGATAGCGCTTCAGGTTGGGAACGTATTGATCCGCCATCAGCAGCGGTGAGTTGGCGGTCCACTTCGCGGCTACCAGGGGCTGCAACTCCCCGTCCTTCGTTGGCAGATCGAAGTAGAGTGGCGGATTTTGGGGATTCGGAGCCCACGCGGCAGCTTGAGACTGCAACGCCTTCGCCAGAGCGCCTCCTCCGCCTTGCTTTCCCTTGGCGTTCGCCGCAGGCGGAGCTTGCTTGCCTGCCGCGGGTTGGCCAGGCAGGAGTCGCTGGGCATCCTGCAGCAGACAGCAAGAACTCATGGCGTAGAGCGCACCGAACGCGTCCGGACGCTTCATGCCGATACGTACCGTGCCATAGCCGCCCATAGAGTGACCAGACAACCCTCTCGCGGCCCGATTCGCGATGGTGCGATAGTGTCCGTCGATGTAGGAGGTTAAGTCATCTGCAACGAAGGTCTCCCAATCGCCCGTGGTCGGAGAGTTGGAGAACATACTGCCGTCATAGATGGTGAAGGCGTCCGGTAGCACCAGGATCATCTCCGACCCGGCTGCATCCGCGGCAGAGGCAACGGAGAGCGAGTTCCAATACGTCTCGGCATGCGCCCCGTAACCATGGAGAAAGTACAGCACGGGATAACGTCGGTTTGGACTGGAAGCGTAGCTGGCCGGAAGGTAAACGAAAACATCGCGGTCCGGCGAGTCTCCCTCCAGGTTCCCTTCCAGAGCTTTGCCATGGACCTTGATCTTATCGAGTGTTCCTTGCTTCGCGCTGTTCTGGGCCTTTCCATCCGTCGGGAACACGACACTCACGCAAGCGGCCAATACGGCAGCGACCATCACTTGTTTCCGATTCATGATGTACTTCCTCCTTTAGTCATTAACGAAGCGAGCGCGCGCTGCGAGTTGTGAGGGCCGTCCATGCGAACGCCGATGTCCGGGCGCCCAGCAGGTTTTGCAACGCCCGCCGCTCTCAGGTTAGTTCATGCTGTCGTACATAGTGATCTTGACACCGCCATTTGCGATTCCGGGATTCGAACTCAGGAATTTGCCGGTGTTGAGGTAGGCGTAGGGGCTGTCGACGCGTGCTTCGAAAGTCGGAACCAGGCCGCCGGTGCTGGTGGTATTGCGAACGATAATGATTTCGCCGTCCGATGCCTGCCACAGGTAGCGTGCGTCGATGGCTGGAGGCCCGGAAAGATTCTGATAGTCTGCGCCGCCTGAAAGAACTTTGCCGGTGATTCGTCCACTCAGATCACCGCCAGTGATGGGAATGATGTTGCGATTGCCGCGCTTGCTGGCCCCCACGCGCTGCGACGGACTCAGTCGGACGGATTCGACGATCAGTTCCTTGCCTTGCTTCTCATCGGCTCCCTTCATGCGGTTGTCCCACGGCTGAGGCTGAGCATCCGCCGGCTTGGCGATTCGAGTGAGATTCGCGGCGCCAGCGGGGATCGCCACGGACGAAACATCGTAAACCCGGACCGTGAGCGTCTTGGCAGTTTCGTCCAGGATGCGCCGCGCAACATATTTACCCGAGTTCATCCACTCCGCTGAACTTCCATTGGGAGCTTCGAAATCCATCGCGATGCGGACGTCTTTTGCATCCGCTCCCACGCCCGCGCTGCGCGAGTAGATGTACTTCCCGTCGCCGGTCTTGAAGACGAAGATCTGCTCCACCTCCACCGTCCCGTTGGAGAGCGTGAGTTCGAAGTCCAAAGCGCCGGTCATGACCGTGCCCGTGAATTTCGGGCCGGTAATCGTGCCCTCCAGGGCGACGGCTACGCGGCGGCTTCCGTACTGGGTTTTGCCGATCTTCGCCAGTCGGTCGAGCCTCAACTGGGTTTCGAACATCAAGGCGCCGCTCTCCGGGTTGGAGATGCCATCCTTCATGCCACAATCCCACGAGGCGTGCGGGATGACTGCCTTCGCCGTACCCTGACCTTTTGCCCGCTGCACTGCGGGACTGGAGATCACTGCAGCCCCGGCCATCAGGAGAAACGTGCGTCTGTCACTGTTCATGGTGTGAATTTTGTTCCTTCGCGCGACTTGCTTCGAGACGAGCTATTTCTTTCGTTGCCGGTCGAAGAAGTCGAACACCGCGGGCAGCACCAGGGCAACCATCCGGCCATGATCTGCCTCGACCTCCATGTATTCCAATGGAAAACCGTGCGCCTTCATCCATTCCTGCATCGCCCGGCTTCCCGCGAGCGACGGCGTCGCTCCCGTGCCTTCGGTCATGAACACCGGCATCTTCCGGATGCGATCCCAAGGATACGTGGACTCCTCCACAAACGGACCAGACATGGGAGCAATCGCCTTCCAATAGTCAGCGTACTTCGCTCCGAGATACCAGACGCCGCCGCTCCCCATCGAATGGCCTGCCAGGAACATCCCACTGCGGTCGACAGGATACTCGTTGAGCACCATCTCCAGGACGTTGATCACGTCCTGCTCGCTGCGTTCGAGCGTCTGGGCATTCTGCACGCACGCCGTGGTCCGCTGCTGCGCGGCGGTTTCTGCCTGGCCGAACACCGCCGGAAGCCGCAGGCATGTTCCGTACGCGCCCATAGGATTCCAACCCAATGGGGACACCAGCAGGTAGCCATGATCTTCCGCAAGCTTCAGAAGCTGCTTGTTGTTCTGGTCCAGATACTGGCTCTCATTACTACCCGCGCCGTGCAGCATCATCACCAGCGGCAGCTTGGCCTTGCCATCCCAGGATGCCGGCACATAGACGCGATAGGGCAGGTCGGTCTCGGTGCCGGGGAATCGATATGTCCGCCGCTGGTCGCCCTTGGCCTGCCAGCCTGGGCTGCCCGGCTTTGCCAGGGACTTCGCGAGTTGCTGCGATTGGGCGATCTGGGTTTTCGGCGCTAACTTCGTCCCGAACGCGATGACTCCATTGTCCTGCGCCACCGCGAGAAGTGGAAAAAGAACCGCCACTTTCAACAGCATCTTTGTCATGTCGAAAAGAGTGTAACAGCCGCAAAAGCCTGCCGCAAGCTTAGTGTATCCATCATGTATACTTACCCGGAGTGAGTCGATCCCAGGCATCCCCACGCGAGCGAAACTGGATGATCTCCGTCGCCGCGGTCATCGTGGCGATGATGGCCATCCAGATGGCGAGCCTTGGTTTCTCGCCGCTTTTGCCGGAGATCCAGCAGGATCTGGGCGCGTCCTATTCTCAGATCGGCCTGTTTACCGGCATGTACGGCATCATCGCGCTGCTGGTCAGCTTGCCCGCCGGCGTGTTCGCAGCCCGCATCGGCGAGAAACGCGCTCTTCTGATCGGACTGGCTGTTACGGCTGTCGGACTAGCCGCTCTCTCGCAGGCCACTCGCTACGACGTCGCTCTCGCGTTTCGCGCCCTTTGGCTGATCGGCTACCGTACTGCCTTCATCGGCGTGTTTACCGCGATGGCGATGGTGACACCGGAGAAGTATCGAAGCCGGACCATGGGCATTCTCGGCGCCATGGCGGCCTTCGCATCGGTCATTGGAGCCCCGTTCGGCACCCGTTTGGCATCCTGGCTCGGGTGGAGAGGCGGCATTCAGGGATACGCTGCAATCTCTCTCCTCGGCGCGCTCGTTTTCGGTCTGCTGTATCATCGCCAGCGCTCGCGATCGTCGGGCGTTGCCGGACCACATGGAACTTCGATGACGCGTGCAGGCGCGGTCTCGGCTCTTCGCAACCCGATCATCTGGAGCATGATTCTGCTGGGGCTCATCAATATGGGCGGCTTCAGCGTGACCTTTTTCGTGCCGTATGCGGTGAAGTCGGTCTTCGGCATGGGGGCTCAGGACGCCGCGTCGATCATCAGCGCTAGTTACCTGGTGAGCATCCCGCTGAATTTGGGCTTCGGCTACCTGTGCGACCGGTACTCCCGTTGGAACATGATGATCCTGATTGCAGTGCTTCTGGTTCCCGCGAGCTTTGCAGTCATGTCGCGAGACCTTCTGGTCTTCCGAATCGCCGTCGCGCTGATTGTTTCCTTGGGCCACGCAGCCACCAACCAGATCTACGCGATCGGCAGCTCCTTATTGCCGAAGGAAGAGGTCGGGAAAGGAATGGGGATCGTCGGATTGGGCAGTGGCATCTTCGGGTACCTGGGGCCGCAGATGCTGGGATACCTGCGAGACGCCACTGGAGGCTTCACCGCGGGGTGGGTATTTGTGGCGTGCGCCGCGGTGTTGGCCCTCGGCGATCTCCTGGTTCTGCGCCGGTACAGCCTCAAGCGGCGAGCTTTGTATCCGGAAAAGATACAAGTCGCATGAGGAAAAACTGCATCGCCGGAATCACCTCAAACACCGTCCCCTGGGAAATTCTACGTGCGGCTGGCTACACTCCGGTCGTACTCGAGGATGAGGCTGGACCCACTCCGCAAGCAGATCGGTGGATGGAGGATGTGTTCGACGGAAGATTTCGTGTGATTTTCGACCGCCTCTCCGCCGGCGCATGGAATCACCTGGATCTAGTCGTGATCCCGCGAACTTCCGAGCAGGAACACAAACTGTACTTGTATCTTCGGGAAATTGCGCGCACGCAGCCTGCCAGTGCGATTCCGGAACTGTATCTCTACAATCTCCTGCACACCCGCACGCCAGAGTCTTACGACTACGGGCTAGGCCGGACCCGTCAAATGATGCGCGATTTCAACGTCTCCGAAGACGAGCTGCGCGACGCAATCGCCGAGAGCAATCGCGCCCGCGGCTGTGTTCGAGACATCCTCCGGAAGCGGAAGGAAGGGCGTCTGGAGGGATCTGCCGCGCTCGAATGGATTCGCGGATTTTATTCGGAAGACCGGGGGGTCTTTGCCGATCACGTGCTTGACCGGCTCAAAGGAATGTATGAGCAGGTTGCGGCCAATCGGTCACACATCCTCATCAAAGGGGCACCGATGAAGGATGCCTCGCTGCATCGCACGGTCGAAGAAGCGGGTGGCTACGTGGTGGCGGAGGATGACTGGCGTGGCTCTCGTGCCGCGGGCGATACCGATGTTTGCTTGAACAAGGATCCCGCGACTGCGATTTTTGAGAAGTACTTCTATGACGAGGTGAGCCCCAGGGTCCACCCAGTCGAGCATCGAGATGCTTGGTTCCGACGCGAGATCGAGAGCGGGCACGTCGACGGCGTCTTGTTTTATGTGCCGCTGGAGGATGACGTTCAGGGCTGGGACTATCCAGAGCAACTCGCGTATCTGAAGGCACGATCGATCCCGAGCGTCGTGGTGCGTGAAAACGGTGCGCCAATCACCGATTTCGTCAGAAGCATACATCTAAAATAGTCATGGCCCAGAAGCAACTGACATCGACCATCGCGGCATCGGAAGGCCAGAAGGCCTGGTTCGCCTCGCTGCGCGAGCGAGTCTTTGAAACTCGCGCGCCTTACGCTATCGGCCAAGCGGACATGCCGTTCGAGCTGTTTCAAGCGATGGACGTACCCATGGTCAGCAATCAGTGGTGGGCCGCCGTGGTCTCCGCAAAGCGATTGGCTCCGTATTATCTGGACAAGCTGAACGAAGCCGGCTTTCACAAGGGGTTGTGCCGGTACTGCAGCCTGTCCATGGCTTCGACGGTGTTGGGCGACACCAGTCAGGCTCCGTGGGGTGGGCTGCCGAAGCCGGCATTGCTCGCGGCTCGCCTCACGTGCGATTGCGTACAGCGGGTTTTTGAAACCTGGGCGGCGCATTTCGGTGCGGAGTTGATTCTGCTGGACGCGCCGGCGGCGACACATCTGCCGCCACGATGGTGGGAGCAGAGCCGGCATCATTGGCGTGAATTGTTCGAAGACCATCGGTTGCAGTTCATGGTGCACCAGTTCGAACGTTTGATTGCGTCTCTCGAACGAATCTCCGGACAGGAGTTCGATCCGGATCGATTGCGCACCTTGATGGAGCAGGTGAATCGTCAGGAGGAGTACTTCGAAGAAGCGAAGCTAGCGATCTGCGAAGCGCCGAAGACACCGGTTCGGATGCAAGAGCAGATTACAAACGTCATGGCGGCGCAGTGGCAGCGAGGATCGGACTGGGCCGTCTCACAAGCGCGAGCCTTTCGCGATGAGGTAGTGAGCCGCGCGAAGCAGGGGATCGCCGCCTGTCCAAACGAGCGCTTGCGGATCATGTGGGTCGGCGCGGGCCTGTGGTACGACCTAGACTTCTATACTGCCTTTGAGGAATCCCACGGGGCAGTGTTTGTTTGGTCTATGTATCTGGCGTTTGGTCCCGATGGATACATCCGCTATGGTTTGGATGACCCCTTGCTGGCGCTTGCAAGCCGCACGGTCAGCATGAACGAACAGCTGCACAATCCTCCGTGGGCGAATGAATGGATTGTGGAGCAGGCTGGCAGCCACCGGATCGATGCCGCGTTCGTTTTGACGCCTCTCGGAACGCGTCCCTCGGCAACTGGAACGCGTTTCGTGGAGATCGCGCTGGAAGAGGCGGGAATTCCGGTCTTTTCTGTTCACGCGGATATGGTGGACGCCCGGCTCTGGGATGGCGAGAAGATGCGCGAAGAGGGATCGCGTTTTCTAGATGGGGTGAAGCATCTATGACCGAGCCGTTAAGTCAATTCCGCCCGGATCTGGTCCATGAAGGATTCGACGTCCTGTGGCAACGCGGCTTCTCGTTCCCTTTGGTCAAACTCATTGAGACGGCTCTTCTGACTCTTGAGAATATGGCGATGAACGCAGTCCGTTGCAGCTTGCGGATCGGCCGCTTGCAGCGCTGCGATCAGATCCAGATGATCCCGGTTGATCTGCTTCAGAATGGCGATGTTGTGACCTCCCCGGCGGGCCGCGAAAATGCGGATCAACAGCCGGATTCCAGCCAGAGTTTTGAGGCTTCTTTGGTTCCCAGCAAGCTTCAGGATGTAGGTGTGAAACGCAAGATCGGCTACCTCGAAACGTTCCATCTGTTTTTCGTCCAGGCCCGGCTTGCCGCTGGTGTCCAGTTCCTTGATCAGTGCTGTGAGAGCCGAAGCGATGGACCGGAGGTCGCGAATCTCCCCAGCCGACGGCGTGCGTCCGGCGACCGTGCGTGCGGCCAGACCTTCGAGCGCCTCCCGCATTTCAAACAACTCCCGGATATCGTCCCGATCGAGAGTGATTACCACCACGCCGCGTCCGGGAACCGATTCCAGCAGTCCTTCACTAACCAGTTGGCGGATCGCCTCGCGGGCGGGCGTACGGCTGATGCCCAATTCCTTGGAGATGGTGACGTCGGAAACGGGTTCGCCGGCACGCAACTTGCGGGTCGAGATCTTGCGCTGGATGTAGTGGTACGCCACCTCGCGCCTGGGACGGGAAGCCTGGGATGCTTTGGTCACGGTTTCTAGTGATTCTATCAACGCATCTGCCGGTGTACATATCTATGTATACACGTCGCCCTAATCGGAGGCATTCCCGTGGGTGAGCCTCTAACTCTGCAGATGACCGGCGACTTAATTCTCGACGAGCCCAATCCCGACGCCCTGTTTGACCTGGCACGCCATCAACTCCACGACTGTGACCTTCTCGTAGGGCACGTCGAAGTTCCTCACACGGCGCGGGGCATGCAGACGCATTTCGATGTTCCCGCACCGGCCAGCGATCCGGCGCATCTCGCTGCCCTCCAGCGCGCGGGATTCCACGTGGCGACCTTGGCCGGGAATCACATCGCGGACGCCGGACCGAATGGTGTGGAAGACACGATCGCGGAACTCCATAGTCTTGGCATTGCGACAGCGGGCGCCGGCATGAACCTGACAGAGGCGAGGCAACCGGCGATTGTCGAAAAGCAAGGACTGCGCCTGGGATTTCTGAGCTACAACTGCGTGGGACCACGCGAGTCCTGGGCCGGAAGAGATCGAGCCGGTTGCGCGTATGTGCACGTCTTGACACATTACGAACTCGACCATGCATCTCCGGGCGGTCCGCCCACGGTATACACGTTCGCCGAACCCAAGACGCTTGAATCCATGGCGGCAGATATCGAAGCGCTCCGGCAGAAAGTCGACGTTCTCATGATTGCGCTGCACAAGGGGCTCGGGCACACACCCGCGACGGTCGGGATGTATGAACGGCAGGTCGCCAAGGCAGCCATCGATGCGGGAGCGGATGCCGTGGTGGGCCATCATGCCCACATTCTGCAAGGTATGGAGGTTTACAAAGACCGCCCGATCTTTCACGGACTCGGCAATTTTGCGATCGCCACCAAAGCGTTGAACGTCGATGGAAATTCGAGTCCCGAACGCCGCGCATGGGCCGAACGCAGGCGAAAGTTATTCGGTTTTGAGCCCGACCCCGAGTATACGACTTACCCGTTTCATCCCGAGGCGAAGAACGCCATCCTCGCCTACTGTGAGGTGGACCGCAGCGGAGTCCGGACCGCGGGCTATCGCCCCTGCTTCGTGAACCGCTATTCCCAGCCAGAGGTGCTGGACAAGGACGATCGCGGACAAGCGGTCGCGCGATACATACAGGACGTCAGCGCACGAGCAGGGCTGAACGCCGTCTTCGAATGGGCTGGCGATCGGGTCCAGTTCTATCGCGGAAGGAATCTATGATGTCGCATCCAACGGTGTCCCAACAACGTCCACTCGAGGACATTACCGTTCTCGACCTCACAACGGCTTTGGCCGGGCCGTACGCCACGTTTCTGTTGGCTGGCCTGGGGGCTCGCGTCATCAAGATCGAGAACCCCGCGGGACCGGATTCCTGCCGCGCGAACGCTCCCTACATCGGTCCAGATGGGCCCCATTTGACTCGCCAGCATCCGGATGACATCTCCGTCTCCGCTATCAACCGGCTTCGGAACAAGAAGGCTGTGACCTTGAACATGAAGCATCCCGGGTCGCGGGCCGTGTTTGAGAGGCTGGTGGCGAAAGCCGACATGCTGGTCGAAAACTTCAGCCGCGGCGTGCTGGAGCGTTTGGGCGCTGGCTATGCTGACGTTCATCGCATGAATCCCCGGTTGCTCTACTGCTCGATCACGGGATTCGGAAGTCAGGGCGAAGGCTCGGGAAAAGCGATGGACGCCATCATTCAGGCACTTAGCGGCGCCATGATGACCTCGGGAGCAGCGGGCGATCCCCCTGTCCGCGTTGGTGTTCCGTTCGCGGATTTGTGTACACCCTTATTCGGCGTGATCGGACTTCTTGCCGCGCTGCATCAGTCCCAGCGTACGCGCGTGGGGCAGCACATTGACGTCTCCATGCTGGGCGTGATGACTTCAATGGTCGCTTCCGAGCCCTTCGATCTTCTCGAACGCTGCGGGGTGCCACAGCGCACCGGACAGACCGTGCCTCGCCTCGCGCCCTTCGGCGTTTATGCGACCGCGAACGGCCACGTGGCGATTTGCGCGCCCACGGAAGCGTTTGCTTCTTCTCTTTTTCATGCGATCGGACGTCCGGAGTTGTGCGAAGACCCGCGCTTCCGGACTCGCGACGCACGCGTTCAAAACGTCGCCGAGGTGGATCGTGCTGTCCTCGAATTTACAGCGCCGCGTCCAACGGCGAGTGTCCTCGAGATCTTAGAGCGGGCCGGCGTCCCGGCCGCCGAAGTTCGCAGTCCCGCGGAAGCGGTGCGAGACGCGCAAGTAGTCGCCCGCGGAGAAACGGTCCGGCTGCAGCATTCTGGCGCGCCAGATGCAGATGTCTACGGGCCCGGACTTCCGATTGTGTTTTCCAGCTCAGCTGTAGGCTTCGATCAACCGCCGCCAGGCATTGGCGAACACAATTGCGAGGTCTATGGGGACCTACTAGGTTACACCCAGGCTGAACTGCGCGAGCTCAAAGCTGCAGGTGTCATCTAGATCCGGCTCCCGTTGCGGACATCGACAAAGTGGAGTTTCATGGAATGATGACGACCACAATGAAGAGGACCACTTTAGGGCTGGGCGTGCTGTTGTTCGCAGCTGGGGTTTTGACGAGTCAGCAGAAGGGGTCTGATGGACCACGCCTGTATCGTGTTTGGAGCGACACCGCTGGAGACACGCATCTGGAGGAGATCGATATCACGACGAAAGGCCGCGTGCTGATTCCCGGCGCCGTGATGAACTATTCCGGCAACACACCGCCGGCCGGCAGCGAGAAGCTGCACAATACGAGCAACCGGCAATTCGCCATCACCGTGTATGGTCAGATCGACGTCGAAACCAGTGATGGGACCAAAGCCCATTTGCGGACCGGCGATATGAGCTTCGTCGAAGATGTCACAGGCAGGGGCCACAGGACCATGGAGAAAAACTCCCAAAGTGTGTTTGTGCGTGTGCCGGAGGGGTTCGATGTGAAGAAGTGGGCCGCCGGCCAGTAGTGCTTTTGGGCGCGTGTGATCACGGTCGCGCTTCCCGCAAAGGCGGACTATGCGGCTCAGGCGGCGCAGGGTCGACGCGGCTGTGCTGCAGGATGCGGTCTTGATTGTCGCAGAACGCTTCTATCAAATCTGCATCTGGCATCAGCGTCAGTGTCGTCTCCATGGTCCAGGGAGCGAGGTAAGCTTTAGGATCGTCGATGGTCACCGAAAGGATCATGTGCCCGAAGTCGACGCGGCGGAATCGTTCGATGACATGCAACGCGTCGCTGCTGGGGCGGCCTTTCGCCGTATCGATCCAGCCGCCATCGCGAAAGCCGCGGGAATCCACGACGAACCGATCGCCTTCCCAGGTTCCAGTGGAGTAGCCGAGCCAAGTCGGAGAGTCGACCGTCGCTGCAGGCCGCCCGTCGGTGAAGACCTGGCGGAAGATCATTCCCACCAGGGTCTCGTACAGGATGGCGGTGACACCGGGCGTTTGCAGAATCTTGAATGGGCCACCGCTGAAATTGATTCGGGGCACGCCGGGAGGCAGGCAATAGCCGTAAGGGTCGTCGACATGATTACGGCTCGCGCGTTGCCGGGCAATCCCATCCGCCCACGGGGTCATCCGAACAGCTTCGGCGGGCAGATCCTGCGCGAGGTCGAAGTAGTAGCTTTGAACGAAACAACGGCTGCCGTCATAGATGCCGCACTTCGCCGCCCAGACGCCGGAGAGGTCAGGTGTGCCGTCGGCGCGTTTCGGCGCTTTGGCCGACAGGTTGGCCGAACCATCGGGAAGGCGGGGAATCCCGGGTGTGGGATAGTTCAGCCATTGCCCAGCCAGCGGCATCGCCACCACGACAACGAAGGCCCCGAATGCTTTGTTCATATGTCTGCTGTGCCGGACTATCTTATCCTATACTGGCCTACAGGCAGTGTCAGTGTTTGAAGAATGACCTCTACGAAACCGCGTTGCACAAAACAATTTGGAGGGAAACGCGATGAATAGACTCCGGGTTATCGTAGCCAGCACAGCGGCGTGTTTAGCTCTAGGGTCTCAGACGCCTCGAGCGCGCGCGGCGGATGCAATATTGAATGCCGTCACGTCGGGTGAGTTCATAATCGACCCTCCCACGCTTATCAATCTCGGATTCGAGTGGATGATTCAGGGCGATGATAACCGCAACGCTGCCGTGGCTGTCTCCTATCGCAAGAAAGGTGAGTCCCAGTGGCGGCAAGGGATGCCTCTTCTGCGCTTGCAGAA
>Ga0068865_100000851_pt1 | contig 17273 bp, 16 predicted proteins | sample KBSMisM12_FD_75293 | JGI IMG/M metagenome (GOLD analysis project Ga0068865, IMG submission 75293) | Miscanthus rhizosphere microbial communities from Kellogg Biological Station, Michigan, USA - KBS Miscanthus M1-2 | ecosystem: Host-associated > Plants > Roots > Rhizosphere > Soil ...
CTCTCGTCGCCGAGATCGATTTCTTTCCGATGCGTCGGAGGCCTTGGGTGAGACCAATCGTGACGGTGGTCTTTCCCTCACCCGCAGGCGTCGGGCTGACGGCGGTGACCAAGACCAACTTGCCGCGTTTGGTCGAGGCGGTCAGTTCGCGAATCTTGGACATCGAGAGCTTGGCTTGGTAGTAGCCGAGCGGTTCGTAGTCGTCTTGCTTGAGGCCAAGTTCGTCGGCGACTTCCGTGATTTTCCGAAGGGTCGCCTTTTGCGCGATGTCGAGATTGGTCACGTATTATCTTGGCTCTTTCGAGGAGTTGGGCGCGACGGCGCAAATCTATCGCCCTACTGGTGCTTCGCCATCACGCTAGCAAATCTCGAAATGCGATCGTGCACTTCCTGCAGCGAAATTCCGTTGCCGTATTCAATGAGAGCCTGCACTCCGAATGCGATGGGCTTAGTCCCCGCCGCGCTAAAGACCTTGATGCCCGCGCCGAGTTCTTCTTGCAGCTCTTGCTTGGGGTTTTCTGGAATCTTAGTAGTCCCCCAAATGCGGCCACTTAAGCCGATGCCATTCGCTGGACCAATATCGACCATGTTTTCGGGATGCGCAATGGCAATGCGAACGCCATTCACCACGATCGAGTGCGACCAGGGCCCTGTGTGACCTCGCGGAGAATTATCTTTCCAGCCCCACACTTTGTCGGTTAGATAGACGAGATCTTGATCGCTGAGATGGTCGACGACCTTGGCCATATCGATGAGCTTGTCGTCATCCGGGAACGGAGTAAGTGAACCGTCTGAAGTTTTCAAGCCCCCTTTCCTGTAAGCGTCCAAGAGGTCATTAAAGCAGTGGTTCAAGATGTCCCGCACCTGTTGCGGAGTTTGATCGCGGCGCAGGGGCACGCTGGCCCTCGCTTCGATGTCACCGTTGATGCGCTGATAGAAGCGCAGAACAGAGCTATTCAGCGATTCGCCTGGGTCCTCTATCGCTTGCATGGATACGTGATTGCTCGGCCGGTAGAAGCGCCACACCTTTAGGATCGCGAATCCTTGTTCTGATTGTCGAACATTGATCCCAGCCACGCCGAGTCTGAGCTGCAAGTCGTTGCGGCTGATCACTAAAGAGTTGCTTGAAGAATTGGTGAGTTCGATCCCACTTTCGCGGACCATTTTCAGGGCAGCTTCCTGATTTGATTTCATCACGTCTGCCGCGCCCTGTTGGGAGAGGAGACACAAGCCCAAGAGGAGCGAGCCGACCATGCAACTTTGACGTCTCAAGATGTCTAAACGTAACAAAAACTTGACCCCCTCGTTACGATGAGGCGGGTGCAGGCTCGTGCGTCCTAATGCTATGCATTTGCTTTGGGAGGGGTCAACCGGGAGGCAAATTGAACATGTCCCGAATTCCCGGCCAGACATTTTTCTCAGTTCTGGAATTTGATGCTAAAACCCCTTAACATTTCCGCACGAACGGCTGTAGAATGCCTTCGAAATGGCAAGCGCTCCCCAACTAACAGATGCTCCCGCTCTGGTGGATGAGAAGGCGAATTCCGCAGAGCAACGATTCAGAATCGCACTCGAAGCGGGCCGAATGGGCACATTCGATTGGGAGTTCGCCACCGGGAAGGTGGAGTGGTCTCCCGAGTTAGAAGCCATGCACGGATACGAGCCGGGCGGATTCGCCGGCACCGCGGAAGCCTATCGCGCGGAAATTCATCCGGATGATATGCCTGCGGTGGAGGCATCCGTTAAGAACGCGATCGAGACGGGCGCCAAGCACCACGTTATCTATCGACTGACACGCGCCGATGGCACCAAGGGTTGGGCGGAAGGAACGGGCAAAGTCATTTTCGATGCCGACGGAGCTCCGATCCGATTGGTAGGCGTGTGCATAGACGTTACGGACCGTATGAAGACCGAAGCAGCACTTGCCGCTCGCGTGAAAGAACAAGCCGCCCTTTATGAATTTACGGATCGACTTCAACGCGCTTCATCGATGGAAGAGGTCTTCGAGTCGGCCTTGGATTCGATTGTTTCGGCTCTCGATTGCAGCCGTGCATCCATCTTGCTCTTCGACGAACAAGGCGTGATGAGTTTCGTCGGATGGCGTGGTCTGAGCGATGGTTATCGAAAAGCGGTGAACGGCCACACGCCTTGGCGACCGGACACCAAGGACGCGGTTCCGATCTGCGTGTCGGATATCGAAAAGACAAACGAGTCGGCCGAGTTAAAAGCGACGATTCTCGGAGAAGGCATTCGAAGCCTCGGCTTCATTCCGCTGCAAGGTGAGAAGAGCCTCATCGGAAAATTCATGGTGTATTACGAGGACGTTCACGACTTCACAGAAGAAGAGACCGACCTCGCTCTCGCCATCGGTAATCAATTGGCTTTCGCAGTGGAACGGAAGCGCGCCGACGAGAACCTTCGGAAACTCACGGCGGAATTGGAAGAGAAAGTTCGCGCGAGAACCGCAGACTTGGAAGGCTTCGCCTATTCCATTGCCCATGACATGCGGCAACACATACGTGGAGTCAGCGTGAATGCAACGATGGTGATGGAAGAAGCGTCCGACCACATGTCAAACGATTCGCGGGAAACGCTCGAGCGGCTCGTTCATGCAGCGCGCCACCTGAGCAAATTGACCGACGATATCTTGACGCACACAAAAATCGGGGTGCGAGATATTTCGAAGTCCGAGATCGATCTCTCCGACATGGTCAAACGTATGACTCCGGAAATGATCGCGCGTCCGCATTCAAATCCTAACACACGTATCGAGGTGCAGCTGGGCATCAAAGTAACAGCGGATCATTCCATGGTGAGTCTCGTCATCGAGAACCTCTTGGACAACGCCTGCAAATTTAGCGCCGGAGTCGCAGAGCCGCGCGTTTCGTTTGGCAAAGACGAGCAAGGATTTTTTGTTAGAGATAATGGAATCGGATTCGATCCGAAGTATGCAGAGAAGGTCTTCCAAGCGTTTGAGCGGCTGGAGCTTTCTTACGAAGGAACTGGCATCGGACTTACGAGCGTGAGGCGAATCGTAGAGCGGCACGGCGGTCGCGTGTGGGCGGAGTCGTCGCCTGGAAAGGGCACGACGATTCGGTTTACGCTCTAAATCCTCGCGGCTTATTCAACTTCGCGATTCCGGTCATGACTGGGTGCATTGATGCAAGTTGCTTTTCTAGTGCAGCTACCTGCGAAGGTGTGGTTCCTGATCCTTGTGCGATACGCTCTATACGACTCACGCTTAACGCGGTATCGAGTGAGCGCTCCTGCGCAGTCATGCTCTGAACGATTGCCCTGATGGCTCGCATTTCAGGAAAGTCAAGTTGCTTAGGCACTTGTCCATAGGTGAATGTGCCGAGTGGTGCAGGTGCGAAAATCCAAGCTGGCGGTCTTGGCGTACGAATTCGCCCGAGCAGGGTCATTTGTTCAAGCAGATCATCGAAATCAAACGATTGTTTCCGCATTTGCCACCTTGGTTAAGAGTTTACGCCAGCATCAGCATTCGATCGATCGCGATCTTCGCGTTCTCTTTCACTGCATCGGGGACGACGACTTCGTTCACTACTTCGCCTTTGATCAGGCTTTCGAGCGCCCATAGCAAGAAGCTGGGATGGATGCGGTACATGGTGGAGCAGGGGCAGATTTGCGGATCGAGACAGAAGATCGTTTTGTCCGGATTCTCCTTCGCTAATCGACTCACCAAGTTGATCTCGGTGCCGATCGCCCACTTCGAACCAGGACCTGAAGCCTCCACCGATTTGATGATGAACTCGGTCGAGCCGTTGAGGTCCGATGCATTCACGACGTCGAGCTCGCATTCCGGATGCACGAGCACTTTAATGCCCGGGTAATCGGTGCGCGCTTTCTCGATCTGCTCGACGGTGAAACGTTTGTGGACGGAGCAGTGGCCCTTCCAAAGAATGAACTTCGCCCGTTGTAGTTTCCCGGGCGTGTTTCCGCCGAGTGGTTTGAACGGATCCCAAAGTGCCATGTCTTCGTCGGGATCGTAGCCGAGGCGGACGCCGGTGTTGCGCCCGAGGTGTTGATCGGGGAAGAAGAGAACTTTGTCGCCTTGATCGAGCGCCCATTTTACGGCGACTGGCGCATTGGTCGAAGTGCACACAGTTCCGCCGTGTTCGCCGACGAAGGCTTTTAAGTTGGCGGCGGAGTTGATGTAGGTGACAGGTGTTACGGTCGAAGTGCTGGGAGTTGAAAGCTGAGTGCTGAGACCGGAGGGGTCCTGTCGCTCGTCGCCAAGCGATTCCAAATATTCTGCGACCGACTTACCGCCTAAGTTCACATCTATCTTAAGATGTCGAGGATATGCGGCGCTTGGTGACGGTGCAACCGCCCCGACCACCCGTTCTAAATCCGACCAACATTTCCGCACCTGGAAAAGATTCGCCATGTCCGCCATCGAACAACCCGCGGCCATGTTCGGCAGAATCACTTTCTGATGTTCGGCGGCGAGGATGTCGGCGGTCTCCGCCATAAAATGCACGCCGCAAAAAACGATGTAGTCGGCTTCGGTGTGACGAGTCGCATCCTTCGCGAGTTTGTAACTGTCGCCGCGATAGTCGGCGTGGCGAATGACTTCGTCGCGCTGATAGTGATGTCCCAGAATCACGACGCGTTTTCCGAGCTTTGCTTTGGCGGCAAGGATGCGCGCCTCCGTTTCTTCGGGAGATAGCTCGGCGTACTCCTGCGGGAGCGGTGCCTGATACATTTTTTTCTCTTAGCCGGTTGGCTGGGCGAGCCGGAGATCGGCTCTGGCACGGAGGTCAACAGTCCTTGCGGACGGAGATGTTGTCGGCCCTCGTGCTTATCTTTATTATACGTTCGGAAAGGCTCTAGGCTCGCGGCTTGGGGCTTTGGGTCTTTCGCTGTTCCGAGTTCTGAAAGGCAACCACAGAGCTACAGAGGATCCACAAAGGCACAGAGGCCGTGCCCAAAACTAAAGCTGAAGATAGCCCTTCTAGTTTCAATACGCTGCCGGACCGGAGGTCGGCAACTCTCGCCGAATATCGTTTTGCTTGATGTATGGGTTTTGAGGATCGTGACCGAAAGATCCTGTTCTGCGTAGGCGAAGTTCCTCATGCCTTTGGCTTGTCAGAATGAGGACGACCGACACGCATGCCACTCCACCGGCAACCCATATGAGTAATCGCCTACGTGTGGAAACCATTCTTAACTCGCAGAAATCGCGGCGGAGATCACACCACTCTTCCGATTCGGCCCGGTGGAACTGCCTGTTGAGCCGCCGTTGCTTCCGCCGGAAGTTCCGCCATCACCACCGGTTTCGCCGCCAGTCGGACCAATTGGCGCAGGCTTGGGTTCTGCGACGCCCTTGCCGCCTCTCTCCCAATAGCCGGTTCCGGTGCGGCTCGGCTCTGGATGAGTGGGATAGCGGTGGCTCATCGTATCCGCAGTTTGATGCGCTTTACGGAGCGCCGAACTGAGCGCAGGCGCGAGGCACGCGAGCATGATGCAGATGATCGCCATTACGACCATGAGTTCCACCATGCTGAAAGCCCGCTGCTTCCTCACATTCCCATTGTACGCCTGAAGCCCCGAGCCCCCAAGCCGCGAGCACAAAGCCAAATCGCGTATCCTTCACCCATGCCTAACCCGCTCGTTGGGGTGATCATGGGGAGCGAAAGCGACCTCGAGACGATGCAGCCCGCCGCTGAGGCGCTCGTAGAATTCGGCATCCCGTATGAGATGCAAGTCGTCAGTGCGCACCGCACGCCGGAGGACATGTTCGAATACGCCAGGACCGCGCGAGAACGCGGACTGAAAGTGATCATTGCGGGCGCGGGCGGCGCGGCGCATCTTCCGGGGATGGTCGCATCGCTGACCACTCTTCCCGTGATTGGCGTTCCCGTTTCTTCCAAAGCGATGTCGGGGATCGATTCGCTCCACTCCATCGTGCAGATGCCTCCAGGAATTCCGGTCGCGACGATGGCGATCGGCGGAGGAAAGAATGCAGGAATCCTCGCGGTGCGAATCCTCTCGCTCAACGATGAAGAACTTGCGAAGAAGTTAGATGTCTATCGCGAGCGGATGAAGAACGCGGTGAGTGATATGAATAGTCGGGTGGCGAAGAGGTCTTGAAGATCGGTGTTGGGTATTGGGTATTCGGCTTTCCGGATCCCGAATACCGAATACCGAATACCGAATACCGAATACCGAATACCGAATACCGAATACCGATTATTTCGCCATCTGCAACAACAGATCGTAGGTCAGGGGATCCAATAAGACTTCGCGCGCGAAAACGCGCATCTTCGTTTCGTCGTTCATTTCGTTCGGGGTGAGATCCGGCTCGAAGAACGTGACGGTCAGGGAATTCGCCATCACCTTCAGTTGTCCGGGATTCAAAATCTGCTTGAGTGCGGGCATCAAGATATCGAGGTTCTCGCCCATTGCGACTTGCCGTCGAATGTCGTTGGCGTGATAGAACGCGAGAATGGTGGTGACGTAGCTCGAGCTAGGCATCTTGCCCTTTACGCCGTCGTCGACGACGGTCACCGTCGGCTGATCGAATTCCAAAAGGTCTTTGTGTTCCTGTTCGATGAGCTTGCGCTGCTTGGCGCGAATCTTTTCGATGGTGGGCAGAATTCGATTGATCTGCTGCTTTTCCAGGATGAGGGGAAGGAGTTCATTGAGCAGCTCGACCTTTCGCATGCGCGTCAGGATTGCCGTGCTCTGCTTGGCCATTTCGGGGTCGACATCTTGGGCCGCCGAGATGGCGATCAGGCCAAACAACATACAAAGGGCAAGAAGGAGTTTTCGAGTCATGGAAGTTTCCTATCGTTTATACGACCATCGGACGCCCCAGGGATACGGCCCGGTTCGTTTTCTGTGGCAACACTCAGCATCATAACCGCTGAAGTGATCTGGGTTTGGACGAACATGCCGCCCGCCAGCGTCGCCACGATCCAAGCGATCGGGGTTAGGGATCCGTTTTGGATGCCGTGGATGGCCGCTACCAGTCCGAGTCCGGCGAAGAGGATTACCGCTCCCACGATCATCATGATCGGGCCGAGGGTGACCCGTCGGCGTCGGGGGACCGTCGCCATCCGGCGTCGGAGTTCGGGGGCTTTGCGCGCCTGGAAGTAGCCGAAGACCAGCCATACAGCGAAGGAGGCGGCTACTTGCCCGATCAGCACGGTTCTAGTATTGCCCGATTGCCGATTTTCGATTGCCGATTCTGGATGCTGGATGCTGGATCGCAGATATGGCATATGGGATATGGGATATGGGATATGGGATGTGGGATGTGGGATGTGAGATGCGGGATGGGGGATCCTGGATTCTGGATCACAGATCCCCCATCTCATATCTCACATCTTGTCTGCGATGTAACCTATTAGCCACTCGTGAACCACGTCACCGAAGAAAAGATACGAGTCCGTTACGGCGAGACGGACGCGATGGGGCATGCCTATTACGCGAACTATCTCTTCTGGTTCGAGCAGGCGCGCGGCGCTTGGTGTCGTGCTCGTGGATTCAGTTACAAGGTCCTCGAGGAGATGGGTTTCTTTCTGCCCGTCGTAGAAGCGCACGCGCGGTATCGAGGGGAAGTCAAATTTGACGATGTTGTGACCGTGAAGGTGTGGGTGAGCGAGATTAAACGCTCCGCGATCCGTTTCGATTACAACGTGATCAACGATCAAACGGGCGCGCTCGCCACTGAAGGTTACACGTGGCACGTGCTGATGGGCAAAGAGCGAAAAGCGATCAGCATCCCTCCGACGGTGCGCGAGATGTTGGAACGAATTCCGTAGGAACGCAGAATTCATTCTGCTCCGATATGGAGTGCGGCGACCTGTCGCCGCCTCTTCATAAATCGCCGCAGCTTTGGAGTCGCATTGTAGGCGCAACTCCTTGTTGCGTCCGTACGCACCATCCGAGTGTCAAGACTTAACCGGTGGGCGGCGGCTTCTGTTTTTCCGGCTTTTCTTTTTCAATTTGATGTCCTAGTTTAAGGACGTCGGTGAGCATTGGAGGGGAAAGTCTCTTCACATGGCCGTCGGCAAAGCCGACTACGTACCGATTCGCTTGCGCGTCGTGCATGTAAACGACCCACATGGATGCGGGGTCCATAAGGTCATTTTCTCTTTTGCCCGATAGATTGGTGTTCCAGACATAGTCACGCATTGCTTCAGCGACTTTCGGATCTTTGATAAATGGCCGAAGTGTCGAGACCATGTCTCCTGTGAGGTCCGGATATCGATCTCCGTGCTTATCCATTTGGAGGATGAGCGCCAGGTCTGAGGCTCTCACATACTCTTCCTCGCGGGCATAAATCGCTGCTACTCTCGCGCTGCGAAAAACGGGATAGAGAAGCCAATAGGGAACCCCAATAATCACGACGAGGCATCCGATCACACGAAACCAACTGAAGCCCTTGCGCCCGAGTTGCTCGTCAGTGCGTTCCGGTTGCATCTCATTTCAGTATAAGGCTGAATGTTGATTTCGCCGAACCTCGCTCATAATTCGGATATGGCCGACGAGAAATTTACGGTCGAATGGAAGCAGGCTGATTACGCGTCCGCTTACAAGAAGGTGTTCGTTCCTTCCTGGCGAAAAGACAACACCCGACATATCATCGTCGGGACGTTTCAAAGCGCGGCTCTAATGCTGTTGATCGCCGGCACAATCGGCGGGATCGTTTGGCTCCTCACCTTCAATGGCATGTCGTTCTGGCTCGCGGTGCTTATCGCGTATCTTATCGCGCTGGGCGGAGTGTTCTACAACTCGTACGATGTCTCGAAGCAGGTAACCCAAGGTTGGCAGATGATGCAGCAAGTGGGAGAGGTCACGTACGAGATAACGGATATCGCGCTCGTCATAAGCTTCTCGAGTGGTTCGACTTATTCCGTTCCATGGGCTGTGACGAGGCTAAAAGCTGAGAACGAATTTGGCATGCTCATCTATCGCGTCGACAATCCCACTCCGATCCTGTTGCCAAATTCGATTGGTGAAGCGCGACTGTCACAGATTCGGGAGCACATAGCTGCGTCAGCCCCTCAGGAATAAGGAGCATCCGCGACCGATCACCCTCCCCCAAGGGAGGGGCGACCGTGTAGATGCTGGTCCCAAACAAAAACATCGGGACGGAACCATTTAGTCCATCATTAGGACGTATTTGAAGGAGAGCGGTGGAACTGTCGACCGTTAGCGTTGGAGAGGCTTTAGCCGAGTTGGAGCGTGTGGCGCCTGGTGCGCCGCTGCTTGCGCTTGGCCAGACCGTCTTCTGGGACGAACCCATGAAGGTGGGAATTGCCCTCGCCAGCCAGAAGGCAGGCTACAAACGCCGATTCGTAGCCGGCGTCCACGACACCGATTACTTCGCTAAATTCCCAACTCCAAACCACCAGCCGGGCAAGTTCAAGGCCCTCCCCCACAACGACACCACGACCAAGGGACTCTGGAGCGCGGCGGGTGAGTTCTCGACCCTGTTCGGCTCTGAGACGGTCATCACCAAAGACCTCCTCACCCACGCGGGTTTGCGAACGTCCCTACTGGAAAGGGTGCGGCCGGGGTTTCTGGACGTCGCGACCGAGGCATGGGGATGGCGCGGAGTCGCATCCCTCGATGAGCGCGCGCCCATTACCGCCGAAGTGGTGCTCCGGCAAGTTTGGCCAGAACTGAAGAAGACGTTCGATTGGGCGGTCGACAACTCGCTGGATTGTTTGTTCGGACACTATCGCGAAGACGGCGAAGCGAAAGTCGACGAGATGCACACTTTCCTCTGCGACTCGCGTGAGGAGTGCGGGAGCAAGAAACTTTCCGACTGCTACGAGCAGGTTCTCGCCGACGTCGCACGATTCTGTAGTGGCGAAGAAGCCGACCTCGAGTGCACGCGCACCACTCAGCTTCTTCGATTCAACTCTCAAACGATTTCGCAAGCGCGATTCGATCTCGCTCGCATCTTCTTCAATCCCGAGACTCGCACGAAAGCGTGCGACGCCTATAACACGGCCCTGGAAGGATCGGGAATCTTCAGCCTCAATCGATTCGGCACCGGCGCCGTTCCGTTTGACCTGGCGATCCCCGGTATGGGACGAGGCACCATTCGACTGGGAACACGCGGCGCGGTGATTGAAACTGCGCAGCCGCAGTTCTTAACTTTCAAGAAACCGCTCACATCGCTTGAAGATTTTGCGGCCGCGGTGGAAGCGAAGTTTGGATCGGAGTGCACACTGGTCGGAAAGGCGGTCGCGCTTATTGGAATGCTCGCGCGCGAGTTCATCTTCGTTTTCCATGAAGGCGGCAGTTCGTATGTCACACGCAGCAAGGCGATGCATCAGCAGCTAGCGGCGGACGGAATGCCGCTCGAGCTGTTCCCGATTCTTCGTGTGCAATACACAGCGTGGGATGCGCTGAAAGTAAGTTCCACATGGTTGCAACTTCCGGAGCCGCTTCGTCAGCCGTTTGGTGTAGAGCACATCTGGGCGCAGAGTTTCGCGCGCAAGTGGCGACACGTCGCGGAGGAGCAGAAAGCGCTTCTCACCAAGTTGGGTCAGCTCAAGAGACCGATCGATCTCATCCGTTATCTCGACGAGAAAGTAGGCGGGTCGTGGAACCGGCTGGCCGATGAATATGATGAGTTGCACCAGGTTCTCGCGAAGCTAGAGAATCAGCTGAAGTCTTTGAAGGAAGAGCGGGCCGGAACACTCGCCCAAATCAAAGAGCTGAAGGTGAGGCGAGTCCAGACGGAAGTCGCCAAGGGCGAGCATTGGCGCGCAAAGATTTTTGAGAAGAGCCCGACGGAAGCAGACTTGCAGGAACGTGAGCGGCTGACTCACCAGGTCGAAAGTATCATTCACGAACAAACCGAGGCGCGTCGGCGAATGAAAGAAGCGTTGCATCGCCAGGACGCACTTGTGAATGGCGAAGACATCAAGTGCGTGCACGAGCGACGACGAGCATTGGAGCTAGAAGCAGAATTGAGAAGATTGAAACTGATTCGGGATGCGGTGATCGCATCGAAGGGGTTGGAGCAGGCAAGTCGCCGGCCCAGCGCCTGGTGGTTCCCCCTTGTTTCTCCAGACGGCCAATGGTTTAAGGAGACGATCAACACAGCGCGTTGCTATTTGGAGCCGCTGATATGATCCAGGGCATTCCGTTTTGGAAAGTTGAATCGATCGGGAACGACTTCGTTCTCTTTCACGAGGAAGACATTCTCGCTTGTGCGGGTAATGATCCGGAAACGTTCATTCGCCAACTTACTATTTCTGCGAGTGAGCGACGTTTCGGTATCGGTTCAGATGGCGTGCTGATCATCGCGCGTGATGGCAACGACTTGAGATTGCGCATGTTCAATCCTGACGGCACCGAAGATTTCTGCGGTAACGGTTTACGCTGCGCCGCCGTTCATGCGACGAAACAAGGATGGGTAGGCGAGCAGTTCGTCATTCACCATCACGGCATCGATGTGCCGACGCGCGTTTGTGGCGAGGGCTGCATCGAAACGCAACTTGCAACTGCGAGCTACGCGCCGGAAGTTGTGCCGGTGAACTTTCGCGAGAACCCTGGCGATACATTTGACCGAAACCCACTATGGCAAGGAATGAACATCGATGCGAGTTCGCTTTCGACAGGAAGTACTCACACCATCGTCTGGCAGGGAAGTCTTCCGGAAGATGAAGAGTTCTTCCACCTCGGTCCGCTGATTGAAAACGACGCACAGTTTCCGGAAAGAACGAGCGTGATTTGGGCGGTCGAGACCGCTCCCATGAAATTGCAGATCAGGATTTGGGAGCGGGGGGCGGGCGAGACCCTTGGGTGCGGAACCGGCGCAAGCGCGGCGGCGGTGGATTATCTGCGAAGGCAGAACATCGGCGGATCGGTGGAAGTGACGAGCAAAGGTGGCTCGGTCCAGATATCAGCGCCGTCATGGGATGCGCCTCTCTTGGTGAGAGGGGTTGCGGAGGAATTGTTTGTGGGAAGCTATATTTTCGATCGGTAAATAGTAAGTGGTAAGTGGTAAATGGTGAAGGAGCTAAAGCAGCGCCATTTACCATTTACCATTTACCACTTACTATTTACGAATCCCTAAGAGTTCTTCGCTCCCGCCTTCACCCAGTCAGCAACTTTCTGAATATCAGCAGCTGCCAACGGAGCGCGCTTCATCGGCATGGCAGGGATCGCCGGAGTTGTAACAGGTCCCTTTAGAACTTGGACAACCAGAGATGTGTCAGGATCTCCGGCCTTGACTGCCGGGCCGTCTTCGCCGCCCTTCATCAGACCATCGAAATCATGTAGGGAAAGTCCGCCCGCGTGCTTTGCCGCGCTGTGGCAGGGCATGCAGTTGGCTTGAAAGATTCCATCGACAGCCGCGTAGGGGCCAGTAGCGTTAGATGCCGTGGCGCCCTTATCCGGCGGCGGGGTAGCGGCTCCTCCCGATCCGGAATCGGAACCGCCTGAACACGCAACAGCGATCAACCCCACAAAGGGAATCAAAAGTTTCTTCATGAATGCACCTCTAAACCTGACAGCGGATACCACTGGCATGTTCTTGCAAGTGCCCGCTCCATCGCATTATTACCGGAATCCTTCGGTCTGGAAGCATGTACCGCATATCTGCGTAAAGAATTTGCAATAAGGGAGGGCATTGAACCTGAATGTCGGACTCTGTCCGATGGAGGTCTTATTTGTTTAAGAGAGCACTCATAGCCGTTGGCATCGCAGCGCTGATCGTAGGCTGCGGTGGTGGCGGTGGCGGAACCGGCTCAGTTTCGGGGAGCGCGGTTTCTTTATTTATCACCGACAGCATGGACGGAAACGACCATGTGTGGGTGACTATTAAGTCTGTTGATCTGGTTGGGGCGGGTGGTTCGACCAATGTGTTTTCCGATGCGAACGGTGTGACCGTCGATCTGAAGACGCTGCGAGATTCCACTGGCGCAAGATTCCAATTTCTGAACGAGAACGCCGTTCCGGCAGGAACGTATTCCGGTGCAAAGGTCGTGTTGGCGAAAGATCTCGTCATATTCCCTCACAACGCGACAGTCGGTACGCCGATGACATTTGATCCGCAGTACGACAACGGAAGCGGAGACAGCGCAGTCACGTTCAACTTCAATTCGCCGCACGAAGTGCACGGCAACTCGGACAAAGTCGTGGTCGATTTCGACCTCGCACATTGGGATGAGACGGGCAACGTCGTTACGGTTTCCTTGAAGGAAGGCGGAAAGCAGGGCATCGACGATCCTGATCGACACGAGAACATTCACTATCCAGGACAGGTGACGGATTTAGCGGGCGATGCCCCTAACTTCACGTTCCACCTAAACCATGGACATCAGCAGGGCTTCCCAGTCTTGACGAATGCAGATACGAAGTTCTTCCAGAGCGACGGCCAAACTCCATCGCTTGGCGAGGGCAAAGATGTGATCGTCGAAGGCTATTGGGATCCCACACTCGGCAAACTTGTCGCGAAGTCAGTCCGTGTTCTCACGGCTGAAGATGAACAGGGTCAAGATTCGCAAGCGGAAGGTCCGGTCACGGAATTCAGCGAAGTGAATGGATTTATCCGCATCAACACAAAAGAAGCCGAGGGCTTCGTTCCGAACGGCAACACCGTACGGATCGAGTTCGCTCAAGGCGTCGTGTTCGTCGCAGGCGATCAAGAAGTGACGAAGGATGAATTCTTCGCGCTCCTCGCTCAGGGCGACGAGGTGGAAGCGGACGGTTCTTACAATCCAGGACTGTTCGTGTTGACTGCAACCCACGTCCATCTCCATCACGAAGGTGGTGGCGACGGCGGTGGAGACACCGGCGGCGGATCAGGCGGATCGACCGGCGGAGCCACTGGTGGCGACACGGGTGGCTCAACCGGAGATGTCACAGGCGGATCCACGGGCGAAACAACCGGTAGCACCGGAGATGTCACAGGCGGATCCACGGGTGAGACAACCGGTAGCACCGGGGACGTCACAGGCGGTTCCACGGGTGAGACCACTGGGAGCACGGGCGATGTCACAGGTGGATCGACCGGAGAAACATCGGGAACGACCGGCACAACCGGCGACTCGACGACAGGAACCAGCGGAACAAACGGCGATTCCACGACGGGAACGTCGGGTACCACTGGCGACCTGCCGAAATAAACTCTAGCGAATAGCGAAAGTTTGGGAGCGCTGAGAGGATGAAAATCTTCTCAGCGCATTCTTGTTGTGCGACTCTTATCTCATCGATGCTTGGTCCGCGACCGTGCGAAGATGAATTCCTTCCGTGATCTCTTCGATCAGCTTCTGACTAAACACAGGCAGGTCGGCAGGTTTGCGACTCGTCACGACTCCTTTGTCCGTGCAAACTTCCTGGTCCACCCAATTGCCACCCGCGTTGTTGATGTCAGTCTGAAGTGACGGCCAACTGGTGAGCGTCATGTCCTCAACGATATCCGCTTCCACTAACAACCACGGCCCATGGCAAATGGCGCCGATCGGTTTGCCCGCATCGTAAAAGTCCCTCACGAGGTGAACGGCGTTTTCATCCATGCGAAGCTTGTCAGGATTCATCACGCCTCCCGGCAACACCAACGCATCGAAGTCTTCTACATGCGCTTCGTCGACGGTCATATCGACCGGAATCGATTCGCCCCAATTCTGACCGGACCAACCTTTGATCTCCCCGCTCTTCAGAGAGACGATCGATATCTGCGCTCCCGCGTCTTCCAGCGCTTTCTTTGGATCCATCAATTCGCTCTGCTCAAAACCGTCCGTCGCGAGTATCGCGACCTTCTTGCCACCCAATCTCTTGTCGTTTGAAATGTCATTCCTCCCGGAATCTTCCGTGTTGATTTGGCGACTAGACGAGTGCCTTCGTTCGGCGGGTCGCTTGGAGAAGATTGCGACACTTTCGTGTCACGGATTTACGTGACACGAAATTTAACGACTTTTACAACTTCCAGCGTCAGTCGCATACTGCCTTCACCGGGCGAAAGCCATTTTTATCACCGTTGGCAGAAGCTCGGCGATACCTTGGAGAGAAAGATGATTCGACTGGGGTGCTGCGTAACACCCCACCGAATCCAAGGAGCATTTCGTGATATCGCGTATTCCAAGACTTCTCGTCGTGGAAGACTATGCGGACGACGAGAGACTCATCAAAAGAGCCTTGCAACGCATGGGATGCGACATGGATGTCGAATATGTTCATGACGGCGAGGAGGCCGTGGAGCGGTTATGTGGTTCAGGATCAGCTTTGCCATTGCCCGACTTGATGTTGCTCGATTGGAAAATGCCCAAGATGATGGGCGCGGAGGTCCTTAGAGAGGTCAGGAACTCCCCGCACTGCAAGGGCCTCGTGATTGTCGCCTTCAGTTCTTCTGATGGTGAACAAGACAAGTTGCAGTGTGCGGCTCTTGGCGGGAACGCTTATTTCGTGAAGCCGATCGAATATCAGCCCTTTCTTGCCGCCGTACAAGGAATCATCACGAAATTCGGTCCTGGCAATCGCAAGAAAGCGGTTAGTAGAGTTGCGGTTGTGCAACTAAGTGATGCTCATCAGGCTTAGATTCGATTTGAACCTGGCAGCAAGCACGTAAAACCGTGACTTGCGACGGGGCGAATTGCGCATCACACTGGTAAGTGATCATGAACACGTACACAGAACGATTAGCCCTTCGTCTTCTCAAGGACAACGGTCTGACAAGTTCCTTCATGGTCGAGTTGAACAATCGAATCGAAGCCAGTGAAGTCGCGCGCATCATGCGCACTCAAGGTTGGACGGTCCTCGCCGATCCATTCAAGGCGCGTCTGATGGCCACTTGTCCGGTGCGAGTAACGGCATAAGCTTGTGACCCCCCTCGATAAGACATCGGATTGGGAGGTGGATGGTTATTCGATCAGTGTCGTCATCCGCGGCGAGCGAGTTTCCTGTTCGGCTTTCCACAACAAAGTCCTCTTCAGCGCGTCGTGGGATCGAGCGACGATGACCCATTGCTCTCTAGCCGCAGGATCTGAAGCGATTGAAAAGCCGCTTCCTTCGGGATTAATGCTTGCCTTTGGCAAAGCGCGGATCTTGGCTCTCGAGAAGAAATAGCGGTCCATTTCTCACTTTAGAGAGGTTATTTGGGCCAAAGCAGGCGCGGGGACCGTGTGGGGCGTCTTACACGCCCGCCGCAAAAGATTCCCAAGGCTTGAAATGAAGACCGAACCGATTGTTGAAGATATCGAAACCTACGCCCAGGACATCGTAGATACAGTACGAGAACCCCTATTGATGCTTGACAGCACGTTGCGTGTGCGAAGCGCGAACCGCGCTTTCTACCAAACGTTCCAAGTCTCCGCCCAAGAGACCGAGCATCATCTGATCTACGAATTGGGCAACGGACAATGGGACATTCCCGCCCTCCGAACGCTCCTCGAGGATGTCGTCCCGAAGAGTTCCGTCTTTAACGATTTCGAATTGGAGCACACGTTCCCGGTTATCGGTCGCCGCGTGATGCTTCTCAACGCGAGAAAACTCCGCGCGGGAAGTCACGAAGAACTTCTCGTCCTCGCGATGGAAGACGTGACCGAGCGACGACATTCCGAAGCCGATCTCAAAGCGATTGAAACTTACGCGCAGAACATCGTCGACACTGTTCGCGAGCCTCTCCTTATCTTAGATACGACGCTACGAGTTCGCTCCGGCAACCGTGCGTTCTATCAAACCTTTCAAGTGTCCGCCGAGGAAACAGAAGACCGCCTCATCTATGAACTCGGTAACGGGCAATGGGATATTCCTTCGCTCCGAAATCTCCTCGAAGACATCGTGCCCAAGAGTTCGGTCTTTAACGATTTCGAATTAGAACACACGTTCCCCAACATCGGCCGGCGTGTGATCCTCCTCAACGCAAGAAAGCTAGAGGCGGGCCACCATGGCGAACTTCTCGTTCTCGCGATGGAGGATGTCACTGCGCGCAAACGCGCGGAAGAAGCTCTCCTCAAAGCCGGAGCACTGCAGAGCGCGATTTTCAATAGCGCCAACTTCTCAAGTATCGCCACTGACGAGAAGGGCGTTATCCAAATTTTCAACGTGGGAGCGGAGCGGATGCTCGGTTATGCCGCCGCCGAAGTGATGAACAAGATCACACCCGCGGACATCTCAGACCCTCAGGAAGTAATCACGCGTGCTAGGGTCTTGAGTGCCGAGCTTGGAACGACCATCACTCCCGGTTTCGAAGCTCTCGTCTTCAAGGCATCGCGCGGAATCGAAGACATTTACGAGCTCACCTACATCCGCAAAGACAGCAGCCGTTTCCCCGCCATCGT
>Ga0068865_100000855_pt1 | contig 17257 bp, 10 predicted proteins | sample KBSMisM12_FD_75293 | JGI IMG/M metagenome (GOLD analysis project Ga0068865, IMG submission 75293) | Miscanthus rhizosphere microbial communities from Kellogg Biological Station, Michigan, USA - KBS Miscanthus M1-2 | ecosystem: Host-associated > Plants > Roots > Rhizosphere > Soil ...
GTCTTCGGCCTGATCCTGCTGCAGCTGATGGTGATGCCCGACGTGCTGATCGTCGAGAACTACCGGACCATGAACGCGCTCGGGCTTCGCGACACGATCGTCGCCATCGGCCTGCCGTACTTCGCGTCGGCGTTCGGCATCTTCCTCTTGCGCCAGACCTTCAAGACGGTGCCCAAGGAACTCGACGACGCGGCGCGGGTCGAAGGTGCGAGCGCGCTGCAGGTCCTGCTCAAGGTGTACGTGCCGCTCGCCAAGCCGGTCTACCTGGCCTATGCGCTCGTCTCGGTGAGCTACCACTGGAACAACTTCCTCTGGCCCCTGATCGTCACCAACTCGGTCGAGACGCGGCCGCTGACCGTCGGCCTGCAGGTGTTCTCGTCGACCGACCAGGGCGTCGACTGGTCGATCATCACGGCAGCGACGCTGATGACGTCGGCGCCGCTGCTGGTCGGCTTCCTGCTGTTCCAGCGCCAGTTCGTCCAGTCGTTCATGCGCGCCGGGATCCGCTGACGCGACCCGGCCGCCGGAGGGTCTTATGAAGCTCGTGACCTGGAACATCCAGTGGTGCCGCGGCTGCGACGGCCGCGTCGACCCGCAGCGGATCGTCGATCACGCGCGCGCGTTCGCCGATTTCGACGTCCTCTGCCTGCAGGAAGTCGCGGCCAACTTCCCGACCTTGAAGGGCAGCGAGGGCGAAGACCAGTTCGCGCTCCTCGCCGCGCTGTTGCCGGGCTTCACGCCGGTCGTCGCGACGCCGGTCGACGTCGCCGCCCCCGACGGCTCGCGCCGCACCTTCGGCAACATGATCCTGAGCCGGCTACCGGTCGCGCAGGTGCTGCGCGTGCAGCTGCCGTGGCCGGCGGACCCGGCCGTTCGCAGCATGCCGAGGATGCTGCTCGAGGGCGTGGTCCTGACATCATTCGGACCGCTGCGCGTCATGACGACGCACCTCGAGTACTACTCGCAGACGCAGCGCGCGCTGCAGATCGAGGCGCTGCGCGCGCATCACGCCGAGGCTTGCGGGCACGCCCTCGACGACCGCGCCCGCAGCGACTCCGGCGACCCGTTCCAGGCGCAGCCGCACACGCTCTCGGCGATCCTCACCGGCGACTTCAACCTGCGTCCGGAGGATCCGCTGCATGCGAGGATGACGGCACCCAGCGCCGACGCGCGGGCGCCGGCCTTCGTCGACGCCTGGCAGTTCCTCCAGCCCGGCCAGGGCCAGCCGGCGACGCTCGGCGTCCACGATCGCGACCAGTGGCCCGACCCGTTCGCGTGCGACTTCATCTTCGCGACCGCCGACCTGCGCCCGCGCCTGCGCGCCGTCGCCGTCGACGCGACGACGGCGGCGAGCGACCACCAGCCGGTTCTCGTCGAGCTGGATTGACGGCGGGCGCGTCGCGTGCCGGCGATGGCGATGAGCGACGAAGCGCAAGATCGCGGTCGGCGCGGAGGCGGTGCGGGACGTGGCCCGGGCCGCGGTCCATCGCGCGCCCAGCTGGTCCGCGGCGCGGCCGTGCTGTCGCTCGCTTCGATCGTGTCACCGCGTCGTCCTGCCCAAGCCGCACCCGCTGCCCGAATGAACACGCGCCCGATCCCTTCGACCGGTGAAGCGCTGCCGGTGATCGGCTGCGGCACCTACATCGGCTTCGACCACGCGCCCGGATCGCTCGAGTACGCGCTCCTTCCCGGCGTCGTCGGCGCGCTCCTCGACGCCGGCGGCAGGGTGCTCGACAGCTCGCCGATGTACGGCCGCGCCGAGGCGACGACGGGCGAAGTGCTCGCCGCCGGCGGCCGGCGTGCCGAGGCCTTCCTCGCCACCAAGGTCTGGACCCAGGGCCGCGCCGCAGGCGTGCGCCAGATGGAGACGTCGATGCGCCTGCTGCGCGCCGACCGCATCGACCTGATGCAGATCCACAACCTGCTCGACTGGCGCACTCACCTGGCGACGCTGCGCGCGTGGAAGGAGGACGGCCGCATCCGCTACCTCGGCATCACCCACTACACCTCGTCGGCCTACGCTGACGTCGAGGCGGTGCTGCGCGCGGAGAAGCTCGACTTCCTGCAGATCAACTACGCGCTCGACGACCGCGAGGCGGAGCGGCGCCTGCTGCCGCTCGCCGCGGAGCGCGGCGTCGCCGTCATCGTCAACATGCCGTTCGGCGGCGGCGGCCTGCTGCGCGGGCTGCTCGCCAAGCCGCTGCCGTCGTGGGCCGCCGAGATCGGCTGCGCGAGCTGGGCGCAGCTGCTGCTCAAGTTCGTCCTCGGCCACCCTGCCGTCACGTGCGCGATCCCGGGAACGCGCCGGCGCGAGCACATGGAAGACAACGTCCGGGCCGGCTTCGGCAGCGTGCCGCCGCCCGAGTTCTGGCGCGACAAGCTGGCGACGATCGGCCGCTAGGGCCGCGTCGACGCGGCGGGCACACGCTCGTTGCGCGGCCGCGGCAGGCGAACGACGAACTCGGTGCCGCGGTCGTCGCCGTCGCTGCGCACGCTGACGCTGCCGCCGTGCGCCTTGACGAGCTCGTGGACGACGGCCAGGCCGATGCCGAGGCCCGACTCGTCGATCGGCATGTTGGTGTCGATGGAGAACAGGTCGAAGATGTGCGGCAACGCGTCGGGCGCGATGCCGACACCTTCGTGGGCGACGCTGATCGCCACCTGGTCGTCGCCGGCGGCCATCGTCAGCAGGATGTCGCCGCCTGCCGGGGTGCGCCGCGATGCATTGTTCAATAGGTTGCTGAACACCTGCGTCAGCCGCTGCGGGTCGCCGTGGACGCGGGTCATCCCGGGCGTGAGCTCGACGCGCAGGCGCTGCCGCTTGGTGTCGATGGCGTGCCGGCAGGCATCGACCGCCTCGCCGACGATGCGGCCGAGATCGAGGGTGCTGCACTGGAGGCGGAACTCGCCGGCGCCGACGCGCGAGCCGTCGAGCAGGTCGTCGATCAGGCGCGCCATGTGCGCGGTCTGGCGCTGGATGACGTCGTGCTGCGCCGATCGAACGATGTCGTCGGCCTTGGGGTGCTTGAGCGTCGCCGCCGCCATGCGGATCGCCGAGAGCGGATTGCGCAGCGCGTGCGCCGCCATGGCGACGAAGTTGATCTGCCGGTGGTGCGCTTCCTCGGCGTTGGCCTGCAGCTTCTGCGCGCTCTGCGCGGCGCTGACGAGGTGCTTGTTCGCCTCGAGCAGCTCGCGCAGGCGCGCCTCGTGCTCGGCGAGCGGCGATTCGGTGCGCTTGCCGACCTGGCTTGTCGCCTCTGCGGGAGCGCGCAAGTCGGCGTCGAGCCCGTCCTTTTCGACGATCTCGCTGCAGAACGCGTAGCGGCCCGGGCCGGCTTTCTTGGCACGGTACATGGCCGCGTCGGCGCAATCGATGAGCGTGTGGGCGTCGGCACCGTCCTCCGGGTAGACGCTGATGCCGAGGCTGCCCGAGAGCGAGAGCGTGTGCGCGCCGACCTGCGCCGGCGCCGCCAGCGAATCGATGATCTTCTGCGCCACCGCCGCCGCGTCGCTCGCCTTCGCCATCTCGGCGAGCAGGACGACGAATTCGTCGCCGCCGTGCCGGCTCACCGAGTCCGATTCGCGCACCGACGCCTCGAGGCGGCGCGTCGCCAGCTGGAGCACCCTGTCGCCGACGGCGTGGCCGAGCGAATCGTTGATCTGCTTGAAGTAGTCGAGGTCGAGGAAGATGACGCCGACGCGGCTCGCGCGCCGCTGCGCCATCGCGATCGCCGTCTCGAGGCGGTCGAGCATGAGCGCACGGGTCGGTGCGCCGGTCAGCTCGTCGTGCTGGGTCGAGCGGGCGAGCTCGTCGAGCGTGCTGACGGCGGTCTGGGCGACGCTGTCGGCGTGCACCGCCGCCTGGACGAGCTCGGCATTGGCCTCGAGGAGCTGCGCCGTGCGCAGGCCGCTCAGCTCGTCCTTGGCCTTGGCGAGGTCGCGGCGCAGGCCGGCGAGCTCGGCGCGAACGGCGTCGGCCTGCGCGTTGAGCAGCGTCAGCGAGCGGCGCGCCGCTGCGGCCTTCGCGTCCTCGCCGTCCTCGCCCATGTCGCCCCCGTCTCTCCCGCCGCGCCAAAGGCGCGCTTGCACATTTGGTTTCATGATGCCGCGTTTACGCAGGTCCGGCTTCCGCCGGGGTGCGCAGCGCGCGGCAACGAGAGAAATGCCACATACAGTCTGCGTTTCGCTTTCCGCTTCGCCCCGTCGCCGTGTCAGACGCCAGCCCGCCTTCCTCGCCATCGCCGAGCGATGACCGACCGCTCGACGTCCTGATCGTCGGCGCCGGCCTCTCGGGCATCGGCGCCGCGCATCATCTCCAGGACCGTTGCCCCGGCAAGCGCTTCGCGATCGTCGAGAAGCGCGCGGCGATCGGCGGCACCTGGGACCTGTTCCGCTACCCCGGTGTGCGCTCCGATTCCGACATGTACACGCTCGGCTATCGCTTTCGGCCGTGGACCGACGCGCAGGCGATCGCCGACGGGCCGTCGATCCTTCGCTACATCCGCGCCACGGCCGAGGAGGCCGGCATCGTCGCGAAGATCCGCTTCGGCCACGTCGTGCGCCGCGCCGAGTGGTCGAGCGCCGACGCGCTCTGGACGGTGCACGGCGAGCGCGTCGACGATGGCGCGCCGGTAACGTGGCGGGCCCGCTTTCTCCACGTCTGCGGCGGCTACTACCGCTACGACGAAGGCCATCGCCCCGAGTTCGCGGGCGAAGCCGAATACACCGGGACGCTGGTCAGCCCGCAGTTCTGGCCCGAAAGCCTCGACGTCGCCTGCAAGCGCATCGTCGTCATCGGCAGCGGCGCGACCGCGGTGACGCTCGTTCCCGCGCTCGCCGCCAGCGCCGCCCACGTGACGATGCTGCAGCGCTCGCCGAGCTACGTCGTCGCGCGGCCGCGTCTCGATCCGATCGCGCACTGGCTGCGTCGCCATCTGCCCGAGCGGCTCGCCTACGCGGCGACACGCTGGAAGAACGTCCTGCTGCAGGCCTTCTTCTATCGTCTTGCGCGGCGCCGGCCCGAGCACTTCGCCGAGCGCATCATCGCGATGGCGGCCGAGCAGCTCGGCCCCGCCTGCGACGCCGCGGTTCACTTCACGCCGCGCTACAAGCCGTGGGACCAGCGGCTGTGCCTGGTGCCCGACGGCGACCTGTTCGCCGCGATCCGCACCGGCCGCGCCGCGGTCGTTACCGGCACCATCGACCGCTTCGTCGCCGACGGCATTCGCATGTCGTCGGGCGAGACGCTGCGCGCCGACATCGTCGTCGTCGCCACCGGGCTCAAGCTCAACCTGCTCGGCGACATCGCGATCAGCGTCGACGGCGAGGATCGCCGCGCCAGCGAAGCGATGGTCTACAAGGGAATGATGCTGAGCGACGTTCCCAACCTCGCGCTCTGCTTCGGCTACGTCAATGCATCGTGGACGCTGAAGGCCGACCTCACCGCCGAGTACGTGTGCCGCCTGCTGCGCCACATGGACCGGCGCGGCGCGAGCATCGTCGTGCCGCGCCGCGACCCGTCGGTCGGCGTCCAGCCGTTCCTCAGCTTCACGTCGGGGTACGTCCAGCGCGCCAGCGCGATCCTTCCCAAGCAGGGCACGCGCCGGCCGTGGCAGGTGCACCAGAACTACTTCATGGACATGCTCGCGCTCCGCTTCGGCCGCGTCGACGACGGCGTGCTGCGCTTCGGCAAGGCGGGAGCGCCGCCGTGAAGCTGCAGGGTCGCGTCGCCATCGTCACGGGCGCCGGCAGCGGCATCGGTCGCGCCATCGCCCTGGCGCTGGCGCGGCGCGGCTGCCGCCTCGCGCTCGCCGACATCGACGCTGCCGGCCTCGCCGCCACCGCGGCCCAGGCCGAAGCGATCGGTGTTGCCGCGAGCCGTCATGTCGTCGACGTCGCCGATCGCGCCGCGGTCGCAGCGCTTCCGGCCGCCGTGGGTGCGGCACATGGTCGCGTCGACGTCCTCGTCAACAACGCCGGCGTCGCGCTCGGCGGCACCTTCGAGCAAGTGAGCGAAGCCGATTTCGACTGGCTGATGGCGATCAACTTCGAGGCCGTCGTGCGCATGACGCGCGCCTTCCTGCCGCTTCTGCACGCCAGCGACGACGCGCACATCGTCAACATCTCGAGCGTCTACGGTCTCGTCTCGCCGCCCGGCCAGAGCGCGTACTCGGCGAGCAAGTTCGCGGTGCGCGGCTTCTCGAACGCGCTGCGCCACGAGCTCGAAGGCACGTGCGTCGGCGTCACGGTCGTCCATCCCGGCGGCGTCGCGACGGCGATCGCGCGCAGCGCTCGCGCGCCGGCCGGCGTTGCGCCGGAAGAGATCGCGTTGCGCCGCGCGGCGAGCGAGAAGATGCTGCGCATGGCGCCGGAGCGCGCCGGCGAGATCATCGTTCGCGCCGTCGAGCGACGACGCGCGCGTGTCCTGGTCGGCGCCGACGCAGTGATCGTCGCCTTGATCGAGCGGCTGGCACCCGTGCGCTACTGGCGCCTGCTCGGGCGGATGCTGCCGCGCTGACGCGTTCTCGCGCCGGCATCGCTGCCCGCGCCCGAGCGCCGCGCCGACATCAGCGCGCGCCGGCGACCCAGTGCGGCGGCCACTCGCACAACGCCGAGCCGTTGGCGCGACCGGAGACGTTCGCGGCTTGCAGCATCGCGTCGACCGGCGCGCGCAGCGGCTCGCCGTAGATCGCGTAGACGTCGAGCGCCGCCTTGCATTGGCGTTCGATGTTCGTCGCCAGCGCGAGCGTGACCAGCAACGCGTTCCTGGCGTCGCGCTCACGCCCGGCGAGTGCGCTCGCGATTGCGAACGTCGCCCAGTCCTCGCTCCGTCCTTCGGGATAGCGGGTGCCGTGCAGGGTGAGCGCGTGCAACGCGAGCTGGCGCGCCGCTTCGGCTTGCGCCGGCCGCTGGCGCAGGAGCAGGAAGGCGAGGTTCCCGGCAGCTTCGACGTCGAGCGGATCGGCGCCGAAGGCCCGCGCCTGCAGCGCCAGCGCCTCCGGCGTGCCGCCGCGCCGTGCGTATTCGGCGCGCGCGGCATCGCCGAGGCGTTGCGCTTCGCGCGACGACACCGGGATGCCGGCGAGCGCGTCGCCGCCGTCGCGGCCGACGGTGGCGGCGGCGGCACGGATCTCGGCGTCGCCGGCACCGAGCTGGGCGCGGCCGGCGACGAACAGGACGCGCGCGACCTGTCGCTCGGCGCGCTGGGCCAGGCGCGGCATCTGGTTGGCCATCAGGTCGCTGGCGCGCACGGCGTAGTCGATCGGCGCGCTGTCGGCGCCGGGCGGCGGCGACGACATCGACGCGGTCGATGGGTTCGCAGGCGCGCCGGCATCGCCCGCCAGCGTCGGCCGGGCGACGACGGCGAGCGCCGTCGGCGCGGCGGGCACGGCGTTGGCCGGCGCGATCGCCGCGCCCGGCGCTGCGTTCGGCGCGTTCGCCGTCGTGCCCGCCGACCCGCTCGTCCCCGCGTTGACGCCGACGAGCAAGGACGAAGGACCGGCTTGCGCGTTGCGCGCCTGGCTCGAGCTGGCGAGCTGCGGCGACAACGGCAGCAACGCGCCGCGCTCGCCGCTGCCCTTGACGAGCGTGTCGCGAGGTGCCGTGCGCCCGGCCACGGCCCACGGAACGGCCGAGCCGTCGGCCGACCTGACGCTCGTGCTCGCGAACCGGCGCACGGGCGGCGCCGTGCGCGACGACGGCGTGGCGCCGGGCCGGGCCGCCGGGACGGCCGCCGTGCTGTTGCGGGCGACGTGAGAGGGGGCGGGGAACGGCATGGCGTTGCGCGCGGCGGGCGCGGGACGCGCCGGCGCCACCGACGGCTCGACGGTTCGCCCGCGCGCGGGCGCGCCGGCGCGCAACTCCTTCGTCGTCTTGTTCGCCGCCGCCGGCAACGCCGACACGGGCGATCGCCTCGGCGCCGGGCCGGCGATCGCCGGCGCCGACGGCGTCACCGGCTTGGGTTCGACCTTGTCGCTTCTCGACGGCTCGGCTTTCGCAGGCGTGACGAGGTCGGCGTCGGGCGTCGATGGCGCCGGCGCGCTCGGCGAATCCACCCCTTCCTTTGCTGGCGCAGGCTCTGGCGCTGCCGCACGAGGAAGCGCCGCGTCGGCGCGTGCCGGCGCCACGGGCGGCGCCATCGCCACTGTGGTCTCGTCGTCAGGCGTTGCCGGCGGCGTCGGGGTCGTGCCGGGAAGCTGAACGTGCGATGAGCCGAGGAGCGGCCGCCACGTCGGCTCGAGCCAGGCTGTCGCCGCGATCGCGACGACCACCCCCGCCAACAGGACGCTGGCCACAGCGAGCCGTCGCGTCCGTCCCTCGCGCTCGCGCCGGTGTGCCTGCATTCGCATCGCGACGTCGGTCGGGTCGACCGCGAGCGCCTCGTTCGCGGCGTCGCTGCGGGGCGCCGTTGGCGCTGGCCCTGCCGTTGCTCCGACAGGCCCTTTCGCTCCCGGCGGAGGCGGCGTCGCAGCAGCCGGCTTCGACGCGTGCAGCGCCACGTCGACCGCCGCCCGCGGCGCGGCCGCCGACAGGGTGACCGGACGCGCAGTCGCCGTCGCGATGGAGGCCGCGGCCGGAACAACCGGGGCCACCGCCGTCGCCACCGGCGACATCACCGGCAGCGCGATCCGCGTCACCGGCGTCGGCGACGCCGCCCGGACGGCGCGGCTGTCGAACGCCAGCGTCCAGCCGCGCCGCAGTGATTCGCTCAGCTCCGGCTGCGCGAGCGGCTCGCCGGCAAGCGCAATCAGCTCGGCGTGCGGCCGCTGGGTCGGCAGCTCGGCGTCGTGGGCCTCGATCAGGCGGCGCACGAGCGCGCGCGCCTTGGCGTGACGCGGGCGCGTCCACGCGCCGGTCGTCGTGTCCTCGAGCTCGGGCAGGTAGCGCCAGAGCATCGCGGCGAGGCTGAACAGGTCGCAGCGCCAGTCGAGCTGGCGCGTCGGCGCGAGGTCGCCGTGGCGGCCCGCCTCGAGCGCGCGCAGCAGGCGCGGCGACTGGTACTCGTAGTCGGCCTGCTGCGCGATCGGCAGCGCGCTGTCGAGCCGCTCGCCCGAGACGAGCGAGAACGCGAAATCGATCAGCGCGATGTCGTCGAAGCGCGGCTGCAGCCGCTGGCCGCGCACGTGCGGATCGAAGTCGGTGGGGCCGACCGGAATGCAGACGTTGTCCGCCTTGAGGTCGAGGTGGACGAGGCGCAGCTCGTGGATCGCGTCGAGCGCGATCAGGCTGTGACGAGCGAGCGCCCACCAGTGCGCGCAGTCCTCGAAGACGTTGCGCAAGGTCGTGCCGTCGCGCTCGAGCGGCAGCAGCGTCGCCCAGTGGTCGACGGTGACGCCGGCGTCGTAGGTCTGGACGAGCGCCGCCCGGTCGGCGGCGCCGCGATCGAAGCGGACGACATCGGGAACCGGCTTGATGCCGTGGCCGACCAGGCGCGCGAGAATGCGCCATTCGCGCTCGGTCCACTCGCTGAAGTCGCCGGCGGCGGTGGCGAGGAAACGCTTGGTGTAGCGGCGCCGCTCGCCCGGGAGCGACTGCTCGCGGAAGACCTCGACGTGGTCGCCGGTGACCATGCGCAGGCGGCCGCGGCCGAAGACGCGGTCGATGTCGGCGGGCGTCATCGCTCGCTCCTTTCCGAGTCGATGGGAACGGCGGCGCGGCCGCGCCAGCGCAGGCTGCGCGCGTCGGGATCCGAGCGATGCAGGAGCAGCACGGTCGCGTCGTCGACGCTGCCGCGCTTGCGCGCGAGCGTCACCAGCGCCTGCGCACGTTGCGCAAGCGAGACCCGCGCGTCGAGCACGCTGCACCAGTCGGTGCCGTCGAGGTGCTTGTGCACGCCGTCGCTGCACAGGATGAGCAGATCGTCGCGGCCGACGCCGTGCACCGCGACGTTGGCGCCGGTGGTCGCGCCGTTGCCGACCATGCGCGCCGGGTCGTGCGCGGAGCCGCCAGGCGGCGGCGCTTCGCCGAGCTGGCCGAAGGTGTCGTCGCGGGTCAGCAGGTCGAGCTGGCCGGCGCCGCGCGCCGACCAGCGATAGACGCGGCAATCGCCGACCCAGGCGACGAGCCAGCGCGCCGCCGAGGCGTCGAGCGGAGCGCACAGCGCGACCGTCGCGGCGCCCGGCCGCTCGGTGACGCGCGCGATCGCTTCGGCGATCGTCCGATCGGCGCCGAGCATCGCGCTGGCGACGCGCGCCGCGTCGAGCGGCTGCCCTTCGAGCGCCATGTGCAGCTGGGCGACGAGCAGGCGGCTCGCGGTCTGCGCCATCGCGCCGCCGCCGACGCCGTCGGCGACGACGAACAGCCGGCCGCTGCCGTCGAGCGGGCTGTGCGCGTCTTCGTTGGCGGCGTGCTGGCTGCCGCACGACGACGCGACGGCGGCCTCGAGGCGGCACGCCGCGTTCGCGTACACCGCCTGCAGCGGCGCCGCCGCGTCGCGCGAGAGCGGCCCCGGTCGCGTCGTGCGACCCGGCTCGATCGGCGTGATGAGCGAGAGCGGCGCCATCTCAGTGTTCGCCGTCTCGGGCCAGGACGAGCGTGCACGCGGGCTCGCCCGGCAGCGCGCCGCCGAGGACCATCGTCTGGCCGGGCCGCCAGTCGAAGCGTTCGCCCGCCGCGTGCGCGACGCCGTCGATGGCGATGCCGTTGTCGCCCTGGACGACACCGTGCGCGCCGTCGTCGTCGAGGGCGTCGATCGCGACGTGCTGCCCCGACACGCCGGGATGGCGGCGGTCGATCACGATCGCCTGGTCGCGCGAGCGGCCGATGGTGAGAGGAAGCGCGTCGGCGCCGATCGCATGGCTGCGCTCGCCGCTCGCCTGCGTCGCCGTGATCGCGAAGCGCGAGAGGCTCGGCCGAACGGCGAGCACCGACGTCAGCGGCGTCTTCGGCGCGCTCGCGCCGGCAGCGATCGGCGTCGCGGCCGTCGCCGGCGCCGCCGCCGCCGAAGCCGAGCGCGCCGGCCGGACGGCGATCGACGGGTAGTCGGCCGGCGGCCCCTCGGCGCGCGCCGAGAGGACGATCCGCATGCCCGCGTCGACCCGGATCGGCGCCGCGTCGCTCGTCGTCGCCATCGCGACGACCCGCGCCGGCGTGCTGTCGGCGCCGCCGCTCTCGACGCGCAAGCCGTTGGTCGACCCGGCGTCGGCGACGTGCCAGCCGCCGTCGTCGAGCCAGATCTCGGCGTGGCGCCGGCTGGTGTAGGTCCCCTCGACGCGCAGGTCCGAGGTCTCGTCCTTGCCGACGACGTAGCGCCGCCCCGGAACGACCGCGGCGAGGACGGCGCGGCGCGTGCCGGCGCCGTCGTCGACGTCGAACTCGACGCGGCGGCCGGCGAGCGGCGTGGTCGGCGTGTCGAGGCGGCGCGTGCGCGCCGGCGCGGCCGAGCTCGCGCCGGTCGCGTCGGTCTCGCTCCAGCGGCCGATCACGCTCACCTCGTACGGACGCGCGATCGGCAGCGCCGGCGTCGTGCGCAGCGCCGCGAGCAGCTCGCGGTACTCGTCGTCGTCGCCCGGCCGCTCGCCGCTTTCGAGGTCGGCGAGGCCGGCGAACTGCGAGAGGTCGATCACGGCCGCGTTCGGCAGCCGGCCGATCACCTCGCGCGCGAGGTAGCGCTTGACCTGCTCGGGCCGGAACTCGTGCATGAACTGCTGCAGCAGCTCGCGCGCGTCGGCCCCGCCCGGCGATCGGACGCCGATCGAGGTGAGCAGGAAACGATCGCGCTCGGCGATGACGACGTGCAGGCGGACGTGGCTGGCGACGAAGTGCTCGAGCTCGTCGCGGACCGCGCCGATCAGCGGCGCGTACACGCCGAGGTCGGCGCCGGCGCGCAACGGATCGGCAGCGGCGCCGGCGTCGCCGTGGCGCGGCGCGGCGTCGACGTCGAGGTCGGGCTCGTGCAGGTGGCGCGAGTCGCGCGGCGGCAGGTCGCTGCGGCCGGCGACGCGATGGAGGACCCACGATTTCATGGACATGACGGGCTTTCGTCGGGTTTCGTTGAAGTCAGCTGCGATAGGCGACGACGAGCGTCGCCAGCGGGCCGGGCGCGCGCAGGTGGCGCACGCGCGGAAAGGTCGGCAGGCCGTAGCCCGCGATCCGGTCGGTGAAGCGGCCCCAGGCCGGCTGCACCCTGTCGCCGGCGCGCACGCGGGCGAGCAGGGCCGGCAGCGAGAGGTCGATCAGGAGCGCGACGCGCGAGACGTCGCCGATCAGGACGATGGCTCGGCGCAGGCTGTCGTCGAGATCGTCGAGGCAGCGCTCGAACGGGCCGTCGAACGTCCAGACGAGCGGCGGCGGCAGCGACTCGACGGCGCGCTCGCCGTGCCGCCGCGATGCGAACTCGCGGTCCGCGCCCGCCGCCCGCGCCGTCGCGGCCGCCAGGCGACTCATCGCGTCGCCTCCGTCGCAGGAACCGCCGTGCCCGCCTTGGCGACGGCCGATCGGCTGGGCGTGCCGGCATCGTCGATCGCGCCGGTCGCGCGGCCGACGATCTGCATCGCGATCTCGGCGGCCGGGTTCGGCCCGTGGTCGCCGGCGCCGTGGACGCGGCCACTCGTGCGCAGCCAGTTGCGCTCGGCGAGGACGGCGATCGCCTTCGTCCAGGGCCCGTCCTTGGCGCGGTCGCCGCGCCAGGCAGCGACGTACCACTTGTACGGATGCAAAGAGCTGCACGCGCCGCGCTTGGCTTCCGCCGACGGCGGCGCGCCGGGTGCGCACAGGCGCACCAGCTGGTCGAGCGAAAGGCCGTCGCTCGGGAAGCTCGGCGTTCCGGTCTTGCCGGCGAGCCAGTCGATGTCGCGGCAGCGCTTGGCGTCGAAGACCTGCTCGCACGCGGTGCGCGCCGTGCCGGCGCGGTGGCTGTACGAGAGGCCGCTCACGATGACCTCGGCGGCGTCGCGCGTAAGCGGGCTCGGCGCCGGCGCTGCGCGCCAGCGCGCCGAAGCAGCGGCGAGCGCATCGGGCGCCGGCCCGGCGACACCATGCACGGCATCGACGAGGTGCGGCCGCGGCACCGTCGTCGCGCCGTTCGCCGTCGCGGCGAGCGTCGCCATCATGCCGGCGACGCCGAGCACGCTCGCGCGTGCGTGCCCCTGGCCCCAGCCTTCGGCGACGACGTCGACGACCGCGCCGCCCTTGCACTTCTCCCAGTCGTCGTCGCTGAGGCGGCGCCCGTCGGGGCCGGCGGCGCAACGGCGCAGGATGCCGGCGTCGAGCGACGCCGGCGGCATCAGGTGCATCGGCGCGCCGAGCTTCTTGCCGAGCGGCTCGCTGAGGAGGCGCCCGTACGCGATCGCCGTCGCGCCGGGCGCGAGCGCGCCGCGCTCGTTGTCGTGGCCGAGCGGGCCGCCGAACAGGAGGTCGGCCTTGCCGCAGCTCGCGTCGCCGTCGGCGCAGCCGCCGTTCCAGCCGAACGCGCGCGCCGCCGCCTGCACTTCCCACGGCCGGGCGCACGCCGCGAAGCCCTGCTCGATGCAGAACATGCGGTCGAGGAAGCGAGCCGAGTCGGACCGCATCAGCTGGCCGCGCAGGCTGTCGCGCGCCGGCGTGCCGTCCTTTTCCATGGCGGCGCGCTCGCTCGCGAGCAGGCGGGTGCCGCGCACGCCGAGATCGACGAGGAACGCCGTCGCCATGATCGGCTTGATCGTCGAGGCGGGCATCGCGTCGTGGAAGACCGCCGCGTTGAGGAGCGCGTCGGCGCGGTAGTGGACCGGATACGGCAGCCGGGTGTCGCAGGCGGCGTCGCGGCCGGGGCCGTCGACCTCCTGGCGCGCGCACGGCGAGAGCGAGCCGGCGAGCGCCTCGATCCTGCCGCTGGCGATGTCGATGACCGCGACCGCCGCCATCCGCACCATTGCGCCTTCGAGCAGCTGCGCGCCGAGCGGCTGGTCGCGGTCCTCGGCGCGGCGCATGGCGAGGGCGCGGCAGACGTCGTGCCGGCCGGTGTAGCAGGCAGCGGTCTTCTGGGCGAGCGCCTGCAGGGCAGGATCGATCGTCACGTCGATCGAGTAGCCGACCTCGACCGGCGCGCCGTCGACAACGACGCGGTTGCGCGACAGCGGAGCGCCGCCCGCTCCTCGCGCGAGCGCATCGCTCTCGCCCTCGGCGTAGACGCGATAGAGCGCGCCCGACGGCTGGCGCAGCGACTCGAGCGGCTGGAGCAAGGTGAACAGCGACGGCGGCACCATCCAGCGCGGATCGTCGACGGCGTCGGCCGGGCCGGGCTCGCCGCGCAGCGCCGTCGGCGCGGCGCGCGGCAGCGCCGCCGCGCCGCTCGCCGCGGTCGCGACCCGCACCAGCTCGGGAGTCGCGCACACGCGCTGCTGCGCGCTGCGCGCACCGGCCAGGAAATAGCCGGGCGAATCGCTGCCGTCGGCGCGGCCGAGGTAGATGCAGCCGGCGATTCCGCCCCACGGGTTCTTGCGCGTCACCTCGCGCGCGGTGATTCGCATCTGCTGCTCGGGGCGCCAGCCGGCGAGCGTCGCTGCGCCTTCGCTGCCGCGCCAGGCGAAGGTCTCGAGCATTGCCGCGTCGCCGCGCCGGAGCGCCGCGAGCGCGCCGACGAGGTCGGCGCAGCGCACCTGGAAGCGCTGGCCCGGCGCGTCGGGCGTCTCGAGCGGCGTCGTCAGGACGTCCGCGGCGGCGGCGAACCAGCGCTCGGGATCGACCCCGACGCGGTGCTCGACGCGGCCGTTCGGCCGAACGCTGAAGCGCAGCAGCGCGGCGTCGAGCTCGCTCAGCTGGGCGGCGACCTGCGCCGCCGGCGGAGCGTCGTCGGCGCCGGCGACGACGAGGCGGCGCAGCCACGCCTTCGCTCCGCTCGCCACGCCCCATTCGCGTCGACACGGCGCCATGCCGTCGAGGACTTCGTCGCTGCTCACGAGGCGCGGCTCCTGCACGGTGCGGCGAACAATCGCGCGCTCGAACGTCTGCAGCGCGGCGACGTGGCGGACGCTGACGTAGCGGTCGCTGTGGCCCTGGCGCCAGAAGCTGTCCGGGTCGCCGGGACGAACGAACGCGACCAGCGCGACGACGCCGAGCAGCACCGGCACGATGGCCAGGCTCGCCGCGATCGCGCAGTCGAGCAGCGAGACGGCGCGGCGCTCAGCCACCGGGCCTCCGCGCGGGCAGGTCGACGTTGAGGCAGAGCGCCAGGAACGCCGTGTTGACTAGCAGCGACGTCATGCCGAAGCTGACGAAGGGAAACGTGACGCCGGTGAGCGGCAGCACCGCCAGGTTGCCGGCGACGGTGACGGCGAGCTGGCACGACGTGAGGACGACCCAGGCGACCGCGAGCCAGCTGAGCAGCGCCTGGCCGTCGTTGCCGAGCTGGCCGCCGGCGCCGACGAGACGCGGCTCGCCGCGCGTGACGCGGCCGTGATGGCGGATCAGGCGATGCAGCCAGATCGCCATCGCCAGCGACGCGCCCCACGCGACCCACGGGCCGAACACGCCGACGATCGCGGTGAACGTGTAGTCGCTGTGGATCTGCGCCGGCACGCCGCTGCAGCCGCGCGACGGCGCGAAGCCGCACCACGGCGCGGCACCGATGCCGAAGCCCTCGGCGGGCGCGGCGCGCTGGAACCACGAGACGAGCGCGAGCTGGTCGTTGATCGACACGAACGGCGCGGCGACGCTCTCGAGCCGGCTGGCGGTGACGCTGTCGTGGGCGCCGACGCGAAAGAGCGCGAACGTGATGGCGCCGATCCAGCCCGCGAACAGGAGCAGCGCCAGCGCGAACGCGCTGACCACCTGGCCGCTGCGGTGATGCCACCACATCGCCAGCGCGGCGGCGAGGAACGCGCCCGACGCGTAGCCGGCGATGAGAAGCGGCCCCATGTCGCGGGTGACGAACATCGCGCCGACGAGGGCGGCGACGACGAACAGGATCGGCCAGGCGTAGCGAAGGAACGAGAAGGCCGCCTTGCCGCTGCGCGCGAGGCGCTCGGTCAGCGGGCCGGCGCGCAGGAAGAAGAACCAGGCGGCGCCGCCGATGAGCCAGACGCGGCCTAGCTCCGACGTGAGCTGGCGCAGGTGGGCGAGGGCGAGCCCGAACGCGAGCACGGCGGCGGCCGTCGCGAGGACGAGCACGACGGCGACGCTGACCGGGCCGTGGCGGCGGCTCGCCCGGCCGATCGTCTCGCCGCCGACCGAGAGCAGCCAGGCGAAGCCGCGCGAGAGCGAGCGCCGTGCGAAGAGCAGGATCGAGAGCACGAGCATCGCCAGCCAGAGATGGCCCTGGTGGTAGAGGCCGAGGTAGCGGTTGCCGGCATGGCCGGCGAGCGAGAGGTCGAGCAGGATCAGCGCGCCCAGGCCGGTCGCGAGCACGAAGCCGGGGTAGCCGATCCGCGAGCTCATCGACTGGGTGATCGGCACCGTCCGCGCGCGCGCAGGTCGGCGCGCCAGCGAAGCGATCGCCAGCGCCGCCGCCGCACCGGCGAGGCCGAGGACGAAGAGGGCCGGTGCGCTGTCCAACGCGGCGCCGGCGCGCCCGAAGGCGAGCTCGTGGCCGGCCAGCGGCCACGGCACGCGCGCCCACCAGGCGACGCCGGCCCAGGCGGCGAGCGCCGCGGCGCTTCCGAGCAGGGGCGAAGGCGGACGACGGCTCCAGAGCAGGAAGGCGTAGCCGAGCGCCATCGCCGCCGCCCACTGCCATCCGGCCGAAGCGACCAGGGCGCGCATGGCTTCGTTCTTGCGCGAGTTGGCGAGCGACTGGCGCGCGTCGGCCATCAGCGCCGCTGTCGCGGCGAGCGACTCGGCGCCGCTTCGGCACGCCGCCGTGCGAAGCGGCGCCGGCGGCAGCAAGGCCTCGGCGGCCAGCGGCGCCGTCGCCGCGCGACCGTCGAGCGCAGCGGCGAGCAGCAGCACCGCGTTGGCGCGCGCCGCGACGCCGGTCGTGGCCTGCGCGTCGGCGGGAAGCCGGGCCGCGAGCGCGCCATCGATCCAGCGCGCCGCGCAGCGCAGCGGCAGCGGGCCGGCGTCGTCGCCGCTTGCGATCTGGAAACGCTGACGAAACGGAGCGATGTCGGATTCGATCGCGGCGATCGCATCGGCTTGCTCGCGCAGCTCGGCGCCGCCGCTTTCGGCCTGCGCGCGCAGCGCGAGCACGCGCTGCTCGGCATCGCGAAGCGGGCGCTGGAATGCCTCGCTCGTTCGCGCGATCGCCTGCGCGACGGTTGCCGGCAGGTGGATCGGCGGCCGCGCCGAGGCCTTCCTGCGCGATCCGCACAACGGATCGGCGACCCGTGCCTCGGCGAGCGCGCCG
>Ga0068865_100000860_pt1 | contig 17229 bp, 16 predicted proteins | sample KBSMisM12_FD_75293 | JGI IMG/M metagenome (GOLD analysis project Ga0068865, IMG submission 75293) | Miscanthus rhizosphere microbial communities from Kellogg Biological Station, Michigan, USA - KBS Miscanthus M1-2 | ecosystem: Host-associated > Plants > Roots > Rhizosphere > Soil ...
GGCCAGATCGAGAATCCAGCCCAATCGTTTTTGTAGAAATTCCAGAGGGTGACGATGGTGTAGGTCAGCGAGACCGCGCCAACGACGAACAAGCACACATTCAAAACGATTGTCTCGAAGAGCGCTTGATAGGCGTGCGCTTTTAGGAACTTGGAGCGTCCGGAGATGGCGTATGCGATTGCGGGGGCGAAGAGGGGGAAGAAGATTTCTGCGATGTGCATCGCCGCCGCGAGGTGGCGTTCGTGGTTGGAGACGGGCGGTTGCGATGTCGACGGATTTGCCTCTATTAGCTTATTCATCTCTGACACCCCCTCCCCGTTCTTTGCAGTCCTCCACTACGTTCCGGACTTCCATTCACCCGTTCGGCTCGTTCCTCGCTCAGGGCAGGCTTCCTCCCCCGCGATGCAGGGGAGGTGTTCAAGCGACGAATTCCGAGTTCCGCGTTCTGCGTTCCGCGCTCAATTTGGTGAGATCCACTCTGACAGTTCCTGAGTCGTGATCTTGTAGAAGGGCTGTTTCACTTCCAGAATCTGGTTCTCTAAGATCGGGAGCAAGGCGGTAACGCGCTCAAGGGTGTCGGTCGTCTCGAGCAGGTGCTGTTTGTCGAGATTCTCCATCGGCAAGAGATTGGCAATCGCAAAAGAAAGGGCGACGGGGTCGGGAGGAAAGACGACTTGCACATCGAATTTTCCGTGGGAGAAGACTTGATGGATAAGAGCTTCTACTTCGTCCTTGGCTCGCGCCAAGAGCTCTGAGGTTTCTGACTCTACGTCGATTTCGGCCTCGACGACGGGTTCGACAAACCCCATCAGGTACGTGCGACTATCGTCTAGTTTTCGTATTCGGAAACGCCTCTCTCCTCGCACGTGGATGTCCATGCGGCCATCTTCATAGGTGTGCATGCCGACGATTCGGACTGCGGTTCCCACGAGGTAGGGCTCGGCCTCGCCGGTCTCCGATCCGGCTCTGATGAGCACCACTCCAAAGGGTCGATCTTCCTTTAAGCAGAGCTGGACCATCTCCTGGTAGCGGGCTTCGAAGATATGAAGGTATTGCTCGGCGTATGGAAATAGAACCGTTTGCAGCGGAAACAAAGGTAGCTCTTCCAGCTTCTCGGACATGCCCACAGGGATTATAACGCCGGGTTTTACAGATGTGAGACCTAGCGGATTTCAGGTTCGCGGTCGTCCGCTATAGAATGACCAGGGAGAGGCTGCCGCGAGGTAGAGTGTTTGTCTGTGTCTGAGGTTGTTGGCGTGAAAGAAGGCGAGGATAATCAGAACCTAAGGGATGAGCTTAGGAAGAAAGAAGAGGAGATCAAACGGCTCCAGGCGCAGATCGAACAGAAGGGTGAAACTTCCGAGTCGGCCGCCATCAGCCTTGACTCCTCCGATTCCACTTTAAGGCGCCTCGTCCAGCGCGTGGCCATGATCCTCCAGGCCGAGAAGATCGTAATCATGTTTTACGATCAGGAGCGAGCCGAACTTATCGGCATCGAGCCGGGTTTCGGCGTTGAAGAAGACCGTCTGCCGATGTTCCGAGTCCGCGCGACCCAGGGTATTTCCGGTGAAGTTTTCCGCGAGGGCAACCCCGTTATCTTCCACGACGCGACGACTGACCCGCGCACGAAGAAAGACCCGTTCGGAATTCTGAATGTCCAGAACGGAATCACGGTCCCGCTCGTGATTGAGAAGCGCGACGAAGAGAACCGAGTCATCGAGCGAAACGTGATCGGCGTTCTCCACGCATTCAATAAGCGACACGGCGAAGATTTTAACGACGAAGACGTGCGGCTACTCGAGCGCATGGCGCGCAACGTCGGTTCGATTATCTCGAACTTGCAGTTGTATCGAGAGGTCAAGAGCCAGCGCGACGAATTCGCTCGCACATTTGAATCGCTGACCGCCGGTCTTGTTTTGGTCAGCCCAGATGGCCGCATCAGCCAGATCAACGCCTCGGCTCGCGCGATCTTCGGCGTGGGTGAAGATGCGCTTGGCAAGCAGGCGCAGGAAGTGATCCAGAACGAGGTCGCGCAAGAGGTTTTCCGGGTCACGGCAAGCGGTGAAGAGGCGCCTCGTCAAGAGGTGACCGTTCTTATCGCGGGCGCCGAGCGCAGCTACGAAATCCAGGCTGCTCTCGTGCGAAGTGAAGAGGGGAAGGACCTCGGCGTCGTTGCGATCTTCATGGACATCACCGACATCAAGGCGATCGACAAGATGAAGAGCAGCTTCGTGGCCATGGCTTCGCACGAACTTCGCACGCCGCTCACTGCGATCAAGGGATTCGTCAGCACGCTGATCATCGACGACGAATTCAATCCAGAAGAGCGCCGCGAGTTTTACGGGATCATCGATCAGGAGTGCGATCGACTGACGCGATTGATCAACGACTTGCTTAACACGGCGCGAATCGACGCGCAAGAGTCGTTGAAGCCGCACTACACGAACGTGGCGATTCGCCAAGTGCTTGACAAGGTTGTCATGCTGCAGCGACAAACGACGACCCGCCACACGATCGTGTTGGATGCGCCGGCGACGATGCCGATCATCGTGGGCGACGAGGACAAGCTCGACCAAATTTTCACGAACCTCATCAACAACTCGATCAAGTATTCGCCTAACGGAGGTCAGATCACGGTCCATGCGACGAACGAGGGCGATACGCTTTTGTTCGGAATCGAGGATCAGGGTCTTGGAATTCCGAAGGATCACCTCGTCAAGGTGTTCGACAAGTTCCACCGCGTGAACAACGAGGACAACCGAAAGATTTACGGAACGGGCCTGGGTCTGTTCTTGGTCCGCCACTTGGTGGAGACTGTGCACCTCGGCAAGATCTGGGTGGATTCGGAGCAGGGCAAGGGATCGACGTTCTGGTTCCGCATCCCGACGAATCTGGATGTCGACCGGGCCAAACAGATCAACGACTAAGATCAAGCTCGGATCTCGGATCTCGGATATTGATTAAAGTTCGATGAAGCGGCTAATCCTTCTTGTCGCGATTTGCTTCACCGTGTTGGGGGTGATGCTATTTGTGGCCGGCCCATTTTCGAAGGAGGCGCGCTTGCGGTCTTCTGCGGTGCAATATGCAACCGAGGTCCTGCCGCCGATCATTCAAGATTGGGATCCAGCTGTCCTGCGATCGCACTTCAGCAGGCGATGTTTAGAGAGCTATTCGGAGGATAAGTCGAAGACTATTTCCGACTATAACCGCCAACAGGTCGGTGACCTCGTTCGAATTGACAAGATCGGATTCGTTGGAAACGGCGGCCTCAAGGGGAGCGGTTCGAGGTGGTACATGGTGCGGGCCGACTGTACGTTCCAGTTGGGACGAGAAAAGGTTTGGCTCTGGCTCGTGCGCGAAGACAACGATTGGCGTATCGATGGTCTGACAACCTCGAAGGGGTAGCTCGGGTCTCGGACAAGTGCAGTCTGCAACTGCGAGATGCACCGCTCCGTATCAGTAGGCAGATGTTTCTGCGGCTGTCGCTGACAATCTTGTTCTCGCTGATGACCGCATTTTCAGCGTTCATGCTTTACTCCGCTGTTAGAGATTGGAAGATCCTCGCAGAGGGCGCGGGAGGCAAGCGAGCCATGTCGACTTGGGCGGCCCTTAATCTGGTGGCTCTTGCCTGTAGTCTCGTGGGAGCGATTTTCGTATGGCGCTCGATCGCAGTTGGAGCGATTGTTGGCTTCGTACCGTTTGTGCTTCTTGGCGGCGCGATATCGCGAGGCAAGCTCACCGCGAAGTACTACGCCGGGCGTCAGCGAGTTTCCGGAAGTTGAATATTTGGCGCCCAGTGCAACGAAATCGCGGGAATCTCTCTCACCACGTGCCCGCTTATTGATCTACTCTAGTACTTGTGAAGCCCTGGCAGATCGTTCTTCTTGCGGTTGGCATCGTTCTCGTGTTGTGCTGTGGTGGCGGCGCGCTGCTGGGTTACAAGGCGTTTAGCGGGGCGCGGGCAGTCGATGCCGAAGCTGACCATTTCGCGGACGCGTTTTTCGCCAAGTTCGCGGTCAATTACGACGTTTCCACGATTCAAGATCAGGTTGCGCCGGAGTGGAAGAGCCAGCCGAAAGAGATTCAAGATGCGTTCAACGTGATGTTTCGCAAGCGCCTCGGTCCCTTGAAGTCAGCGGAACCGTTTTCGGCGACGAACACGAGTTACAGGAACTTCAATGGATCAGCGGTAACGACGGTGGTTGTTACGTCGCATGCAACGTTTGAAAAGGCAGAGGGCAAGGTTCAACTTTCTCTTAGGAAGGAGGATGACGCGTGGAAGGTCGTTTCCATGAAGATCTTCTCTCCCGCGTTGGACGGGCACTTGGACGAAGCGAAGCCAGCGCCTTGATCTTCCGGACGCAACGCAGGGATGCGCCTACAATGCGACCGAACTCACGGCGTTTTCATTTACGATTTCCACGAAGTTCCGTATGATCTGAATTCCGTTTTCGGTGAGGACGGATTCGGGATGGAATTGGACACCCTCGATGGGTAGCGATTCATGTCTGAGGCCCATGATTTCGCCGTCGTCTTCGGCAGTCGCGCTGACGATGAATCCGGGGGGAACCGAATCCTTGGTCACTACGAGCGAGTGATAGCGGATCGCCCGAAAGGGGTTCGGCATGTCTTTGAAAAGGCCCTTGCCGTCGTGTTTCACCAAGGACGCTTTGCCGTGCATGATGTTGCGCGCCTGTCTGACGGTCCCGCCCGCGACTTGTCCGATGGCTTGATGGCCGAGGCAGACGCCGAAGATGGGGACAGTGAGGGCTGAGTGCTGAGGGCTGAGTGCTGAGTCGGTCTTGCCGTGTTGCGGTGTTAAGGTTTTGCGGTTGGGTGGACTGGCAAGAGCAGCTTCCAAGATCCTGAGGCAAATGCCCGACTCGTTCGGTGTACAGGGGCCGGGGGAGAGCATGATTCCGCTCGGCTTCATCGCCTCGACCTCGTCCAGCGTGATCTCGTCGTTCCGGCGGACGACGACCTCGGCACCGCACTGGCCCAGGTACTGGACCAGGTTGTAGGTGAACGAATCGTAGTTGTCGATGACGAGGATCATTTGGGAATTAGCCGCGGCCAAACGCGATGGCGGCGGCAGGGGCGCACGGTAACAGAAATAAGAAGATGCAAAGCGTCCAGGCGGTCAGCCAGTCAGGGGTCACTGCCATAGCCAAGACCCTACCTGCTCGAGGTGATCGCTGCATTGAAGGGGACTGCGGAGCCGCGTATCCAGCTCGATTCGAACCTAGTTGAGTCTCAAGCCTATAGCCTCAAGCCCCCAGCCAAGAGCCCGAAGAGGTATCCTATTCGTTCACCCGCAAGGCTCCCCTGCTTCGCCATGCGAAGCCGATGCCCATAGGAAGAGCGAATGGATAACAAGCGAAAATACGAATCGATTTATATCGTCAAACCCGATCTGAGCGACGGAGACATCCAGAAGATCGCGGATCACTTTAAAGGCGTTGTGGAAGGCCACGGCGGCACGGTCGAGAAGGCCGGAAAGTGGGACAAGCGAAAGCTTGCATACGAACTAGCTGGCCTTAAAGAGGGCAACTACGTTATCATGAACTTCGAGGCGGCTGGAACGATTCCTCAAGAGCTTTCGCGCTTGATGAGAATTTCCGATGACGTGATCCGCCATCGCATCTTTAAGATCGAGGACTGATATAAGTGATTAACCGCGTTGTGCTCGTTGGCCGCCTAACCCGCGACCCAGAACTTCGGACAACTACTACCGGCAAGAGCGTTTGCGATTTCAGCATCGCTGTGAACAAGCGCGTCAAGCCGACCGACGGCTCTTCCGATGCGGACTTCTTCCGCGTTAACTGCTGGGAGCGCACTGCGGAATACGTCTCGAACTATCTTCACAAGGGCCGCCTCGTTGCGGTCGACGGAAGATTGCAGACTCGTAAGTACACCGCGAACGACGGCACGAATCGTGAAGTCGTCGAGATCGTCGCCGAGAACGTCCAGGGCCTTGATCGTCCGCGAGACGACGACGGCGCTACGAAAGGTGGAGCGGCGGCCGGTGGCGGTGCTCGTGCAGCAGTCGCGGCAGGATCGGCTCCTAGCGCGGAAGAGTACGACCCTTTCGCTGACGAGTGATGCACCACGTCCTGGATGATCCAGGCTTCGTGACGCGCCTCGATCCGAAGGGAATTTATGGCTTAGCGGCCGATTTTCCGAATCAGTGTCGGCGCGCGCTCGATATTGCCCAAGCTGCCTCACTCCCGGACTTGTCCGACCGTCCGAGGTTGGCCGTTCTAACCGGAATGGGCGGCTCGGCGGCTGGTGGCGACCTCATTCGAGCCTTATTTGAAGCTAATGGGGCGGTTCCGTTCCTGGTCAACCGCGACTACACCCTGCCCAATTGCGTAGGGTTGGGCGACCTCGTCTTCTGCGCGAGCTACTCGGGCAACACGGAAGAAACCCTGTCGGCTTACGATGTCGCGCGGAGGGACGGAGCACGAATCGTCGCGATCACGAGTGGTGGCGAATTGGCGGCAAAGGCGACGGCGGATGGGCAGGGAGTGATTGAGATTCCTGGTGGTCAACCGCCGCGCACCGCGCTTGGCTACATGTTCATTCCCGTACTTGTTGCCTGCGAAGGGTTTGGTTTGTTGCCGGCGCAAAACTACGCCTCGGCGTTTGGCATTCTTGACAAGTGCTTATCGTCGTGGGGATCCGACGTTCCGATGGCGCAGAACCCGGCGAAGCAAATTGCCGCGTCGATCCATGGAAAGCTCACGATGCTTTACGGATTAGGATCGTATCAAGCGATCGTTGCGAATCGGTGGAAGGGGCAGATCAATGAAAACGCAAAGAACATGGCGTTCGCAAATGGTTTCCCCGAACTGAATCATAACGAGATATTAGGATGGATGCGCGCATCGCAACAGGGAGTGTCTTTCTGCGCGGGAATCGTGTTGGAAGACGGCACGGAGTCGGAAAAGATGAAGGCGAGGGATCGAGTGACGGAAGAAATCATCGGCCCGTCGACGCCGTTCCACCACGTGCAGGCATTAGGCGAGAATCTTCTTGAGCGAATGCTATCTCTCGTCTATTTCGGAGATTTCTTATCGCTTTATTTGGCTGCGCTTAACGGGGTTGACCCGGAAAACATCGATTCGATCAACTTTTTAAAGAGCGAGCTTACGAAAGTCGACTAAGTTCCGCCCGGATTCACTTTAACTGGTACCGGAAACCTTAAAACCTGGGGCCGCTGCTTGCCCGCATCGGAGTAAACTGCCAAAACCCCGGACAGAAGCAAGGAGCTTCTTTCTGGGAAGTCCCTGTGATCGAGAGTCAGCGCCGACTAAGTTCGAAAGCCGTCATCCAAGAGCCGGAAGCTAACATTCCCCGGCAGCGCGCAGACCTCAATTTCTCTAGTTTTCGCACCTATTCGTTCATCGTTTTGGCCTACACGCTGGCCACGGTGGCTTGGGGCGCGATCGTCAGGGCGACGGGCTCGGGCGCAGGCTGCGGCAACAACTGGCCGCTCTGCGACGGGAAGATCCTTCCGATTTTCAGCAGCTATCAGCGGATTTTTGAGTTCGCGCACCGGACTTCGACCGGCCTTGTCCTTCCCCTCGCGGTGATCCTGGTGGTCTGGGCGCGGAGGCTCTTTCCAGCCGGATCAATGGGGCGGAAAGCGGCTAACGGCGTTCTGATCATGACGGTGGTCGAGGCGCTCATCGGCATGGTGCTGGTGAAGGCGGGTTGGGTTAACACCGATGCCAGCTACCAGCGGCCCTATGTAATGGGCTTCCACGTGGTCAGCACGTTCATATTGATAGGCTTCCTAACGGTCGCAATCTGCGCGAGTCAGGGGGCCAAGCCCATCTTCCTGAAAGGGCAGGGCGCTATCGGTTGGATGCTTGGGGCTTGCGTCGGATCGACCGCTTTACTCGGCATTTCAGGTGCGATTTCAGCTTTGGGCCATCAGCTCTGGCCCTCGAAGGACGTTTTGAAGGCGGCGGCATCGCCCGACGCGCCGTGGATGGTGCGGCTCCAGCCGATGCATCCGTTCCTTGCGACTTCGATAGGGCTCCTAACTATTTTGACGGTTGGATTGCTGCTCCATCTGAGGCCGACTGCTGAGGTTAGACGTGCTTCGCGCTATGTTGCGGGAGCGTTCGGAGCCGAGATGCTGCTTGGCGTTATCAATATCTGGTTGAACGCTCCGGTCTGGATGCAGGCGGCACACCTGGTCGTTGCGGACCTCACGTTCGCGAGCTTGATCGTTTTGTCATTGGCTTCCCTCGCGGAGGGTGTGGAACGGAAGGATTCGAGCGATCAGCCTGAAGAAGCACCGCATTTGCATGGTCGGGACCTGATCAACGCCTATGTAGCGCTCACTAAACCGCGGGTCATCAGCCTTCTACTCTTCACTACAATGACGGCGGCGTTCGCCGCGGCAGGCGGATGGCCGGGCTTTATCAAGTTCGTCGCCCTGTTTATCGGCGGCTATATGAGCGCGGGTGCAGCAAACGCCATCAACATGGTCATCGACCGCGATATCGACGCGACAATGACGCGAACGGCGAAGCGTCCTACGGTCACCCAGGCGATCCCGTCGACCCACGCTCTTCTCTTTGCGGGCGCATTGGCTTGGGGATCGTTCGGCCTGCTTTGGGCGGCCTGCAATCTGCTCACGGCGATGCTCGCCTTCGCCGGACTCGTTTTCTACGTTATCGTTTACACGCTTCTGCTCAAGCGCCGAACCTGGCACAACATCGTCATCGGTGGAGCGGCGGGTGCATTTCCTCCTCTCGTCGGATGGGCGGCGGTTAACGGAACGCTGGCGCCTCTCGCGATTTATCTTTTCGCGATCATCCTCGTTTGGACTCCGGTTCACTTCTGGGCCCTGGCGCTCCTCATCAAAGAGGACTATGCGAGTGCGGGTGTACCGATGCTCCCGGTGGTGAAGGGAGATCGCGCGACGACCGTACAGATCGCGCTCTACACAGTGGTGACGGTTGCGGTGACGACTATCCCGTACTTCCAAGGCTTAGTCGGCGGATCGTATTTGGTGGCCGCTGCGCTTTTGAACGCGGGTCTCGTGGTGCTAACGTTGCGCCTTTACAAGCAGGTTGACCGCAAAAACGCACTGTGGGTTTTCAAGTATTCGATGCTCTATCTCGCCTTGCTCTTCTTGATGGTCGCGATCGACCGGGTTCATTCCGTATGAAATCCATCCACGAGCAACACATCCGGCAAGTGATCGTTAACAACGAATCCTTGGCTTTTCTGTCGAGAAATCCTGTTGCCGCTTGGGTATTCTCAACGCGCAACGCAATGGGCGCCTTTGGAGACTCTAATCGAACCCAAAAGGCGGTACTGTTTTTTCAGTTAGCGAAAAGTCGCTCCTGTTCAGCTACAACGCACGCGAGCCGCGCAAGGTTTCCGTTCTTAACATCGCCTTCAACGGATTTGTCGGGCGACCAGAATTTCAACCCATGGAGGGCTTGTGGCACAGCTCTTTAAGCCGTATTCCAACATCGTCGCCCGCGCGAGCATTGTCGTTGGCGCCGCTACGCCGGTCCTGATTGGATTGGCCGCTGCTGCCTATTCGCGATCGCCATACAACACGAAGGTCGAAGTTCCGCTCAACCAGCCGGTGCCGTTCAGTCACCAGCACCACGTCTCTGAGCTCGGTCTCGATTGCCGCTACTGCCACACGTCGGTCGAGAAGTCCAGCTACGCGGGAATCCCGCCGACCGAGACCTGCATGAGCTGCCACTCGCAGATTTGGACGAACTCGCCGCTCCTCGAGCCGGTTCGAAAGAGCTACGAAGACAAGACCCCTATCGTTTGGAACAAGGTCAACACCGTTCCTGAATTCGTGAATTTCAATCACAGCATTCACGTCGCGCGCGGTGTGAACTGCAACCAATGCCACGGACCGGTGAACGACATGCAGATCACGTTCAAGGGCCGTGCCTTCCAGATGCAGTGGTGCTTGCAGTGCCACCGATCGCCGGAACACTATCTCTATAAGGATCCGGAATCCGCATCGCCTCGCCAGCAAGTTTTCAATCTCTACATGAAGCTCCAAGAAAAGGGAGTGACTGGTCTATCCCCTCGCGAGCAAGCTCTGATGAAGGGTGAAGAACAAGAATCGGGCAAGTCGGAAGACGTTCTCGAAGGAAAGGAAATCGTTAAGGCGCTCGGGGTCAAGACGCAACAGCTTGCCGACTGTTCGGTGTGCCACTACTGATGGATACGATGGACCCAACACCGAAACCCAAGCTCGATCTCGAGGTCGTCCGTGAGCGTTTATCAAACGCGAAGGGTCGGCATTACTGGCGTGGTCTTGAAGAGATCGCGGAGACCGACGAATTTAAGAACTGGCTCGATGACGAGTTTCCTCACCGTTCGACCCTTCTGAGTATCGATCGGCGTTCGATGCTCAAATACATGGGCGCGTCGCTCGCGCTCGCCGGTCTTTCTGGCTGCCGCGGATTATTCCTGCCGCAAACGAAGGTCGTTCCTTACGTCAAAGCACCGGAAGAGCTCGTCTACGGAAAGCCTCTTTTCTACGCATCGATTTATACGCAGGGTGGAATCGCCAAAGGCGTCCTCGTTGAGCAGCACGAAGGTCGCCCAACGAAGATCGAAGGAAACCCGGATCACCCCGCCAGTCTTGGTGCGGCGGATTCCTTCATGCAGGCTTCGATCCTATGCCTTTACGATCCGGACCGCGCGCAAAACGTCACTCAGAGCGGTGACATCAGCACGTGGGAAACCTTTGTCAGCGCAGCTCGCGATGCGATGAAGAAAGCTGGCCCCGGCGGCGTTCGCATCCTCAGTGAGAGCATCACATCTCCTTCGTTCGGTGCGGAGATGGCGCGATTCCAAAAGGCGTTCCCAGGAGCGCAGTGGCACCAATGGGAGCCGACGAGCCAAGACAATATCACGCGTGGCTCGCAGCTCGCATTCGGCCGCATCGTAAACACCTATCACGATTTCTCGAAAGCGAATGTAGTGGTCTCGCTCGACGCGGAGTTCTTCGCATCGATGCCGGGAAGCCTTGCCTATTCGCGACAGTTCACCGATGGTCGACGGCTTGAAAAGCCGACGAAGTCGATGAACCGGCTCTACTCGTTCGAGTCGATGCCGACAATCACGGGAATTTATGGCGACCACCGCTGGGCGGTCCGCGCCTCGGACGTCGAGAACATTGCGCGCACGATTGCGGGCGGCGTCGGTGTCAGTGTCGGGGCTCATGGAGCGGGTGGGGTGGACGCGAGCGCCATCAATTCGATCGTTGACGATCTGAAGAAGAATCGCGGTTCGTCAATCGTGATCGCGGGTCAGCACCAGCCGCCCGTCGTTCACCAGATTTGCCACGAAATTAATGCGGCGCTCGGCAACGTTGGATCCACCGTGATGTACACGGAGCCGCTGGAAGTTCAACCGGTCGTCCATCTCGATTCTCTCAAGAGTCTTGTCGACGACATGAATTCCGGAAAGGTGAAGGTGCTCCTGATCCTTGGCGCAAATCCGGTTTACACCGCGCCGATGGATTTCAAATTCGCCGACGCGCTCAAGAAGGTTCCGTTCCGTGCTCAGCACAGCTTGTACGACGACGAGACCGGCGGTCAGTGCGAATGGCATCTTCCCGAAGCGCACTTTCTGGAAGCGTGGGGCGATGCACGCGCTTACGATGGAACGCTGAGCATTCAGCAACCGCTCATCGAGCCACTTTTCGAAGGTCGATCTTATGCGGAGGTGCTCTCTGCTCTGCGCGGTGAGACAACTCCGAGCTACGACCTCGTCAAATCGCACTACGAAACAGGCGACGCAAAGGTATTCGAGAAGGAATGGCGTCGCTGGCTGAATCAGGGCACGGCGAATGTGCCGAAATCCGCGAAAGCCAATGTTTCGCCGAGTGGATCGATTGCAGCGCCAACGGTAATTGGTCAGGGCGCGGAGATCATCTTCCAGCTCGACCCGACGATTTACGACGGCCGATTCGCCAACAGCGGTTGGCTACAAGAGCTTCCCAAGCCAGTCACGAAGATCACGTGGGACAACGTGGTGCACATGAGCCCAGCGACGGCGCAAAGCTTGAGCGTCACGGATGAAGACACGGTCGAACTCAAATTTAACGGTCAGTCGATTCAGGGTGCGGCATGGGTCACGCCCGGCCATCCAGATAACTCGTTTACGGTGAACCTCGGCTACGGAAGGACGCGGGGCGGCACGGTTTGCGAGGGCATGGCGGAAGAAAATCTCGGCGGCGCGGTCAAGCGCGATCCGTGGGGTTTCAACGCGTACGCATTGCGTTCATCGAACGCGATGGACATCGGATTAGGCGCGGTTGTTCAAGCCGCCGGTGGCCTGACGCCCATTGCAACGACGCAGATCCATCACACGATGAAGGGATACGACATCGTGCGATCCGCTTCGTTCGAAAAGTATCAGGAGGACCCTACTCTCAAGCCAGAGAATGCGGAAGACCGCCAAGAGCTCGAGAAGCAGAGTCTTTATCCCGATCAGGTTTTCTCTTACAACGGCCCGCAGTGGGGCATGACGGTCGACCTTAATCTCTGCACCGGTTGTAACGCATGCGTTACCGCTTGTCAGTCGGAAAACAACATCCCGGTCGTAGGCAAGTTGCAGGTCAAGAAGTCACGAGAGCTTCACTGGATTCGCTTGGATCGTTACTACGTCGCCGATGAAAATCGCGACGACAAGAATCTCGCGAATCCAGAAACAGTTTTCCAGCCGATGATGTGCGTCAACTGCGAGAAAGCACCGTGCGAACCGGTTTGTCCGGTCGCGGCAACGGTTCACTCGCACGAGGGCCTCAACCAGATGGTCTACAACCGTTGCGTCGGCACCCGATACTGCTCGAACAACTGTCCTTACAAGGTCCGCCGGTTCAACTATCTGAACTTCTCGGACAACCAAGAGCAGTTCAACACCCAGGTGCCACCGGCCGCACGCGAACCGAAGGCGCACGGAATCGAATTACTCCGCATGCTCAACAACCCGGACGTCACGGTTCGAGGTCGCGGCATCATGGAGAAGTGCACGTACTGCGTGCAGCGCATTAACGAGGCACGCATCGAAGGCAAGAAACTCGGTCGCGATCCGCTCGACGGAGAGATCATCACCGCGTGCCAGCAGGCGTGCCCCACGAAGACGATCGTCTTCGGAAACATCGCCGATAAAGATTCGCAGGTCAGCAAGTGGCGAAACGACCCACGCGCATACCGCGTGCTCGAAGAGTTGCAGACGAGGCCGCGCACATCGTATCTCGGCAAAGTTAGAAATCAGAACACCGAAATCTCCGGGGAGGCGGGCGCTTAATGTCTTCGTACGAAGATCTAGATCCACTGCCGCTAATCCTCGGCGATCAGACGTATAGCACGATCGATGAGCAGATCGCTGACGTCGTCATCGATCAGAAGCGCCACAACAAGAAGACCTGGTTCATGCCGATCGGCATCGCCTTCCTTCTTGTCAACGTTCTTCTCGTCACGGTTGGATGGCTACTGTATCAGGGCATCGGCATTTGGGGCAACAACATCCCCACCGCATGGGCGTTCGATATCGTCAACTTCGTTTGGTGGATCGGTATCGGCCACGCGGGAACGCTGATCTCCGCAATTCTTCTTCTTATGCGCCAGCAATGGCGTAACTCGATCAACCGCTTCTCTGAAGCGATGACCATCTTCGCGGTTATGTGCGCCGGCATGTTCCCGCTTCTGCATACCGGCCGACCCTGGGTCGCGTTCTACTGGCTATTCCCCTTCCCGAATATTTTGGGAATTTGGCCGCAGTTCAAGTCCCCATTGATGTGGGACGTGTTCGCGGTCTCTACTTATTTCACGGTCTCGCTTGTCTTCTGGTACATCGGACTCATCCCCGACTTCGCGACTCTCCGAGATAGATCGACGAACAAATATCAGAAGTACATCTACGCCTTTCTTTCTCTAGGATGGAGAGGATCGGCAAAGCATTGGCACCGGTACGAGCAGGCTTATCTCCTGCTCGCCGGTCTTTCCACTCCGCTCGTTCTTTCCGTTCACTCGATCGTGTCCTTCGACTTTGCGGTCTCGGTTGTTCCGGGTTGGAACATCACCGTCTTCCCGCCGTACTTCGTCGCAGGCGCCGTCTTCGCGGGATTCGCGATGGTCATCCTCCTGATGATCCCGGTCCGCAAGATGTACGGACTGGAAAACATCGTGACGATGAAGCACTTCGACTGGATGGCGAAGATCACCCTCGCCACCGGACTGATCGTCGCCTACGGTTACACGCTGGAACTCTTCTACGGTTGGTACGCGGGGACGAAGATCGAGCACGAGCTTCTCACCTGGAGAATGGACTTCTTCCACAAGCCTTATTCGTGGGCTTACTGGATGTTGATCCTTTGCAACATCATCGTTCCGCAGGCCTTCTGGAACAAGAAGTGTCGACAGAGCTATTTCTGGTTGATTCTCGTCTCGCTGTCCGTCACGGTTGGAATGTGGCTGGAGCGATTCGTGATCATTCCGATGAGCTTGATGAACACGTATCTGCCTTCGTCGAGCCGAATGTATTACCCAACCATTTGGGATTTCTCGATGTTCATCGGCACGATCGGGTTCTTCATCATGATGATGTGGCTCTTCATCCGATTTCTCCCTGCCATCAACGTGTTCGAGGTTAAAGACCTTCTTCACAAGATGCACGTCCAAAAGCGAACGCACAAGGAAGAAGCAGTCGCCACTACGTCGGGAGGCACTCACTAAGTGGCAAAGGCTCGCTACTACGGCATCGCCGCGCAGTTCGAATCGCCTGACGATCTGATGGCGGCGGTGCGGCGTTCGCGTGAGGCCGGTTACAGCCGGATGGATGCGTACACGCCATTCCCGATCCATGGATTGACGGATGAGATGCGGTTCCGCGACGAGCGCGTTCCGCTCTTCATGTTTCTCGGCGGATTGATCGGCGCGATCAGCGGATTCTTTTTGCAGACTTATACGAACGCGTGGGATTACCCCTTCAACGTAGGTGGCAAGCCGCTCATCGGTTATCCGGCATGGGTGCCGATCACGTTCGAGTGCACGATCCTGTTCTCCGCTCTAACTGGCGTCCTGAGCATGATCATCATGAACGGACTCCCGCAGCCTTACGATCCAATGTTCAACATTCCAAGTTTCGCGCGAGCTTCGCAAGACCGATTCTTCCTTTGCATCGAAGCACGCGATCCGAACTTCAGTCCGACGGAAGTGACGACGTTCCTGGAAACGTTGAACCCGTTGACGGTGGAGGCGGTTCCGAGATGATTTTTAGATCCGCGATCCGCGATCCGCGATCCGCGATTAAGTTGATCGCCGGGGTTGGAGTGTTGCTTGGCGCCGTGGGCTGCCACACCGACATGTGGGTGCAGCCGAAGACTGCGCCGCTTTCCGACAGCTCGTTCTTTGCCGATAAATCTTCTGCGAGAACTCTGGTGGCTGGAACGGTCGCACGTGGGCATTTGGAAGAGGACACGGCTTTCTACACGGGTCGCGACGACAGCGGCAATCTTGTTACCGAGCTGCCGATGAAGTTGAATGCCGAGCAATTGAAGGCGCTCCTTCTCCGCGGGCAAGAGCGATTCAATATCTACTGTGCTCCGTGCCACGGTCGACTTGGCAATGGCGAGGGAATGATCAGCAAGCGCGGCTTCTCTCTTCGCCGACCGCCTGCGAACTATCACACGGATCGATTGCGCAAGATGCCGATCGGTCACTTTTACGATGTAATGACAAACGGTTATGGCGTCATGTTCTCTTACGCTTCGCGCGTAGAGCCGCAAGATCGATGGGCGATCGCGGCGTACATTCGCGCGCTGCAGCTCAGTCAGAACGCAAGCGCGGATGACTTTGCGAAAGCGGAGCAAGCGTCGAACCGATCCGAAACTGCTGGTGGGGTGCCGGTCGAATGAGTGAGATGACGGCAACCACGAAAACTTTCAATCCGGGACGGATTCAGGGCGCGGCATTTCTGCTCGGCCTGATCCTTCTCGTCTTCACCGTCTTCATGCTGATTTCGCCATCGACTCAGCAGGGGATGCTGCAATCTTATTTGTGGGCGTGGGTGTTCTGGGGTGGTCTCACTTTTGGATGCTTCGCAATGACGTTGCTGCACCACAGCCTTAAGGGCGCGTGGGGCACTTCGGTCATGCGCATTTGGGAAGCCGGTGGTGGGATGGCGAATCTCATCACGTTCGGCGTTTTATTCGCGCCGCTTCTGTGGGCGATGAATTCAGGCAAGCAAATTATCTACGCCTGGGCTGATCCTTTGGTGCGAGCGAACGATGAGATCATCAAAGCGCGCCAACCGCTGCTTAATCCGCCGGTTGCGATCGCAATTACCGCGATCATCATCGCGATTTGGGCGGGTTATGCACTTAATCTTCGGAACTCGACTCTGAAGCAGGATCGATCGCTGGACTCGCAAGAAGAGAAGAAGCGATTTACTCTTGGCCCGGTCGGCCTCGTGATGTACTTCCTCACGGCCACGGTCGCGTTCACGGTTTGGGTGATGTCGGTAGACACGCACTGGTCCTCGACGATGTACGCGCCCTGGTTTATCGCCGGTCAAGCGTTTGCCGCGCTTTGCCTTGCCGTGTTTATCGTCTGCCGGTTCTGTAATCTCGAACCGTACAGCGAGATCATGTCGCCCAAGCTCACGCTGGACCTCGGCAACATGATGTTGGCGCTGACGTTGTTCTTCAGCTACCTTTCGTTCTCGCAGTATTTGATCATCTGGTCGGGCAACGTCCCTGAAACGGCGTCGTACTATCACACGCGTGCGCAGGGCGGATGGATTTGGATCGGGCTTTCGATGGTCGCGCTCCAGTTCTTCATCCCGTTCCTAATGCTCATCAACCCGACGACCAAACGCTATCCGAAGAAGCTGATGGTGGTCGCGGGATGGATATTCATCGTGCGGATCATCGATTCCTATTGGATCGTGCTTCCGGCATTTCCGAATCGCGCCACGCCCATGCCGTTGCTCACAGATTTGTTAGCTTTCGCAACGCTCGGTTGCATCTGGTTTGCGGTGTTCGCGGGGCAGATCAAGAAGGCGCCGTTGCTTCCGGTTTACGATCAACGCTTGAAGGAGGCCCTGCACAGCCATGCGTGATATCCAATATCGCGATAACGATCGGCCCGAAGACCTCCTTGAGGAACTCGGTTACGAAACGCAGGACATCCACTATAAGAAGTTCAGCGTTTACGGCGC
>Ga0068865_100000878_pt1 | contig 17038 bp, 17 predicted proteins | sample KBSMisM12_FD_75293 | JGI IMG/M metagenome (GOLD analysis project Ga0068865, IMG submission 75293) | Miscanthus rhizosphere microbial communities from Kellogg Biological Station, Michigan, USA - KBS Miscanthus M1-2 | ecosystem: Host-associated > Plants > Roots > Rhizosphere > Soil ...
CGCCTCCACCGTGTACACGCCGCTCGTCATGATGTCCTTGATCAGCAGCATGGTCATTCTCCTGAGGCGTACTCACTCAAGGCGCATGCCACGGTGAAGGGCGCGATGTTCGCGGCGCCGCCCTGCCCTCCGGCGCGCAAGACCTGCGTCGCAATCGATCGGATCCGCAAGCCTTGCAGGCGTTCCGTGCGCGCGCTGCGGGCGGTCAGGGCGAAACGTCGCTGGCACGACCGCTGCTACCCGAGGCGGGTAAGGAGAGTGCGGTCATGAAATGTGCAGACATCATGAGCAAGAACCTGGAGTGGCTGAACGAGAAGGACACCGTTCGCCAGGCCGCCGCGATGATGGCGGAAGCCGGCATCGGATTCCTGCCCATCTGCGACAAGTGGAAGAAGGTCATCGGTGTCGTCACCGATCGCGACCTGACCACGCGCGCGCTGGCCAAGAAGATCGATCCCGACAAGACGTCGGCGACGCTGGTCATGACGTCGCCCGCGATCACCATCGTGGAGACGGCCGACGTGCGCGAGGCCGAGGCGCTGATGGCGGAGGAACGCAAGGCACGCCTGGTGATCACGGACGCCGACGGGCAGCTGGCGGGTGTCCTCAGCCTGGCCGATCTCGTCGAGCACGCGTCGGGCCGCGAGAGCCTGAAGACGGTCCGCGCGGTGCTGTGGCGCGAGGCGCTGGGGCCGCGCGGTGGCGCGACGCGGGCGGATCCGTTGCTGAAGGACGATCCCACCGTGCGCACGCTGCCGCCCGGATCCGACGACGTGAAGGTGCGCCCGTCCGTCTTCACCGGCGGACACCGCGACGTCGACACCAAGGAATTCCCCGGTTGATGTGACCACCGCGCGCCGCTAACGTGCGGGCGTGCTGCCACCTCTGCGCGACGAACCCGCGCTGCTGGTCACCATCAAGACGATCCACGAGGCGATCCGCGCCGAGGTCGTCGCCGCGTGCACGCGCTCGTCGGCCGACGATCTGTCGAGGGTGACCGGCAAGCAGGCCGGCGACGTCATCTACGCCGTCGATCGCCTGTCGGAGGAGCTGCTGGTGGATCGGTTCTCGGCGCTGGCCGAGAAGTGGCCGTGCGTGCTGGTAGCGGAGGGGCTGGGCGTGAATGGGCGCCGGATGCTGCCGGCCGGGATGCCCGAGCACAAGGCAGAGATCGTCGCGCTGGTCGATCCCATCGACGGCACCCGCGGCCTCATGTACCAGAAGCGGCCGGCGTGGATCCTCACCGGCATCGCGCCCTACCGCGGCGGCGGCGAGACGCTGGCCGACATTCGCCTGGCCGTGCAGACCGAGATCCCGCTGGTCAAGCAGCACCTCGCCGACACGCTGTGGGCGGTCGCCGGCCAGGGCGCGCGCGCGGAACGGCACGACACCGTCGCCGGCACGCGCACGCCGCTGGTGCTGCGGCCCTCGACCGCAACCGGGATCGCGCACGGCTTCGGCGGCATCGCCAAGTTCTTCTCGGGTACGCGCGCCGAGCTGGCGGAGATCGACGACGCGGTGGCGCGGCGGCTGCTCGGCGACGGCGCGGACGACGGCGATCCGCTGGTGTTCGACGACGAGTACCTGTCGTCGGCGGGCCAGCTTTACGAGCTGGCGGCCGGCCACGATCGCTGGATCGCGGACCTGCGCCCTCTCCTTCAGCCCGCGCGGCGCGCCGCCGGCCGCGCGCCGATCTTCTGCGCGCATCCTTATGATCTGTCGTGCGAGCTGATCGCCCGCGAGGCCGGCGTCATCGTCACCGATCCGCACGGCGCGCCGCTGGCCGCGCCGCTGGACGTGACCAGCGACGTCGCCTGGGTCGGGTTCGCCAACGCGCAACTCGCGCGCTCGGTCGGCAGCGCGCTGACGGCCGAGCTTCGCGCCCGCGGCTTGATCTGATTGAAAAAAACCTCCGGGAGGCGTCTCATTACCCCCATGGGGATGCGTTGGTCGAGCCTGCTCGGGATGGCGCCGCCGGTGCTGGCGCTGGTGCTGCTGCTGGGGGGAGGCGCGGCGGTCGCGGCGCCCAACAAATGCGGGTGCACGCGCAACGAGTCGAACAACACCTGTTCGTGCTCGAAGGGGGCGAAGTGCGGCTGTCCGGGCGACTGCGAGCCGAAGGGCTGCGAGGAAAAGCGCGAGCAGCAGATCAAGAAAGAGATCGAGGCCGAGACCAAGAAGGCCGCCGAGGCCGATCGCAAGCACAAGGCGAGCGGCGGCGGCGAGGTGAAGACGGCCAGCGCGAAGGAGAGCTCGGACGGCGACAACGGCAAGCCGGGCAAGGAATCGTCCGCGCCGAAGATGGCCCCCGCGCAGGTCAAGCAGCTGGGCAAGCTGCTCGACAGCTACCTCAAGGCGCACCCGGACGCGCGTTCGAAGAACGCCGAAGAGCTGCGCAACGAGCTGACCCTCACACCGCGCTGAGGTTTGCGGCCGGGGCGTCGGCCAACTCGAGGAGGGTCGCCGCCTGCGCCGGCGCGGGCGCAGGGCTGCCCAGCAGGTCGGCGATGATCTGCGCGCGCGTCGCGTAGCGCAGCCCCGACGCCTCCCACGTCCCCTCGAACACGAACGGGTCGAACGGATCGATGAGCAGCAGGTTCGCCCCGCCCTCGGTGGCATCGGCGCCCAGGATGGCGGCGACGCGCTCCGGGTTGTCGACGTAGGCGGCGACCACGCCCGGCAGCGCCGTCCCCGACAGCGCCGCCGCCCCCGCCCGCGCCGTCAGCGCGTGGGGGATCTGGGCGTCGCGCAGGCGCACCAGCGCGCCGGGGACGCCGTGGGGGTGCACCACCGGGACGAACCGGTGCGCCTCGCCGAACCGGTAGTCCTCCGCCCAGCGCCGGATGAGGCGGGCCAGGTGCACGGTCAGGATCGGGCCGCGCGGCTCGCGTTCGATCAGCTCGTCGCGGTGGAACAGGTCCAGCAAGCGCGACACGTAGCCCGGGTCCGTGCCTGCCGCCGCCGCCAGCTGGCGCACGCCGAAGGGCGGCGTGCCGTCCGCCAGCGCGCGTACGATTCGACACGCCTTGGGCGCGTGCAGCGACCGCGACGACCGCGGGGCCGCCCACGGGCTGGATTCGTCGCCGCGCGAGGAGATGAACACTGTCGGCCGGTCCAGGACCAGGCGCATGTTCCCGCATAGATCGATGTAGCCGATCCCCTCCTCCGCCAGGCGCTCGCGCGTGCGCGGGCCCAGGAACGGCGCCGTCACGACGTGGGCGTCGGCGGGCGCGCCGCGCAGCGCCTCGGCGACCTCCCCGACCAGCCTGGGATCCAGCTGGCGGCGGGCGGCGATGGCCAGCGCCGCGCTGGCCCCGGCCGGCGTCCGGATGGTCAGCCGGGCGTCGGCGACGTCGTTGGTTTTCGTGGCGACGTTAGTCGTCCAGTGGGAGGGAAGCGTGCGCTGAATTTGCTCCACCGCATGCCGGAGGACGACGTTGTCACTGGGGGCGTTGTTGCTCATCCTGGACAACAGGGTCGATCCGGACAACGCGGACGTCCATTTTTTGACGAAAAACGCGCTGCCGGACGTCGGGCGTGCGCCGTCGCGCCATTGTCCCGACACGGACAAGGGGTCGTGAAGAGTGGTAAAGTTTCTCCTTCCGGTATGGCGAAGCACGGCCGTTACAACATCGTTCGCCGCGTCGCGGACGGCGGCATGGCCGAGATCTTCCTGGCCACCCAGATCGGCCGGGAGGGCTTCCAGAAGCCGGTGATCCTCAAGCGGATCCACAGCACCATCTACGCGGACCCCCAGTTCCGCAACATGTTCATCGACGAGGCCCACATCTCGATGAGCCTCGCGCACAGCAACATCGCCCAGGTGCTGGACCTCGGCGTCGCCCAGGGCCGCTATTTCCTGGTGCTGGAGCTGGTCGACGGCTGGGACCTGGGGCGGGTGTTGCAGCGGGCCGCCACCGCCGGCACCTTCCTGCCGCGCGAGCTGGGCCTGCACATCATCGCCGACGTCTGCCGCGCGCTGTCGTACGCACACGGCAAGACCGACGGTGTGAAGCCGCTGGGGATCGTCCACCGCGACGTCAGCCCCCACAACATCCTTCTGTCCGAGCAGGGCGAGATCAAGCTGACCGACTTCGGCATCGCCAAGGCGATGAACAAGCGCGAGCAGACCGGGACGGGCGTGGTGAAGGGGAAGGTCGCGTTCATGTCGCCCGAACAGGCGTACGGCAAACCGATCGATCAGCGTTCGGACCTGTTCTCGCTGGGGACGGTGCTGTACCTGCTGATGGTGCGGGCGCGCCCGTTCGAGGGGCCGACCGATCTGGAGACGCTGCTGCGCGTGCAGAAGGGCGACTTCGTGCCGCCCGAGGCGGCGTCGCCCGATCTGGAGCCGGAGGTCGCGGCGATCGTCAATCGCGCGATGAAGTCGGACGTGAACGAGCGCTACCAGAGCGCCGACGAGATGCTCGCCGACATCGAGCACGTCGCGCGCAACGTGTTCCGGCCCGTCGGCCAGACCGAGCTGAAGCGCTGGCTGGCCGAGCTGGCGATGCAGGACGGGCAGTCGTCGATCCTGAAGGCGAGCGCGCGCGTCACCACCAGCCGCACCGGAACGGGCGAGCTCGACGGCAAGGACGTCGTGCTCTCGGATTCGCAGGAGCTGATGGAGGACGAGATCGACGGCGAGGCGCGCACGTCGCTGGCGGTGGTCGAGGCGGCGGGCGGCGGCCGCATGCGCATGTCGCGCGCGCGCGTGTCGCAGGCGCCCGACATCTCGTTGCCCATTCCGCGCGATTCGGAGTCGGAGCTGGACGGACGTGCGAGCCAGGAGTTCGCGTCGCTGCCCATCCCGGAGACCGAGGAGCCGCCGGATCGCCGCCGCAAGCGCAGTGGGGGCGGCTTCTTCAAGGTGATCTTCGTGGGCGGGCTGCTGCTGGTCGCCGCCTGGTACGTCGGCACGAACTACCGCGCCTGGTTCGGCGGCGGCGAGACGGGTGCCGCGAGCGGCGGCGCCGTCGAGAGCAAGCCGGCCGTCGAGACGCCGAAGCCCGCGCCGGAGCCGGTGCAGAAACCGGCGCCCGCGGCTGCCGCTGCTGTGGAGCCGGCCGAGAAGAACGGGCAGGGGAGTCCGGCCGCCGCCGCCGACGCGCCCAAGGAACCGAAGGAAGAAGCGAAGCCCGACAAGCCGGCCCGCGAGCCGGTGGCGCGCAAGACCCGCCCGACCGTCGAGCGCGCGCCCGTGAAGGAACGCGATCGCCTGCACACGATCGATCTAAAGAACATGATGGCGCCGGATCCGTCGCAGCTCCCCGCGCCGGAGCCTTCGCGGCCCGCGCCTCCGCCTTCCGATCCGCCCGCGCAAGAGAACCCGTAGAGCGCGCCGGCGTCGCGCGCGCTCAGCGCAGCCAGGCGAGCGCCGCCGCGACCGGGACGGCGATGACGCGATCGGGCCCGCCGAACGCGTAGCCGAATGCGAGCGCGGCGATCTCGGGCGGCACCACGCCGACCGTCCAGCCGAGCAGCCCGCCGTCGACGGTCGTGATCCACAGCTTGTGCGCCTCCGTGTCGTCCCAGTCGGCTTTGACGATGAACCGCCCGTCGCTGAAGAAGATGTCCGCGCCCATCGCTCTCGGCTTCAGCGTCGCGATCAAGGCGTCCGTCGCGTCGCGAACCTCGAGCGCACCGTTGACGCGCGCGAGGCGGACGATGGTCGGCGGCGCGTCGAATTCGGGGACGCTGACCTCGACGACAGGCGGCGAGAACGTTGCCGTGCAGTCGCCGTAGTGCACGCTCCCGCAGATGCCGCCGTTCGCGACGAGCCGGTTGCCGGAAACGGTCATCACACCGACGGCGTTCGACGACCACAGATCGGCGTCCTGCCACCAGAAGCCGCTTGATGCTTCGTAGAGCGTCATCCGCTCGATGCCGATGCCGCCCCAGACGTCGAGGGTGGGCGTGGCCATGCCCGACGAGCACCCGCCCGCCGCGAGCGCGAACGCCACGAAGCTGACGCCGGCCGTCCCCCAAACCCGCATGCGCCCGCGATCTTACACCCGGCGGCGGGAGGGCCGCGGCGGGTCGCGTCAGCCCTTTCTGCTTTCCCGTCCAGCCGTGTCGATTGAGGCAGCTGGTCGGAAACAGCAGTCCTCACAAGGAGAAGCCATGAAACGGTCGTCGGTAGTCCTCAGTGTCACGGTGGCGCTCGCGATGGGCGGGTGTCGGCTCATGGATGATGACTTCGCGGGCAGCACGCCCACCGCGGAGAACGTCGCGCTCGATGTTCCGGCCAGCAAGTCGGGCGCGCTCACGTCGGGCGACGGCACCAAGGTCAGCGCGCTGCTGGGCGAAGAAGCGGGCAGCTACCAGCTGACGCGCGCCGTGACCGGCATCGTCAACGGCGCGACGGGCCTCGTGCTGGTGCTGGTCAAGACCATCGTCAGCTATCCGCCGACCACCGTCGACGGCGAGACCGCCGTGTGGGGCCCGCACAGCGAGCCGCTGGACAAGAACGCGTGGCGCCTGACGGTGACGCGCGTCGAGAAGCACGTGTTCACCTGGGCGCTGGACGGGAAGCCGAAGGCCGCCGACGACAGCGCGTTCGTCACCATCCTGTCCGGCAAGCACACGCGCGCGGTCAACGATCGCGGCCGTCCCATCGAGAACTACGGCAGCGGTTCGTTCGTGGTCGACTGGGACGTGGCGCAGACGCTGCCCGACCACGGCAACGCCGTCGGCGTCGCGACGTTCACGTACTCGCGCACGGCGCCCGGCGCCGTGACGACCATCGACGTCGACTTCAAGGGCATCAAGGACGATCCGCCCGCGACCGAGCTCTACGACGCCATCTATCGCTACACCGCGACGCCGGGCGCGGGCGGCGACCTCAAGTACGCGGCGAAGCGTGACTACTATCCCGATCCGCATCCGTCGAACTCGGCCTTGGAGGACTTCACCATCCACAGCCGCTGGCAGGAGACGGGCGCGGGCCGCACCGACTACCAGCTGACGAACGGCGACGTCGCGACGGCCGGCCTCGCGCCGGTGACGGTGTCTGAATGCTGGGACACGTCGTTCCTGTCCACGTATCTCAATGTGTCGTACGATGATGCGGGGGACTGGGGCGTCGAGACGAGCTGCGTGTTCCCGGCCGCGGCCTTCCTGTCGCCTTCGCTCTAGTCCGATAATCGAGGTGCCTCGGGGTCGGCCGCGGCCCCGGGGCATGCGCACGAAATGAGCACTCAACCACGCTTACAGGTCATCGATGGAGGGAGGCCGTCCGATTCGCGGGCGGCGCTGAGAGAGCTCTACACCCAGTACGGAGGAACCGTGTACGGCCGCTGCCAATACCTGCTCGGCGATCGCACCAAGGCGGAGGACGCGATGCAGGACGTGTTCGCCAAGGCGCTCGGTCACTGGCACGAGTTCCGGAACGAGTCGTCGCCGCTCACCTGGCTGGTGCGCATCGCGACCCATCACTGTCTGAACGTGCTGCGCGCCGAGCGCGCGCCCTGGCACAAGCGCTTCGAGCGCGAGACACGCGCGCGCGGCGAGGGGCACGGCGGATCGCAGCTGTTCGAGGATCGCGAGGCGGCGCAGAAGCTGCTCGCGAAGCTGGACCTGGAGACGCAGCAGGCGGCGATTCATTACTTCGTCGACGAGATGACGCTGGAGGAGGTCGCGGCCGCCATCGGCCGATCGATCCCGACGGTACGCAAACGGCTCGCCAGCGTGATGACGCTGCGCGATCGCGATCAAGCAACTGAAGGTGACGCATGAACCTGGCGCAGCAAAAGGACGAACACATCGGTGAATTGACGCTGCGGCGGCGGCGCGCGGGCGAGGCGCTGGGACCCGACGGTCCGGCGATCGAGATGCACGCGACGTCGTGCGCCGACTGTCGGGCGCGCATCCGCGCTCTGGACGACGAGCAGCGCCGCTTCGAGCAAGAGATCTCGTTCGATCGCTTCGCGGCCGGCGTCGAGCGGGCGGCGCGCGGCGCCAGCAAGGCGAAGCGGCGACCGATCGTGCTCAACACCTGGCTCACGCCGGTGCTGGCGATGGCGGCGTGCCTCGTCGCGGTGGTGACGTTCGTTCCCCGGTCTTCGCCCGATCGGCCGCACACGAGGATCAAGGGCGGCGCGGGCATCACGGTGCGCGTCGCGGGCGTCGACGGCCAGCGCAACGCGCGCGTCGATTCCACCGAGCCGCTGGCGCGCGGCGAACGGCTGCGCATCGGCTACACCGCGGGCGATCACCGCTACCTGATCGCGCTGACCATCGACGACCACGGCGTCGTGCAGGCGCTGTCGCCCGAGCAGGGCCGCAGCCTGGCGCTGTCCGACGGCGCGTCGACCGCGACGCGCTACCTGCCCGGCAGCTGGGAGCTGGACGGCAGCGGCGTCGAACGCATCATCGTCGTGCTGTCGGATCAGCCCATCGACGTCGCCACGGCGATCCGCGCCGCGCGCGCCGCCTACGACAAGGCGGGCGGTAACCTGGCGCGCATGCCCAGCCTGGACCTGCCGGGCGAGCAGTTCGTGAGGGCGTTCGCCAAGCCGTAAGGAACGAGGGATGGGTCGGATGCTTACCAGGATCGTGCTCGTCGCGCTCGTCGCTGCAGCGGCGACGGCGTCGGCGTCGACCGCGCGCGCGCAGGGGCTGCGCCGGTTCGCGATCGTGGCCGGCAACGACACGGGCGGCGGCGAGACGCGCGCGCTGCTCTACGCCAGCGCGGACGCGCGCAAGGTGTACGACATCCTCACGCGCCTCGGCGGCGTGCGCCCCGAAGACGCCACGCTGCTCACGGGCGCGACCGCGTCGCAGCTGCTGGCCGCGCTGGTCGCGGTCGAGCAACAGGCGGCGGCGGCGAAGCAACGCGGCGAGCGCACCGCGCTGTTCTTCTATTACTCCGGCCACGCCAAGGACGGTTCGCTGCGCATGGGCGAGACGCGCATCCCGATCGACGGCATCAAGGCGCGCATCGCCGCGTCGCCCATCGACGTGCGCATCGCGATCCTCGATTCGTGCAAATCGGGCGCGATGAGCGGCGCGCTGGCGACGCGCACCAAGGGCGCGCGCCGCGCCCCCGCGTTCGAGATCCAGGCCGACGGCCCCCGCGACGCCAAGGGCGTCGTCATCCTGACGTCCAGCACGTCCGACGAGGACTCGCAGGAGTCCGACGCCATCGGCGGCAGCTACTTCTCGCACCACCTGGCCAGCGGCCTGCTGGGCGGCGCGGACAAATCGGGCGACGGGCGCGTGACGCTGTTCGAGGCGTACGCGTACGCCTACGACCGCACCGTCGCCGACACCGCCGAGAGCGCCGCCGGCGCGCAGCACCCGACCTTCAGCTACGACCTGGCCGGCAACGGCGATCTGGTGCTGACGGACGTCGCCGTGCGCCACGAGGGCGTCTACTTTCCGCGCGAGGCGCCCAGCGGGGTCTATTTCCTGGTGGACGGCAAGGGCTTCGTCGCAGCGGAGATCAGCAAGGCCGACGGCGTCGACCGCCGCGTCGCGCTGGCCCCCGGCCACTACCGCGTGAAGCGCCGCTTGCCGGACCGGCTGCGCGTCGGCGACATCGACGTGCCGCGCGGTCAGATGGTCGCGCTGGCGGAGGGGTACCTGCGCGACGCGCCGTTCTCCGACGATCCCGTCAAGGGCGCCGCCCGCGTCGACCTCACGTCGCGCTGGTCGCTGGGCGCCGGCGCGACCTATCAATCCGTCTTCGCAGCGCCGAGCGGCGCCAGTCTGTTCCCACCGACCGGCATGCTGGCGGTCGACTTGTCGCTGCGAAACTTCTTGCGCCGGGACTGGGTCTGGAGCCTCGACATCGCGGCCGGCTCGGCGAACGGCTACGTGAACACCGTCGGCGCGCCGTTCAAGTTCAGCGAGATGTCGCTGGCGTCGTCGCTGATGGTCGAATGGCCGGGCCGCGTGGTGACGCCGTACGTCGGCGGCCGCCTCGCGATGCTGCTGATGGGGCGCACCTTCACCGACGAGAGCGCCATGTACCCGGCGCAGTTCTTCTCGACGCTGTCGCCCGGCCTGGTGGGCGGCGCCGCGTTCCGCATCATGAAAAATACCAGCCTGGTCGCGCGCGGCCGGCTGCACTATCTCCTCTACAATATCGACGAGGACCGCTCCCTCGGATACTGGGAGCTCGCTGGAATGGTGTCGTATGACCTCTAAATCGCTCCTCCTCGCAGCAACGCTTCTGGCAGGGGCGTGCGGCAACTACTCGAACGAGGATCTCGAGTTCATGAACGCGGTGCCGGCGCGCGAGGACCTCGCCGCGAACATGCCGCGCTCGATGATCCTGCCCGCCAACGAGGCCGAGCTGTCGCGCGATACGCACGACGTGATCCGCACCTTCAACGGCGCGCTGGATTTCCTCAACGCCGCGGACGTGATCCGGACGTACCAGCCCACCAGCCGCATCCCCAACGGCCGTATCTGGGGCCCGTTCCCCATGCGCGACCATGACGGCTGGCAGTGGCAATTCCGGATGACGCGCGATCCCGCCGCGGCGGAGGAGATGTTCCAATACGTGTTCGAGGTGGAACCGATCGGCGCGGGCGAAAATGGCTGGCTCACGTTCATCGACGGCTGGTTCATCCCCACGGGCGGCGGAGCGCGCCGCGGGGTGGGCTTCTTCCACATGCAGGCGGACAACCTGCGGGCGGCGGGTTTCCCGATCCTGCCCGACGCCGATCAGAACATCTTCAGTGACCTGAGGGTCATGTACTCGACGGCCTCGTTCCCGGTCAGCGTCACCATGACGCTGGTCCTCTTCCCCAAGGGCGATCTCACGAACACGGTGACGATCGTCTTCCACTACGAGCAGCAGGAGAACGGGCAGGGAGCCATGGAGTTCTCGGGCACCGACTCCAAGACGGGCGCGTCGCTCAGCGTCACCAGCCACTGGCTCGCCAGCGGCGCCGGCCGCGCGGAAGCGACGGCGCAGGACGGGATGGGGGCGGGCGCGACCTGGGTCGAGTGCTGGAACGATCAGTTCATGTCGGTCTACGACAACAAGCCCTGGGCCGTGGCGCCCGACCCTGTCACGACCGGCGATCCGGCTCTATGTCCTGATATTTCAACGCTTTAGGCGTTGAAACGGACCGCTGGACCCAAGGTGGGTGACTGTCGTACCATGTCGTTCCCCGCACCTCCGCAGCAAGGCGGAAGAAGGACAACGACCTTGGCCGAGCACTTTCGGAGAATCGATCCCCGTTACGATCGCCAGCTGGAGATCGAGGTCCTTTTCGAGGGCAAAAAGCAGATCTCGCAGACACGGAATATCTCGCTCGGCGGGTTGTACCTCGAATCCACGGCGCCGCTGCCGATCGGGACCACCGTGCAGCTTCGCTTTCAGCTTCCGACGCAGCCCGAGCCGGTCGAGGTCGCGGGCGACGTGCGCTGGGTGGTCAAGAAGGGCGCCGGCGATCAGTCCGGCATCGGCATTCGCTTCCAGGGGCTGCGCGCGCGCGACGTCTGGGCGCTGAACCGTTACTTCCAGAGCGCGTAGCGCGCGTTCAAAACAGCGCGGCGGCCGTCAGGCCCACGACGATTCCGGTGTCGGCGTTCGAGCCGCAGATGTTGAAGCCCGCTGACGCCTCGCAGACGCGCTGGGTCTGCTCGAGCTCGAGTGAAAGCATCGCGCCGAAGGACGTGCGTGGCGACGCGGGGAAGAAGAGACCGAAGTTGACGCCACCGAAGTAGCCGGTCGCTTTCGCCTCGGCGGCGCTGGCCGCGTAGGTCGCCCTCGTGCGGGACTGGAACATGCCCAGCTTGGGGCCGATCACCAGGTCCACGGTTCCAGTCGGGAGCTGCCACAGCGGGCTGAAGGCGAGGCCGATCAGGTACTGGCTGAAATCGAATCCCGACGGATCGGCGTTCGCGTTGGTGACGTCGATCCGTAGCTCGGCGTTGAGGGACGTCGTGTCGGTGATGCGGCCGCCGAAGAACGACCCGACGCGCAGGCCCGGGCTGGTGTTCCTCGCTTCGGGGTGCTGGTACGAGTGCGCGCCCAAAAACGGCATCGCGAGGAAGATCCGTTTCTGCCGCGGCGGACGCACGGGCGCGGCGAGCACCGGCGTTGGCGGGTAGTAACCGGGCGGCGGGTAGTAGCCGCGCGGTGGCGCGTAGCCAGGTGGCGGCGCGTACGGCGCGGGCGGCGCGTAAGCGGGCGGCGGTGTTGGGGGCGCGGGGTTGGCGCCCAGCGGCACGTTGCCGGTCTGGGTCATGTAGCTCGCCCCCGGCGGCGGAGTGGACGGCGGGGGCGAGGCCGGCGCGCGCGACGGCGCTTGCCGTTGCGGGCCCGCGGGTACGCACTTGTCGCCGATGCAGACTTGCCCGGCCGGGCACGGCGGCGCGCAGACGGCGGGTGCGTCGGAGTCAGGGTCTGCCGCCAGCGCTCGCGCGGCGTCGAGCCAGCACGTCGCCGCCAGCAAGAGCCCCGCCCATCGCCCGCGTCCGCGCATCCCAGCAGGCATGGTATCGCAGGCGGGTTATGATTGTCGTTCCGTGAGCAGCTTGCGCGCCCCGATCGCTGTCCCCGTCGAGATTCGCGCGCCCAAGCGGCGCGTGTTCCGGCTATCGGCGAATGTCGGCGAGGACGGGGTTCGACTGGCGCGCGGCGCGTCGTTCGAGCCCGGCCGTCCGGTCGACATCCGCTTCGACCTGCCCGATGGCGGCGGCGCGCTGGCGCTGCCCGCGATCGTGGGCGAGGGACACGGCGAGGACGACGAGCTGGGGTTCGTGAATCCGCCCGCCGAGGCGCGCGAGGCGATCCGCCGCTACGTGCACGGACGGCTGGGGTTGCCGTAATGACGGACCGCGACGATCGCGCCACCGGACGGTTCGCGACGCTGGCCGCGCTGGAGCAGCAGGCGGCGGCCGCGGGCGGCACGGAGCGCGTCCAGCGCCAGCACAAGGCGGGGAAGCTGACCGCGCGCGAGCGCATCGATCTGCTCTGCGATCCGGGCAGCTTCGTGGAGATGGACAAGCTGGTCACTCACCGCAGCACCGACTTCGGCATGGCCGAGAACAAGGTGCTGGGCGACGGTGTCGTTACCGGCTACGGCAATGTCCACGGCCGCACGGTGTTCGCGTTCGCGCAGGACTTCACCGTGTTCGGCGGCTCGCTGGCCGAGGCGCACGCGAAGAAGATCGTGAAGGTGATGGACCTGGCGATGAAGGCGGGCGCGCCGATCGTCGGCCTGAACGACTCGGGCGGCGCGCGCATCCAGGAGGGCGTGGTGTCGCTGGCCGGGTACGCTGACATCTTCCTACGCAACACGCTGGCGTCGGGCGTGGTGCCCCAGCTGTCCGCGGTGCTGGGGCCGTGCGCGGGCGGCGCGGTCTACTCGCCGGCGATCACCGACTTCGTGTTCATGGTCGAGTCGTCCAGCCACATGTTCATCACCGGTCCCGACGTGATCCGCGCGGTCACGCACGAGGAGGTGACCAAGGAGGATCTGGGCGGCGCGGCGGCGACGATGCGTTCGGGCGTCGCGCACAAGGTGTTCCCCGACGAGCCGGCGGCGCTGGAGGGGCTGCGCACGCTGCTCGCGTTCCTGCCCCAGAACAACCGCGAGGATCCGCCCCGGCTGCCGACGAAGGACCGCGCCGATCGCGAGGACGCGGCGCTGGACGACCTGGTCCCCGCCGAATCGTCGAAGCCGTACGACATGCACGTGTTGCTCAAGGGCGTCGTCGACGACGGCGTGCTGTTCGAGATCCAGCCCGACCACGCGCGCAACATCATCATCGCGTTCGCGCGCCTCGACGGCCGGCCCGTCGGCCTGGTCGCGAACCAGCCCGCGCACCTGGCCGGCTGCCTGGACATCGACGCGTCGGTGAAGGCGGCGCGCTTCGTGCGCTTCTGCGACTGCTTCAACCTGCCGCTGGTCACCTTCGTCGATGTCCCCGGTTTCTTGCCGGGGACTGCGCAGGAGTGGGGCGGCATCATCCGCCACGGCGCGAAGCTGCTGTACGCGTTCGCCGAGGCGACGGTGCCCAAGCTGACGGTGATCACGCGCAAGGCCTACGGCGGCGCCTACGACGTCATGTCGTCCAAGCACATCCGCGGCGACGTGAGCTTCGCGTACCCGTCGGCGGAGATCGCCGTGATGGGGCCGGAGGGGGCGGTCAACATCGTGTTCCGCGACGAGCTGGCGAAGGCCGCCGATCCGGCGGCGGCGCGCGCGCGGTACGTGGCGGAGTACCGCGAGAAGTTCGCGAACCCGTACGCGGCGGCGGCGCTGGGCTACGTCGACGAGGTGATCCGCCCGCGCGAGACGCGCGCGCGCCTGTGCCGCGCGCTGTCCGCGCTCGCCAACAAGCGCGACACGAACCCGCCCAAGAAGCACGGGAACATTCCGCTGTGACGTCTCGGGAGAAGCATTCTGCTTCCCTCTCCCGCGGGGAGAGGGCCAGGGTGAGGGGCGCGCTCGTGGTGGCGCTGCTCGCACCAATCGGCTGCGCGACCGCGCCGCAGCCGGTCACCAAGATCGTGAAGGGGCGGGTGGTGGTCACGCGCGCGGTCAGCCCCGAGGCGTACGAGCACGTCACGCGCGCGTACCTCTACGAGCAGGAAGACCGCTGGAAGGACGCGGCCGACGAGCTGCAGCGCGCGCTGCCGTTCGATCCCGACGCGGCGGAGGAGCGCGCCCACCTGGCGGAGCTGTTCATCAAGCTGGACCGCCTGGACGACGCGGCCGAACAGATCGCGCGGTCGGTGCAGATCGGGCCGACTGTCGAAGGTCACCTGGCGCGCGCGCACCTGGCCGAGGCCTACGACGACGACGCGCACCGCGCCCAGGCGATCCCGGCGCTGCGCGACGCCACCCGCTTGGCGCTGGAGGACGACGACGCGGAGGCGATCGAGCTGACGCATCTCGAGCTGTCGCAGGCGCAGGTGGTCGCGCTGGATCTCGGCGGCGCGCTGGACACGGCGCGCCGGCTGGTCGACACCGATCCGGAGACGCTGCGTGGCCGCATGCAGCTGGCGGTCCTCAGCTGGGCGACCGGCGCGTTCGATCAGGCGGCGGCGGCGCTGGCGTCGGCGATCGAGATCGAACCGAACGACGTCGAGGCGCGCATCCTGCTGTCCGAGCTGCAGATCGCGCTGAACAAGATCGCCGCCGCGAAGGTCAGCTTTCGCGCCGCCATCGATCGCGCCGAGGCATCGATCCCGGTCGCCGACGCGTACGCGGGCTGGCTGGTGCTGCGCGGCGACGTCGTGGAAGCGCAGGAGCTGGCCGATCGTCTGATGGCCGACGCCGGCGACGCCGATACGTTCGCGACGATGAGCGCCTTCGAACGCACGGTGAAGCGCCCCGAGCGGGCGGTGGCGATGGCAGAGCGCGCGAGCAAGCTGGGTCTGGCGGCCGGCCGGCGCGCGCTGTTGCTGGGCGCCGCGGCGCTGGCGAAGGAAGACAAGGCGGGCGCGGTCGCCGCCTATCTGAGCGTCGACAAGAAGGATCCCAGCTTCTTCGAGGCGCGGCTGCGCGCCGCGGAGGTGCTGCGCGACCAGGGTAAGGTCGACGAAGCCGAGCGCGCCCTCAACGACGCGGCGGGGGCGGTGTCGCAGGCCGAGACGCCGGCGCAGGTCGAGGACCGCCGCATCGAGCTGGCCGTCGCTCTCAGCCAGGTCGACGAGAAGCGCGGCGATGCGGCGCGCGCCGCGCGGCGGCTGGACGACGCGATCGGCAAGGACGGCGACGCGAAGAAGGGCGAGCCTCGCCTGGACGTCCGACTGATTTTGGCGCGCGCGGCGGTCGACGAACGGCGCGGCGACTGGCAGCGCGCGGTCGAGCGCGGCGAGCGCTTGCTCGCGCGTAAACCGCACAGCGTCGAGGCCCTGAACTTCGTCGGCTTCGTCGCGGCGGACCATGCCCACGACATGGCGCGCACGATCAAACGCATCCAGGCGGCGATGGTGATGTCGCCCGGATCGGGCGCGGTCATCGACAGCCTCGGCTGGGCGTACTTCAAGGCCGGCGATCTGGCGCGCGCCGACACCTTCCTCGAGCAGGCGGGGCGGCTGGAACCGGGCGATCCGGAGGTGCTGCAGCACCTGGGCGATCTGTACGCCAAACGCCAGGAGCGCGATCGGGCGCTGGCGGCGTATCGACGCGCGCTGGGATTCAAGCCGAGCGATCGCGTGGCGCGCGAGCTGGGCGATCGCATCCGCACGCTGGAAGCCAAGAGCGCGGCCGGCCGATGAGGGTCGCGCTCGCCGCGGTGTTGCTGGCGGCGTGCTGCGCGCACGCGCCGCCGGCGGTCCGTCCCTATCCGGCGCCAGCGCCCGACGCGCTGATCGCCGCGCTGTCGGCACAGCAGGCGGCCGTGCGCGGCATGAACGCGCGCGTGCGCGCGACCAGCTGGCTGGGCGGCGAGCGCGTGCGCGCGACCGTGAACATGCTGGTGGAACGCGACGGTCACCTGCGCTTCGAGGCCGAGGTCAGCCTGCAGGGAACGGTGGCGGTCCTGGCCACCGACGGGACGACGTTCGCGCTCTACGACGTGCAGAAGAACGAGCTGTCGCGCGGGCCGGCCTGTCCCGCCAACGTCGCGTCGCTGGTGCGCATCCCGCTGGCGCCCGCCGACGTGGCGGCGGTGCTGCTGGGCGACGCGCGGCCGCCCGGGCCGATCGATCCGGCGACGGCCACGGTCGGCTGGGATGCCGGACGCGACGTGCTGTCGGTGCCGATGCGCGAGGGCGGGGCGTTGCAGTTTCTGTTTCGCGGCGACGGCGCCGCGCGCACTCTGGTCGCCGTCAACCGCGTGGGCGCGAACGGCGCGCCGCTGTGGCGGACCGCCTACGAGGATCACGAGACCGCCGGCGGCGCGCGCGTGCCGGGCGTCATCCGTTTCGCCGAGCAGAACAGCAGCTTCGACGACGGCGTCGAGGTGAAGTTCAAGGACCGCACCATCAACGCCGCGTCGCCCGCAACGGCGTTCGCGCTGGGCGTGCCGGCGGGCGCGACCGTCGTCGACGTCGGCTGCGGCCCCGCGCCGAAGTAGCAGGCGGCATCGATGCGGCGGGCGCTGTTGATCGCGGGGTGGC
>Ga0068865_100000881_pt1 | contig 17030 bp, 14 predicted proteins | sample KBSMisM12_FD_75293 | JGI IMG/M metagenome (GOLD analysis project Ga0068865, IMG submission 75293) | Miscanthus rhizosphere microbial communities from Kellogg Biological Station, Michigan, USA - KBS Miscanthus M1-2 | ecosystem: Host-associated > Plants > Roots > Rhizosphere > Soil ...
GAGGTCCAGAAGATGGTGATCGCGCGCGAGCTCCTCCGCCAAGCCGCGGAAGCCGCCTAGGTGGCAACGTGAAAGATCCGGTCGCCAAGACGCTGGCGGGCGACCTGGGGGCCGCGGCGACGCTGATGCGCGCGCTCGACGACGACCTGCCCGGCGCGCGCGCGGCGCTGCGCGCGATCTACCCCCACGGCGGGCGCGCGTTCGTTGTCGGCGTGACGGGTGCGCCGGGGGTGGGGAAGTCGACGCTGGTCGACGCGCTGGTGGGTGCCGCGCGCGCCCGCGGCGAGCGCGTCGCGGTCGTGGCGGTCGATCCATCCAGCCCGTTTTCGGGCGGCGCGCTGCTGGGTGACCGCGTGCGCATGCAACGCCACGCGCTCGACGACGGCGTCTTCATCCGGTCGCTGGCCACGCGCGGGCAGCAGGGTGGGCTGTCCCGGTCGACGACCGCGACCGTCGCCGTGCTGGACGCCGTCGGATTTCCGTTGGTGTTCGTCGAGACGGTCGGGGCCGGCCAGGCGGAGATCGACGTCGCCGACGCGACCGACGCCGTCATCGTCGTGACGGCGCCCGGGCTGGGCGACGAGGTGCAGGCGCTGAAGGCGGGCCTGCTGGAGATCGCCGACGTGCTGGTGGTGAACAAGGGCGACCGCGACGGCGCGGACCGCGCGATCGCCGACCTGACGACGATGCTCGCGCTGGCGGCCTTTCCGTCCCGCCCCGGCGAGCCGCGCCGGACGCCGCCGGCATTGATTCGCGCGTCCGCCACCGCCGGCACGGGCGTCGGCGACATCATGGCCGCCCTCGACGCGCTGCGAGCGGCGCCGGTGGCCGAGCGCGAGGCCCGCCGCCGACGGCAGGCGGTGCGTCAGATTACGGCGCTGGTGGGAGAACAGGCGCGTGCCACCGCGCGCGCTGCGATCGGGACCGAGGACGCGCCCGGTCCGCTGGCGGCGACGGTGAATCAGGTGGCCGCGCGAAAACTCGATCCCTGGAGCGCCGCCGAGGCTCTAACAACCCACAGCAGGTGAAGTGTTACTATGGAACCATGCGCAGACTAGTCGTCGCCTCGCTGCTGGCCCTTGGTGCCGGCGCTTGCGACAAGATCATCTCGTCCGACGTCGCGACGATCGCGTTCGACCTGCCGCCTCGCCACTACACCTTCAACGCCTCGATGGCCGGCGTCCCGTCGGCGCTCGCGCAGGAGGTGCCCTGCGGCGCGCCGCCCGTGATGGACTGCTGCAACCCGACGCCGCCGTTGCCGGCGCCTGACTGCTCGGCGAATCCGATCACGTGCGAGCAGAACGAGAACGGCACGAATGTCTGCATGGCGCAGGCGACCATCTCGCAGAGCCAGATGATGAACCTGGGCATGGAGGTCTCGCAGCTCTCCGGCCTGACGGGCGTTGTGACGATCTCGATAAAGCGGATCGGCTACCAGGTCAATTCGAACACGCTGGACGTCGACCTGCCTGACGTCAGCCTCTACCTGGCGCCCGCGGGCGTCACCGATGCCAGCGATCCGAACGCCCAGAAGTTCGGGACGATGCCCGCGATCTCCGCGGGCTCGACGCCCACCGGAGACGTCGTCCTGGAACCGAACGCGAAGCAGGTGCTCGCCAGCTTCACCAGCAACCTCCAGTCGCCCTTCAACTTCATCGCCACGACGACGCTGAAGGTGTCGCACGCGCCCACAGGCGCGATCGACATGACCATCAACGGCCAGCTGTCCGCGTCGCCCTGACGGCGGCGGTCACTGCTCCCAGCACCACCGGCCTTCGTGCTCGTCCGGGCACAGGAACACGTAGGCCATTCCGGCGGCGATATCGAACTTGTCGTCGGGCGCCGACGTTGGGGCGGGCTCCATGGAGTCCAGCTGGGCGACGAAGCGCATGGCGGCGTGGCAAACGGAACAGCTTGGCGGGGGCCGGTCGTCTTCCAGCCAGACCGGATGGCCGCCGACCTTTGGCTCGGCCCCGAGGGAAGGGGCGTTGTCCTCCTTGTCGGGGTCGGGCTCGAAGACGCGCTTGTACTTGAAGCCCAGGCCTGCGCGCGGCGTTTTTGGCAGGACCTCCTCGCGCAGCGGCACGGCCCACGTCGCGCCCTCGGCGCGGGCCACGGCGTCGCAATTCGCAGAGCAGAAGAAGACGCCCAGCGCTGCATGGTGCTTCAGCGGCAATCGTTCGGGATGCCGGTGGAAGGTGAGCACGTACCTGAGACGGGCGCCGCACTGGCACGTCGGCCACTCGCCCTCGGCGAACAGGGGCGGCGGTCCGCGGTACTGATCCTCTCCATTCTTCACCGGACCCGTGAGGTACCAGGCTGTCAGGCCCGGGATGGTGGCCGCGGCCTCGCCTTCGGGAGCGTGCTCGTAGCCTTCGCCCAGCTTCTTGCGAACCGCCTTCTCGTACTCGGCGATCGCGCGCTTTTCGGTCGGGAACGAATACGCCTTGCTCTGTTCCTTCGCGCCCCGTCGGCCCCAGCGCGCCCGATATCCCGCACCTTCCCGCGCCGCAAACCAGAACTTGTCGCTCGCGTCATCCTGATAGCGGAGCCACACGGCGGCCGCGACCGGCGGTGCCTCGGCGAGCGCCTCCTTCCCGGCTTTCTTTCGCGAACTCTTCGGCGCCGCGGTCTCCGCGGGGCGCGGGAGGTCGACGGTGTTCAGATCCCAGCGACTGATCTGATACGTTGCCAGCTTCGTCGTCGCGAGCTGATAGACGACACGGTCTGCGCCTGAAAACGCGTGCGCCGCAACGGTCTGCCAATCGGAAGATGCCACCAGCTGCCACCGGCCCTCGCCGCGGTGCGCGTAGCCGGACAGGCGCCTGTCCGGCCCTCCGGAATACGCGATGAGCAGGAGTTGATGCGAACCTGGATCCCACGCCAGGCAGGCGCCGTGGAGCCAGGGCTCGGGGCCGTCGAAGGTGGTCGGAAACGACTTCCATTTCTTGCCATCGCAGATCCAGGTGCGCTCGGACTCCTTGTAGTTCTTGAGCTTGCCGCCCAGGAAGACGATCTCCTCGGTGAGCGCGTTGACGCCAGCATGCCCTTGGCGCACGGCAGGTTTCCCGGTGGTCGAAAGCTTCTCCCAGCCGCCTTCTCGCCAGCGCCAGGTGTCCGTCGGAAACGGCGCCCCGAGCTCGTCGATCATCTCGCCGCCGACCACCGTCGCTTCTGGTCGCGTCGGATGCCAGGCGACGTTGGCACCGGAACGCTCCTTGAATTCGGGTGGCGCCTCGGCGATGCGCTGCCAGGCATCGCCGGCGAGACGGAAGACCTCTCCGCTCCAGCCGATCGCAAGGAGCCCGTCCGGGTAAGAAGCCAGCGACAGCAGCGGCGCGGGGAGGGCCGGGAGCGGTTCCAGCACGTCACCTCGCACCGCTGCCAGCCGTGGTACCGCGTCGGCCCGGTCCTTGGCTGACGTCGAAATGAAGGCATTCGTGGCGAAGAAGATCGCGGGACCCGCCGTCGACGTGCCGTCGTCCAGGTTCCAGTTGATCGGGCCCGTTGGCTCCAGCCGGTCGTCCTGCAACGCGACGAACAGCCGCTCGTGATGACCGGCGCCGTGTGACGGATTCCAGAAGACGGTCCGCTCGTGGACCGGATCGTGGGCGCCGCCGCCGAAACGGAGAAGGCCTGCGGTGGAATGCCGCCTCCAGCCCGCGTCCCCGAGAATCGCCAGCGACGTGCCCGGCGTCGTGTCCCGATTCGCCTGGAGGTAGACGAGACGCCGTTCACGAGGCGTCTGTGCCGTCGTGAAGGGCTTCCATGGCATGCCGGGCATCTCTTCGATTGGGGTGAAGCGCCGGCCGTCGTAGCCCGCGGTGTGCCCGTCGTCGTCGAACACGATCAGCTGGGAACGTGCTCCGTCCCATCCAGCGAAGAGCTCGAATTTCAGCGACGGCTCGACCAGTCCGCCGACATCCTTCCAGACTCCGTTTGAATCCATCTCGCGGACGATCACGCCACCTTGCTTCGCGCGCTCCGGATTCACCTCCGGCACCGTTGTAGCCAGGAAGTGCACGAAGACGCCGCGGGCGGGATCGAACGCGAACGCGTCGTCGTCGGTGGTCGGCACGCTCGCTGTTTGCTCGAGGGGACGGAAGCAGGCTCCGTCGTAGGCGAAGAGGTCAAGCTCCCCCGGGTAGCGGTTGACCCACAGGACTGGCCGCTCCGAGATCGTGTCGTAATAGAATCCATTTCCGTACCCGAGAAAGTCGACCTTGCCGGCGAACAGCTCGGGGCCGCTCTTCAGCTCCACGACCTGGTCGCCATCGACAGCGAGCAACGCGCCGCCCAGGCCAAGCGTGCTGTCGAGGATCCACAGGCGTCGATCCTTTGGATGAAAGATGACCAGCGACGGCAGGCCTGCGGACATGTCTCTGTGACTCCGGACGGCTAGCCCACGCGAACAGTCGCGTTTCGCAGCCGCGCCGGGCTAGGCCGACGCGCGTGCGTTCGTCGGCGGGTTCGCCGAGCCGGATTCGCTGTCAGCCGCCACAGGGCCGGTCGTCGCCGCGGGTGCCGCCGCCGTCGGTACGGCCTCGGTCTCCGTCGTGACGGGCGCGCGCTTGGCGGCGGCCCGCGGGGCCGCCAGGCGACCCTCGTTGACCCGTTCCTTCAGCTCCTTGCCGACCTTGAAGAAGGGCAGGCGCTTCGGGCGCACTTCGACAGCACTGCCCGTGCGCGGGTTACGACCGTCGTAGCCCCGGTAGCTGCGCAGCTCGAAGCTGCCGAAGCCCCGGATCTCGATCCGTTCGCCCCGTTTCAACGCCGCTTCCAGCGCGTCGAAGATGACATGCACCAGAAGCTCCGCGCGCCCCTTGGGCAACTTCTGCGTTTCGCACAACACGTCGATGAGGTCCGACTTCGTCATCGCGTCCCCTGAGTCCAGTGTTGCGAGCCGGCTCCGCCTACCGACGCCGCTCACGTGAACAGCGCACAACGGTAACCCCACGCCTCGAGCGGTGCAATCCAAAATGCACCGCGTACACAACGATCACGCCGGGCGGTATTCCCCGAAGGTGTTGCGCAACACGTCGGCGATTTCGCCGAGCGTGGCACGTGTCTTGACGGCCGCGAGAATGGGCGGGATCAAGTTGTCGGTGCCTTGCGACGCCCGCGCCAGCGCGTCGAGCGCGGCGCGTGTTTTGCTTCCGTCCCGGCTTGACCGTACGGACGCCAGGCGCGCGACCTGCGCCGCCTCCAGCGCCGGGTCCAGACGGTGCAGCGACGGCGCCGCGTGCGCCGCGTCCTCGTAGCGGTTCACGCCGACGACGATCCGTGAGCCGGTTTCGATCGCCCGTTGATGCTCGACGGCACGGCGCTCGATCTCGTGTTGCGGGAACCCCGCCTCGATGGCCGCCAGCATCCCGCCGCGCCGGTCGATCTCGGCGATCAGGGCCGCCGCGCGCTCCTCGATCTCCGACGTCAATTCCTCGACGGCGTAGGCGCCACCGACGGGATCGACGACGTTCGCCACGCCCGTCTCCTCGGCCAGGATCTGCTGCGTGCGCAGCGCGACGCGCGCCGATGCCTCGGTGGGTAGCGCCAGCGCCTCGTCGTATCCGTTCGTGTGCAGGGACTGCGCGCCGCCCAGCACGGCGGCCAACGCCTCGATCGACGTGCGCACGATGTTGTTCAGCGGCTGCTCCGCGGTCAGCGTCGATCCCGCGGTCTGCGCGTGGAATCGCAACATCTGCGAGCGCGGGTCGGTCGCGCCGAAGCGCTCGCGCATGATCCGCGCCCACAACCGGCGCGCGGCGCGGAACTTCGCCACCTCCTCCAGCAGGTTCGCGTGCGCGTTGAAGAAGAACGAGAGCCGCGGCGCGAACGCATCGACGGCCAGGCCGGCGGCGCGCGCGGCATCGACGTACGCGATGCCGTCGGCGAGCGTGAAGGCGACCTCCTGGACGGCGTCGCTGCCGGCCTCGCGAATGTGGTAGCCGCTGATGCTGATCGTGTTCCAGCGCGGCACCTCCGCCTGGCAGAACGCGAACGTGTCGGCGCACAGGCGCAGCGACGGCCCCGGCGGATAGATGTACGTCCCGCGCGCGATGTACTCCTTCAGGATGTCGTTCTGGATGGTCCCGGACAGCGCCTGCCGCGCGATGCCTCGTTCGTCCGCGACGGCGATCGTGAAGGCCAGCAGGGTGGCCGCCGTTGCGTTGATGGTCATCGACACCGACACCTCGCCCAGCGGGATGCCGTCCATGAGGACGTGCATGTCCTCGATCGACGAGATCGCGACGCCCGTCCGTCCCACCTCGCCGCGCGCGAGCGGATGGTCCGAATCGCGCCCCATCTGAGTCGGCAGGTCGAACGCCACCGACAGCCCGGTCTGCCCGGACGCCAGCAGGAACTTGTAGCGGCGGTTCGACTCCTCGGCGTTGCCGAAACCCGCGTACTGACGCATCGTCCAGGGCTTCCCGCGGTACATCGTGGCGTGAATGCCGCGCGTGAACGGGAAGCTGCCCGGCTGACCCAGGTCGCGCGCCGGATCGAACGGCGGCTGGCGCGCCGCCAGATCGTCGGCGTCGTAGACCGGCTCCAGCGGGATGCCCGACGTCGTCTCGAACGGATCCCGGTCGGCGCTCACGCGACCGCGATCTCGGGGACGTCGCCGCGCACGATCAGCTTGGGGCCGGTCTTGGACTGGATCTCCTCGACCGAGACGCCGGGGGCGCGCTCGCGCAGCTCGAGCCCGGCCGGCGTCACGTCGATGACGGCCAGGTCGGTGATGATCCGGTGAACGGCGCCGACCGCCGTGAGGGGCAACGTGCACTTCACGACGATCTTCTTGTCGTCGCCCTTGGCGACGTGCTCCATCATGATGATCACGCGCTTGGCGGCGGCGACCAGGTCCATCGCGCCGCCCATCCCCTTGATCATCTTGCCGGGGATCGTCCAGTTCGCGAGGTCGCCGTTCTCCGCGACCTGCATCGCGCCCAGGATCGCGCAGTCGATGTGACCGCCCCGGATCATCGCGAACGAATCCGCCGACGAGAAATAGGCGCTGCCTGGCACCTCGGTGACGGTCTGCTTGCCGGCGTTGATCAGGTCGGGATCCTCCTGGCCCTCGTAGGGGAAGGGGCCGATGCCGAGCAGGCCGTTCTCGGACTGCAGGACGATGTGCGTTCCGGCGGGGATGAAGTTGGCCACCAGCGTGGGCATACCGATCCCGAGGTTCACGTACATGCCGTCGGCCAGCTCGCGCGCCGCGCGCTTCGCCACCTGGTCGCGTGTCAGCGGCGGCATGGCTAGGCGCTCCTCTTTCGCACGGTCCGTTGCTCGATCGGCTTCTCGAACTTCGCGCCCTTGAGGACGCGCTGCACGTAGATGCCGGGCGAGTGCACCTGGTCGGGCTCCAGCTCGCCGGGCTCCACCAGGATCTCGACCTCGGCGATGGTGGTCTTGCCCGCCGCCGCCATCATCGGGTTGAAGTTGCGCGTCGTCTTCCGGTAGACGAGGTTGCCGAAGCGGTCGCCCTTCCACGCCTTCACGATCGCGAAGTCGGCGTGCAGCGCACGTTCCAGCACGTACTTCCGGCCGTCGAACTCGCGCGTCTCCTTGCCCTCGGCGACGACAGTGCCGAAGCCGGTCGCGGTGTAGAACGCGGGGATGCCCGCGCCGCCGGCGCGGATCCGTTCGGCCAGGGTCCCCTGCGGGTTCAGCTCGACCTCCAGCTTCTTCTCCAGGTACAGGCGCTCGAACGTCTTGTTCTCACCCACGTAGCTGGAGATCATCTTCTTCACCTGGCCGTTCGCGAGCAGGATCCCCAGGCCCTTGTCGTCGATGCCGCAGTTGTTCGAGATGATGGTCAGGTCCTTCGTGCCCTTGCGCCGGATGGCCGCGATCAGGTTCTCGGGGATGCCGCACAGGCCGAATCCGCCGGCCATCAGGGTCGCGCCGTCGAAGAGGTCGGCGATCGCCTCGTCGGCGCTGGCAACGGTCTTGTCCATGAGGCATGAATGATAACCCTGGGTCCTCGCGTGCGATACTCGCGAAGGGAAGGATCAGGCTGATGCCCATCGTGACGTTCACGACCGACTTCGGCGCTGGCGACGGGTACGCCGGCGCGATGAAGGGCGTGGTGCTTTCGCTCGCGCCGGCGGCTCAGCTGGTCGACATCACGCACGGGGTTCCCCCGATGGACGTCGCCGCGGGCGCCGTCGCGCTGGCTCAGGCGGCCTCGCTGTTTCCGCCGGGGACGATCCACGTCGCCGTCGTCGACCCCGGCGTGGGCGGCGAGCGCGCCGACATCCTGATCGAATCCGGCGGCAGTCTGTTCATCGGTCCCGACAACGGCGTTCTGTCGCTTGCGGCGCGGCCGCCCCGCCGCATCTACCGGATCCAGTCGTCGATGTTCCGGCGCGATCCGGTCAGCCCCACCTTCCACGGCCGCGACGTGTTCGCGCCGACCGCGGGCCGGCTGGCGGCGGGCGCCACCGCGGCCGACGCCGGCCCGAGCATCGACGCGATCGTCGAGCTGGGTGCGCCGCCGCTGCACAAGCAGGGCGGCGTCGTCGAGGGGCAAGTCATTCACGTCGACAGCTTCGGCAACCTGATCACCTCGTTGCCTGCGGAGTTGCTCGCGGCCGGCGCCGGCACGGACGTGCAGATCGAGGTCGAGGGAACCGAGGGCCGTTTCCGGCCTGTCTTCGGGCGAACGTTCTCGGATGTCCTGTCGGGTGCCCTGATCGCGTACATCGGCTCCGGCGATCACCTGGAGATCGCGCGGCGCGACGGCTCCGCCGCGGCCCGGGTCGGCGCGGGGCGGGGCACGGCGGTGCGCGTGACCGTTACCACGACCTAGTCGCTCCGCGCCGTAGGCGCGGTGTGCGACTACTGTTTTTTCTGGTAGCCGCGATCCCGCGCTTCGCGCGGGGGGGGGGCTAGCGCGAAGTAGCCGTCCGTTCCCAGGTATGGGACAGTTGTGGACAGCGCATGCGCAGGAGCTTCTCGATCTTGGCGGCCTTCGTCGTCGCGGCGTCGGCCGGCGGCTGCGACGTCGGTAGCGGCAGCGGGCGCGCGGACGGCGACCTCTGGATCCTCGGCTGCGACGAGGGCAACGACTACGGAACACCGGTCGAGCCCAAGCTGTACCGTCTGTCGCCGACGTTCTTCGCCGCCGAGCCGATCGAGGACATCGTCGACAGCAACTCGCCGACAAACCGCCTGATCATCCGCATGCAGAGGAACGGCAACGCGCTGGACATCACCGATGCCCTCATCTTCGACGTCCGCGACTCGATCCAGATCGCGCGGTGCCTGCGCGGAAAGACGGACGGCGGCCTTCCAACCTGGGACCCCACGTCGGGCGCGGTCGTGAACGACCTCAACGGCGTGCCGCCGGCCGATCAGCCACCCTGGTGCGAGCCGCCCGGGACGGTACCCGGCGTGGCGCGGATCCACCTCGTTCCCTTCGGTCCGGTCGCCGTATCGTTTGCGCCGCTGGGCACGTGCCGACCTCCTCCGACGACACGCCCGCCCGCGTTCGTCAACGTCACGGGCGTGGCGCGCGACGGCTGGATCGATTTCGAGGCCTTCGGCGGCGCCATCCAGATGAATCAGGCGACGATCCCGTCGGACGATCGGGAGTCGATCGACGTCCAGTACCCGGACGGGTTCAGGGTGAACTACGACGAGGCGCTGATCGCAAGCTTCCACATCGACATGGGCGACGAGCGGGTGCCGGCGGCGATGCGGGACAGGGTGCAGCCGCCGACCACCCCGCAGATCGGCGGCCTCCTCGACGGCCGGTTCGACTTCGACTTCAAGCGCGGGCGTTCGGCGCAGACCTTCCCGTAGCCGGTCGCCGACCGTGGCGAACGATCAGGTCAGCGTCGAGGTCGAATCGCTCGCGTTCGGCGGTGACGCTGTCGGGCGGCAGCAGGGCGGGGAGGGCGCGCGCGCGGCCGACGACGGCCGTGTGACGTTCGTGCCGCTGGCGGCGCCGGGCGAGCGCGTGCGCATCCGCGTCGAGCGCGAGAAGGGGAAGGTGGCGTGGGGCGAGTTGCTGGCGATCGAACGGCCCGGCCCGGACCGGGTACCGCCGCCGTGTCCGCTGTTCGGCGCGTGCGGCGGCTGCCAGTGGCAGCACGTGACGATCGAGGCGCAGCACGCCGCCAAGCGGGCGATCGTCGAACGCGCGCTGGGCGCGCCGCTGACCGCCTTCGTCGCCGCCAGCCCGCCCTACGGGTACCGCGATCGCGCGAAGCTGGCGGTCGGCCCGGGCGGGACGCTGGGGTTTCGCATGCGGCGGTCGCACGACCTCATCGACGTGCCCGCCTGCCCGCTGTTCGGCGCGGAGCTGGCGCGCGCGTTGCCGGCGCTGCGCGGGACCGCGCGCGGTCTGGCGCCCGGCGTCGAGATCGACGCGCAGGCCGGCAACGACGGCGTCCACATCAACGTCGCGCACGCCGATCCCACCAGCGCGGCGCACGCGCGGCGAGAGATCGATCGGCTCGGGGCGGCGGGCGTCGTCGGGCTGTCGCTGGCGGGGAAGCCGACGCTCGCGAGCCCGGACGTGGACGTCGCCGAGCCGGGATCGCCGCCGCTGCGCGTCTCGGCGGACGGCTTCGCGCAGGTGGGGCGGCCGGGCAACGCGGCGCTCGTCGCGGCGGTGCGCGAGGCGGTCGGGCCGTCGCCGGGCGCGGTGATCGAGCTCTACGCGGGCAGCGGGAACCTGACGCGTCACCTGGTTCGCGCGGGCGCGACATCCGTGGCGGCCAGCGACGGCGATCCGGCGGCGATCGCGCGCGGCGGGAAGAACGTCCCCGAGGCGACGTGGTCGCTGCGGCCTCCGGCGGGCGAGGTCGACACGGTCGTGCTGGATCCGCCGCGCGAGGGTGCGGACAAGGCGCACCTGGCGGTGGCGGCGCGAGCGCGCCGGCGCGTGGTGTACGTGTCATGCGATCCGCAGACTCTGGCGCGCGACGCGCGCGCGCTGCGCGCGGCGGGTTTCGAGCTGACGGCGGCCGTCGCCCTGGACCTGATGCCGCAGACGTTCCATGTCGAGGTCGTCGCGACGTTCGACCGCGCGGGCGCGAAATGACGGATGTTGGCGAGGCGGAGCGGATGCGGATGCGCGAGCCGCCCGCCGGCCGCCCCGTGATGCGCCAGATCTGGCGGCATCTGGCGTTCCTGCACTGGCGGGTCACGATCGACGATCTCAGGGGCCTGGTGCCGCGTGAGCTGGACGTCGATCTGTTCGACGGCGCCGCCTACGTCGGCATCGTCCCGTTCACGATCCCGCTGACGCGGACGATTCCCCTGGGCGCACCGATGGCGCCCGCGTTCCACGAGATCAACCTCCGCACCTACGTGCACCGCGGCGGGCGCGACCCCGGCGTCTGGTTCTTCAGCCTGGACGCGACCAGCCGGCTGGCCGTCAGGGGCGCGCGCCTCGGGTACGGATTGCCATACTTCCTCGCCGACATCGCGCTGAACGAGACGGTCGGCTGGATCGACTACAGCTCGCGACGGCGGGACGTGACGCGTGCAGAGTTCGCGGCGCGCTACCAACCGACTGGCCCGGTGGCCGAGGCGGCGCCGGGGTCGCTGGAGTTCTTCCTGGCCGAGCGTTACCTGCTGTATTCGCGGTCCGGCCGCGGGCTGCGCACAGCGCGCGTCCACCACGCGCCATACCCGCTTCAGCCGGCGGCGGCCACCGGCGTCTACCAGACGCTGACGTACGTGGCGTCGCTGTCGCGCTGGATTTGCCGGGAGGACACGCACGGGCCCCCGCTGGTCCACTACGCGCGCGAGGTCGAGGTCCAGATCTTCGGCCCGCGGCACCTTGACAACCCGCGCGCGGTCCGATAGGTCAAGGGCCAGCAATTTCGCGGGAGTAACTCAGTGGTAGAGTGCCACCTTGCCAAGGTGGACGTCGAGGGTTCAAGTCCCTTCTCCCGCTCTCCTAAAGCCCGGCTTTTGCCGGGCTTTTTCTTTTCCGGGGTGATGCTCGCTGCGGAAGGTGGTTTTGGATAACCACCCTCACCCGAGCAGGCCGGACAGCGGTCCGGTGAACTGCTTGGCGGAGCCGAGCGCGCTCAGGGTGACGCCGAAGGCCGGCGCGAGCGCCAACCAGAAATCGTTGAACGGGCGATTGCCGGTTAGGCCAGTCTGCGTCGGCAATGGGCCGTCGGCGATCTTCAGGAAGGTGCCGCCCTTGAGGCCGGTGTTCTTTCCGCCGAACACCAGGAGGGGCATGTTCCGCTGATCGTGGTCCCAGCGGCGCGAGACCTCGGTGACGTAGACGACGACAGTGTTGTCGAGGAGGCTGTTGCCGTCGACGTCGGTCGCCGCGGCCATGTTCTGGATCGCGAGCGACGATTGCTGGGCGTAGAAGCGATCGATGGCCGCCCACCAGCCCTGCGCGTCCGCGCTCATCGAGCTGAGCGGCGGGTAGTGGGGCGACGAGAGCGACGCGATGCCGGGGCTCAGGGTTGCGCCGTCGAAGGTCGTCGGAAACGACACCCAGCTCGTCCCCGAGGACCAGCTGAACGTCACGACGCGGGCCAGGTCGCACAGGAACGCCGTCTTGATCAACGCGAGGTACGTCTGCCCGAGGACCTGGTGCGGATGGTTGTTCGGGTCCGCCGGATCGAAATAATCGACGCCGGACAGGTTGGTGGACTCGCCGGCGAAACTCTGCCTACCGGTGGTGGTCGGAAACGTCGGGGGCGCAGCCGGGCTGGTGCAGACGCTTGGAATGGCGGCGAGCGCCATGCGGATCGTCGACTCGAGCTGACGGATCGCGTCCGCGTGAGCGTCGATGCGGTTCCTCTCGGACGACGGAGCGAGGTTCCGGAGGCGCGCCAGGTCGCCCCGCATGAAGTCGACGACGCTGAGCTCCCGCGCCAGCGCGACGCTCGGGTCGGTACCCGGAGGCAGCGGCCCTGCGAACACCCGCTTGAACGTGTCGAGAGGCGCCGTCTCCGGGTACAGCGGCTGGCGTGCGCGGGAGATGTCCGCGTTTCCCGTCGGAGACCGATAAGACATCACGCGCGGCGCGACCTCGTCGCGCGACGAGCGGATGTCGGCGGCGAGCTGCAGCGATCCGAACGGCGTCTTGGTGGGCGAAGACGACAGCGCACCGCCCAGCAGCGGAGACCGATCGAGCAGGATCTGATCGATGGACGGCCCACCCGCGCAGTGATCCTGCTGGCCGATCCTGCCCAGCGTCGGGGCGCCCGTCATCAGGGCGACCATGCCGCCTTCGCTGGTGTTCTGGCCGCCGCTGATGCCGGTGGTCTGGAGCGAGTCCGTCACGATGTTGAGGCCGTCGATCATCACCATCTTCGATTGCAGCGGAGCGAACGGCGCGCTGTTGGCGGGCAGCGTGAACGTCGTTGTCGTCGCCGTCGCGGCGGGGCGCCACAGATCGATCGGCGACCCCTGACTGTGATGAAGGATCAAGAGCCGCTTCGGGGCGGGTATGCCTTGCGCGCGCGCCTCCATCGATCGCAGGAGCGGCAGCATCAGCGCCGCGGAGCCACCGCAGGCGCGCAGGAACGATCGCCGGGCCAGCTTGTACGAGGTCACCGCGTGCCTCCCGCGCGGGCGCGCGCGTAGTCCGACAGCGTGATCTGGCGGATCAGCGACGCCATCGTCCCGTCCGACTGGTTGAATCCGGCGCGCAGGTCGTTGACCGGGCAGGTGTCGCGGTTCGGCGCGCGGACGGCGACGGTCGCTTCGAACAGGCGCTGCACGGCGCAGCCCGCGAACACCTTGGTGGAGACGAGCGCGCTCGCGAAGGCGACGGGTCCAGAAGACGTCATCGGGCCGAGCGGCGAGTGGGCCGTCAGCATCGCCGAGGCGTCGATGGGACGGCCCGCCTCGTCGACCGTGCGGTAGTTGCCGGCGGCGTCGAATGCGTGCAGCAAGCGGCCGTACGGATCGAGCTCGCCGTGGCAGTTCGTGGCGCACAGGTTCCCGGAGGCGAGGCGTGCGTCGGAGCGGGTCGCCTCGCTGTCGCCCATCTGGATCACCGCGCGCGCTTCGGGCAAGGCCGTCAGATCGGGCTCGGGTCCAACAGGATCCGCGCAGACGATCGCGTCGTGAACCAGCTTGCCGCGCTCGACGATGTTTGCGTTCACGGGGTCGGAGACGGCCCACAGAAGCGCCGGGTGGGTCAGGATCCCGGCGCGCGGCTGCGCGGCGGGCCAGGCGATCGGGTCGAACGTCACATTCGACATCGTGCCTCCGGGCAATCCATAAAGCGTCGCCAGCCTCCGGTTCGCGAACACCGTCTGCGCCGTCAGCAGATCGGTCACCTTGCCGGGCGGGCTCGACCACAGCGTCGCGGTGAGCGTTCGATCCCACGACACGCGCAGATCGGCGGCGATGACCGCCGGGTCCTGGTCGGGAGCGGCGAGCGGGGAGAGCAGGGCCGGGGCCTTGACGTTGTCAGCAGCGCGGTCGACCCCGAGCCACTGCGTCACCATGGCGGTGACGTTGGCTTGCGCGGCGGGCAGCGCGAGCAACCGATTGAGCTCCGACAGTCGTCCGGCCGGCGTGTCGAGCGCGCCGCTGTCCGCCGCGGCCATCAGCCCGGCGTCGGGCGTCGAGCCGAGGAGCAGGAACGCGAGCTGCGTCGCGACCTCGTCGGCTGTCAGCGTGGTGTCGGGGTAGACACCGGCGGCGTTCGCGGTCAGCGTTCGTGGCCCGAGCTCGGTCCGATAGAGAAACGAAGGCGCGAGGATGAACGCCTTGATCATGAGGTTGATCGCCGTCGCAAAGTCAGCCGCGGTCGCGCAGCTCGCCGACGGTCCCGGGCAAACCGTCGTGAACACGTTCATGGCCGCGGAGATCTCGCCGTCGTCCAGCGCGCGCCGGAACGCCCTTCGCCCGAAGCTCCGCGCGAAGCGGGTCGCGCAGGCCGCGTCGGTCTCGCCTGCGCCGCACGCCGCCAGCGCGTTCGCGCGCGGCGCGACCACGGTCGCGATCGCGCCCGCCGTTTGATAAAGCCCGAAGAGATAGGTGGCGTCGATCGGGAGGGTGGACGCCGCGAGCGGGGGCAGGGTAGAGGTCGGCGTGACCGGGAGCGGAGGCACTGTCGCCAGCGACAGCAAGTCGCGGGTCGCGTTTCCGTACTGAGCGGGCAGGAGCGGCCAGAGCCGGCGCGTGATCGGGGAGAGCGGCGCGCACGCGACCGTCGACCCGCCCGTGCCGCCGCCGCCGCCATTGCCGGCGGTGCCGAGGGCGCCGCCTCCGCTCGTGCCCGCGATCCCGGCTCCCGCCGCGCCGCCGCTGCCGAGCGTGCCGGCGCCGCCGCTCCCCGTCGCGCCGATTGCCCCCGCGCCGCCGCTCCCGACGACCCCGCCGGCTCCGCCACCGCCTCGCGCGCCCGCTCCCCCGACCGCGGATCCAGCCGTCCCTGTGGATCGCTGCACCGGATGCCGCGAGCAGGCCGCGAGCAACCCGGCCGCCAGCAACGCGACGATTTCGACCCGGTACCGACTCATCTCCCCACGTTCACCTACTGCGTCGAGGGACTCGAACTTGTCATCTTCTCCGGCGTTGCCGGTTACTTCAACGTGAAGACCTGCGCGTCGTCCACGCCGATCTCGTCGGCAATCTCATCGAATGGACCCTCGACTGGTTCGCGCCGGCCTATGCGTCAGGGGCACTGCACGTTGGGCGCACCGGGCGTGCCCACGTCGCTGACGATGCCCACCGTCACGTAGACCGTCGACCCGTAGCACCAGTTCGCGCGCACGTCGTTATCCGTCGCGGTGAGATGGTCGGGATCGAGCTGGAAGGACTTGCCCGCACCCGCCGGATCGGTCGCCGCAACGGTGTCGTACGGGAATCTGTCGATGAGGACGCCGCCGCAGGCGATGTTGACCTCCTCCGCGAGGTCGTTGTCGAACCGGACCGTCCCGTATGCAAACGCGGGCGTGAATCCGGGCGCGGTCGAGATCGCCAGCGCGACGTAGGCGCCAGGCGGGACGAGGACCTGCGAGGTGATCGTCGCGAATCCCCCGGGCGCGATGTCGTCGATCTGGCAGGTCCTGAGGTCGTAGGTCACGGTGGCGCTGGGGTTGTAGACCTCGAACCATTCGCCCAGCGTGTCGTCGATCGCGACCGGATTGTGCATGACCTCCGTGATGACGAGCTGGCCGGCGACCGTCGGCGTGACAGCCGTGCCAGCCGTTCCGCCTCTGCCTCCGCCGGTTCCCGCGACGCCCCCACCGGTGCCACCGCCTCCGGTTCCCAACGTGCCCGCCGTGCCGCCGGTTCCGCCGGCGCCGCCGCGTCCGCCGGTCCCCGCCGTGCCACCCGTTCCCGCGATGCCACCTCCGGTGCCCGCCGTGCCGCCGGTCCCCGCCGCGCCGCTGGTCCCCGCCGCGCCGGTCCCCGCGGTGCCACCGCCGCCGGTTCCCAGCGTGCCGCTGGTGCCTGCCGTGCCGCCGCTTCCGCCGGCGCCTCCGCGCCCACCGCCGCCTGTTCCGGCGGTACCGGTGATGCCGCCCGTGTCGCCGCCACTTCCGCCGGTCGCGCCGGTGCCGCCAGGGCCTCCGCCCCTGCTTCCGCCGGCGCCGCCCTCACCAGTTCCTTCCTGGTCGTGAAAGGCCGCCTTGGTGCATCCCAGACCTGCCAGCAACAGAACCAGAGCGACACGCAACGCGGCCCTGGGCGATGAGTTCGTCGACATCGTTAGTGAGGGGCCGTGCAACAGGTCAAATGCATTCCGAGCGTAAACGAAGACCGCGTCGGCTGCAACGGCGCGCGCCGCCCCACGCCGCGCCCGCGAACGGTCGCGTTCGCTTCGGTTGCATGAGGCCTCGACACCACGTAGCTCGCGCCGCCTATCGTCCAAGGATGGTCGTCATCGCGGCGATGCGGTCGATGACCGCCTGTCTGACCGCCGCGCAATCAGCCTGGAAGGCCTCCGTCGACGATGTGCGGTTCGGATCTTCCCCGACCGCTTCTTGAATCTGGGTGCAGATCTCGTCGACCAGCTCCGGTACGCGGGTCATGACGTTGTCGCGAATGTCGACCAGATCGTCGGTGAACTGCGC
>Ga0068865_100000883_pt1 | contig 16997 bp, 16 predicted proteins | sample KBSMisM12_FD_75293 | JGI IMG/M metagenome (GOLD analysis project Ga0068865, IMG submission 75293) | Miscanthus rhizosphere microbial communities from Kellogg Biological Station, Michigan, USA - KBS Miscanthus M1-2 | ecosystem: Host-associated > Plants > Roots > Rhizosphere > Soil ...
CGCGCCCCGACCTTTACGCGCGTTGCGATGCGCGGCTGGCGGCGATGATCGACCAGGGCGTCCTGACGGAGGTCGCCGCCCTCATCGCGCGTAACCTCGACGCCGACATGCCGCTGATGAAGGCGGTGGGTTTCCGCGAATTCGCCGCCCATCTGCGGGGCGAGATCCCGCTGGAGGCCGCGCTGGCCGCCGCCCAGCAGGAGACCCGCCGCTACGCGAAGCGGCAATCGACCTGGATGCGCGGCCAGATGGGCGGCTGGCCGCGGATCGGCGCGACCGACTCCGAGGGCCAATGGAGGCAGTTTCTTGCGCTTAACCCCGGCTTGACGCCTTGAGGGCAGCATGCGACACGCCTGATCCGAACTTTCCGAGGAATTCTCGTGCGCGCCATTCTTGTACTCGTAAGGCGACCCGCCGCGGACTGACATCGAGGTCAGCCCGTCAACGGTCGCTTGCACCAGGCCCCCCGCGGGCCTTTTTTATTGCCCCAACCCGAGCCCAGCCATGACCGCCCATCAGACGATCGAAGCCGACCAGACCACGCTCTCGGGCGCCGAGATGGTCGTGCGTGCGCTCGTGGATCAGGGCGTGGATGTGATCTTCGGCTATCCGGGCGGCGCGGTGCTGCCGATCTACGACGCCCTGTTCGCCGAAAACCGGCTGCAGCACGTGCTGGTGCGCCACGAACAGGGCGCGACCCATGCGGCGGAGGGTTACGCCCGCTCCACCGGCAAATGCGGCGTGGTGCTGGTGACCTCCGGACCCGGCGCCACCAATGCGGTGACCGGCATCGTCGACGCCCTGATGGACTCGATCCCGCTGATCGTCATCACCGGCCAGGTCGCCACGCACCTGATCGGCACCGACGCCTTCCAGGAGTGCGACACGATCGGGATCACCCGGCCCTGCACCAAGCACAACTACCTGGTGAAGGACGTCGCCGACCTGCCGCGGATCATGCACGAGGCGTTCTACATCGCCACGTCCGGGCGGCCCGGGCCGGTGGTCATCGACATCCCGAAGGACGTGCAGTTCGCCAAGGGGACCTACCAGGGCCCGGACGAGGTGAAGTTCGCCCACAACTACCACCCGCGCACCAAGGGCGACCCGGGCCGGATCGCCGAGGCGGCGGCGATGATCGCCAAGGCGCGCCGGCCGATCCTCTACACCGGCGGCGGCGTGATCAACGCAGGGCCGGAGGCCGCGGCGTTGCTGCGCGAATTCGCAGCGCTGACCGGCGCGCCGGTGACCTCGACCCTGATGGGCTTGGGCGCGTTCCCCGCCTCGGACCCGCAGTGGCTGGGCATGCTGGGGATGCACGGCGCCTACGAGGCCAACCACGCCATGCACGACTGCGACGTGATGGTGGCGATCGGGGCCAGGTTCGACGACCGGGTCACCGGCCGCCTGGACGCCTTCTCGCCGGGTTCGCGCAAGATCCACATCGACATCGACGCCAGCTCGATCGGCAAGAACGTGCGCGCCGACATCGGCATCGTCGGCGACGCCGGCTCGGTGCTGAAGGACCTGATCGCTGTCTGGAAGGATCGCGGCCTGAAGACCAACCAGAGCGCGCTGAAGGACTGGTGGAAACAGATCGACGGCTGGCGCGCGCGCAAGGGCTTCGCCTATGCCGCCGACGCGAAGCTGATCAAGCCGCAGTACGCGATCCAGCGGCTCTACGAGCTGACGCGCGGCGAAGACGTCTACATCACCACCGAGGTCGGCCAGCATCAGATGTGGGCGGCCCAGTTCTTCCACTTCGACGAGCCCAACCGCTGGATGACCTCCGGCGGACTGGGGACGATGGGCTACGGCTTGCCCGCCGCCGTCGGGGTGCAGATGGCCCACCCGGACAGTCTCGTCATCGATATCGCCGGCGACGCCAGCGTGCTGATGACCATGCAGGAGATGTCGACGGCGGTGCAGCACGACCTGCCGATCAAGATCTTCATCCTCAACAACGAGTGGATGGGCATGGTGCGCCAGTGGCAGCAGCTGCTGCACGGCGAGCGCTATTCGCACAGCTATTCCGCCAGCCTCCCCGACTTCGTGAAACTGGCCGAGGCCTACGGCGGCGTCGGCTTCCGCGCCGAACACCCCGACGAGCTGGACGACAAGATCCGCGAGATGATCGCGGTGAAGAAGCCGGTGATCTTCGACTGCCGGGTCACCAAGGAAGAGAATTGCTTCCCGATGATCGTCTCCGGCAAGGCGCACAACGAGATGACGCTGGGCGACGAGGCGAACGACCTCGGCTCGCTGGTGACTGACGCCGGAAAGCGCCTGGTTTGACGCTTCCGCGCCTGCTGCTGCTGGCGGCGATCGCCGCCGGCGTGAGCTACATGATGTCCTGGGGGCTGCACCTGCCGCCGGCGGCGTCGACCGCCTGGAAGGGCGCGGGCGTGAGCCTCCTGGCGCTCTATGCGGCGAGCCAGGCCCGGAGCCTCGACGGCTGGCTGCTCACGGCCGTGATGGCGCTGGGCGCCACGGGCGATGTGCTGCTGGAGACCTCGGGCCTGACGGTGGGCGCGCTCGCGTTCCTCGCCGGGCACATCGTGGCGATCGGGCTCTACCTGCGGAACCGACAGCCGCGATGGACGCGCCGCCAGCTCATCCTCGCCGCCCTGCTTGTCCCCTCGGCGGTGGCGACGGCCTGGAGCCTGCCGCTCGTTCGCGCCTCGGCGCCGGGAATCGCGCTCTACGCGACCGGGCTCTCGCTCATGGCGGCCACGGCCTACCTCAGCCGGTTCCGCCGCGACCGGGTGGCGCTGGGCGCCCTGATGTTCCTGGTCTCCGACCAGCTGATCTTCGCCCGCGCCGGGCCGCTGCACGGCCTGGCCTGGGTCGGCGACGCCGTCTGGATCCTCTACTTCGGCGGCCAGACGCTGATCGCCATGGGGGTCGCCGAGGGCCTGGCCCGGGGTCGCGACCCGGCATCGCCGGCTCCATCGTCGTGACACATAAGGCGGTGTAGGATCGCCGCCTCCCGGCGCGTCTTCCAGGGGCGAGCCCGGACCGGCCGGGAGCGCCACGCAACGGAGACCGCCATGTCCGACCAAGGCCGTTTCATCTGGTACGAGCTGATCACGCCCGACACCGCCGGGGCCAAGCGCTTCTACGGCGATATCGTGGGCTGGACGGCGCAGGACATGCCCACGCCGGGGGACGCCGCCGAGCCCTATTCGATGCTGAGCTACGACGGGTTTACGGTCGGGGGCATGATGAACCTGGGCGAACCGATGAAGGCCGAGGGCATGCCGCCCAACTGGACGGCCTACGTCTGCGTCGACGACTGCGACGCGGCCGCCGCGAAGGTGAAGAGCCTGGGCGGATCGGTGCGGCGCGAGCCGCTGGACATCCCCGGCATCGGCCGCTTCGCCATCGTCGCCGACCCCGCCGGCGCCGTCATCGCGATCATGAAGCCCATTCCGCCGCAGGGTGGCGCGCCGCCGGCCCGCGACATCAACGGCATGGGCCAGGTGGGCTGGCACGAACTCTACGGCGCGGCCCCGGAAACGGGCTTTGACTTCTACGCCCAGATGTTCGGCTGGACGAAGTCCGACGCGATGCCGATGGGCGAGCGGGGGACCTATCAGCTGTTCAGCAACCAAGACGGCCAGGTCGGCGGCATGATGAAGACGCCGCCCGAGGCGCCTGGCCCCGGCTGGACCTACTATTTCCGCGTCCCCAACGTGGATCAGGCGGCCGAGAAGGCAAAGGCGGACGGGGCGCAGGTGATCATGGGCCCGATGGATGTGCCGGGCGGCGAGCGCGTCTTCCAGGGCGTCGACCCGCAGGGCGCGGTGTTCGCCGCCGTGGCGCGGCAGGGCTAGCGATCAGGTCTTCAGCCGCATGCGCCCCATGTAGTCGCGCTTGCCCAGCGGCACGCCCTTGCTGCGCAGGATGTCGTAGGCGGTGGTGGCGTGGAAATGCAGGTTGGGCGTCGAGAACGACATCAGGAAGTTCTCCACCGTGAACGGCATCTGCCGCTCGCCCAGCTGGAAGACCATGTCGCGGCCTTCCAGGGCATTGACCTCGTCCGGGGTCAGCGCCTGCAGGGCGGCCTGGGCGTCGGCCACCACCCCCTGCAGCGCGACGTAGTTCTGGTCCGCCATGCCGCCCGGCGGGCGGAAGACGCCGGCCTTGGCGCCCTCGATCGCCCCTCGCGAATGGTGCGCCACCGAGATGATCTGGAAGCGGAAGGGCAGCATGTCCTGATAGAGCCGCGTCTCGACGACGCTCTCGGGATCGATCCCGTTGTCCTGGCAGTGGGCCAATCCGCGCTCCAGGAAGCCCGAAACACCGCCCAGCACCTGCAGGAAGGACGTCACGCTGACGTCGTAGAGTGAAATCGCCATGGCTCGCCGCCTCCCGTTACCTTGGCGACAGATTGGCGGCGCCCCGCCGGGGAAGCCAACCGAATTCCGCCCTTCAGCGCGCGCCCAGCCGGACGACCACCTCTCGCGGCACGTCGTATTCGCGCAGGATCGTGGCGCGGTCGCGCAGGCCCACGACCTCCCGCTGCACCAGGAAGCACCAGACCGCGTCGGCCGCCGCCTTCAGCACCTCGGCGCGGCCGTCCTCGCCCTGATGGGCCTTGAGCGCCGCCAACGCCGCCTGCGCCTTGCGGCCTGTGCGGCCGAGCGCGGCCGCCTGCTCCTCCAGCAGCTCGTAGCGCAGCACCGCCTCGCCGGTCTCGACGCCGAGGCGGCGCATCAGGCTCGCAGTCATGCGCAGGGAGGACATGGGTCAGATTTTGGCCGTCCTCCCCGGCTTGGCAAGCGGCGACGTATCAGGTCCATTCCTGCTTGCGACTCCCGGCGCGGCCCGTCACCTATTGGGGCTGCAACGCGAGAAGGCCCGGATGAAAAACCTGCGCATCGAGAATCTGCTGGAATCCACCATGTTCAGGTCGCGGTGGATCCTCGCGCCGTTCTACCTCGGGCTGGCGCTTTCGCTGTTCCTGCTGCTCTACAAGTTCGTCATGGAGCTGGCGGAGGCGTTCGCCACCATCGCCAGCCTGACCACCGATGAGACGACCCTGGCGATCCTGTCGCTGATCGACATCTCGCTGGCCGCCAACCTGGTGCTGATCGTGGTCTTTTCCGGCTACGAGAACTTCGTCTCCAAGATCGACACGGGCGACAACGAGGACCGGCCCAGCTGGATGGGCACGCTCGACTTCTCCGGCCTGAAGATGAAGCTGATCGGCTCGATCGTGGCGATCTCGGCGATCTCGCTGTTGCGCGCCTTCATGTCGGTCCTGGAGCCGCAATCCCCGCTGGAAGAGGCGCGGCTGATGTGGCTGATCCTGCTCCACCTCACCTTCGTCGGCTCCGGTGTGCTCTTCGCGCTGATGGATTGGGTGCACTCGCTGCACAAGGAAAAGGCGGCCCACGTCGAGGCCTTCCAGAACAAGCCATGACTGACGCCACCCAACCCGCCTCCGTATACGACCTCGCCCATGCGGAGGAGGCCGAGAGCCTGGCGACGTTCGCCGTGCTGGTGGACAACGAGCCGGGGGTGCTGCACCGCCTGGTCGGCCTGTTCGCGGCGCGCGGCTACAATATCGAGAGCCTCACGGTCGCCGAGACCGACCGCAAGGCGCACACCTCCCGCGTCACGATCGTCACCCGCGGCACGCCGCACGTGCTGGGCCAGATCGAGGCGCAACTGACCAAGATGGTCTCGACGCGCCACGTGCAGGACGTGACCCGCGATCCCAACGGCCTGGAGCGCGAACTGGCGCTGGTGAAGGTCAAGGGGACGGGCGCGGAGCGGGTCGAGGCGCTCCGGGTCTCCGACATCTTCCGCGCCAAGGTGATCGACACGACGCACAACAGCTTCGTCTTCGAACTGACCGGCGCGCCGTCGAAGATCGACAAGTTCGTGGACCTGATGCGCCCGCTTGGGCTGGTGGAGGTTTCGCGCACCGGGGTGTTGTCGATCTCGCGAGGCGTCGAGGTCCTCTAGGTCCGCCTTTTGGGGAACCCGCCGCCGCGGTCGGGGGCTTAAACGCCATGCGACGCCTGGCGCTGACACTGCTGATCGCCGCCATCGCGGGCGACGCGCAGGCGCAGTTCCTGCGTCACCGGCCCGCCGGCCCGGTCGCCGCCCCGCCCAAGGGGACGCCGCCTGCCGAGGCGGAGATCTGGCCGTTCCCGCCGCCGGACCCGAAGGCTTGGTGGGACGACAAGCGCCCCGCGCCGAGCGAAGCCGCCGACCCGCTGGGCGGCCGCCGGATGGGCCGCGGCGAGCGGCAGATCGCGATCGCCAACGGGGTCGACCCGTCCACCTATCGCCTGTGGGGGCTGATGCCGCTGCAGTGGCAGCTGCTGCGTGGCGAAGAGCTGATCCTGGAGGTCTGGGTGCGACCCGCCCGCAGCGTGCGCCAGAGCGTGATCCGCATCACCCTGCGGGGCGACGGCAAGGGCTTCGTGCAGGCCCGCGCGGGGCTGGCCTGCTGCGAGGCGGGGATCGCGCGGCGGATGGGCTTCGACGCCGAGCTGACACCGGCCCAGGTCCAGGCCTTCCAGGCGCTGCGGAACCACCCGATGTGGGCCGCGCCGCGCGACGTGCGGGTAACCGAAGGCGCCGACACGGTGGAGGACCTCTGCGTCGACGGCACGTCCTACGACCTGACGCTCGCCGTTGCCGGCCGGGCGCGGTCGCTGCGCCGAGCCTGTGACAGCGCCGCCGTGGGCCAGGTGGCCGAGGCGCTGGAGCCGGCCCTGCGTGCGGCCCTGGGCCACGACGCCCGCTTCGACGCCATCTATCCGGGCGGGGCAAGCTTCGCCGTCGCGCGCGACGCCTACCGAGACCTCATCGCCCATGGCGGCGCGCTGAAGCCCGAGACCCGCGCCCGCGTCCAGCCGCCGGAGCTCGGGCCCGGCGCGCCGGTCGCGGACGACGCGGCCGCTACGCCGCCAGCGGCGCCGCGGAAGCCGCCTGGGCCTGGCGCTCGGCCAGGATCTTCCGGCGCACGATGAAGCGAACGCTGCCGTAGTGGACGGCGAAGAGCGCCAGCTTCGAGGCCATCGGCACGACCGCCAGATAGGCCGGCCAGAGCGCCGGCAGGGTCCAGGCGACGACCAGGTTGGCGATCGCCGAGACGAACATCAGGCCGGACCAGGCATAGCCCCAGCCGATCATCAGCCCCTCGGCATGACCGCCGGCGATCGGCGGCAGGTAGCGCAGCATCCAGCCGCGCTTCAGCATGACCACGCCGATGGCCACATAGATGATGCTGGGCTTGATCATCAGGAAGCGGGCGTCGTTGGTGACGATGCCGGCCGCGCCGAAGACGACGACCAGGCCGATCGAGGCCCACTGCAGGAGCGGGATCGGCTGCTTCAGGACCAGTCTCTGGACCGCCATCTGCGCCAGCGCGACGGCGAGCGCGCCCGCCGTGGCGACACGTACGTCCACGTGCAAAGCGACGAGCGCCGCAAAGGCGATGGTCGGCAGGAAGTCGGAGGCCAGGGGGCGCAGGGCGTAGAGCAGGCTGTTCATGGAAAACTCCAGGGAAATCTTGTGCCTGGAAGCCTAGCCAGAGGGCCCCGAACGCCCCAGGCCGCTCACGAATGCGACGCGGCGGTTCGCGGAAAACCGGGCGCCCGTCCACGCTTCGCGAACGGTTCGTCGCCGGATTCTCCGGGGAGAAGGCGAGAGCGGAGCCTGTCCGCCGCAACCGCTAGATGTTAGGCTCGCCCCGCGCACGTCACGCGATGCGCGAGGGGGCGGGATGGACGCACGTCGCGGTCCTGTCGATCGGCCGAGGCGCCGTGGCTGGCGGCGAGCGGCGCTTGCCCTGGTCCTGGCGGCGCCCCTGGCTTGGTTCGCGGCGTCGGCCGGCGCGGTCGACGAGTTCGCGCCGCCCAAGCCCCCGACCAAGAGCGCCGCGGCGGTCGCCGCGACCAAGCTGGCCCCGAGCATCGCCACCGCCGTGGTTGTGCCGGCGACCGTCGCGGTCCCACCGGTCGCCGGACTGAGCCCCGCCACGGCCGCGAGCAAATTGAGGGAATTCGGCCTGGGGGTCAGCGGCGTGCGCGTCCAGCCCTCCGACGTCGCGCCGGGCTCGGTGTCAGGCAGCCAGCCCCCTGCCGGGACGAAGGTCATGCGCGGCAGCCAGGTGCTGCTGTTGGTGTCCTCGCCCAAGCCGGCCCCGCCGCCCGCGACGCCCCCGCCTCCGCCGCCTCCGGCCACCACCGAAACGCCTCTCGTCGTGGTGCCGCCCGTCGCCGGACTGCCCACGCCGGCGGCCGCCATCCTACTGGCGACCCGCCGCCTGCGCGCAGGACCGACGACACCGGAAGTGTCCTCGAGTCCGCCGGGAACCGTCCTGCGCTCGGATCCGCCGGAAGGGTCGCACGTCAAACGGGACAGCACTGTCGGCCTGGTGGTCGCGGTCCTGCCGCCGCCACCTCCGACACCGGTCCTGGTGATGGTGCCGCCCCTGGCGGGTGACGATCCGCCGGTCGCCGCCAAGGTGCTGGCGGGCCGGCGGCTGAAGCTCGCGGAAGTGAGGCACGAGGTCTCGACGAGCCCACCGGGCAAAGTCGTGCGCTCTGACCCGCCCGAAGGGACGCAGGTCGTCGAGGGCAGCGGCGTCAACGTCGTCGTCGCCGACGCGCCTCCTCCGCCCCCTCCTCCGCCGCCACCTCCACCGCCGCCACCTCCGAAGGCGACGCCAGCACCCGCCCCTGCGCCAGCAGCGCCGGCTACGCCCGCGCCGGCCCCGACACCGCCGCCTGCTGATCCCGGCCCGGCGCCGACGCCACCGGCCGAGGTCGCCGCTCCCGAAGAGGCGCCACCACCACCACCACCACCCCCTCCTCCTCCGCCTCCGCCGCCGCCCTGCCCGGACTGCCGACCGGTGCCTGACGTGCTGCAGTTCACCCGCGCCGACGCCGCGCGGACGCTGGGCCGAGCCGGCTTCCCCATCACGGTCCAGCCGACGAGCTTCGGCGCGTGGCGTCTCGATCGCGTCGTCCAGCAGCAGCCGTGGGGGACTGCGGAGCGGCTCGGAACCGCCGTCGTTCTAAAGATGGACGAGACCTATGCGCCCTCCCTGGGCGGCGCGGCGGCGCTGGCGGCCGCGCTCGCCGTCCTAGGCTGGGCGCTCAGCTGGCCGCTTCGGGTGGTGATACGGCCGGTCCTCGGCGGCGACATCCGGCGCGTCGCCGATCCGCTCGGACCCGAGCCCGGCCCGGGCGTCGTCCTCGGCTGGGACGTCGCCGTCGACGAATTCGAGTCCCGGGAGCTGCCGCCCGACGAACCCGGCGCCGACAGGAGGCCCGATCCATGAACCTGACCCCCAGTTCGACCCTGGCCGACCTCCTGCCCAAGGACCTGGAGCACCTTGGCCAGGCGGTCGAAGAGCACCTGAAGAAGAATGGCCCGGCCATCGGCCTGCCGTTCATGGAGCGCAAGGCGACCGAGGGCCTGCGCGCGGCCCTGGACAAGATCGACCTGTGCGAACAGCTGGCGCAGGCCTGGGTCGGCCTTAAAGTCCTGCGCGCCTACCGGGACCCGGCCAGGCTGGCGCCTGGCGAGATCGGGTTCGTGGAGATCGGCAAGCACCGTCTGAGCTTCGCGGCCACCCCGACCCTGAAGGTCAAGCTCGGCGAGACGCCGTTGCCGGACCTCAAGTTCAGCTACGCCCTCGCCGCCACCTTCGACCGGGCGACCCTGTCCGTGCGCGACGCGGCCCTGGTGGGAGCCGACCCCGGCGGTTGCGACTTCTCCATGGAGCTGAGCTGCGGAAAGGTCCCGCTGCATGAGCCCTGGACCGTGGCCCGCGTCGACATTCCCGGCGACCTGTCGTTCTCTCCCGGTTGGAAGATCCCCTGACGCCGGATGACCAGGGGAAGCCGCCTTAGTCCTTCAATTCGTAACCCTTCGTCCCTATATTGGAGGGGCCAGGGCTTGCCCTGACTATGGAGATAAACGCGCACGTAATAAGCGGACTGGACCCGGGTGCGATTCCCGGCGGCTCCACCAATTCTCTCCCGGGTTGTCGCCGGGAAGTACGGGGCCGATCAGCATCGACAGACGTGTAAAGGTGTTGCTTTCTTCCGGCCTGACCCACCGTTCCGGGTCTTAAACTAACTGCGAACGATAACTTCGCTGGAGAAGTTCGCCTGGCCGCGTAAGCGGTTCGACGACTCTCAACTAAGTCCTAGGGGTTCAGATCCTTAGGCGGGGCCCGAGGGGCGCCTGGCAACAGAAGCCCCTCACTCATTTCATCGGTGCGAGGCGCCCCTCTCCTTCCTGCAGGTATTGGGAGGGAGCCTGGCAACAGAATCCCTCCACCGATTCCGGGGGCGGGCCGCAAGGTTCGCCCCTTTTCGTTTCGCAACCGCGAGAGCCGCCTTGCGCCCTGCGGCCCAAGCGCTACGTTCCGGGTCGCGTTTGTCGGAGTGCGTATGGCCCAGGATCCGCCGGCCCAGGATTTGATGCGCTACGAGGCGATGGCCCAGGACGCGCTGCGCGGCGTGGTCAAGGCCGCGCTGAAGCGCGCCGCGGCGCCCGAGGGCCTGCCGGGCGCCCATCACTTCTACATCACCTTCAAGACCGACGCCCCGGGGGTCTCCGGCCCGCCCGACCTGTTGGGCAAGTACCCCGACGAGATGACCATCGTACTGCAGCACCAGTACTGGGACCTGGCGCCGGGCGAGACGTTCTTTTCGGTGACCCTGCAGTTCGGCGGCCAGCCCAAGCGGCTGAGCGTGCCCTATGCGGCGGTGACCCGCTTCTACGATCCCAGCGTCCAGTTCCTGCTGCAGTTCGAGGCCCCGGCGGCCGACCTTAAGGCCGGCGACGGCAAGGTGGCGGAAGGAAAGTTCGCCGAGGCGCGCGCGGCTGCCGACGCCAAGACCGCGGGCGACGCCGAGCCGGAGGCCGCCGAGGGCGGCGAGGCCAAGATCGTCTCCCTCGATCAGTTCCGGAAGAAGTGAGCGCCGCAGGATGTCGGACGCGGCCGCCCCCGAAGCCCCACGGGCCGAGCTGACGGACGAAGCCATCCTCGAGCGCTTCCTGCGCACGAAGAACCAGCCGACCGGCTCGCAGACCCTGGGCTTCCGGATGATCGCCGTGAGCCAGGCGGACAAGTCGGTCGAGGTGGAGTTCGACGCCCGGGCCGAGCTGCTGCTCAACCCGATGAAGCAGATCCAGGGCGGCTACCTCTGCGCCATGCTGGACGAGTGCATGAGCGTCGCCTGCATGGTGGCCTCGGGCATGACCCATGTGGCGCCCACCGCGGAGATGAAGACCAGCTTCTTCCGCCCCGGCCAGCCAGGGAAGATCCGCGGCGTGGGCCGCGTGGTGCGCTGGGGCGGCCGCGTGGCCTTCACGGAAGGCGAGCTCACCGACCCCGAGGGCCGCGTCCTGGCCCGGGCCACCGGCACGGCGATCCCGACGCCGTTCCAGAGCTACAAGAAATAGGCGTGCGGGGCCCCCTCGCCCGCCTGGCCTGGCTCTGCTGCGGCCTCTTCCTGCTCATCGCCGGGCCCGCCGCCGCGGGGCCCTTCAGCGACTGGACCGCCGTGGTTGTCGCCGGCGACTGGCACGCCCACTCCGGCGGCCCCTCGGAAGCCTTCGACAACGCGCGTCACGACGTCGCCCAGGCGCTCGAGCGGGTGGGATTCGAGCCGGCGAACCTGCGCCAGTTCTCGGTCAGGCCGGAACGCTACAAGGACGAGGGCCTCGGCAAGTCCGCGCCGCAGGCGATCTACGACGCGCTCGCGGATCTGACCCAGAAGGCGCAGGGCGGCTGCCTAGTCTACTTCAGCTCGCACGGGGCGCCGGCGGGCGTGGTGATCGACCAGCAGTTCCTGCCGCCGGGCGTGCTGGCCCAGATGCTCAACACCACCTGCGGGACCCGCCCGACCGTGGTGATCGTCTCGGCCTGCTTTTCGGGCGTGTTCGTGCCCGCGCTCGCCGGCGCCAACCGCATGGTGCTGACCGCCGCGCGGCCGGATCGCAGCTCGTTCGGCTGCGGCGAGGCGGACAAGTACCCCTACTTCGACCAGTGCGTGCTGGAGTCGCTGCCGCACGCCGCCGACTTCGCCGCGCTGGGGCGCGCCGTGCAGGCCTGCGTGGCCACCCGCGAGACCAAGGAGGGCATGAAGCCGCCGTCGGAGCCGCAGCTCTTCATCGGCGGCGGCCTGAAGCCACTCCTGCCGCTCTATTCGCTGGCGGTCAGTCCGGCGGGCGCGCCCGTCGCCCGCAACTAACTGACGCACAACTCGCCGGCGCGCGGGCCTTGGACGGACTCGCCGCGGCGCCCTACAACCGAAACGTCCAGTTCCCTCCAGGTGCTCTTGATGCGGTCTGCCATCCTTGCCGCCGTCGCCGTTCTCGCGCTCGCGCTGACCCCCGTGGCCGGCGCGGCCCAGGACGAGTCGGGCCTGCCCAAGGCGCCGGTGCCCTATTCAAAGCTGCATCCCAAGAAGCCCAAGCCGAGACCCGCCGCAGAGGCCGGGGCGGTCAAGGCGGCCGCGCCGGCCGCGGCTGCGCCCGCCCCGCCTGCGGCGGGGCCGGCCAACGCCGCCGCTCCGGCGGCCCCCAAGCCCGCTGCCGCCCAGACGCCCGCCGAACCGACCGGCCCGGCCGGCGAAATCGCGCAACCGAAGCCGGCCACGGCTCCGTCGGTCGCCGGGCCCGCACCGCCGCCGCCTGCGCCGACCGGACGCCTCGCGCCGGGCCAGCCGATGCCTGCGGCCGAGCTGGAGGCCTTCGTCGACGGCATGGTCAAGGACGCGATGGGGCGCGAGCACATCGCCGGCGTCACCGTCTCGGTGGTGCAGAACGGCCAGGTGCTGCTGAAGAAGGGCTATGGCTTCGCCAGCCTCGCCCCGCAGCGGCCGGTGGACCCGGACGCGACGCTGTTCCGCGTGGGCTCGATCTCCAAGACCTTCACCTGGATCGCACTGATGAAGGAGGTCGAGGCCGGCCGCATCCGGCTGAACCAGCCGGTGAACCTGTACCTGCCGGAAAAGGTGCAGGTGAAGGACCAGGGCTACGACCAGCCGGTGCGCGTCGCCAACCTGATGGACCACTCCGCGGGATTCGAGGACCGGGCGCTGGGCCAGCTCTTCGAGCGCGACCCGACCCGCGTGCGTCCGCTGGACCTCTACCTGCGCCAGGAGCGGCCCCGGCGGGTCCACGCACCGGGCGCGGTCTCCAGCTATTCGAATTATGGCGCGGCGCTGGCCGGCGAGGCGGTGGTCTATTCGTCGGGCAAGCCGTTCGAGCGGCTGATCGAGGACGAGATCCTGCTCCCGCTGGGCATGGCCCACACCACCTTCCGCGAGCCGCGGCCGGCCACGGCGGGCCTGCCGGCGCCGATGCCCGAGGCCCTGGCGGCGAACGCGTCGGACGGCTACCGCTGGACGCCGACCGGCTTCGAGAAACGCGACTATGAGCTGATCGGCCAGATCGCGCCGGCCGGCGCGGGCTCCTCCACCGCCGGAGACATGGCGCGCTACATGCTGATGCAGCTGGCCAACGGCCAGGCCGGCGAGGCGGCGATTTATGGCCCGACCGCGGCCCAGGCGTTCCGGACGCCGCTGCGCAAAACCCCGGTCGGGATCAACGGCTGGGCCCACGGCTTCATGGTCTTCGACCTGCCCGGCGGCCATCGCGGCTATGGCCACGGCGGGGCGACGCTCTCGTTCTTCTCCAACATGGTGGTGGTCCCGGACCTGAACCTGGGCGTGTTCATCTCCACGAACACCGACACAGGCCGCCCGCTGGTGAGCCGGATGCCCGACCGGCTGGTGCAGCATTTCTACACCCCGCCGCAGACCTTCCCGCGCCCGGGTTCGCAGGAGCTGGCCGAGCGCGGCGGCGAGTTCACGGGCTTCTACCTCTCGACCCGGCGGGCCTACTCGGGCCTGGAGGGATTCGTGGACCAGTTCCTGAGCGGGGCCAGCGCCAGCGTCACGCACGACGGCCGGCTGGTGACCAGCGACGCCGGCGGGGTCAAGACCTGGGTCCCTGAGGGGCCGATCGAGGACGGCCGGTTCATCGCCCAGCAGGGCGAGGAGCGGCTGAGCTTCGACCGCGCCGACGGGGTCGCCAGCGCCTTCCACGTGGCCAGCGGCACTCAGGTATTCGAGCGCGCGTCGGCCTGGAAGCAGCCGCGCAACCTGGCCCTGCTGGCGGCGCTGGCCGCCGCGGCGGCGGCGGCGACGCTGGCCGGGGTGGTGATCCGCAACCGCCGGGAGTTCCGCGAGAACCAGGTCCAGAGCCGGGCCAGCCTGGTGCAGAACATCCAGGCGGTGCTGTGGTTGGCGGCGCTGGCCCTGCTCGGCCTCTGGGCGTCGAAGACCGGCGACCAGGCGCAGATCATGTACCGCTGGCCAGGCATCCTGATGATCACCGCTTCGGCCTGCGCCCTGGTCGCCGCCGGGCTGACCGTCACCACGATCATCGCGCTTCCGGCCATCTGGCGGGGCGGTCGGCGGGTGGACAGCTGGACGCAGCTCCGCAAGGCGTTCTTCACCCTCACGGTGCTGATCTACACGGCCTTTTCCGTGGTCCTCGGGCTCTGGGGCGCCCTTAGTCCCTGGAGCGGGTAAACCCGCAGACGCGGCCCGCAAACGCCCCAAACCTAAACTCGGCGTTTACCAAGCACTGGGTAATTCCTGCCTAGCGACTGGCGAACACCCTCGTCGGCGCATGGTTTGGGCGGGGGACGCCAGCGTTGAATCAGATCCTGGCTGCGCTGCAGAGGTTCGGCTTTGGCCGCTTGGCCGCGATCCTCGGAATCGGCGCGGGCGTCGCCGCGGCGCTGTTCTTCATCACATCCGGCCTCGGCCAGCCCAAGGCCCTGCTCTACTCGAACCTCGACCTGAAGGAAGCCGGGTCGATCACCCAGTCGCTGGACCAGGCGAACATCAAGTACGAGGTGAAGGGCGACGGCTCGACCATCATGGTGCCGCGTGACCAGGTCGCCTCGACGCGCCTGCTGCTCTCCGGCAAGGGCCTGCCGACCTCGGGGTCCGTCGGCTACGAGATCTTCGACAGCTCGAACGCCCTCGGCCAGACCGACTTCGTGCAGCAGCTGAACCGTCAGCGCGCCCTGGAGGGCGAGCTCGGCCGCACGATCCATGCGCTGGACGGCATCAACGCCGCGCGCGTCCACCTGGTGCTGCCCAAGCGCCAGCTCTTCGAGGAAGAGGCCGAGCAGCCCTCCGCGGCCGTCTCGATCGGCGTCGGCGGCCGCGAGCCGGGCCCCGACCAGGTGCGCGCGATCCAGAACCTGGTGGCCGGCGCCGTGCCGGGCCTGAAGCCCGACCGCGTGACCGTCGTCGACCAGCACGCCAAGACCCTCTCCGGCGGCGACACCGGCATGGCCGCCGAGGCCGACGGCCGCAAGAGCGAGATCGAGCAGCGCATCGCCAAGCAGGTGAAGGGCCTGGTGGAAGGCATCGTCGGGACCGGCAAGGCCCGCGTGAACGTCTCCGCCGACGTCGACATGGCCCACGTCACCAGCCAGAAGGAGGAGTTCAATCCCGACGGCCAGGTGGTCCGCTCCGAGACTACCACCGACGAGAACTCCAAGGAATCCAAGGACGGAACGACCGGCCAGACCTCGGCCGCCGCCAACATCCCGGGCGGCCCGGGCTTCTCCGGCACGGAAGGCGGCTCGGCCAGCGGCCGGCAGGAATCGACCACCAACTACGAGATTTCCAAGACCGTCACGACTCAGGTCACCGAGCCCGGCCAGATCAAGAAGATCTCCATCGCCGTGGCCGTGGACGGCGTCACCGCCCCGCCCGGCAAGAACGGCAAGCCCGGCGCCTACACCCCGCGCTCGGCCGCCGAGATGGCCCAGATCAAGGAACTGGTCAGCGCCGCCGTCGGCTTCGACCAGACCCGCGGCGACCAGGTGAGCGTGGTCAACGTGCGCTTCCCCTCGGCAGACGACGGCGAGGGCGTCTCCGCCGCGAACCCCCTGATGGGCTTCGACAAGAACGACATCATGCGCGCCGCCGAGTTGGGCGTGCTGGGCGTCGTGGCGATCCTGATGATGCTGTTCATCGTCCGCCCGCTGCTGAGAGGCGCCATGGGCGGCCCCGGCGGCCCGCTGGCGATGCTGGGCGGCCCGCAGGCCACCCGCCTGGTCACCAGCGCCGACGGCCAGCAGATGCAGATCACGGTCGACCCGGCCACCGGCCAGCAGATGGCGCTGCCCGCGCCCGGCTCCGACGGCCTGGAGGCGAAGATCGACATCGCGCGCATCGAAGGTCAGGTGAAGGCCAGCTCGGTCAAGCGCGTCGCCGAATTCGTCGACAAGCACCCGGAAGAATCCGTCTCGATCATCCGTAGCTGGCTGCACGAATCCGCATGAACGCCCGCGCTTCCAAATCCAAGGGCGTCGTCGACGTCGGCAAGCTGACCGGGCCGGAGAAGGCCGCGGTCGTCCTGCTGGCGCTGGGCGAAGACCATGCCGGCGTCTGGCGTCAGCTGGACGAGGAAGAAATCAAGATCATCTCCCAGGCCATGGCGGGCCTCGGCCAGGTGACCTCGACGGTCGTCGAGGACCTGTTGGTCGAGTTCGTCTCGGGAATGGGCTCGGGCGCGATCACCGGCTCGGTCGAACTGACCCAGAAGCTGCTCGCCTCGATCATGCCCGAGGACAAGGTCGACAGCCTCATGGAGGAGATCCGCGGTCCGGCGGGTCGCACCATGTGGGACAAGCTGGGCAACGTGAACGAGGGCGTGCTCGCCAACTACCTGAAGAACGAATACCCGCAGACCGTCGCGGTCGTGCTGTCGAAGATCAAATCCGAGCACGCCGCGCGCGTGCTGACCGCGCTCCCGGAAGACTTCGCGCTGGAGTGCGTGACCCGCATGCTGCGCATGGAGCCGGTGCAGCGCGAGATCCTCGACAAGATCGAGCAGACGCTGCGGACGGAGTTCATGTCGAACCTGGCGCGCACCTCCAAGCGCGACAGCCACGAGATGATGGCCGACATCTTCAA
>Ga0068865_100000884_pt1 | contig 16987 bp, 15 predicted proteins | sample KBSMisM12_FD_75293 | JGI IMG/M metagenome (GOLD analysis project Ga0068865, IMG submission 75293) | Miscanthus rhizosphere microbial communities from Kellogg Biological Station, Michigan, USA - KBS Miscanthus M1-2 | ecosystem: Host-associated > Plants > Roots > Rhizosphere > Soil ...
CGATGCCGGTGCCCGATCCGGTCGTGCCTGCACTTCCGCTGGTGCCGGCGCTGCCGGTCGTCCCCGCTCCCGTGCCGCCCGCCCCGGTGTCGTCCGTGCTTCCCGACGGTACGCAGCCGCCGAGCACGATCAAACTGAACGTCAGTAACGAAGGACGCAGGCGAATCATGCGCAAGACCTCCAGCAGCGGAGCGTAACCACGGCCTCAATTCGTTAACAACGACGACCGCGCCTTAACGAAAGATCGTTTTTCGGCTCAGAAAAGATTTCGTGAGCCGTTTTTGATCTGCGTCGATCGCTGCGGCGCTGTCGACTGGTAAGCTTTCCTCACGAATGCCTACCGAGGACGACGACAAGGATCTCGAGGCGTACCGCCGGCTCGTCGACCTGTGGTCGCAGGAGAATCCGATCAAGACCACCAAGCTGCAGGTGCTGCTGGCGGTGAACGCGCTGCTCGTGACGGGGATGCAGATCAACGGTGGCATCATTTCCAAGAACTGGCCGTTCTATGTCGCGGGCGCGGTGTTCAGCGCGATCTGGACGTTCTCGATCGGGCGGACGGTGCTGTTCCAGAAGGTGTGGCAGCGGAAGATCGCCGCGCTGCAGGCGAGGCACGCCGGTGATCCGCGATTCGCGATCCTCGACACCGACGCGGACGAGAACGCGATCGGCGGCGTCGCGCGCGCGTTCGGACGCGTCTCCTCGAAGTATTACCTGCTGTGGTCGCCGGCGATCTTCACGGTGACCTGGGTGGTGGCGCTGTTGCTGGTGATGCGGCCCGAGTAGCTCACGGTTCGCGCCAGCGCAGCAGCTGCCCGGGCAGCCAGGCCCACGTGAACGTGTCGTCCGTCCGCAGGATCGCGGCGTAGGTATCCCAGGGCGCCTCGGCGGAATTCTCCAGCTTCGTCACGGTTCGGCCGTCGAGGCTGGTGCGGTAGTTGCGCACCAGGTGGCGAGGTTGCTCGACCCAGCCGATCCACGAGACGCCGCGACGTGCGTCGACCACGTAGCTCGACGAGCCGACGACCTCCTCGGCGATGGGCAGGTAGCGCAGCGGGCCGCCGGACTTCGAGACGATCGCGATCGCATCGGTGAAGTAATCGGGGGTGGTGCAGCGGCGCACGTCGAAGTAGACGTCGCCGCCCAGCAGCATCGGGTGGCCGGGCATGACCAACCCGCTGGCCAGCGTGTCGGGGGCGCCGCCCGCCACCGGGTAGCGCAGCAGGCGGCCGTCGGCGACCAGTTGCTGCTGCCACTGGCCGCCGTCCGTCTGGACTTGCCCCGAAGTGCCACCGTCGATGACATACAGCGACGCGCCGTCGCGGACGAAGCCGCCCACCTTGGAAAGCGGGATATCCAGCGGCGCGGCGGTGCCGCCTTCGACAGCGGTGGTGAACAGCCGGGTGGTGGTCCCGAAGTAGAGGAAGTCGTCGTCGGCGGTCCACGGATTCGTGCTGTCCATGGCGTCGCGCACCGTCGTCGCGGCGCCGGTCCGGCGATCGACGGCAACGGTGAGCTGGCGAAAGGGCGGCGTGCCGCCGAAGCTGGCGCTGGTCGATTGCACGAAGAACGCGCGGCTGTTCGCCAGCAGGTAGGGCGCCACCGATCCGCCGCGCAGGACGGCGGCCTCGCCGACCTTGATCTCGGTGACGTCGCCCGGTCGCCACGACCAGATCCATGCCGTGTTCGTGGACGGCAGCTCGAGCCAGGCGAAGCCGTCGCCATCCGTCCTCAGCGAATACGCGGACGGGATCTGCTTGATGATCTCGGGGACGACCGTCAGCGATTGCAGAGGCCGCGTCGCGCGGCCGCACGCCGAGACGTTCGGAGGCACGTCGACGTCGGCATCGCCGGGATCCGCGTCGGCGGCATCGGCGGCGTCACTGCTGGCATCGGCGGCGTCCGTGGCGTCGGCGGTCGCGTCCGCGGCGTCCGTGGCGTCGGCGGTCGCATCCGCGGTGCCACCGGTGTCAGCGGCATCGGCGGTGTCCGCGGATGGAGCGTCAAAATCGGCGGTGTCAGGCGCGTCCCCTGCGTCCCCCATGACATCGGGCGCCGCGCCGTCATTGCCGGTCCGGCTGCGGGCCGGCGGCCGTTCGCACGCCAGCGCCAACAACATCAGGCCAGCCGCGAGTTGCCGCATCGGTCCCGCCATTGTCGGTCCTCCGCGGACCGGCGGGCAACCCGAGCGCCGTTTACACGCCCCGGCGAGACAACTCAGTGGTCGTGGTCGCCCGGTTTGCCGCGGTGGCCATGGCTGTGGCCGGGCCCGTGCTCGTGACCATGCCCGTGCTCGTGGCCGTGCCCATGCGCGTGGTCGTGCGAGTGGTCGTGCCCGTGCGCGTGGTCGTGGCCATGCGCGTGCTCGTGGTCGTGTCCTTGCGCGTGCTCGTGATCGTGCGCGTGGTCATGACCGTCGCCGTGCTCGTGATCGTGCGCGTGCTCCGCCTCGTCGTCCGCGATCTGCTTCTTCACGCTCTCCATGTCCAGCGCCTTGACCTTCCCGATCAGCTCGTCGAGGGCTTCACCGGGAACCAGGCCCGGCCGCGCGAACACCAGGATCTGATCGCGAAACACCATCAGGGTCGGGATCGACTGGATTCCAAACGTCCCCGCCAGCTCGGGCTGCTCCTCGGTGTTGACCTTGCCGAACACGGCGTCGGCCGCGTGGCGTTCGGAGGCCTTGTCGTAGATGGGTCCGAACGTTCGACACGGGCCGCACCAGGGCGCCCACCAGTCGATGATCAGGATCCCGGGCTTCTCGACGTGTTCCTGGAAGTTCTCACCGGTCAGCGCGACGGTTGCCATTTGGGTCCCTCAGTATGGGCCACGCTACGACGCGGGTCGAGAGCGGGGCGCGGTCAAGGTATTCTCCCGGCGATGGCGCGCGCCATGCGGTACCACGTCCTCAGCAAGATCGCCCACGGCGGGATGGCGGAGATCTTTCTCGCCATGCAGCAGGGCGAGGAGGGGTTCAAGAAACCCGTCGTGCTCAAGCGGATCCTGCCGTCGCTCGCGGCCGATCCGAAGTTCGTGCGCATGTTCGTCGACGAGGCGCACATCGCGTCGACGCTGAACCACAGCAACCTCGTCCAGGTCCTCGATCTGGGCAAGTCGAACAGCCAGTACTTCCTGGTACTGGAGTTCGTCGACGGCTGGAGCCTGGAACAGATCCGGCGGCGCGCGCTGGCAGCCAAGCTGAAGCTGCCGACGCCGCTGGCGCTCACCATCGTCGGCGCGCTCTGTCGCGGCCTGGCCTACGTCCACGCGCGCGAGCGCAACGGCAAGCCGCTGGGCATCGTGCACCGGGACGTGACGCCCCAGAACGTGCTCATCAGTCAGCACGGCGAGGTGAAGCTGGCGGACTTCGGCATCGCCAAGGCTGTCGGCAAAAGCGAAAAATCGGCGACCGGGATCATCAAGGGGAAGTTCGCGTACATGTCGCCCGAGCAATCGCAGGCCCTGCCGCTGGACGGGCGTTCCGATCTGTTCTCGGTGGGCACCGTGCTCTACCTGCTGACCACCGGGCGAAAGCCGTTCGATGGGCCGTCGGACGCGGACGTCATCATGCAGGTGCGGCGCGCGCGGCCCGCCAAGCCGTCGACGCTGGTCCGCGACATGTACCCTGACGTCGAACGGCTGATCACGCGCGCGCTGCGCGCCGATCCCGACAAGCGCTGGCAGACCGCCGATCAGATGGCGGACAAGATCGACGCCATCCTGATCAAGCTCGGTCAGCCGAGCGGGCCGGCGCCGCTGAAGCGCTGGCTCGAGACGCTGAGCGCGCGTGACGGCGACAAGCCCCCCGATCCCACCGCGAGCGATCCCAGCATCGCCGTCAGTCTGGGAAGCCTGGACCTGGAGCTGGAGGAGGTCGCGGCGCCGCCGCCGGCCGCCGAAGACGTCGCCGACACCCGCTACGAGCCGACCGCGAACAACATGCCGACGCGGGCCGCGTCGCCGGCAGCCCTCGGCGGCCGGGCAGCGCGCGCTGCCGCGCGTGCCGAACGCGCCGCCGCGTCGGGCGTCGCCGCGCGCTTCGGGCGCTGGGCGGGCCGGATGGCGATCCGCGCGGCCGTCATCCTGGTGGTGCTGGGCGGCGCGCTCTATTTTGCGCGCCCGCACCTGCCCGGCTGGGCCAAGCAGCCGATCGACAACGCGGTCCGACGGATCAGCGCGCCCCTCGGATCGGGGAAGTGACGACCGCTCAGCGGCACGAGGGCTGAGACAGACCGCTGTTCGGGAGACAGCTGGTGCCGGGTTCGATGCACGCGACGCCGCCGCAGCAGGGACCGTTCCTCCGGCCGCAGGGCTGGCAGAGTCCGCTGGAGCCGGCGCCGATGCTGTCGCAGAACAGGTCGGGGCTCGCGCACGGTTCCAGGCTTGTCGGGCCGCCGTTCCGGCAGCAACGCTGGCCCAGGTTTCCGCAGGCGCACTTCCCGCTGCTGCACTGGCCGTAGGTGGTGGTGGTGCCGGTGCTGACGCAGGTCGCCCCGTCCGCGATGCAGAGATCGTCGAAGCAGCAGCCACCGCCGTTGCACGCGCGGTCCGCGCAGCAGGGCGTCCCTGGGGCTCCGCAGATCGTGCAGACGCCGGGGTTGGTCGACGTGGGCGAGTCCGTCGAGCAGACCGTGCCCGGCCCGCAGCGATCGGCGATGGTCGTGGCCGGGCAGCAGGTCTGGCCGGGGCCGCCGCAAGCGGTGCAGATATTCGTGCGGCACGCGAATCCCGGCGCGCACGAGCTGCCGCAGCAGGTCTGGCCGGCCGCCCCGCAAGCGGGACAGCGTCCGTTCGCGCACACGCCGCCGGCACCGGCGCAGGTCTGACTCTCGGCGACGCACTGGTCGTTGCTGCAGCACGCGGCGCCCGAGCAACGACTGCCGGAGCAGCAGGGCCCGCCGACCTGGCCGCAGGCCACGCAGGTCGCGTTGCTGGTGGACGCACCGGCGCAGATCAGCCCACTCGCGAGGCACACGTCGAGCTGGGGCGGCGGGCCGAAGCAGCAAATCTCGCCGGCGTTCCTGCCGCAGGGGGCGCAGCGGCCCGCTTCGCATCTCGTGTCGGGCGCGGTGCAGACCATCCCGCCGTACAGACTCCTGCAGCACGGCTGTCCGGGGCCTCCGCATGCGTCGGTGCCGCATTTCGCCGCGCTGCAGGTTCCCGGAAGCAGCACGCACGACGCGCCGTCGGCCAGGCAAAGCCCTGACACGCAGCATCCGCCCGCCGCGCAGCTATTGCCCGCGCAGCAGCCCTGCCCCGGGGCTCCGCAGCCGGGGACGGCGGCGCTCGTGCCGCCCGCACCGGCCGGGCCCGCGCCGCCGGTCCCCGCGAGCGCACCGCCGCCCGTTCCGGCGGACGCACCCGCGCCACCGGCACCACCGTTGCCGACGGTGCCCGCGGTCCCGCCGACACCACCGTTGCCGGCGGTGCCCGCGGTCCCGCCGACACCGCCGTTGCCGCCGGTGCCGGCGGCTGCGCCGACGCCGCCGCTGCCTATCGCACCGCTGCTGCCGCTGCTGCCGCCGCGCCCGCCGGCACCGCCGCTTCCCGCGGCGCCGTCACCGCCGGTGGTGATGCCGCCCGAACCGCCGCCGGCGTCCGTGCTCGCCACCGGGTTTCGCTTCCCGCAGCCGCCCAGCGCGATCACGATCAAAATGGGAACCCCCAGAGGGTTCCCAAACCCTCCCGCGATGTTTCGCGGCGAGCGAAGCTCGCCGGCTCCACTCGCGATCGCCAGCGGCAAAATGCGGGAGACGTTGCGCGCGCCCTTCGCGATGACCATCCGTTTCTTAGAAGATGCCGCAAACGGTCCGGAAAGGCTCGGATCAGATTGTCGCCCGCACCGGTCTGTGACATACGGAACGGCATGATCACGATCGGCGACAAGCTTCCCGAAGCGACGCTGATGGAGACGACGGAGTTCGGCGAGGCGTGTCCGCTGTCGCCCAAGCCCGTCAACAGTGTGGAGGCCGCCCGAAACAAGCGCGTCGTCATTTTCGGCCTGCCCGGCGCCTACACGCCGACCTGCTCGGCCAAACACGTCCCCGGCTACGTCGCCAACCTCGACGCGCTGAAGGCGCGCGGGGTCGACGAGATCTGGTGCGTCTCGGTGAACGACGCCTACGTGATGGCCGCCTGGGGGCGCGACCAGGACGCCATCGGCAAGATCCGCATGCTGGGCGACGGTAACGCCGAACTGACGGGGAAGCTCGGCCTCGATCGTGATCTGACGAAGGACGGGATGGGCATCCGCTCGCGCCGCTTCTCCCTGCTCGTCGAGGATGGCGTGGTCAAGCAGGTGAACGTCGAGCAGCCCGGCAAATTCGAGGTCAGCAACGCCGAGACGATGCTGACCCAGCTCCGCTGATGGACACCGAAGGCCGCAGACGTTCCGACAACTTCGAGGACCGGGGGGCCGGCGGCGGCCGTTTTGGGGGCGGCGGGGCGGCGCCGGCGCTGCTGTTCGGGCTGGTGCGCACGCTGGGCGTGAAGGGGACCTTGGTGATCGTCGCGTTGGTCGGCGGCTTCTACCTGTTCGCGCCCGCCAGCCTCAAACAGGCGATCTTCGGCGGGGGCGGCGACCCCGGGGGCTCGGGGAGCGCGGCCAGCACGTGCGCGGCTTCACCGGCGTTCGGTCGCGCCTGCGACTTCTCGCGCGTCGTGCTGGCGTCGACCGAGGACGTATGGTCGGCGGAGTTCAGGAAGGGCGCGCTCCCCGACTACGGGCGCAGCGTCTCGACGTATCGCAACCCGACGCTGGTCGTCTTCTCCCACGGCGTCGAGACCGGGTGTGGCAACGCGACGTCCGCGATCGGTCCGTTCTACTGTCCTTCCGACGGGCGGCTGTACCTCGACCCCAGCTTCTACGACACGATGACCAGGCGCCTGCGGGCGCCGGGTGATTTCGCGCAGGCGTACGTGATCGCGCACGAGGTGGGCCATCACGTTCAGAACCTGTTCGGCGCGCGCGCGCTGCGCCCCGCCGGCGACGATCGAAACCGCACGTCCGTGCGGCTGGAGCTGCAGGCCGACTGCCTCGCCGGCGTCTGGGGGCACACCGCCCGCGCCTCGCTGGCGATCACCGACGAGGATCTGCGCGAGGCGGTCACCGCCGCGCACAACATCGGCGACGACGCGCTCGGGCACCGGAACGCCGCGACGTTCACCCACGGCAGCAGCGAGCAGCGCATGCGCTGGTTCAAGCGCGGCTTCGACAGCGGCGACGCCCGCCGCTGCGACACGTTCGCGGCGCCGTCCGGCGCGCTCTGACGTTAGTTCGTGATGGGCGGGAGCGCGTCGAGGCGCGGCAGCAGCGAGCGGAACTCGAGGCCCTCGAACAGCGCCCGCGTCCGCGCGCGCGCCGCCGCGTCGAACACGCCGAAGCGCTTGCCCTCGGGCAAGGGCACGTCGTCGCGCAGGCGCGCGAGATCGCGCCACAGCGGCAAGTCGCCCGCGCGCGCCGCGATCGCCTCGCGCAGCGCGGCCGGCGAGATCTCGTCGGTGCTGCGCAGCAGCCCGTCGACGCCGCCGAAGCGGCGCACCAGCTGCGACGCGCGCCGGCTTCCCACCCCGGGCACGCCCGGGATCTCGTCGGTCACGTCACCGGCCAGCGCCTTCCAGTCCGGCAGCTCGGCGGGTGTGACGCCGAAGCGCGTCCAGATCGCCGCCTCGTCGTACAGCCGCCCGGCCGTGGCGCCGCGCCCGACCACGAACACGCGCGCGCGATCGCCGGCGCACTGGAGCGCGTCGAGATCGCCGGTGACGACCAGCGACGTCTCGCCCGCGCCGGCCAGCTCGCGCGCGAGCGTCGCGAGGACGTCGTCCGCTTCGAAACCGGGCACCGTGAAACTGCTCGCGCCGAACGCGTCGAGCAGCTCCGGCAAACGCCGGAGTTGCTGCCCGAGCGGTGTCGGCGCGCGCGGCCGGTTGGCCTTGTAGCCCGCGAACGCCGCGTGACGAAACGTGGCGGCTGGCGCATCGAGCGCGGCGGCGATCCCCCGGGGCCGCCGCTCGCGCAGCAGCTTCAGCAACAGCGTCGAGAATCCGTAGAGCGCGCCGGTCGGCTCCCCGCGCGTGGTGACCATGGGCGGTAGCCCGAAGAACGCCCGGTAAACGAGCGAGAAAACGTCCAGGAGGACAATCTCACCTTCGGCAGACGCGGCCACGTCGTTGCCCGATCTTGGCAATTCGAGCGAATTGTCGCTTGCCCGGTCGCGCTGCGTCGGCAACTATCCGCCCGCGTCGTTAGTCGCGGAAGCCCCTCAATTACTGGAGGTTCGGAATATGAAGCCCTCTCGCTTTGGATTGGTGATGTGCGCGTCGCTGTCGTTGTCGTTGCTGGCGGGTTGCTCGGACGTGCCCGACCCGACCGACGACAGCACCGAAGGGATCATTCGCGGCAAGACCGAGAAGAAGCTGCCGCAGGTGGTCGCCGTCCGGTCCAACCTGTTCAACGGCGGCTGGATTCTCTGCACGGGCACGTACTTCGCCGAGCGCGTCGTGGTGACGGCGGCGCACTGCATTCGCACCGACGCGATCCCCGGGCAAAGCTTCGTCTACTTCGGTAACGACTACCTGACCGACGTCGCGACGCTGCCGAACATTCCCGAGCCCGGCCAGCCTTCGCTGTGGGCGCGCGTCGAGACGCTGGCGAGAAACCCGTCTTACGTCGCCAACATCAACTACCCCGACCTCGCGATCCTGCACCTGGATCGCAAGCTTCCTTTCGATCCGATCCCGCTGCTGCGCGAGCCGGTGACAGATGCCGACAAGAAGGGCGAGATCGTGGGCTGGGGCGGCAGCAAGGCGCTGACGGCCGACATCACGCAGGTCGAGGGCGCCGGCATCAAGCGCAGCGCCAAGGTGAAGCTCCTCGGCTCGCCGACCGACGCCGACTTTCACCCCGACGATCCCAACCCCGGCATCCTCGATCCGGCGATCCAGCCGAACCTCCTCAAGACCAACGGCCTGGCGCCGTCCGCGAACACCTGCGCGGGCGACTCCGGCGGGCCGCTGCTCGTCGAGCGGAAGGGCAAGACCTACCTGGCCGGCGTCGGCTTCTGGACCGGCCTGTTCTGCGAGGACTACGCGATCTTCACGCGCATCGATCCGTTCCTCGCCTACTTCGACGACGCGGTCACGCACGCCGGCAAGGCGCCGATCATCCCGCGGCTGGAGTGCATCGAGCCGCAGGATGACGGATCGTTCGCCGCGCACTTCGGCTACCACAACGACAACGGGCTGACCGTCACCATCCCGTACGGCAAGAAGAACCTGTTCGCCGCGGACACGGCGCAGGCGCGGCCGCGCGACTTCCAGCCGGGCGACTACCCGTTCGACTTCTCGGTGCCGTTCACCAGCGGGAAAGAGCTGTCGTGGAAGCTGATCCCGCCGGGGGGCCCGTCGACCACGGTGGTGGCGAACGCGTCCTCGCCGGTCTGCGATCCCGCCAACCCGACGTTCGTGTGCGCGCGGACCTGCGACTCGCAGCTGGCGGCCGAATGCGCCAGCCCGCACCTCAGCCGCCCGCTGTGCATCAGCGACTGCCTCTCGAACACGGATTACTTCAACGCCTTCGGTTGCGGCGCCGAGTGGAACGTGTTCCTCGGCTGTATCGAGGGCCTCTCGCCCGCCGCCGAGAACTGGTTCTGCAGCGCGGGTTCCGCGCCGTTCCCGCAGTCCCCCAACTGCGATGACGAGGTCAACGCCATCTTCGCCTGCCTCTACGGCTACTAGCCCTAGCCGCCGACGTTTGGTTGCGAATGACCGTCGGTGAGGCCCGCGCCCACCGACGGAACAATCTGTTCAGCGGCTTGAGCAATCTGTGCGCAAGCCGCGCGTGGGAGCGCGGCGCGCCCGCGTGATCCGCGGGTGTCGCCGCTGGCTCGTCGATTGCTCATGTGTCGGTCGTTCGCGACCAATCCCCCCGACACGAGAGGAATCGTTCATGACATCACCGAGACACGAGCTTTCGGGCGGCGAGCGCGCGGCGCTCGACGGCGTGCTTGACCGCCTTTACCAGGTCATCTCTTTCGACGAGGGCGGCGAGCCGGACTGGGACGGCATGAAAGACGTGTTCTCGCGTCACGCGCGGATCACCCGGGTGACGCCCGAGGGCATCGACCATCTGGATCTGCCGACGTTCTGCGCGATGGCGCGCGAGATGCTGGACCTGGGCGCGTACACGGGCTTCCACGAGCGCGAGGTGAGTCGTCGCGTCGACCGCCTGGGCGCCGTCGTGCACGTGCTCAGCGCCTACGAGACGAAGCGCCACCCGGCGGCCGTCGATCGGCTGGGGCAGGGCGTGAACTCGATCCAGCTGGTGAACGAGGACGGATCGTGGCGGGTGGTCAGCCTGTGCTGGGACGAGGACGCGCTCCGCGGGCCGGGCGTCGACCTGCGCTCCGTCGTCGCGGGGGAGGTGGGCCATGGATAGCCCGCGCTTCCGATTCGCGCCCTCGCGCATCATCGACTCCGCGAACCGCTTCGTCAGCGAGGCGGCCGACGCGGGCGTCATCATGAACCGCGCCGGGCAGTATGACGGCTCGTCGGTCGAGGTCGACGGCCAGGCCATGCGCAACTTCGGCAGCTGCAGCTACCTCGGGCTGGAGATGCGCGATGATCTCCGGGAGGCCGCCTGCGAGGCGACGCGCCGTTACGGCACGCAGTTCTCGTTCTCGCGCGCGTACCTCGAGAACGCGCTTTACCGCGAGCTCGAGGAGCAGCTGACGGCGATGACGGACGGACACGTCCTGGTGGCGCCGTCGACGACGCTGGGCCACATCGCGGCGCTGCCCGTGCTGGTCCGCGAGGGCGACGCCGTGCTGATCGATCAGTTCGCGCACGCCAGCCTGCACACGGCGACGGCGCTGCTGCGTGACGTGCCCGTGGAACGGGTGCGCCACAACCAGCTGGAACGGCTCGAGCGACGCGTCGCCGAGCTGTCGGCGGGCGGACGACGCGTGTTCTACGTGTGCGACGGCGTCTACTCGATGCGCGGTGACTTCGCGCCGTTCGCGAAGCTGCGCGCCCTCCTCGACGCGTATCCGACGCTGCACCTCTATGTCGACGACGCCCACTCGACCAGCTGGTCGGGCGTGCGCGGCCGCGGCGCCGCGCTGGCCAGCCTGGGCGGGCATCCGCGCGTGACCGTGGCGCTGTCGCTGAACAAGGCGTTCTCGGCGGCGGGAGGTTGTCTGGTGCTGCCGGACGCCGACACCGTCAAGCTGGTTCGGCGCTGCGGCGGGCCCATGCTGTTCTCGGGTCCCATCCAGCCGCCGATGCTGGGCGCCGCTGTCGCGTCGGCGCGCCTGCACAACGATCCCTGGTTCGCGGGGCTGCAGAATGAGCTCGCCGCGTTGATCGACCATGCCTGGCAGGCCGTCTCACGGCGCGACATCCCGCTGGCCGGCCGAGACCGGACGCCGATCTTCATGGTGCCGTGCGACTCGACCGCGATCGTGTTCCGCACGGTCAATAACCTGCGCGACCGCGGCTTCTACGTCTGCCCCAGCGTCTTCCCCGCCGTGCCGGTGAACCAGCCGGGCATCCGCTTCACGATCACGCGCCACAACGATCGCGCGAGCATCGACGCCTTCGTCGACGCACTCGCGGACGAGCTGGCCGCTGCGATCGAAGCAGCCCGAACGCGCGGCGATGGCGAGACCCGCGCGGCGTAAACCTCGCGCTACGACGAGATGATGATCGCCTTGAAGCTCTCGGGCAGCAGCGTGGGCGGGATCTTCAGCTCCGAGACGACGGCGCGGCAGCGCTTGCGTTCCTCGTCGGTCACCTTGCCGTCCGCGAGCACCTCGTCCTGCACGGACTTGATGTAGCGGCCCAGCACCTCCCTGACGTCGCCGACGGTGAGAATTGCCTGCCGGTAAACCGCCTGTAATTCCTCGCGTTCACCGGGTTCGATCTTGCCGTCTTCCATGACCCGCTGGATGAGGGCGGACAGCTGTTCCTTGGCCTGCGCGCGCGTGTCGCTCATGACGCCTGTCTCGGCGCCTGGCGCGCGGTTCTTGAGCGACTAAACCCAGGGATCGCCCGTGTCGATACCTTCGCAGCGCGCGGGCCGTATCCGCGCGTCCGGCGAGCGCCTAGCAAGCGGCGGTTCAAGTGGTTTGAAGCGCGGTCTTCGCGCCGCGCGCTAGCCTGGGTTTCCGCGCTCAAAGTACTGCGTTAGCGGCGGTTGCCTCAGGTTTCGTGCGGATCGAGCGCTGCGTCTCGCACCAGCGTAGCGGTCCGCACGATGGCGCTCGCCGGACGCGCGGATACGGCCCAGCGATATCAACACAGGCGAGCCCTGGTTTTAGCGCTGAACCGCGTTCGCCTGCAGCGGCGGCTCGACGGCCGCTTCCCCGGCCGCCTCGCCCGCGGGGTGGATCCAGAGGAAGACCTCCTTCACACCGGGCGTCGTGATCTCGAACCGCCACGGGTTGAAGATGCGCTTCGATCCGAACTCCAGCACCGACGCCATCGGCTGCGAGAACGGCGGCAGCCGCAGATCGACGGGCCTGAAGCCGCCGTCCTCGATGTCGGTGTTCATCAGGTGCCGGCTCTTCTGGATACAGTTGGTCACCAGCACGTACTTGAACTTGGGGAACACCTCGACGTAGGAGCGCACCTTCGCGTTGCTGACGTGCTGGAACACGTCCTTGATCAGCAGCAGGTCGGCCGCGGGCACATCGTTCGCGTCGGCCGGCGATTCGCGGAACTCGATCGTGGGGCTGCCGTAGCGACCCCGATTCCGTTCCAGGACGTGCGGCACGACATCCAGACCGAGATACCGCGCATCTCCCCAGTTCACATGGCGCGAGAACTGCCAGTCCCCGCAACCGAGGTCGACGACCGAGGCGATCCGGTTGTGGCGCAGAAACGAGTGCAGGAACCGGATGTAAGGGCGGTTGACGCTGGGAAGCGATCCCGGGCCCGACCCGCCATGCCAGAGGTCGTTCCGGTAGATGTGCTCGAAGATATTCTTCATCGGGCCCTGTTTACCACTCGTCTCACGGAAGGGCGCGCCAGGGCAAGGCCGCGACGGACGCGTTTGCCGGCCGGCGCGCCTCATCCGTTGCATCAACCAACTGTAATCATTGGCACATGTCCGGTCGTGCTGGCTGAGCCGGTTGTGTGACGTCAGGACGTCTTTCGCCAGTACGTGCGTGCAGGCAGACATAGGTGGCCACAGATCCTCGCGCTTGCCGCGTGTGGCGCGGCGGCGGTCGGTTGCAACAAGCGGACGCTGTCGACCGACGGCGCCGCCGGATCCAGCGGCGCGGGCGGGGCGGGCGGCGGCGTAAGCCCGGACGGAGGGGACCCGAACGACGGCGATGCGGCCGGCGTCGCGGGACGCGGCGGTGGCGCGGGCGCGATCGCAGGTGGTCCGGGCGGCGGTGGCGCTTCCGGGACCGGCGGGGCAGGGGGCTCGCCCGGTAGGGGTGGGGCAGGGGGAGCGCCCGGCACGGGCGGCGCTGCGGGCGTCGGCGGGACGGGCGGTGCGGCGGGCGCGGGCGGCCGGGGCGGTGGTGGAGGTCTAGGCGGCTTCGCGGGCGTCGCCGGCACCTTCGTGGGTCCGGGCATTGCCGGCTCCTCCGGCGTCGGCGGTGCCTCCGGCGATCCGGGATGCAGCTCGGCGCAGCCCGTGACGGGCTCGCTCGTCTTCGTCTCTTTCCCCGGCGACACCGGGCCGCTCGTATCGGAGGTCCGTGGCGACCTCACCATCGACGCGCACACGCCGACGCTCGCGCGCCTCGCCTGTCTCAAGACCGTCACCGGCGGCGTCACCATCCTCGGCAACCAGGCGCTCACCAGCCTCGCCGACCTGTCCCGGCTCGAATCGATCGGCGGCGCGCTCGATATCGAATACAACACCACGCTCAAGGGTCTGGCCGGCCTCCAGAACCTGCGCAGCGTGGGGGCGAACCTGACGATCGTGTCGAACGCCGGGCTGACCGATCTCGAGGGCCTGCAAGGCCTGACGTCGGTGGGTGGTGCCCTCACCGTCACAAACTTCGCGGTGACCAATCTCGACGGCCTGCGCGGGCTCACGTCGGTGCGCCAGACCATCACGATCACAAACAACCCGTCGCTGGTGAGCATCGCCGGTCTTGCCAAGGTGACGACGGCGGGCGGCATCGAGCTGGCCTCCAATCCCCTGCTCACGAGCGTCACCGGACTGGGCGGCGTGACCGATCTGGGATGGCTCACGGTCTCGAAGAACGACAACCTCGCCAGTCTGCGCGCGCTCGCCGTCAAGACGCTGAAAGGCGACCTCATCGTCACGAACAACCTCAGCCTGACCAATCTGGCGGGCCTGGACGCCGTGACCACCATCGGAGGTTCGGTCACGATCACGGGCGATCGCGCGTTGACCAGCCTCACCGGGCTCGACGCCGTGAAGAGCATCGGCTTCGACGTCACGATCACCGATGACGTCCAGTTGCCCAGCCTGAAGGGTCTCGACGCCGTGACGAGCATCGGCGGCACGGTCACGATCTCGGGCAACCCGATGCTCACCAGCATGAGCGGGCTCGACGCCGTGACGAAGATTGGAGTCGGCCTCAAGATCTCGGGCAACCCGGCGCTCACCCGTCTCGACGGCCTCGGTGCCGTGACGACCACCGGAAACACCCTCTCCATACAAGACAACAACGCGCTCACCAGCGTCGCCGCGCTCGCGTCGCTCACCAAGCTCGACACGATCGACATCGGCGGCAATCGGATGCTGACCAGCCTCACCGGGCTGGGCGGCGTCCGGGACGTCGGCACCCTGCGGATCGTGTCGAATCAGCGGCTCGCGGATCTCGCGGCGCTGGCGCTGACCAGTGTCTCCACCGTCGACATCCGGAGCAACATGGTCCTTCAGAACATCGAGGGGCTCGCCGCGATCACCACCGTCTACGATCTCGAGATCTCCGACAACGCCGCGCTTCGCAACGTCGAAGGTCTGCGCAACCTCACCAGCGCGACGAACACTCTGAACATCATGGGCCCCATCAACACGCTCGCCGGCCTGCGCAAGCTGGCCATCGTCAATTCGCTGAACATCGGCTCGACCCGCCTGACCAGCCTCGCCGGCCTCGGCCCCTTCACGTTCTACAGCGGCGGTACGCTGAGCATCGATTCGAACATGCAGCTCACCACGCTGGCGGATCTCGCGATCGCGAACGCGCCGGCGCTGAGCAGCCTCTACATCACGAACAATGCAACGCTGCAGGATCTGACCGGCCTCGAGAGCGTGACGGCCGCCGATCGTCTGACGATCTCGATGAACAACCGGCTCGCCAACCTGCGCGGTCTCTCGGCGCTCGAACAGCTCGGGAACTTCGACGCCCTGAACAATCCCCGGTTACCTGCCTGCGAGATTCGCGCGCTGTTCATGCGCGCCAACGGCCAGATGCTCTACGAGCTGGGCAACAACAACGCCGCCATCTGCCAGTAACCGTCGTGAATTTCTGGCCGCACATGGCGGGTGCCGTAGGCCTCCTACGGGCTGATCTTCGCGTCGAAGCGCTGGGGCGACGCCGGCAAGTTCAACTACGCGACCGAGGCAGCAGCAGGGCCCCGGTTCCGACACGATCCGTTGCGTCATGAACATCATGATGGACCACAACTTCTACGCGTCGGATCCCTGGCAGACCGAGACGTACGCGACGAAGTACGGCGCGTACGAGAGCTCGCGCGCGAACGGCGTGGCCCAGATGTCGTGCAATTCTCTGCTCGGCTTCGGTCAGCCCGCGTCAACGGGCAAGCCCTTCGTCGACAAGATCTGGTCGGCCGCCATCCCCAAGCGCGACTGCTGGAACGGCGTGCTCTACGTGCTCGGCATGCTGCACACCAGGCACCTTCAAGCTCTACTACTGAGGTACCGCCGTCACTGTTGAAGATTCACCAGCCGGTGTTTTCGCCGGCTTCTGGTGGCGTATCGGTTGCAATTCCAGCCGCCATGGACAAACGACATGGCTTGGCAATTTTCCTGGTGATGACGGTGAGCGCCGCGGCGTGTGACGACGGAGGCGCCGCCGATCCCGGGCCCGCCGCGGCCGACCTGCGCGTGGACGGCGACTACCAGATCGTCAGCACCTACGATCTCACCGTCGGCAGCGTGCTCCCGCAGCCGGTCGCGACGTATGCGGAGGACATCGTGGGCCTGCGCAACGATCCCGCCGGCACGATGTTCAAGCTGCTCGACGACGCCGGCGTGCCGCTGGCATCCGATCTGATGGACGCGCTGCCGGGTCCCCTCGCCGATCAGCTGAAGAAGGCGATCAATGATTTCTTCGCATCGCAGGTCTACGGTGACGCGCGCGTGTCGAGTGAGCTGGACGCGCTGACCGCCGCCATCGAGACCGTGGTCGCGCGCCCCGACGTGGCCAGCCAGCTGTCGCTGGCCGTTCCGGACGCAACCGGCGCCACCACCGCCACGCATCGCCTCGAGGAGCTGCGTTACCGACTTTATGGCGGGACCGACGAGATCACCGTCCCCATCGCGCCGCTGCCGGGCGCCGCCAGCTCGCTGCTGACGGTGGAGACCACCGCGACCGCGCGGGTGACGCGCGGCCTCGCCGGTGAGGACGCGCATCTGCAGGTCGGCGAGCACGCCTTCGGCATGCCGTACGGCGACTTCGCGCTGGCCGCCCTCGATCAGGCGATGAGCCATCGCTACGGCACGGACCTGCGTGGCGCGCTGGGCCTGCTCGTCAACTGCGACGCGATGGCGGCCAGCGTGGCCGGCAAGTGCGTGCTTGGCGCGTGCATCGGCCACCAGTCGACGCTGGCCGCGATCTGCGACAGCGGCCTCGACCTCGCGTACGAACAGCTGACCGACCGCGTGCGCGCGCTGCGGTTCGATGCGCTCCGCCAGAGCGGCCAGGCCCAGATGTGGGACGCCGCCGCGATCGGCGACGCCGGCGATCGCCGGATCGATCGCCTGACGACAGGGAAATGGGCCGCCACCATCGACTTCGGGATGGGGCCGCGCAAC
>Ga0068865_100000885_pt1 | contig 16967 bp, 15 predicted proteins | sample KBSMisM12_FD_75293 | JGI IMG/M metagenome (GOLD analysis project Ga0068865, IMG submission 75293) | Miscanthus rhizosphere microbial communities from Kellogg Biological Station, Michigan, USA - KBS Miscanthus M1-2 | ecosystem: Host-associated > Plants > Roots > Rhizosphere > Soil ...
GCCGCCCGCGCCGGCATGACCAAGGGCGCGATCTACTCGAACTTCCGGGGCAAGGCCGACCTGCTGCTGGCGGCGATCGGCGCCAAGGGCCTGACGCTCAATCCGACGCGGTCGCCGGACGGAACCCTGCGCGACCATCTGGACGCCATGGCCGGCGAGCTCGTCCAGATGCTCCGCCGCGCTCGCGGCGAGGTCGCCTTCCTGGCCGAATTCCAGTTCCACGCCCTGGTCGACCCCGAGGTCCGCCGGGGCCTCGCCGCGACCTATGCCGATGCCTTCGCGGGCAATGCCAGGTACCTGGCCGGCCTCAGCGACCTGCGCCCCGGCGTCTCGCCGCAGCGCCTGGCCGTCGCCTTGCAGGCGATCGCCATGGGCTTCCTCGTGCAGTCCTTCGTCTCGCCCGACGAGGTCAGCGAAGCGGTCATCGCCGACACCTTCCGGGCCCTCGCCGACGGCTGGACGGCCTAGCGGAAAAGGCCCTTTGGCGGCGTTGGGGTACGCCACGCGCGGCGCGAACGGGGAACCCGTCGCCCGCCTGCGCCTTTCGCGCTTATGGCGAGCCATGCACAGCCCCAGAGACGGGCATGGTCCGTGAGGGCCTGGACGCTCCAGTTCGTCCGCACGGAACTGCGGCTCCTCGTCGGCCTGACGGCCGTGTCCGTCGCCCTCTGGGGGTTCTTCTCCGTGATGGGCGAGGTCCGGGAAGGCGACACCTACTGGCTCGACTCCCCGATCCTGCTTGCGCTGCGCCGTCCCGGCGAGCTCGGCGTCCCCATCGGGCCGCGGTGGCTGCAGGAGACCGCGCGCGACATCACCGCGCTCGGCGGCTTCACGGTCCTCACCCTCGTGGTGGCGATGAGCAGCGCGATCCTGGTGTTCCACTGCCGCCGCCTGCAGGCCGGGATCCTGGTGGCGGCCGTGCTGGTCGGCCAGGTCCTCGCGACCGTGACCAAGACCCTCGTCGGGCGCGACCGGCCGGACCTCGTGCCGCATCTCGACACCGTCTACTCGGCCAGCTTCCCGAGCGGGCATTCGGCCCTGTCGCCGATCGTCTATCTCACGCTCGCCGGCATCGTCGCGGCGGGCGAGACGAACCGCTCGACCAAGTCGCTGCTGCTGGGCGCGGCCACGGTCCTGGTGCTCTGCATCGGCGCGAGCCGCGTCTATCTGGGCGTCCACTGGCCGACCGATGTCCTGGCGGGCTGGGCGCTGGGCGCGGCGGTGGCGCTGCTGGCGACCACGGTCCTGCACCGCATCGCCCCGCACAGCGACGACGAAGGCGCGCGTCCGCGCGAAGCGCCGGTCGCCCCCGCCACGCCGGTCTAGTCGTCGGCGCTGGGCGCGAGCGCACGGAAAGCGCGCGGGCGGAATCGGATCTCCACCTGTCGGCCGAGGCGCATGAACTCTCCGTCCAGCATGGCCGGCAGCGGGCGGCGGGCCCAGACACGGCCGCGCACGCACGGCCGGACCGTCACGTTCGGATTGTCGCGCCAGTCGCCGATCAGGTTGCTGAACGCCAGGCGCACGCCGGCGCGGGCGTGATGCAACCGCACGGCCACCGCCTCCAGCGCGCCTTCGTCCTCGTCCAGCGCGCGCGACACGGTCGGACAGATGAGCCCCACGGCGAGGCCATGACCGGTCCGCCCGTCGAATTCGTAGAAGAGGCGGTTCGGCAGCACGTTGCGCGACACCGAAAGCGCCAGGCGCCAGGCGCGGCCGAGATCGTGCGCGCGGACGGCTTCGCGCGCGCGGGCCAGCCGTGCGACCGGGCCCAGCACCGCCGAACAGTAGAAGGGATGGCCGTCGACCTCGCCGCCCGGCATCCAGCGCGCCGCGCCGCGCTTGAGCGCGCCCGCCAGCGCCTCGGGCCAGGGCTGCGGGCCATAGAGCGCGCGGCCCAGCTTGTTCATGGTGCCGCCGCTGAGCGGGGCCACCAGCGGCCCGGCCGGGCCGCACATCCCGGCCACCAGGCCGGCGGTGCCGTCCCCACCCATGACGACGATCAGGTCCGGACCGGCGTCGAGGATCGCACGCATCTGGGTCTTCGCCGCGCGAGGCTCGAGTTCGCTCACCCGCGCGTCGAGGCCGAACTCGGCGAGGACGGCGCACAGCGCCTCGGCCGCGCCGGGTCCGACGCCGCCCGACGCGGGGTTGACCAGGGCGTGGACCCGGCGGATCGCGACCCCCGGCTGTCGGATGAGCGGTGTTCCCACGGCGGCCTCAACGCTGCGCCGACGGCGAAGGTTGCTCACGCCCGCAACCGGCGCCGCCCGGCGACGTTCCTAGGCGATGGACGAGCCTCCGGTCCCTCCGCGCCGCCGCCGCCGGTTGCTGGTCAAGTTCAGCGGCGCGGCCCTGATCGGCTTCGCGGTCAGCGCGCTTGTCCTGCACCTGGGGCTCGAGGCGGGCCTGCGGCCTTGGATCTCGCGGCTGATCGCGCTGGTGGTCGCGATGAACGTGACGTTCTTCATCAACGGCCGCTTCGTGTTCGGCGGATTCAGCCGCCGGCGCCTGGTCTCCCAGTGGGGCGCCTACCTGACCAACAGCGCGATCGGCAACACCTGCAACTACTGGGTCTTCGTGACCCTGGAATCGACCCACCGGGAAGTGATCGGCAATCCGTACGTGGCGCTCCTGGCCGGCTCGGTCGTCGCCTGGGCGATCAATTTCGCGGGCGCGCGCTTCATCGTCTTCGGCCGGGTCGGCCGCAGGCTGCGGGCGCGCTGGCGGCTGGTCCTCAGCCCGGCGCTTCGCCTTCGCGCCCCGGCTCGAGCCGAACCTGGATCGTCTCGCCCGTGACCGCCTTGGTCGTGAACGACTTGTCGCCCGTTGGCAGAGCCGTGCAGTAGCCGAAGAGGCCGCGCTTGAAGCACACCTTGTCGCCCTTCACGCTCCAGCGGCCGCTGTGGCGGTCGTGCCGGCGGCCCTCCGAGGTGAACTGGCCCGAGGGCTTCATCCACAGCTTGGCGATGCGACCGTCGGGATAGGTTGAGACGATCGTCCCCGTGAACGCCTTCTGCAATGACGGCGGCGGCGGGGCGGCGGCCACCAGCAAGAACGACACCCCGAGCAATCCCACACGGCGCAACATGGCTTGGCCTCGCGATTTCCGAGGTCGGATGAACGCGCAAGTCGCGGGATCGTGCCCACGGGCCGCTGGCCTCAGCCGACGGCCTCCTCCTCCAGCGTCGGGAAGTCGGTGTAGCCCCTGGCCCCACCGCCGTAGTAGGCGCCGAACTCGGCCACCGTCAGGGGCGCGTTCCTGCGCAGGCGCTCCACCAGGTCGGGGTTGCCGATGAACGGCCGCCCGAAGGCGATCATGTCGGCCGTGTCGTTGGCGCGCGCCGCGATCGCCAGGTCGCGGTCGTAGAGGTTGTTGGCGATCAGGCAGCCCTTGAAGAGCCGGCGCAGCTTTTGCAGGTCGAAGCCGGGCTCGGCGGTGCGTGAGACGCCGGTGTCGCCTTCCACCATGTCGAGCCAGCCGACCTTCAGGTCGTTCAGCCGTTCGACCACGTAGGTGAAGAGCGGCTCGGGATCGCTGTCCCACGCCTGGTAGGCATGGCCGATGGGCGCCAGGCGCACCGCCGTGCGCTCCGGTCCCCAGACGCCGATGATCGCCTCCAGCACCTCCACCAGCAGCCGCGCGCGGTTCTCGATCGAGCCGCCGTAGGCGTCAGTGCGCTTGTTGGTCATGTCGCGCAGGAAGGCGTCGATCAGGTAGCTGTGGGCGGCGTGCAGCTCAACGCCGTCGAAGCCCGCCGCCTTGGCCCGCTGGGCTGCGGCGCGGAACAGCTCGACGATCCCCGGCAACTCGCCGGTGCGCAGCGCGCGGGCCTCCTCGTAGGGCTGCAGGCCCTGGGCGGTGAAGATCTGGCCGGGCTGCTGCATGGCCGACGGCGCCACGGGCGGCTCGCCGCCGGCCAGCGAGGAGTGGCTGAGGCGGCCGGCGTGCCAGAGCTGGCTGAAGATCACCCCGCCCTTGGCGTGGACCGCGTCGGTCACCTGCCGCCAGCCCGCGATCTGGTCGTCGCTCCACAGCCCCGGGATGTTCGGCCCGCCGCGTCCGCCGGGCGTCACCGGCGTGGCCTCGCTGATCAGTAGACCCGCCGAAGCGCGCTGGGCGTAGTAGAGCGCCTGCAGCGGCCCGGCCTCGCCGGCGTCGTTCGAGCGCGTCCGCGTCAGCGGCGAGAGCGCAATGCGGTTCTGCAGCTTCAGGCCATTGAATTCGCAGGGGTCGAAGAGATCGGTCATCGGGGCCTCTGGCGGTGGCGTTCGAGGAAAGCGAAGACGGCCGCGTTGAAGGCGTCGTTGCGGTCGCCGGCGACCATGTGGTCGGCGCCGGCGATGTCGGCGTACTCGGCGTGCGGGACGAGTCGCAGGAAATCGTCGACGCCTTCCTGGCTCAGCACGTCGGAAAGCCGGCCGCGGACCAGCAGGGTCGGGACCTTCAGGCCTCGCGCCGCGTCGCGCAGGAAGTCGCTGTCGCGTGGGCCGCGACCCTCCCCGAACATCCGCGGGTCCCAGTGCCAGTAGTAGCGCCCGTCCCGCAGGCGCAGGTTCTTCATCAGGCCGCTGGTGTCCTTCGGCCTGGGCCGGTGCGGCAGGTAGGCGGCGACGGCGTCGGCGGCCTCCTCGACGCTCGCGAAGCCCTCCGGGGCGCTGTGCATGAAGGCCAGGATCTTGTCCGTGCCGGCGGTGTTCACGGTGGGCGCGATGTCGACCATCACCAGGCCCGCCAGCGGATGGCCGAGGGCCGCGTAGCAGAGGCTCGCCATGCCGCCCAGCGAGGCGCCGACCAGGAACGGCGGCTCGGCATGCGCGCCGGCCAGAGCGGCGATGTCGCCGGCATGGGCGTCCATGCCGTAGTGGCCGGCCGCCGACCAGCCGCTCTCGCCGTGGCCGCGCAGGTCGGCGCTGATCATGTGGAAGCCGCGCCGCGCGCCCTCCGCCAGGGCGCCGCCCCAGGCGCCGCGGGTCTGGCCGCCGCCGTGCAGCAGGATCACCGGCGCGCCGTCGGGCGGACCGGCCGCATCGACCACGATCTCGACGTCGCCGCTCTGGAAGCGGCGGACCTCAACGTTGGGGCCGGCGGCGTTCATGCGTGGAACGCTAGCGAGGTTCCCCCTAGGTCCGGGAAGCCCCTTCGCGCAAGCGCTTAGTCCGGCCGCAGGCCGCGCGCCAGGGTCGCCGACAGTTCGTGGCTTAGCTTGCGCGCCCAGCCGGGCGGCAGCTTGCCGGAGAGCTCCAGCACGACCGCCCCATGGGTCGCGGCCCAGAACATCATGCCGATCATGCCGGGGTCGCCCTTCAGCACGCCGCCCTCGATCTGGTCCTCGATGTAGCCGGTCATGGTGCTGCGCGCCCGCGTGCCGGCCTCGACCAGGTCGGGGTAGTCGGCCTCGTGCGGCTGGTCGAGCTCGAACATCAGCTTGTAGGTGTGCGGGTGCTCGAAGGCGAAGTCGATGTAGGCCTCGCCCACCGCCGCGCCCTTTGCCCGCAGGCCCGTCACCTTGGCGCGCGCCGCCTCCAACGCCTCGGCGAAGCGATTGAAGCCGTTGGCCCGCACCGCCGCCAGGATGTCGTCCTTGTCGCGGAAATAGCGGTAGGGCGTCATCGGCGAGACGCCCAGCTCGGCGGCCAGCTGGCGCATGGTCACCGCGTCCGGCCCTCGCTCGGCGAAGAGGCGTTCGGCGGCCTCGCAAAGCCGCTCGCGGAAGTCGGCGACGTCGGTGTCGGAAAGAACTCTGGGCATATCGACTCGAACAATTGCACGAAAATCCTTGCAATTCGCTACTGCTTACGAAATAAATTTACATCGTAAGAATTCATCCTCGGGCAATCGGAGGCGGCGATGGACGGCAATCAGCGCATCAACCCCTATCTGGCGGGCAATTTCGCGCCTGTCCGGAGCGAGGACGACTTCGACCTGAAGGTCACCGGCGACATCCCGCGCGAGCTGCGCGGCGCGCTGTTCCGCATCGGCCCCAACCCGCAGTTCGAGCCCAAGGACCCCAACCACCACTGGTTCTTCGGCGACGGCATGGTCCATGGCTTCTACGTCGAGGACGGCGCCGTGAAGTACCGCAACCGCTACGTCCGCACGCCCAAGTGGGAGCTGGAGCACGAACACGGACGCTCGCTGTTCGGCGGCGGAAACCCGATGCACAACGACCCGCTGGCCGCCGGCAACGAAGGCGGCGTGGCCAACACCAACATCCTCTTCCACGCCGGCAAGCTGCTGGCGCTGGAGGAGGGCCACCATCCGTTCGAGGTGGACCTCAGGAGCCTCGACTCGAAGGGCTACGTCCGTCCCTACAAAGGCAATGTCACCGCCCACCCGAAGCTCGATCCGGTGACCGGCGAGATGGTCTGGTTCGCCTATGGCGTCGGCGCGCCGCTCTCCGCAGGCATGAGCTATGGCGTCACCGACGCTTCCGGGACCGTCACCCGTCGCGACGATTTCCAGGCGCCTTACGCGGCCATGGTCCACGACTTCATGGTCACCCAGAACCACGTGCTCTTCCCGGTGATGCCGCTCAGCGCCAGCCTGCAGCGCGCCATGACCGGCCTGCCGCCCTTCGCCTGGGAGCCGGACCTCGGCGTCCACGTGGGCGTCATGCGCCGCGACGGCGACGTCTCATCGATCCGTTGGTTCAACGCCCCGCCCAGCTACGTCTTTCACCCGATGAACGCCTGGGAGGAGGGCGACAAGCTCTTCGCCGACGTCATGCGCTACAACGTGGCGCCGCTCTTCCCCAACGCCGACGGCTCGCCGGGCGAGAAGGCCTCGGCCCAGCTGGTCCGCTGGACCTTCGACCTGGCCGGCGCCTCGGACGCCATCAAGGAAGAGACGATCGACGACCTCGACGGCGAGTTCCCCCGCGTCGACCCGCGCTTCGAGACGCTGAAGAACCGCCACGGCTGGTTCGCGGGCGATCCCGGCGGCGCCAAGACCGTGCGCCAGAACGCCATCGTCCACATCGACCACCAGACGGGCCGCCGTCAGGTCCACGCGCTCGACGGGGGCGACGCGACCTCCGAGCCGGTGTTCACCCCGCGCTCGGCCGATGCGCCGGAGGGCGACGGCTGGATCACCGCGGTGATCTACCGCGCCGGCGAGGACCGCTCGGACTTCGCGGTGTTCGAGGCCTTGGACATCGCCAAGGGCCCCATCGCGCTCGCCCACATGCCGCGGCGCGTGCCCTTCGGCTTCCACGGCAACTGGGTCAGCTTCTAGGCGGCCTCGGGCGCCGCGTCGTCGTCTTCGCAGTCGATCTCGTCGACCTTGCGCGCCGCCTGCCAGATCTCGATGAGCGGCGCGCCCTCTTCGCAGAGCTCCTCCGCCTGGTCGACGGCGTGCTCGTCGGAGGGGGCCTCGATCCACTCGGCGCTCTGGATGTGGTGCGTGCGGTCGACGCGGTAGGCGCGATAAGTCGTCATGGTGCTCCCCAAACTGCCACGTGGCAGAACGCCCCGCGGAGGGAACGGTTGCGGTTGGAATGAGCGGGTTCAACGCCTTCGTTGAAGAGCTGTTCGCCGGCTTGGGCCCGGTGCGCATCCGGCGCATGTTCGGCGGGGCGGGCGTCTATGCGGGCGAGACCATGTTCGCGCTCATCGACGACGAGGTGATCTACCTCAAGACCGACGAGGCCCTGCGGGCTGAACTGCAGGCCGAAGGCTCCGCGCCCTGGGTCTACAGCCGCGCCCCCGGCAGTGGGAGGAGACCTCCTACTGGCGCCTCCCCGAAACCGCCCTCGACGACCCCGACGAGGCCGTGGCCTGGGCGCGGAAGGCCCTCGCTGTCGCCGAGGCCAAGGCGGCGCAGAAGACGCCGCGGAAGACATCCAAATCCCCCGCTCGTCCCGGCGAAAGCCGGGATCCAAGCTGAATCGCATCCGGCGGAACGGCGGTCTCCGCTTGGGTCCCGGCTTTCGCCGGGATGAGCGGGATCAGGTGCGCACGCTCAGCGAGGCCCGGGCGTTGAGTGCGTCGCGGTCGAAGCCGGCGACCTGCTTGTAGCGGCCAGCCACGCCCTCCAGCTCCTCGCGGCTCAGCACCTCCTCGACGTTGGCGAACCCCTCAGGCGCGCGCTCGTGGGCCAGCTGCATCACCCGCTCGGGCCCTTCGCCGCGGTTGGCCAGCACGATGGCGCTGGTCGCCGGCCTGCGCGCCGCCTCGTAGGACGCCAGCGCGTCCTCCACACTCGCCCGCGTCGCCAGTTCGAACGCCAGCGTCCGCGCGTCCAGGATCGCCTGCGAGGCGCCGTTGGAGCCGATCGGGTACATCGGGTGCGCCGCATCGCCGAGCAGCGTCGTCCGGCCCGCCGTCCACCGCTCCAGCGGGTCGCGGTCGACCATCGGGTACTCGAACACCTGCTCGGCCGCGCGGATCACCGCCGGAACATCCAGCCAGCCGAAGTCCCAGCTTTCGAACCGCGGCAGGAAGTCCGCCAACACGCCCGGCCGGTTCCAGTCCTCGCGCCGCCACTCCGGCCCCTCGGGAAAGCGCAACTCCGCGATCCAGTTGATCAGGCTTCGGCCCCGCGCCGCGGCGGCCGGATCGATCGGGTAGCAGACGAACTTCTGGTCCTGGTGGCCGGCCATCACCATGGTCGCGCCGCCCAGGTAGGGATCGGCCTCGCTCACCCCGCGCCACAGCACGCGCCGGTTCCAGATCGGCGGCCCCTCGCCGGGGTTCAGGCCCGCGCGGATAGCCGAATGGATGCCGTCGCAGGCCACCACCACGTCGCCTGCATCTTCGCCCCAGCGCTCACGGCCCGCCCGCGAGCCGAACACCACCGCCTCGGGCCCCAGCCGCTCGCGCACGGCGTCGGCCAGCAACATCTGCAGCCGCCCGCGATGGATCGAATACTGCGGCCAGTCGTAGCCGGCGAAGCGGCCGCGCGGCTCGCGCCAGATCTCCTGGCCGAAGCGGTTGGCATAGACCAGCGCCTGCGTCGGGATCGCGATCTCCGCGATCCGCTGGGCCAGCCCCAGCTCGGTCAGCTCGCGCACCGCATGCGGCAGGAGGTTGATGCCGACGCCCAGCGGCTTCAGCTCGGCCACCGCCTCATGGACGACGCAGTCGATGCCCGCCGCGTGCAGGCTGAGCGCCAGGGAAAGCCCGCCGATGCCGGCGCCGGCGATGACGACCCTCATGTCAGGTCGCCGGCCAGGTCATGGGGTCAGACCAGCGCCCCGTGGCAGTGCTTGAACTTCTTGCCCGAGCCGCAGGGGCAGGGCGAATTGCGCCCCGAATTCTCCCAGCCTTCCGGCAGGGCGCTCACCGGCAGGGCCTGGCGCTGTTCGGCGTTCAGCCCGTCGGGCAGGGCGCCCATGTCGGCGACGTTCTGGCCGGTCAGCGGGTCCAGGTGCACTTCTTGGAATCGGCCCGGCGGCGGCTGCGGGGGCTCCTCGAACTGGAACTCCACCGTCATCAGCCACTTCGTCACGTTCTGGCGCAGGTCGGTCAGCAACGTCTCGAACAGGCTGAAGGCCTCGGTCTTGTACTCGTTCAAGGGGTCGCGCTGGCCGTAGCCGCGCAGGCCGATGACGTTCCTCAGATGGTCGAGGTGCATCAGGTGCTCGCGCCACTGCAGGTCGATCATCTGCAGCACGAAGCTCTTCTCGACCGTACGCATGTGCGGGCCCACCTGGGCGTCGCGCTCGGCGGCGCGCGCGTCGGCGGCCTTGACGATGCGGTCGTAGATCTCCTCGTTGGCGATCCCGTCCTCGGCCGCCCACTCGCGGATCGGCAGGTCGAGGCCCAGCCAGTCCTTCACGTGGTGCTCCAGGCCCTCCACGTCCCACTGCTCGGCATAGGCCTTGGGCGGCAGGTGGCGGGTGACGAAGTCCTCCACCGTGTCGTGGCGCATCTCGGTGACCACGTCGGAGATGTCGGTGGCGGTCATGAACTCGGCGCGCTGTTCGAAGACGGCCTTGCGCTGGTCGTTCACGACGTCGTCGTACTTGAGCAGGTTCTTGCGGATCTCGTAGTTGCGCTGCTCGACCTTCTTCTGGGCCGTCGCGATGGCGCTGTTCAGCCACTTGTGGGTGATCGCCTCGTTCTCCTGCACCCCGAAGGTCCGCATGATCGCGTCCAGCCGCTCGCCGGCGAAGATACGCAGCAGGTCGTCCTCGCAGGACAGGAAGAACTTCGAGTGGCCCGGGTCGCCCTGACGGCCGGTCCGGCCGCGCAGCTGGTTGTCGATGCGCCGGCTTTCGTGGCGCTCGGTGCCCAGCACGAAGAGGCCGCCGGCGGCCAGCGCCTGGGCCTTCTTGTCAGCGATCTCGGCCTCCACCTCGGCGCGGTGCTTCAGCGCCTGTTCGGCGGTGACCTCGTTGCCCAGGTTCCGCTGCTCGTCGCGCCAGTCCATCACCTTCATGTCGACGTTGCCGCCGAGCTGGATGTCGGTGCCGCGGCCGGCCATGTTGGTGGCGATGGTCACCGCGCCCGGCACGCCGGCGTCGGCCACGATGGCGGCCTCCTGCTCGTGATAGCGCGCGTTCAGCACGTTGTGCGGGATGCCGGTGTGGCTCTTGCCCTTCTCGTCCGTGAACTTGTGGGCCTTGAGCAGCTCCGACAGCGCCTCCGACTTCTCGATCGAGACCGTGCCCACCAGGATTGGCTGGCCGCGTTTGAAGCAGTCCTCGATCAGGCCGATGATCGCGCGGTGCTTCTCCTCGCTGGTCCGATAGACCTCGTCGTCGTCGTCGATGCGCACGACCGGACGATTGGTCGGGATCTCGGCCACGTCCATCTTGTAGATGTCGAGGAATTCCTGCGCCTCGGTCGCCGCCGTGCCGGTCATGCCCGACAGCTTCGAATAGAGGCGGAAGTAGTTCTGGATGGTCACCGAGGCCAGGGTCTGGTTCTCGGGCTGGACGACGGCGCCTTCCTTGGCCTCGATGGCCTGGTGCAGGCCCTCCGACAGGCGGCGGCCATGCATCATCCGGCCGGTGAACTCGTCGATCAGGATCACCTCGCCGGCGCGCACGATGTAGTCCTTGTCGCGCACGTACATCACGTTGGCGCGCAGCGCCTGGTTCACGTGGTGAACCACGCTGACGTTGGCCGCGTCGTACAGCCCGGCGGAATCCTCGGCCAGGTGGCCGGCCGCCTGCAGGATCTCCTCGATCTTCTCCGAGCCCTCCTCGGTGATCAGCACCTGCCGCTGCTTCTCGTCGAACTCGTAGGTGGTCGGGTCCTTGATCAGCTCTTTCACGATCAGGTCGATCGTCTTGTAGAACTCGCTCCGGTCCTCGGTCGGACCCGAGATGATCAAGGGCGTCCGCGCCTCGTCGATCAGGATCGAGTCCACCTCGTCGACGATCGCGAAGTGGTGCCCGCGCTGCACCATCTCGGCGGCCTCGTAGACCAGGTTGTCGCGCAGGTAGTCGAAGCCGAACTCATTGTTGGTGCCGTAGGTGATGTCGGCGTTGTAGGCCCGCTGGCGCTGGTCCTGGGAAAGCCCGTGGACGATCACGCCCACCTCCATGCCCAGGAAGCGGTAGATCTGGCCCATCCACTCGGCGTCGCGCTGCGCCAGGTAGTCGTTGACCGTGATCAGGTGCACGCCCTTGCCGGCGAGCGCGTTGAGGTACACCGGCGCGGTGGCGACCAGGGTCTTGCCTTCGCCCGTCCGCATCTCCGAGATGCCGCCCTGGTGCAGGACCATGCCGCCCACCAGCTGCACGTCGTAGTGCCGCTGGCCCAGCGTCCGCTTGGCCGCCTCGCGCACCACCGCGAAGGCCTCTTCGAGCAACTGGTCCAGGGTCTCGCCCTTCTCCAGCCGGTCGCGGAAGACCTGCGTCTGCATGCGCAGCTCGTCGTCGCTCATCGCCTGGACCTTGGGCTCCAGGGCGTTGATCTTGGCGACCCGCGCGGTCATCGCCTTGACCTTACGGTCGTTGGAGGAGCCGAAGATCTGCTGGAAAATGCTCAAGGTAGGTATCCGTCCGGCGGCGACAGGGCCCTTCGCCCGCCGGGAAATGGCGCTCTTTCAGGGGCGTGGGTGACTTAAGGAGTGGCCCGCCGCAAGTCAACGCGCCGCCCCTGTGACGGGAGGTAGCTGGCGCCTCCGCGCAACGGCGTCCGTTCGCGACGGCTGACCTGGGGATTTCACCGCCTTGCGCCGTCTATGCCCGCAGACAGGCGAGCGGCGTCGCCCCGTCATAACGGTCGCGTTATTGTACCGCGCCTGAATTCGAAATATCCATCAGGCATGAGACTAACATATGCCACACCGGCGCCTTTATTCACGGCAAAGTCGAAGGTAAATCCGCGCTTTTCTTTCAGAAGTGTTGCGGGTCGTTACATATTGTTGGCCTTTCTGCCTGAGCCCGGTACTTCGCGAAACACGGCGCTTGAACTTGTCCGTAGCCGCCTCAACATCTTTGATGACGACCAAAAGCTGTTCTTCGGCGTGTTGCCGGACCTCGCCTCGTACGAGGCGGCCGAGGAGGGCCCGCCGTGGCGCTGGTTCCTCGACGATGAGGGGGACCTGCGGCGCCTCTACGGCGCGGTGGATGCCGATGGCGCGCTTTCGCCGGGCTGGGTCGCGCTGGACCCGTCGCTCCGCATCCTGGGCTGGGCGCCGCTCGACCATGGCCCGCGGATGCTTGCGAACTTCGCCGCCCTGGGGCCCCCCGACCTGCACGCGGGCGTGCCGCTGAACGCCCCGGTGCTGATCGTGCCGCGCGTGTTCGAACAGGACTTCTGCCGACGGCTGATCGCCTACTACGAGCAGGTGGGCGGCGCGCCGTCAGGCGTCATGCGGGAGCGGGACGGCAGGACCATCGGGGTGCTGGACGACTTCAAGCGTCGCCGCGACGCCCCGATCGCCGATGAGGCCCTGACCGATGAGATACGCGCACGCCTGAAGTATCGGCTGGTCCCGGAGATGGAGAAGGCGTTCGGGTGGCGGGCCACGCGGATCGAGCGCTACATCGTGGCGCGCTACGCCGCCGACGAGGGCGGCTATTTCCGCCCGCACACCGACAACAACACCCCCGGCACGGCGCATCGGAAGTTCGCGTGCTCAATCAACCTGAACGCGGAAGAGTTCGAGGGCGGCGACCTCCGTTTCCCCGAGTTCGGGACGCGGACCTACCGGCCGCCGACGGGCGGGGCCGTCGTCTTCTCCTGCGCGCTCCTCCACGAGGCGACGCCGGTTACGCGGGGCGTGCGCTTCGCCTACCTGCCCTTCTTCTATGACGATGACGGCGCGCGCCTTCGCGAGGCGAACGCCCACACCTTCGAGGATCCCGCCGAGCGGACCTACACCGCGAGCGAGCGCGTCTAGGCGGGCCGCGGACTGCGGGCGCGTGAGGCGCCCGATTGCCAAGAACCGTGTTCGCCTATCTAGCTCTGCCGCATGAAAATCGCCCTCAGCGCGAGCCTGGTCGCCCTGGCCGGCCTGACCGCCGTCTCGGCGCACGCTGAGCCGCGCGCGCAGGCGCCTGCCAGGCCCAACCTCGAGGGCTATTGGCGCGTGAACTTCTCGCTCGCGCTGGAGGCGCCGCCGGGCGTGCCGCAACTGATCGTCGCGGAGAAGGACGCCCCCGCCGTCGCCGCCAAGGTGAGCAAGGCGCTGTCGGACGAGGCCACCGCCGGTCTCGACCCCGAGCTGCCGATGCTGGTGGAGCAGTCCGACGGCCTGCCCATCGTCCGCGGCCAGCGGCGCTCGCGCGCGGTCGTCCTGCCGGCCAACGGCAAGCTGCCCTACACGGTCGCCGGCCGGTCCGAGACCAAGGCCGACCCGCCGCCCTCGTCGACGGACAATCCGGAACAGCGCCCCAACGCCGAACGATGCCTGGTCGGCGGCGGCCAGCCGCCGCTGTCCTCCTTCGCCCTGGACAGCCAGATCCAGATCGTCCGTACACGGAACGAGGTGGTGATCTTCCTCGAGTACGGCGCCGACCTGCGAGTCGTCCGCCTCACCGACCGCCACGCGCCGCGCCTGCTCTGGACAAACCTCGGCGACTCCATCGGTCACTTCGAGGGCGAGACCCTGGTCGTCGAGACCATCGGCCAGCCCGACGCCGACCGCATGCATATCGCCCCCACCCTGATCGTGCCGGGCGCGGCGACCGTGATCGAGCGCTTCACGCCGCTCTCGAACCGCGAGCTGCTCTACCAGTTCACCGTCGTCGACCCCAAGGTCTACGCCGCCCCCTGGCTCGGCGAGTTCTCCTGGTTCCGCACGGACAAGCCGATGTACGAGCACGCCTGCCACGAGGGGAACTACAGCCTCTCCAACATCCTCTCCGCCGCCCGCCATCTCGAGGCGGAGAAGGCGGCGAGCGCAGCGGCGCACTGACCCCGGTTCAGCTCAGATCGGCGAACAGCACGCCCACGTAGGCGACGATCAGCCCGAGCGCGGCCAGGCCGGCGGCCAGTTGCACGCCGTCTTTCTTGCTGGCGAGCGCGGCCGCGCCGCACGCGGCGAGCGCGGCGTGGAACGCCAGGTTCGGACCGCTCGGCAGCCGGCCGCCCACCACCAGGTCCTTGGCCACGCTCACGGCCAGGAGCGCCAGGAATAGGCCGAAGAACCAGGCGCGGTGGCGTAGGAACCAGGCCTTCAGGTCGCGCTCGGCCGAGACGGGACCCGGCAGCGCGAGCGCGCCCAGCAAGAAGAGCAGGATCGGCTGGACCAGCACCACGGCGAACTGCAGGAAGGTCCAGGACGCGGCGTCCCTGAGGCCGAACATCGACCACCAGGTCTGCACGTCGACCAGCAGCAGGAACCCGGCCCAGAGCGCCGCCGGCGCGTAGGCCTTTATCTCGCCCCGCAGCTCCAGCCACCGCGCGAGCGCCGCCAAGAGCTGGGTCATCGCCAGCCCCAGCACGATGGAGATCAGCACCGCGAGATAGTCGAAGGCGTGCATGGCCAAGCTCTATCAAATCCGCTCATCCCCGCGAAGGCGGGGATCCAAGCGGCGCCTGCAAAAGCAAAGCGCCCCAGGATGGTCCTGGAGCGCCTGCTCGGTTCTGACTTCAGTTTGGATCCCCGCCGCGCGGGGATGGCCGGATCAGTAGATCTCGAAGAGGCCCGCGCCGCCCTGGCCGCCGCCGATGCACATGGTCACCACGCCCCACTTGGCGCCGCGGCGCTTGCCTTCCTGCAGGATGTGGCCGGTCAGGCGCGCGCCGGTCATCCCGAAGGGGTGGCCGATGGCGATGGAGCCGCCGTTGACGTTATACTTCTCCGGGTCGATGCCCATCTTGTCGCGGCTGTAGAGGCACTGGCTCGCGAAGGCCTCGTTCAGCTCCCAGATGTCGATGTCGTCGACCGTCAGGCCCTGGCGCTTCAGGAGCTTCGGGATGGCGAAGACAGGCCCGATGCCCATCTCGTCGGGCTCGCAGCCGGCCACCGCCCAGGACACGAACCGGCCCATCGGCGTGAGCCCGCGGCGCTCGGCCTCCTTGGCCTCCATCAGCACGACCGCGGCGGCGCCGTCGGAGAGCTGGCTGGCGTTGCCGGCGGTGATGTACTTGCCGGGGCCCTTCACGGGCTCCAGCTTCTGCAGGCCCTCGAGCGTGGTGTCCGGCCGATTGCACTCGTCGCGGGTGACCGTGTAGTCGACGACGGTCTCCTCCTTCGTTTCCTTGTTGACCTGCTTCATCTTGGTCTTCATCGGGACGATCTCGTCGGCGAACTTGTTGGCCTGCTGGGCCGCCGCCATGCGCCGCTGGCTCTCGAGGCTGAACTCGTCCTGCGCCTCGCGGCTCACCTTGTAGCGCTCGGCCACGATGTCGGCGGTGTCGATCATCGCCATGAAGATCGCCGGGGCGACCTTCACCAGGTCCGGGTCGACCGCCTCCTTCGGCATGCCGCCGCCGGGGATCGAGATGCTTTCGACGCCGCCGGCCACCACGCAGTCGGCGTTGTCGCCGCGGATGTGGTTCGCCGCCATCGCGATCGACTGCAGGCCGGAGGAGCAGAAGCGGTTGATGCTGACGCCCGCGGTCGTCACCGGCAGGCCCGCCAGCAGCGCCGCCTGGCGGCCGATGTTGGCCGCGCCGTGCGCGTTGTTGCCCAGGTAGCAGTCCTCGATGAAGTCGGCCTCGACGCCCGAGCGCTCGACGGCGTGCTTGATGGCGTGCGCGGCCATCGACATCGGCGGCGTCATGTTGAAGCCGCCGCGGCCCGACTTGGCCAGACCCGTACGCGCATATGAGACAATGACCGCTTCGCGCATTTTAAATGATCCTCTCAGCAATATGTCCGCGGGGGGTGGTAGCCCCCGCGCTTGGTCGGGCGCAACCTTTGCATCCCGAGGCGGAAATGGCTAGGGACGGGCGGCGCCCGCTCGGGGAATTGCCGGGCGCCAACCGCTGCCAATTGGGGGAACGATCCGCATGGCCGACGCCAGGTCCCTTCGTCCCGTTTTCGCCGTGGGCGCCCTCCTGGCCGCCGCGACGCTGGCGCTCGCCGGCTGCGGCAAGAGCGGCCCGGCCGCGCATGCGCCCGAGCGCAACGACCAGGCTGTCGCCAAGGTCGGCGCCGACACGGTCTGGTCCTCGGACGTCAAGCGCGAGGCGGTGGCCCAGGGCCTGATCGGCGAGGGCGAGCCGCTGGACGTCTCCTCCGACCTCTTCCACCGGGTGCTGGACGAGGTGGTGGACCAGCGCCTGCTGGCCGCCGAGGCGCTGCGGCGCAAGCTCGACAAGGACCCCGTCGCCCAGCGCCGGCTGACCGCCGCCCGCGACCGCATCCTGGGCGACATGCTGGTCGAGAGCGTCGTCTCCGACGCGGTCAACGACAACGCCGTGCGCGGCCTCTACGCCGAGCAGCAGAAGCTCGCCAAGCGCTCCGAGGAGATCAAGGCCCGCCAGATCGTCACGTCCACCGCCGCTGAGGCCGACGGCGTCAGGAAGCTGCTCGCCACGGGCGCCTCGTTCGAGGCCCTGGCCATGGAGAAGTCGGTCGACGCGGCCACCCGCTTCAACGGCGGCGACCTCGG
>Ga0068865_100000889_pt1 | contig 16944 bp, 8 predicted proteins | sample KBSMisM12_FD_75293 | JGI IMG/M metagenome (GOLD analysis project Ga0068865, IMG submission 75293) | Miscanthus rhizosphere microbial communities from Kellogg Biological Station, Michigan, USA - KBS Miscanthus M1-2 | ecosystem: Host-associated > Plants > Roots > Rhizosphere > Soil ...
CGATGAACGTCGAGTTCGAGCGCGAGCTTTCGGTGGCTCAGGCGCTGGAGATCCTGGGCCGTGCGCCGGGCGTCGTCGTGAGCGAGGTCCCCAACCCGCTGGCCGCGACCGGACAGGACCCGGTGTTCGTGGGCCGCGTGCGGCGCGATCCGACGGTGGCGCATGGCCTGGTGCTGTTCGTCACCGGCGACAACCTGCGCAAGGGCGCGGCGCTGAACGCGGTGCAGGTGGCCGAGGTGCTGGTCCGCCAGCGCCAGCCGGCGGCCGCGCCGGCCTAGGCCTGATACATCGTGGTCCCGCCGGTGACGGTGCGGACGACCTGGATGTCCTTGATCTTGCCGGGATCGACGGTGTGCGGGTCGGCGGCCAGGACCACGAAGTCGGCCAGCTTGCCGGGCGTGATCGAGCCCTTGATCGCCTCTTCCTTGGTGGCGTAGGCGCCGTTCAGCGTGTTGACCCGGAGCGCCTCGTCGACGGTGATCTTCTGGTTCGCGCCCCAGGTCTCGCCGTTCCAGCCGGTGCGGGTGACCATCGCCTGGATGGCCATCAGCGGCGAGAACGGGCCGGGGTTGAAGTCCGACCCCGCGCAGGCCGGGACGCCGGCGTCGAGGAAGCTGCGGTAGGCCATGCAGTGGGTCAGCATCTCCCGGCCGTAGAACGTGAACTTGTCGGGGTTGTAGAACGGATAGGTCGAGAAGCAGGCGGGCACGACGCCGGCGGCCTTGATGCGCCGGACCAGGTCGTCGTTGACCAGGGTGCAGTGGGTGATCTTCGGCCGCGCGTTGGGACGCGGGAAGAGCTTCTGGGCGCGCTCGACGGCGGTCAGCACCTGGGCGATGGCGACGTCGCCGTTGGCGTGGCAGTTGACGTCGATCCCGGCGCGGTGGACCCGCTCGATCCAGGCGTTCAGGACGTCCTGGGTCTCGGTGAGGTTGCCGTAGTAGGGCGGGGTGACGCCGGCGTAGGGCGTGCTCATGGCCATGGTGCGTTCGGAGAACGAGCCATCGACCAGGTGCTCGAAGGTGGCGCCCAGCTTGATCCACTCGTCGCCGAGGCCGGTCTGCATCCCGCCGCGGATCATCGCCTCCAGGACCGGGCCGATGGCCTCGTAGCTGACCCGGTGCTTGAGGTCGCCGCGCGTGCGGATGTCCTGCAGCGCGCCGAGGTCGCCGCCCTCGTGGCAGACGCTGGTCAGGCCGTAGCGGACGAACTGTTTCGACATGTGCGCCAGGCCGTCGCGGGCGCGGCGGGCGGCCTCCTCCGGCGAGAACGTCTGGCGTTTGCCGACGCCGTCGAAGACGCGGGCGGCGAGGTCGGTGACGCGGCCGTTGAGCTCGCCGTCCGGAAACTTGTCGTAGGTGCCGCCGGGCGGGTTCGGCGTGGCCTTGGTGACGCCCGCCATGGCGAACGCCTTGGAATTGTAGAACGAGGTGTGGCCGCCGCGGTGGCGCACGACGACGGGGTGGTCGGCGGAGACCTTGTCCAGGTCGTGAACGTTCAGCAGGCGGCCGTCCTTGACCTTGGTGTCGTCGAAGAACTCGCCCACCACCCAGGTGTCCGCGGGCAGGGTCTGGGCCTTGGCGCGCAGCTTGCCGATGATGCTGTCGATCGTGACGAACTCGACCTCGAACGGATTGCCGACCAGCACGTCGTAGAGCAGCGTCTCGCCGGGCGCGTGGTTGTGGCAATCGACGAAGCCGGGCGTGATCGTCAGGCCCTTGGCGTCGAAGACCTGGGTGCGCTTGCCGGCCAGGCTCTTGATGTCGGCGCCGGCGCCGACCGCCACGAAGCGGCCCGCCTTGATCGCGAACGCCTGGGCGCGGGGCTGGCCCGGGTCGACGGTCAGCACGTTGGCGTTGAGCACGACAAGGTCGATGTCGCCGGTATCGGCGGCGAGCGCGGCGGCAGGCCATGCGCCGGCGAGGAGGCCGAGGACGGCGCGGCGGCTGCTGTGCGTCATCAGGTGGCTCCCTCTGGGAAGGCGCGGCTGCGGCGCTCGGTCCAGAGGTAGACGCCGAGGGTCAGCAGGACCGTGCCGATCGCCCCGATCCAGACCGTCTGGGCGGGGAAGCTCTCCGGCGCGACGGCCAGCGGGGCAGGGTTGTTGGTGGCCACGATCAGGCCGGCCAGGCCAACGTTGAACAGGCTCTCGCCGACGATGAAGCCCGAGGCCAGCAGCACGCCAAGGCGCTGGGCGGCGGGCCCATGTGGCCGGGTCGCGGTCCAGCGGTCGTACATCCAGCCGACGATGGCGCCGATGGCGGTCGGCAGCACCACGGCGGCCGGCAGGTAGATGGCGATGCCGACGCCCAGTGGCGGCAGGCTGTAGCGCTTGGTGGTGCGCAGCAGTTCGTCGACCGCCACCAGGACCGCGCCGACGCCCGCCCCGATGCCGATGAAGCGCCAGGGCAGGTCGCCCTGGATGACGCCCTTGGCCAGGGTTGAGATCAGCACCGCCTGCGGCGCCGCCAGCGGCTGTTTCGAGATGGTGTTGAGGTTGGCCGCGCCGGCGAAGCCGAAGGCGTGGTTCAGCAGGTCGAGGATCGGCGGGATCACCAGTGCGCCGGCCAGGACACCGACGATCAGGGCGACCTGCTGCTTCCAGGGCGTGGCGTCGACCAGCTGGCCGGTCTTGAGGTCCTGCAGGTTGTCGTTGGCGATGGTGGCGACGTTCAAGAGGACGGCGGTGACGAAGAGGGCGTAGGCGACCATGGCCGGCTCGCTGGAGGGCCCGGCGGTGCGGCCGGCCAGGGCCACCAGCAGCAGCGAGGCGCCCAGGACCGACAGGATCGCCAGGCCCGACACGGGGCTGTTCGACGAGCCCACGAGGCCGGCCATGTAGCCGCACACCGCCGCCACCAGGAACCCGGCCACCACGACATAGAGGATGGCGCCCGCGATCAGCGGCAGCAGCATGGTCGAGAGCGGGCCAGCGTTCAGGAACCCGTGGAACAGGAAGCCCAGCGGCGCGAGGCTGGCGAGGATCGCCGCGCCGACCATCCAGATGGGCAGGTCGCGTTCGGAAACCGGCAGGGTGTCGCCTTCGCCCTGAGCGCGGATGCTGGCGACCCGCAGCGAGGCGATGAGGCCGGCCCAGATCGGGGCGGCGAGCCGGCCCAGGGTCCAGATCGCGGCGACCCCGATGGCGCCGGCGCCGATGAAACGCACGTTGGGCGCCCAGGCGGCCTTGGCGACCTCCTCGGCGGTTCCGGTCAGCACCGGATGCAGGTGGGTCAGGATCGGCACCGCGATCCCCCAGGCGATGACCAGGCCGACGAGGTTGGCCATGCCGACGGCGATGCCCATCAGGTGCCCGGCGCCCAGGAGCGCGAGCTGCAGGCCGCTGGCCAGGCCCGTGGCGGTGTTGACGGTGGGCCGCAGCCAGACCGCCACCGTGTCGGTGACCAGGCGCATGGCGACGATGCAGGCGAGACCGGCCGAGGCCAGCGAACCCACGATCACCGCCATGAGGCCCGTGTGCATCTCCTTCGCGCCAGCCCCATGGCGGTCGCCAGAGCCGACCTTCAGCACCTCGGCGGCGGCGCGACCCTCCGGGTAGGGCAGGTCGGAGGTGGTGACGAGCGCTCGCCTGAGCGGGATCGTGTACATGACGCCCAGGATCCCGCCGATCACGCAGACCCAGAACGAGGTCCAGAACGGGAAGCCGGTCCACCATCCGACCATCACCAGGCCCGGCAGGACGAAGATGATCGAGCTCAGCGTGCCGGCGGCGGAGGCCACCGTCTGGACGATGTTGTTCTCCCAGATCGTCGCCGACTTCAGCGTGCGCAGCAGCGCCATCGAGATCACCGCGGCGGGGATCGAGGAGGCGAACGTCAGCCCGACGCGCAGACCCAGGTAGACGTTGGCGGCGGTGAAGACGACGGTGATCAGGCAGCCCAGGATCAGGCCCCGAACCGTCAGCTCGACGCGCTTGCCGGACGCTTCACTCATGCTTGGACTCCCCCAACGCCCCCCGGCGTCCGCAATGGGTGGCAGATCGCGCGGCGCGGCGCCAGTGTCGCGGTGAAGCTGGAGGACGGATGCGATGCGGGCGATGCTGATCGGGGCGCTCGGCGCTATGTGCGTGATGGCGAGCGCCGCGCGAGCCGAACCGGACCCGGCGGTGCTGGCGTTCAAGCTGCCGGCGCAGATCGAGTGGAAGGGCGACCCGGTGAAGGGGCCGCTGAGCTATGTGCTGTGGGGCGACCCCACCAAGCCGGGCCCCTACGCGATCCTGGTCAAGTGGCCGCCGCACCAGATGAGCCGGCCGCACACGCATCCCAACGCCCGCTACGTCTATGTGATCAGCGGGACCTGGTGGGTCGGCACGGGCCAGACGTTCTCGCCGGAGACCACGACGCCGATCCCGGCGGGCTCGGTGGTCACCCACTTCGCCAAGCAGTTCCACTACGACGGGGCGAAGGACGAGGCCGCGGTGCTGGAGATCGTGGGCGAAGGGCCGCAGTAGTTACGTCCCCGCCTGGACGAACGGGACCTTCTCGAAGAGGCGGCGTTCGGCGCCGCGAGGATCGTCGACGAGGCGGGTCGTGTCGTTCCAGACCAGGGTCTGTCGCCGGGGCAGCGTGTAGGGCTCCCAGCGGGGGATCGCCTTGTTGTTGGGGTCGCCCGTGCGGGCGAAGGCCAGGAAGGTCTCGCTCATGCGGTCGGCCATGGGCTGAGCGGTGGGGCCGACGGCGTTGGAGCCGGGCTTGGCGACATTGTCGAAGACGAGCGGGATGTCGCTGGCGTGGGGCGCGCCGAACTTGCCGCCCTCCCGGGGGCTGACCCAGTCCAGCTGGTAGGCCCAGGCGGGCGTGCCCGCCTTCGCGCGTTCCTCGGCCTCGACGATCGCCGCACGCCAGGACCGCGCTGCGGTGGTGGCGGCGAAGAGGACGTCGCTGGCGGAATAGGCCGGGTAGAGGCGGCGGTAGGCGGCGATCACCGTGGCCGGGTCGATGTCGACGCGCATGTTGGCCTGGGTGAGCTTGGCCGGCAGGCCCGCCCAATCGACGGTGAAGTTGGTCGGATCGCCGCCGAGGAAGGCGCGGGTCTCGTCGTGGGTGTTGCCGATGATCATCGGGATCTTCGCCGATTGGGCGGGCGCGTCCGGATAGAACGGGTGGCGGGTCAGCGTGCGCTCGTCCAGCACCGGGCCGAAGTAGAGGCCGCCGAAACCCAGCACCGGGTCCTCGACGCCCATCGCCTCGACAAGACGTTGCATGGGAAGGGTGCGGACTTGCGCAGCCTCGGCGGGCCTGAGCTTCAGGGCGTCGAGCCAGGCGAGCGCGCGGCGCGTGGCGTTGCCGGGGCCGGACGCGGTGACCTGCTGGCCGCTCATGGTGGCGGCGCGGTGGAAGAGGCCGGCGGCCGTGGGCTGGGCCATCAGGGTGGCGATCTTGGCCCCGCCGCCGGACTGGCCGAAAACCATGACGCGGGCGGGGTCGCCGCCGAACTGGGCGATGTTGTCGCGGACCCACTGGAGCGCCAGAACCAGGTCGAGCTGGCCGGCGGCGCCGCTGTCGGCGAGCTCGGGGACCAGGCGGGCGAGGTAGGCGTAGCCGAAGGCGTTCAGCCGGTGGTTCACGGTCACCACCACCACGTCGCCGCGCTTGCAGAGGCGCACGCCGTCATAGAGCGGCGAGGACCCGGAGCCGGTCGAATAGGCGCCGCCGTGGATGTAGACCATGACCGGCCGCTTGCCGCCTTGTCGCGGCTCCGCCGTCCAGACGTTGAGGTAGAGACAGTCCTCGGCCTGCGCCTCGGCCTCGCGGCCGCGCTGGGGGCTGGCGGGGCCATAGGCGGTGGTCTCGCGCACCTCGGTCCAGGGCAGGGGCGGGACCGGCGGCTGGAACCGGCGCGGGCCGGTGTCGGCGCCGTAGGGTATGCCGCGGAACACGCTGATCCCGTCATCGAGATAGCCGCGCACCGGCCCGCTCCGTGTACGGACGACGGGCGAGGCGGCCGCCCGGGCCCGGGGCCCGGCGAGGATCAGGCCCGATGCGCCGAGGCCGCCGATCAGGTCGCGGCGCCTCACGCCATGCCTCCCATAAGCCCGTGCCGGCCGGCCCAGGCGAGGAACAGCTCGGGCCAGGCGGCGCAGGGCTTGCCCTGGGCCAACCGGATGCCGAAGCCGTGGCCACCCTCCTCGAAGACGTGCGCCTCGGCCGGGACCTTGGCGGCGCGGAGCGCGGCGAGGTAGTTCAGGCTGTTCTCGGTCGGCACGACGGGGTCGTCGGAGGCATGGACCAGGAAGGTGGGCGGTGTGGCCGCTGTGACGTGGCGATGCGGCGAGTAGGCGGCCTCGGCCACGGGCGTCGGCACCTGGCCCAGCAGGGCCTCGCGGGAGCCCGCATGCGCGAACGGCCGGGCCATGTCGATCACCGGGTACATCAGCACCGAGAGGTCGGGGCGCGCCGGCCGGCGGTCGGCGGCGTCGACCGGGGCGTAGACCTCGGCGTCGAAGCGGGTCGCGAGCGAGGCGGCGACATGGCCGCCGGCGGAAAAGCCCATGGCCGCCACGCGGCGCGGGTCGATCCCGAAGCCCGCGGCGTTGCTACGGATCAGTCGCATCGCCCGCTGGGCGTCCTGCAGCGGGACGTCGGCGGCGAAGTCCCAGCCCTCGGCCGGCAGGCGGTAGCGCAGGACGAAGCTGGTGATCCCGGCCTGGGCCAGGCGATGGCCGACCTCGAAGCCTTCCTTGTCGATGACCACGCGGATGTAGCCGCCGCCGGGCGCGATCAGCACCGCCGCGCCGTTCGGCCGAGCGGGTCGGAACACGGTCAGGATCGGGCGGCCGATGTTCGTGGCGAAGCGGTCCTGGAACCCGGAGGTCTTGATCCGGTCGGTGACGGTGTCCTGCGGGACCGTGGCGCGCGCGCCGGGGGGCCGGCCCGGCCACAACGGGATCACCTCCGGGGGATCCGGCGGCGGCGCGGGCTGGGCCAGGGCGCGCGTCGCGGCCACCGTGGCGGCGAGGCCGATCAGGGCGCGTCGGTCGATCGGGTCGGACATCGAAGCCAGGAAATCACGCCATGACACCGGTAGCAATCGCCGCGCGGGAGCCCTAGCCTGTGGCCGTGCAGACCCGCCGAACCGTCCTCGCCTCAGGCCTTGCGAGCCTCGCCGCGCCGGCCATCGCCACACAGGCCGGCGACTACGCGGCGGCGCTCAGCCTAGCCTACGGCGGGCCCGTCGATCCGACGGCGACGCATGCGAAGGCGCGGGCGGCGGCGGCGGCGGCTCAGGCCCGCGCGGACGGGCTGCTGAAGGGCCAGGGGCTGGCCGCCGGCAGCGTCGCCGAGCGGCTGCGGACGCTGGCGAAGGACCCGCGCTTCCTCTACCCGGACGACGAGGCTGGCCGCGATCGGGCGGTGGCCGAGATGAACGCGCGGCTGGCGGCGTTCCGGCCCCGGCTGAAGGCGGCCCTGGGCGACCTGCCGATCGCGCCGGCGGCGGTGCGGCGGATGTCGGCGGCCGACGTTGCGGCGGGCAAGGGCGGCTATCGCGTGGCGCCCGCGGACGGCAAGCCCGGCGCGTACTACGTCGACCTCAGGGCGATCCGCGAGCGGCCGACGTGGACCCTGCCCAGCGTGGCCTTCCACGAGGTCGTCCCCGGTCATCTGATGCAGATGCCGCTGCAGGCGGCGGCCTGCCCGCCGGAGGCGCGGATCAAGGCCTCGGGCGCCTATTTCGAGGCCTGGGGGACCTATGCGGAGCAGCTCTGCTGCGACCTCGGCGCCTATGCGGCCGACCCGCTGGGCGAGATCGGCTACCTGCAGTGGCGGCTCTTCCGGTTGGGCCGCGTCGTCGCCGACACCGGGATGGGCGCCCTGGGCTGGACCCGCGAGCGCGCGGTCGCCGAGATGACCGGCCTGCAGGGCCGCTCGATCGCCTTCATCACCATCGAGGCCGATGTGGCCCGGATCGCGGCGAGCCCGGGCAAGTACGCCGCTGAGGGCCTGGGCGCCCTGGCGCTCAGCGACTGGCGGCCGAAGCTGCGGACGCTCTGGCCCGCCTATCACAAGGCGGTGCTGGCCGCCGGGCCCTGGCCGTTCGGCGAGCTGGAAAAACGGGTCCGCGCCTAGCGACCCAAGGCCGCGCGGGAAAAAGGTTATTTCGGCGTTAACCTTTCGTTGTCCGCGGGGCGCTTGAAGCGATGTCCATGACGGACTCCCGAGGCAAGAGCGCCCGTGACAGCCACGCCGCCGTGCGGCGTCTGCTGGTTCTGAGTTTCGCGCTGGTCGCGGTCGTGCTGGTCGGCGCCGCCGCCCTGCTGACCACCGGCTCGCACCTGCTGGACGACCTGAAGGTCCGCGAGGACCGGTTCCTGGTCGCCAACGCCGTGGACCGCATCAACATCCGGCTGGTGTCGGAGATGACGACGGTGACGGTCTGGGACCAAGCCTACCACAATCTCCGCCCGGGCGGACCGGTGGCCTGGGCCGACAAAGAGGTCGGCGCCTTTTTCGCCAACAACCGCGGCTTCGACCGCACGGTCGCCGTCGACGCCGCCAACCGCCCCTTCTACGCCTGGGTGGGCAAGCGCCACGCCGAGCCCGCCGACCAGGCCAACTTCCTCGCCGACGTGATGCCCCTGATCCGCCAGCTGCGCGCCATCGAGGCCAGCGGCGCGCGGCCGGCGCAGGCCGACCCCACGGCTCCGGCCCTGGTGTCGACGACGCGCGGCGTCGTGCTGTCGGGTGGGGTCCGCTACCTGGTCGGCGCCTCGATCGTCGCGCCCACGAACCCGAAGATCCGGCCGCCGGCGCCGGCGGTCATCGTGGTCACGGCCCAGGCGCTGGATCCGCGGATCCTGGTCTCGCTGAAGCGCATGCGGCTCGTCGAGCCGCGCATCCTGCCCGTGTCGGCCGCGCCCACGTCGGTGTCGCTGATCGACCTGCGCGGCCGGCGCGTTGGGGACGTCGTCTGGACGCCGAAGCACCCGGGACTGGCGGCGCTGCGAACCGCGGCGCCGGCCTTGAGCCTGGGCCTGGCGCTGTTCGCCGCGGTCGTGGCCGTGCTGGGCTGGCAGGTCCTGCGGGTGACCCGCAGGCTCGGCGACTACGAGGCCGCGCACGAGGCGGCGCTGCACGACCTTGAAGACGCGCGCGACCGGGCCGAGGCCGCCAACGTCGCCAAGTCGCAGTTCCTGGCCAACATGAGCCATGAGATCCGCACGCCGCTGAACGGCATCCTCGGCATGGCCCAGGTGCTGTCGCTGGCCCGCCTGCCGGACGCCTCGCACGAGCGGGTCGAGGTGATCCGCAACTCCGGCGAGACCCTGCTGGGCCTGCTGAACGACGTGCTGGACCTCTCCAAGATCGAAGCCGGCCGCATGGAGCTGGATCCGCAGCCGTTCGACCTGGCCGCCGCAGTGACCGGCGCCACCCGCGCCTTCGCCGACGGAGCCCGGCGCAAGGGCGTGAGCTTCCGCCTGGACATCGATCCGCGGGCCACCGGGCAATGGCAGGGCGACGGCGGCAAGATCCGCCAGGTGGTCGGCAACCTGGTCTCGAACGCCGTGAAGTTCACAGCGCAGGGCGAGGTGCGCGTCGACCTGCGGCGCACGGACGACGGCGTCTCCATCGCCGTCAGCGACACCGGCGTCGGCATTCCCGCCGCGGACCTGGCGCAGCTGTTCCGGCGGTTCTCGCAGGTCGATCCGTCCACCACGCGGCGGTTCGGCGGCACCGGGCTGGGCCTGGCCATCTCGCGGGAGCTGACCGAGCTGATGGGCGGGGCGATCGGCGTGGAGAGCGCCGAAGGCAAAGGGTCGACCTTCCGGCTGGAGCTGCCGATGGAATGGCTGAGCGCAGCGCCTGCCCCGGCGGTCGACACGACGAGCGGGCCGAACCTGCGCGCCGCGCGCATCCTGGCGGCGGAGGACAACCGCATGAACCGCTCGCTGCTGAGCGCCATCCTGGACCCGCTGGGGGTCGACCTGGATCTGGCCACCGACGGGCGCGAGGCGGTCGAGATGTTCGGCGAGGGCGACTACGACCTGGTGCTGATGGACGTGCAGATGCCGGTGATGGACGGCGTGCGCGCCGCCCAGGCGATGCGCGCGATCGAGCTCGCTGAGCGCCGTCCGCCGATCCCGATCGTGGCGCTTTCGGCCAACGTCATGCGCCATCAGATCGAGAGCTACCTGGCGGCGGGCATGACCAGCTTCATCCCCAAGCCCGTCAACATGGCGACCCTGATCAACGCGCTGGAGACGGCGCTGCAGGCCTCGCCGGCGGCGGCGCAGTCGGCCGTCGCCTAGCTCAGCGGGACCACATTGTTGAGCTGAGTGACCTCGCGGACGCCGTCGGGCAGGGCCACGCGGACGCGCGCGCCCCTGGGATCGGCTCCGGTCGGCAGGGTCAGCGTCACAACAGCGGTCTTGGGCTTGAGGTCGACAGGTGCCTTCAGCGGCGGAAGGGCGGCGCGAGCCAATAGTTTGCCGGCGGCGTCTTCCAGCACGACCGAGCCGGCGGGCGCGTCCAGCGCGCCCAGGCTGTGGATCGTGACGAAGATCTGGCGGCCCTTGCGGCGGATGTCGTCGGCGCCGATGCCGAGGTCAGGGCGTGTCTCGGTCGGCGGACCGGCCTTGGCGAGGTCGAAGGTCAGCACCGTCGTGGCATGGGCGGCGAAGGTCACCGGGACGGCGGCGCTCTTCTCGAGCGGCACTGTCGAGGTCCTGGGCGCGTCGGCCTTGTCGTCGCCGTCCGCGTCGGTCCCGGCGGTCATCGTCCAGTCGCCGGCGGTGACGTTCCAGCCGGTCATGGCGGCGCTGACCGGTCGGTCGGCGGTGTTGAAGGCGATGACCTTGAAGTGGGTCGGCGTCGCGCCGGGGACCAGGATGGCCACCTGCTCGGCGGCCTCCGGCCGGTCGAAGCGCCAGCTGACCGTATTGCCCGGCCAGATCCAGTTGCGCTTCAGCGCCACGCCGCCGAGGCGCGAACGCTGCAGGAGCTCCGACGGGATCTCCACCCGGTCGCTCCACCAGTGGCCCTCGGTCATCATGTACATGCGCTGGTTGGCGGCGCGGATCTCTTCTCCGTAAAGCGCCTCCAGGTAGCGCTTGTCGCCGTCAGCCTGCCAGGCGAGGTAGCGGTCGAAGTTCGAGGCGCCTGAGCCCGCGCCGCGCTTGACGGCCTCGGCGCTCCAGGCGTCGCGCTTGCCCAGCGCATCCAGCAGGTTCTCGTTGAACTCGGTGAGCGCGCGCGTGCCACCTTTGGCCTCGGCGGCGAGGATCGGCGCCAGGTACTTCGCATCGCCCGACAAGCGCGCGGCGCCCATCAGGAGCTGCATCGCCGGCGTGTTGACGGGCAGCACACCCTTGGCCTCGTCGGTGCGCCAGTTGATCTCGTCCGGCAGCGAGCCGTCGGGCTTGGCGTGGGCCAGGAGGCCGTCGGCGACGCCCAGGACGTACTTCTTCGCCGTCGGATCGGCGTTGAAGTGGCCCATCAGCAGCGCCGGATGCATGACCAGAACCGACTGGTCGCGCTGCCACTCCCAGGGGCCCTCGCTGAACAGCTTCGAACCCGAGAACCAGTTGGTCTTGAAGTGCAGGTGACCGGCCGTGTTCGGGGCGATGATGCGCGGGAGCGCGGCCACAGTGGTCATCAGCCGCTCGACCACTTTGGGGTCGCCCCAGCCGATATACATGGCCTCGGCGTTGGAATTGATGCCCTCCTCGTACGAGTGCAGCTCGTCGGCCATGATGGTGGAGAGGCCGTTCGTGAACATGCCGTTCTTGTAGGCGGCGTCGGCCAGCGCGGTGTGGCTGGCGCGCAGGCGGTCGGGCGCGACGCCCATCAGGGCCAGGCCCGGCCACTGTTCGACCAGATCGGTGTCGTCGCTGATGCCGCCGCCGAAGTCGCCGTAGGGGACTTGGCGCTCGTCGATCCACCAGTCGACGAAGCGGTGGACCAGCTTCAGGTCCTCGAGCTGGCGGAAGGCCCAGAGCGGGACGCCGGCGGGCGGCGCCGGCTGGGTGAAGGGCAGAGGGCCCTGCGAATTGTACATGATGTCCGCCCAGTACTCGCGGGCGGTGCGGTTGGTGGGGTCGACCCTGAGCAGGTCGGACGCGTCGGCGACCAGGCGCTGGTAGAGGGCCTCGCGCTTGGACGCGGTGTGCTCCTCGACCAGGAAGCCCCAGTTGTCGCGCATCTGGTTGAAGCGGTCGGCGACGTGCTCAGCGAGGCCTGCGGCGCGGTCCTTGAACACCAGGCGGATCTTCGCGCCGTCCAGGGCGGCGGCGTCGAAGCCGGGATCGCCGGCGGCGAGCGTCAGGTAGAGGCTCTTGTTGGGCAGGATGCGGTCGCGGGTGTCGAGCCACAGCGTGCGCGCCTGGCCGGGCGGCACGGAGACCGAGACGTCCAGCAGGTTGCGCATCGGCCAGATCGGGTCCTTGACCTGGATGTTGAGCGCGACGGGCTGGCCGGTGGTGGACGTCAGCGGCGGCAGGTCGATGGCCACGCCGTCCAGCGCATCGGCCATGTTCTCCCAGCCGTAGTTGAACGAGCGGTAGAGCGGCTCGGCCGCCGGCGAGGCGCCCAGCTCGTAAGGGATCAGCACATGGACCAAGGGCAGGCGCGGGCCGGCGTCCGGCTTGCGGGTCCGCTGCGGGGCGCCGTCCGGCAGGGCGACGACGGTGGCGCGTTCGGCCGGGGCGTAGCGGCCGCGGATGAAGGCGTTCAGCTCATTCAGGTCGGGTGAGTCCGGGGCGACGGCGGCGCGGATCGTATAGCTGAGCTTCGCCGTGCCCCGTGGCTCGGCGCCGGGCGCCAGGTTGTAGGCCGCGATCTCCTGGATCGGGGTCTCCTGGGCGATGTTCGTGAAGGTCAGCACGCCGCCGGTGCGGGTTTCGGCGAACTGGTTGAACGTGCGTTCCTGGTCCTTGGCCCGCGTCGCCAGCTTTGCGGACGCGCCGCCACCGGACCACGTCAGGTCGCCATAGGCCGCGCCCTGGATCTCGAGATGGTTCCAGGGCTCCTTGGGCAGGGTGAGCGTCAGCGCCTTGCCGCCCTCGACATAGGTGTTCCAGTCGGGGAGCTCGAAGTAGTCGTCGCGGCCGGGCAGGCGCGAGCGGTTGTAGACGCCGGGCCAGGTGGTCTCGGCGATGCCGTCGGTGGCCTTCCACATCCATTCCTTGAGGTCGCGGACGTCGGCGAACTCGACCTTGCGGACGGCGGTGACCGGCGCGGTGAGCAGGGGCGGCGCGTCGCCCGCCCGGTTCCAGCCCCAGCGCAGGGCCCACTCGGCGGGCGTGACGGCCGGCGCGGCTTCGCCCGGCGGCGGCTCCTCGGCCTTGGCGAGGGCGGCGATCTGCGGCGCGGCGAGCGCGCGGTCGTAGATGCGCAGCTCGTCGTAGTCACCGCCGCGGTCGAAGTTGTAGCGGCTCTGCACCTGGTGCGGGGAGACCACGCGGCTGGAGACCCCGAACTGATCGAGGCCGGTGTCCCAGACCCCGCTCGCGGCCTGCTTCGCGGCCAGCTTGCCGTCGACGTAGAGCTCGACGCCCCGGGTCTCGTCCCAGGTGAAGGCCAGGTGGGTCCAGGCGTCGGGCGCCGGCGCCTTGGGCAGTTTGAACGAGACGCGGGTGCGGGCGAGGTTGTTGTCGGTGACGAAGGCGTCGAAGCCCGACCCGTTCCAGTCGATCCGGAGCCAGGCCATGTCCCAGCTGGAATGGTCGGCGAAGGCGACGCGGAAGAGCGGGAAGGGCGCTTCGCCCACCGGATAGCGGCTGCGCCAGAAGAAGCTCAGCGTGCCGCGCTGGGCGTAGATGTTGCCGGGCGCCTTCCAGGCCAGCACCACCTCATCGGCCGCCGAGAGCGCGCCGCCCTTGAACCCGTTGGGGACGATGGCGGCCTTGTCGGCGAAGTTGGGGACCGGATCGCCGCCGGCGACCTCGGCGGTCAGGCCCTTGTCCGCGGACAGGCGGAACAGCAGTCCCGAATCGGCGGCCCGGGCGGCGCCGGCCAGGGCGAAGGCGGCTGTCGCCGTGGCGGCGATGAGGCGGCGGCGATTCAGCGGCACGACAGGCGTCCCCTTCCTGGCAGGCCCAACCCTACTCTGGCGGCGGGTTCAGGCCACGTGTGTCCTCTATGACACCGGTAGCAATATCGGCCCCTCCTTCGGCGAAACCGCGGGGCGAGGGACTTGCGAGCCGGACTAAACCATGGCTTATTCGCCGTTGCTACCGGTGTCATGTCCTTTCTTGACACCGGTGTCATAGGTGCAGGATGCAACGGCCCTGGGGGCCGCGCCTGACCCGTCGGCGGCGTATCGACGGGCGGCACGCGAGGGAGGGATCTGAAGATGACGCAACGTGGGATTCACACGTCGGGCCGGCTGATGCTGGGCGGCGCTTCGCTCGCGGTCCTGGCCCTGGCGCTGGCCGCGCCGGCCTCGGCGCAGACCAAGGCGGCGACCTCCGCGGCCGCCGCCCCGGCCGCCGCCACCCAGGTCGAGGAGATCGTCGTCACCGGCTTTCGCGGCAGCCTGCAGCAGGCGCTGGAGACCAAGAAGACGGCCTCGGTCGCGCAGGACACCATCCTGGCCGAGGACATCGGCAAGTTCCCCGACCTGAACCTCTCTGAATCGATCCAGCGGATCCCGGGCGTGGCCCTGGCCCGCGACGCCGGCGAAGGGCGCAACATCACGGTCCGCGGCCTCGGCCCGCAGTTCACCCGCGTGCGGATCAACGGGATGGAGGCGCTGACCACCACCGGCTCGTCCGACGCCAACGGCGGCGTGAACCGCGGCCGCGCGTTCGACTTCAACGTCTTCGCCTCGGACCTCTTCAACTCGATCACGGTCACCAAGACGCAGCAGGCGGCGACTGAAGAGGGCTCGCTGGGCGCGACGGTCGACCTGGCCACCGCGCGGCCCTTCAACTTCCACGGCTTCAACTTCGTAGTGTCCGCGCAGGAGGGCTACAACGACCTCGCCGACAAGTATAACCCGCGCGGCTCGTTCCTGATCTCCGACACCAACGCGGACGGCACCCTCGGCGGCCTGCTGTCGGTGGCCTATTCGCGGCGCGACCTGAAGGACATCGGCACCTCGACGGTGCGCTGGGCGACCGGCAACGCGTTCAACCCGGGCTTCCGTTCGGCGGCGCCGACGGCGGGCGTGACGCTGGCGCAGGCCAACGCCGCCTTCCACCCGCGCTTCCCGCGCTTCGACGACTACACCGACCACCAGGAGCGCCTGGGTATTACGGGCTCGGTGCAGTGGCGGCCGACCGACAAGACCCTGATCACGTTCGACGCGCTTTACGCCGACTTCAAGGGCACGCGCGAGGAGCGCTATCTGGAAGCCCCGTCGTTCAGCGTTGGCGGCGCCTGCACCGCGGCGACGACGGCCAACGGCACCTGCGGCATCGCCCAGACCGACGTGGTTTCGGCCGCGATCGACGGCACCAACACGATGAACAAGGGGACGTTCAACAACGTCGACCTGCGCGTGGAGGACCGCTTCGACGAACTGGACACCAAGTTCAGCCAGTTCACGCTGAGCGGCAGCCACGAGTTCAATGATCGTTGGAGCGGCGACTTCATCGCCGGCCATGCGAAGAGCGACTTCAAGAACCCGATCCAGACGACGCTGACCTTCGACCAGCTGAACGTCCAGAACTACAGCTACGACTACACCCAGGGCCGCGTGCCGCTGCTCAGCTACGGCAGCGCCAACCTGACCAGCCCCTCGGCCTGGATCCTGACCCAGATCCGCGAGCGTCCGCAGACGGCGCTGAACACGTTCGACACCGCCCAGGCCAACCTGCACTTCAAGCAGAGCGACATGCTCAGCTTCTCGGGCGGCCTCAACTACAAGAAGTACGAGTTCACCACGACTGAGCTGCGCCGCTCGAACGGCACCACGGCGAACCAGGAAGCCGTGATCCCGGCGGGAGTCGCCGCGATCCCGGTGTCCAGCTATTCGCAGGTCACGACGCTCAACACCGACGGCCTCAACGCGCCGGCCGGCACGGCGACGAACTGGCTGGTGCCGAACCTCGGCGTCGCCAACAGCCTCTTGTCGCTCTACGACCAGAACGCCTTCGGCGGCGCGTTCCACCTGGGTCCGGAACCCGCGCTCGGCAACAACAACTCGGTTCGCGAGAAGGACACCGGCGGCTACGTGCAGGCCGACTGGGACACCAAGATCTCGGGCCTCGGCATCAAGGGCAACCTGGGCGTCCGCTATGTGAAGACGGAGCAGGAGGCGACCGGGTTCACCTTCCTCACCGGCGTGGCCCTGCCGATCAACACCAGCCGCGAGTACACGGACACCCTGCCGTCGTTCAACCTGGTGCTGATCCCGCGCGACGACTTCCTGATCCGCTTCTCAGCCTCGAAGATCATGGGCCGCCCGAACCTGGGCAGCTTGGTGCCCGGCTCGACGGTCAACGTCTCCGGCGCCACGCGCACCGTGACCGCAGGCAACCCCAACCTCGATCCGTTCCGCGGCAAGGCCTACGACGTCAGCTTCGAGTGGTACTTCAACCGCGACTCGCTGCTGTCGCTGGCGATCTTCCACAAGGACATCGACAGCTTCGTGCAGACGAAGCAGCAGATCACGACCTTCCACAACAACCCGTTCGGCATCCCCGACAGCGTCGCGATCGCGGCGTGCGGCACGCTGGCCGGGTGCGACACGACGACGACGAACTGGACTTTCTCGGTGCCGGTGAACACGCCCGGCGGTCCGGTCGATGGCTACGAGATCAACTACCAGCAGGCCTTCACGTTCCTGCCCAGCTTCCTCAGCCACACCGGCGTGCTGCTGAACTACACCTGGGTGCGCTCGTCGATCGACTACGTCGACGGGACCGGCAAGGTGGTGACGACCAACAACCTGACCGGCCTGTCGCCGAACTCGTACAACGCCACGCTCTATTACGAGGACGAGCGCATCTCGACGCGCATCTCGGCCGCGCACCGATCGAAG
>Ga0068865_100000893_pt1 | contig 16917 bp, 16 predicted proteins | sample KBSMisM12_FD_75293 | JGI IMG/M metagenome (GOLD analysis project Ga0068865, IMG submission 75293) | Miscanthus rhizosphere microbial communities from Kellogg Biological Station, Michigan, USA - KBS Miscanthus M1-2 | ecosystem: Host-associated > Plants > Roots > Rhizosphere > Soil ...
AAAACTTCTTCCATCTGCTTTTCGATCATTTTTAAGCCTTGGAAATAATTAAGAATCTTTTTGAAGTCGTCTTCGGTTAGTTTTGGCAGATCTTCTAATTTGATATTGGGAGCGTGAAGGCTCGCTCGATAAAAGTTATCAAAAATCGGGAAGAGTTCTTCTAAGAGCGAAGCGGTGGCTGAGGCTCGCAGCGAGGCACGTTCATCGGCAATGCGTCGCTCTAAATTGGCGTAGTCTGAGGCGATCCGTAGTCGAGCGTTCTGGGCATCTTCGAGCTGTTTGGTCAGCTCTACCGTTTGATTATTGACAGGTTTTTTCTTAGCGGTCATTACCTGGTATTGTAATGGGCGATGGCTCGCGCGTCTAGAGTTCGCTCAACGACCACCGCTGAAAGTCTGCCAAATATCTTTGGTTTTTTGGCCACCCCATCTCGGCTTTTTCTGCTGTTTTGGCTGAGCTTAATTATTGGGTTACTAATCGCTAATTTTGAGCCGTTGCCTGTTGGCCTGACGGCCTGGTTTGGGGCAATTTGGCTGGTTATTTTAATCAGTGGCCAGGAGGCATTTTTGACCGTTATTTCGACCCTGTTGGTGGGGGTAGCAAGCGGTGTTTTACTCTGGCAGGTCACCGGCGGGGAGCCCTGGCTTCACTGGGCAGTTTTAGGCCAACTACAGAATTATTTACTCGGGTTTCGCGACCAATTAGTGAGTTCGATGATTGTGACTTTACCCGAGCCGCACGGCACGCTTTTGGCCGGCATTCTGTTTGGTAATCGGCTCAAACTCGACCCTACATTATTAAACGAATTTCGCATTGTGGGTTTGAGCCACATCGTGGCGGTATCTGGTTATAACTTAACGATTTTAACGGCTAACGTGCAGACGTTATTGCGACCGGTATTAGGTCGCAAGGCGGCGTTTATAGCACTGGCCGCAATTGTCGGCTTTGTGCTAATTTCCGGCGCGCCGTCGTCAATTTTACGAGCGGCGGTCATGGCAGTGTTGGTACTGGTGGCCGAAGTCTCCGGCCGACCGAGCAGAGCGTTGAATTTGCTGATTATTGGCGCCGGCGTTTTAGTGCTGTTTGAGCCGAAAATTATTAGCGATATTGGCTTTCAATTATCGGTCGCCGCTACCTACGGATTATTGCGCTTAAGTACGCCGATCGAACGATGGCTCCACTGGCTGCCAGTACCGACCATCCGCCAAGTGTTGGCCGAAACATTGGGGGCGACGATTGTAACAGCGCCGATCATTGTGGCGCATTTTGAGCAGTTGTCGTTAGTGTCACCGCTCAGCAACATTTTGGTTTTGCCGCTGATGCCGTTGTTGATGGGCATTGGCATTATCGGCTCGGTTTTGGCACTGATTATACCGGCCGTCGGTTACGTTATTTTGCTGGCGGCTTGGCCGGTGCTGGAATGGATTGTCCGGGTTACTCATTGGTTAGCGAGTTGGCCCGGGGCTAATTTACACCCAAGTTTAAACGGCTGGCTAACGGTTGGGGTCATAGCTCTCATTTTAGTAATCAGCGAAATCGGTAATTATTGGCTGGAAAAAAAGCGCGTCATCGATGAATAATTTGCTGCGGTCGGGCTTAGTAATTATCGTGCTCGTTTTTATTACCATTATTGCCGGGCGACAGACGACCTTTACGGCCGAGGAGCATCAAAATTCGTTGAATGTTTGGTTTTTAAATATTGGTCAGGGCGATTCGATTTTGCTCGATACACCGGACGGACACCAGATATTAGTTGATGGCGGGCCGGATAGCAGCGTCTTGCGCGAGCTAACTAAAGCAATGGGAGTCAGCGACAAAGAAATTGATGTGGTGATTTCTACCCACAACGACGCCGACCATTTGGCCGGGATTAACCAAGTGTTGGAGCATTACCAAGTGGACAAAGTTTGGCTGACGGGAGCAGTTCATACGACCCAAACGTATCAGACGTTTATTGGGTTGCTAAAAAATAAACAAATACCAACGCAGTTAGTGCAAGCTGGCCAGCAAGTGAGTTTTGGCGATGTTCACGGGGTGGCGATTTGGCCGGTCGATAGCTATAACGGCGTAACGCCGAGCCAACAGAACGCGGCCGGGATTGTGACCTACTGGCAGTACGGGCAAGAGACAATGGTCTTAACGGCCGACATCGAAGCGCCGCAAGAGCAAGAAATTGTGGCCAAGAATTTATTGCGACCAGTCGATATTTTGAAGGTGGCGCATCACGGCTCCAAAACTAGTTCGAGCGACGCTTTCTTAATGGTGGCTCAGCCCAAAATCGCCATTATTTCGGTTGGGCTACATAATAAGTACGGCCACCCGAATCAGGAGATTTTAGATCGGTTGGCTAGCTATCACGTACCGGTGTTGCGAACCGATCAAGACGGCACGATTGAGTGTGTGGTGGAAAAAATTGGTTACCACTGCTTAGCACATCGGTAATAAAAATGGGGCGAATAAATCGCCCCAAAGGTCAGCTCGCCACACCGACAGAAGTAACGATCTCTCGCGATAGTTCTGTGGCCGTGGAGGTGATTCTGAGATCTCGGTGATGTTTCTGCCAATCATTCCACAGCGTTATGGCAAACAAATCCGCCGGCAATACATCCTCTCGCCAATAGTCGTACGCTAAAAGTCGAGACTTCTCGGCTTCCAGTGCAGACTCTGCCTCTTCCCGGGTGTCAAACGGCCCAATTTTTTGTTGGCCTTTGCCCTCACGCTGGTGACTCCCTTTAACTGGAGAATCGTCGTGAATTTCGTAATCTGAAACATCCACAAAGAACCTTGTCTCGATAGTTACTCTTTCGGTCATAATGTGCACACCTGACTTTCTGGACCATAACACCACACCCGCACCACAAGCAATGGCGAAGGCTCTTACTAATCGCCTTTTTCTTTCAGCCTGTTTTTGGGTAAAATCACTGTAAATGTCTGGACACAGTAAATGGTCGCAAATAAAACGGCAAAAAGGGGTGGCTGATTCAAAGCGATCAGCCGCTTTTGGCAAACTCGGCAGCGCTATCACCGTCGCTGCCCGGGCTGGGGCCGATCCGGAGATGAACTTTCAGTTGCGCATAGCCGTTGATAAGGCCCGAGCGGCCAATATGCCCAAAGACAATATCGAGCGGGCGATTGAGCGAGCTAAAGGGGTGGGCGCAAACGCGCTGGAAGAAATTATTTTTGAGGCCTACGGTCCGGGCGGCACGGCCTTTATTATTGAGAGCGCCACGGATAATCGCAATCGAACAATCGGCGAAATTCGGGCAGCTTTAAACAAGTACGACGGCAAATTGGCTGAAAGTGGCGCTGTTGGTTATTTATTTAAAAAACTCGGCCTCATTATTGCACCGGCTGGCGCCGAGCCAGAAACAACCGAGCTATCCGCCATCGAAGCCGGGGCGGCTGATGTCGATATTCAAGACGACCAAGTTTACGTCACCACCGAGCCGACCGAATTGGAAACAGTTCGACGTAACTTAGCACAGGCCGGTATCGAATCTAACGAAATTAGTTTTGAGTGGCAACCAACGGCCTCGATTACCTTAGACCAAACGGCCACTGAGAAAGCGATGAAACTTTACGAGGCCCTGGATTCAATCGAGGACGTCACGAAAGTTTCCAGTAACTTTGAGATCGGCTAAGACCTGCTACACTGGGGCTCGATGAGGGGAAGACGTATTTTAGGCATTGACCCAGGTTCTGGTCGACTAGGTCACGGGTTAATTGAGATTATTGATACCCAAGCCGAACTAATCGGCCATGGCTGTATCGAGACAACGGTGAACTCGCCCGAGCCACAAAAACTGGCCTACATTTACGACGAGCTGGTTCGGATCGTGAACGATATTAAGCCCGATCTGATTGCGGTGGAAATGCTCTTTTTTGCCCGCAATGTGACTACCGCCTTTTCGGTCGGCCAAGCCCGCGGTGTCGTGCTGCTGGTAGCGGCTCAAGCCAACGTGCCGATTGCCGAGATCGCGCCGTTGCGCCTGAAAAAAGTATTACTGGGGAACGGGGCAGCCAAGAAAAAAGACGTCCAAAATTTTATTAAAGAATATTTTGCCTTGGAAAAAGTACCCAAACCAGACGACGCTGCCGACGCCATTGCCATCGCCTTAAGTCAGACTTTTTAACCACCCTTTATTTTCAGCCCAAATTAAGAATTATACTGTTCACTAAGGCAAGAGCAAAATAAGCCTGAAAGGGTTGAAATATGACCAACTTTTGGGCTATAATTGGGCTCTGACGTCCTTGCTTTGAGCCATTCCGCTAACAGGAGTAGTAAAAAGCAATCTCATTAATTGAAGTTAGTTAACTGGCTAGCCCATGACAAAAACAGAAATAAAATCCTTAGCAACCCAATTGGCGGCCACCGAGCCGCGGATTCGAGCTATTTATGTTTCGACTTTTCCGCCACGAGAGTGCGGCATCGCCACCTACACCAAAGACTTAGCCACGGCTATTAACTTGCTTAATCCTCATTGTCTAGCTGATATTATCGCCATTGACGACGAAAAATCTGGTGGCGAGGCCCACGATTATCCTTGGGAAGTGAAATATAAAATCGATCAAGAAGACTTGCGAAGTTGGATGAACGCCGCCGACTATATTAACCAGTCCGGGGCCGAGGTAGTGAACCTTCAGCACGAATTCGGTATTTACGGCGGCGTTGACGGCGAATATATCATTCCATTTATGGAAGCAATTAAAAAACCAATTGTTGTTTGTTTGCATACCGTCCTCCCCAACCCTCATCACAAGATGAAAGAAACCGTTCAGCGTATTGCCGAAAAAGCAGCGGCGATTATTGTGATCGTTAACGCGGCCGGCCAGTGCCTCATTGACGAGTACGGCGTTGATCCAAGCAAGATTGTAACTATTCCACACGGGGTGCCCGACATTAGTTTTGGCTCAAGCGACTCTTTTAAAGAAGAGTTGGGGTATGCTGGCTGGAATATTATTTCTAGCTTCGGCTTGCTGAGTAGCTCGAAAGGGTATGAATATGCCATCGACGCCCTACCAGGAGTTCTGAAGAAATATCCTAAAACTAAGCTGCTGTTGATTGGTGAAACTCACCCGGTTGTTCAGCGTCGGGAAGGTGAGGTTTATCGAAACACTCTTAAGCAGCAAATCGCCAAGTTAAAATTAAAAAAACACGTTGAGTTTATCAACCGCTACTTACCGGTAGAGGAGATTATCGAGTATCTCAAAGCCAGCGATATCTACATCACCCCCTACCCAAATATGAACCAGGTTTCTTCTGGGACACTTTCTTACGCGGTCAGCGCCGGCCGAGCCTGCATCTCAACTCCTTATGTTTACGCCAAAGAAGTATTGGCCGAGGAACGCGGGGTACTGATGAAACCAAATAATAGTCAGGATCTGGCCGAAAAAATAAATTATTTGCTCGACCACCCGCGCATTCGTCAAAAAATTGCCAAGAACGCCTACCGCTACGGTCGGAATATGACTTGGTCGCGCGTTGCGTTGCGGCACCTCGATCTTTTTGAGATCGTAACCAAAGAACATGAAAAAGCTCGATCTCTCCGTGTTTCGTGAGCACCCCAGCCTGCGGCACCTGAAACGACTAACCACCAATCGGGGGATCATTCAGCACGCCGATCACGAAGTGCCCGATCCAGCTTTTGGCTATTCAATCGACGACAACGCTCGAGCATTAATTGTTTGCCTCTGGCATTACAAGCTGTATAAAGACTCCGCTATTCTCCAACTGGCTGAGATCTATTTTGACTATATTAAGCGGGTCGAAAAAGAAGGTGGGAGTTTTCATAATTTCTTAAGTTTCTCTGAAAAAATTCTCGATCCCGAAGGGTCTGAAGACTCAATCGGTCGAGCTATTTGGGCGCTCGGTGAAGTAGTTGCCCATCATCCATCAGAGGAAGTGGTGAAAACTGCTCAGACAATTTTGGAACGAACTAAAATTGACCGACATTTGGAGCATCCGCACATTCGGACAAAGGCCTATATTTTATTAGGTTTATTGGCGGCTGGTAAAAAAGAGGAAGCGAAAAAGTGGGCAATTCGTTTAGCTGAAATTTTTGAGCAAAACGCTAGTAGTGACTGGCCGTGGTTTGAGAACGGCTTGTACTACGCGAACGGTATTTTGCCGTACGTTATGGCTCAGGCTGCCATAGCTTTTGAAGATGAGCGCTTTAAAAAAATTGCTGTCCAGTCCTTTGATTGGCTCGATCAAGTTTCACGCCAAGATATTATTCCTGCCCCCATTGGTCAAAACGGCTGGTATATCCGCGGCCAAGAAAAAGCTCTCTACGACCAGCAGCCGTTAGAAGCGGCCGATATGGTTTTGGCGGCGGCTGAGCTCAATACACTCACTGGTGAGGAAAAATACCTAGAGAAAGCCCTTGAATGGCAAGATTGGTACAAAGGCGGCAATATCTCAAAAACAATGATGATAGACACGGCCACCGGCGGTGTTTATGACGGACTTCTGCCTAAGGGAGTCAATAAAAACCAGGGTGCTGAGTCGATTGTGACGTATCTTCTCGCCTACCTGGCGCTATCCAAAAATGCCCAGAACTAAAGTTAATCATTTTATTGGCATACCTAATTTAAAGGAAGAGATTCCGGCGTTCTTAACGAAGATGAACATCTCTACCAGAAAAGTTTTTTGCGATGAAAAAGGTACCTGTAGCTATAAAATTGGGGAAAAAAGCGGACTTGAATACGGTCACCACTATTATTTGGCCCAAGGCATTCTGGCAAATAAAAGCGAAGAGCCGATCGTTGTAAAAATTAGGATCGACAAACCAACGAGCCCGGATGATATTTTTTATCGCGATAAGAATTTTGATATTGAAAGAAAGTTCTACCGATTTGGTCAAAACCGAACCAAACTAGTGCCACGCTTAGTTGATTACGGCCAAACTGGAGAACTAAAGTGGCTCATTTACGAATTTGCTAACGGCTTATCGCTCGGCCCGACTTTTTTGGTCAGTCAATCTACAGAAAAAGAGTACGCTAAACTCCTGGCTAATGCCTTGAGCCGTCTGGCCAAGACACCTTTGCCAAAACGCTTTGCCCTAACCCTTCGAGACGGCAACTCTCATTTGGAGCGCTTAATGGCCATACTCGAAAGTAACGCCGAAACTATCGATCGTTATATTTCAGCCGATAACCAAAAGAAAATTATTACTTTGGGGAAACGACTGATTCCAACGCTCGATCAATCGGCGACTTATTTGTGCCACGGCGATTTACACCCAGGTAATATTATCGTTCATCATAAAAAAACTGTCTTTATTGATTGGGAAACGGTTCATCAGGACAACTATATGTTTGATGCCAGCCTGCTTTGGTTGCGTCTTTGGAATGTTCCTTGGCGCGATAAGATGATGAGTATTTTCCTGGAGAATTTTCCTCAAAAAGAGGCCGAACAAATCTTTCAGTACATGACGTTGCGCCATCTTATTGGCGAAATCGTATTTTGGGATCGAGTTATTCGGGAGAACAACCTTTCCTTTATAGAGCATGCCCAAAAAGCTCTTCAGTCCCACCAAGAAACATTAAAGAAAGCCTTAGCCGGAAAACCGCTGATATCTTGGCCAAAATGAAGACCGTCGTCGGATTAATCGGCGCCGGCGCTTTTACCCAATACGCCCTTGAGTCGTATCGTCGCTATACTTCCGGAATAGAATTTCGGGCTAATACTGACTTGAAGAAAGAAGTGGCCGAACAGTTAGCCGAAACTTTTAATATCCCCATTACTTACGCAACTGTCGACGAACTGTTGGCAGATAAAGAGATTACAGTTGTTCTTATTCTAACCCCACCAAATACCCATTTTGAGCTAGCTAAAAAAGCTCTTCAGGCGGGCAAACATGTTTTAGTCGAAAAACCGATCGCTTTTACTGTCGAACAAGCGGCTGAACTGATTCACTTAGCTGATAAGCATAACTTAAAAATGACTGCCAACTTAGTGTTGCGCTACCACCCATTTCATCAAAAAATCCGTTCAATTGTTCAAAACAACGAATACGGCAGACTAGAAAACATTACGACAACCGCCGCCTTGGCCGAATATCCAAAAGATCACTGGTACTGGAACCCCAAAATAAGCGGCGGATTCTTCCTTAATACTTTCTGCCATTTTATTGATCTCTACGACTTTATCGTTGGTCAGTCACCAAAAAAACTGTCTGCCACAGGGAACCAGGAACAGGGATTTATAGTGACCAGCTTATTTACTGATCAACAAACTGCCTCACTGGCCGTCAATCTTCATGTTTCCAATGACCAAGAGATGGTTCAGGCCGTCTACGTCTTTGAAAAGGCCATAATTACGACCACCGGTTGGCTACCAGAAACCATGACCATAACCCTGCCTGACGGTCAGAAACTCGAAGAAAAGAGTTCAGAGAAGAATGAGCTCTATCAACAAATCTTGGCGCAGATCTTAGAAGAGCTGATTGATCGAATCAATAATCCAACTCATTCTGGCCTCATTAACCACCAAACTTTATATCAAGCCGTCGTTGAGCCGCTCGAAGCCAGCCAGAACTAAAACGATTCGCCCTGTTTTGACGATAGGGGGTGATTTGGTTAATAGTAAGATATGGAAATAAAACTTGAACGGTATCGAGATAATCCGATTCTTCTGCCGACCAAAAACAGCTGGGAAAATAAAGTTGTCTTTAACTGTGGCGCAACTATTTTCAAGGATCGAGTTGCTCTCTTATATCGAGCCCAAGGCGATGATGGAATTTCGCGATTGGGTTTGGCGTTTTCTGACGATGGCTATCAGATTACCGAACGACTGCCTGAACCAGTCTTTGAGCCGGATAGTGATACGGAATATGAAGCCCTCGGAGTGGAAGATCCTCGCATCAGTAAGATTGGCGATAGTTACTATATAACCTATACAGCCGCTTCGTTTTATCCATCAATTACTGGGCATGGTCCGGAAAGACGACCGTCCGGAGAAATGCCTTGGCGCGTTCGAGTCAGCTTAGCGCACACAGAAGATTTTCAAACCTTCACTCGCCATGGAGTAATTATCTCTCACATTGATAGTAAAGACGGTGTGCTTTTCCCAGGCAGGGCACACGGAAAAATGATGCTCTTACACCGAGTTATTCCGGACATTCGTCTTGCAATTGCCGAGGAGATCCACAGCTTTAAAGAGAGGGGTCCAGTTTTATGGCCAAGCGGCAAAGGCTGGGATGCTGTTCGAGTCGGCGCTGGAGCACCCCCAATCAAAACTCCGTATGGCTGGGTGCTGATTTACCACGGCGTCAGCGAGGACAATAGCTACAGCCTTGGCTTGGCCTTACTTGACCCAGAAGATCCGTTAAACGTCTTAACCCGCAGCCAGGAACCAATTTTATCGCCGGAATCTAGATACGAGAAGCACGGACAAGTAAGCAGTGTCGTCTTTTGCTGTGGTGCCGTCGAAAAAGGAGATGAGTTGCTTGTTTACTACGGCGCCGCCGACTCCACCGTTGGCGTTGCCAGCATCCCGTTTAGCAGGATTGTTGAGTGGGCAAAGTTTCACTACGAACGAGTGGCCAATCGAGACTCGATCACGAAGCCAAAATTAAATATTTAGCCGCGTCTTCTGGGCTCATTACGTCAATAATTATTCCTGAGCCCAGCTCATAGCCAATTCGGCTTTGCTACCAGAAAATCAAATATTTCGTTACGATGGAGCTACACATAAAGGAGGGGACTGAAAGAATACGGCCAGTTTTCTGAGAACGGTCATGAGCTGATTATCAATCGGCCTGATACTCCTGTGCCTTGGCAGAACTACCTGGGCAATGAAGAGATATTTTCCATCATTACCCAGGTAGGTGGTGGCTCTATCGCCGTTCAGAACCGATCTGGCTGTAATCAATCGGTCTTGCGTTCGAGCTTAAGCAGTCTTGATACCCCTAGCCGGATCATCTACCTACGCGATAACGATTCGGGTCGGTTCTGGGCAATTAATTATGGATTGAACGGCCAGCAGTTCGATCGTTTCGAAGCCCGTCACGGTGCTGGTTATAGCGTGATCGAAACAAGTATCGAAGGGATTGATGCCGCTCTTAAAATTTTTGTCCCAACCAACGGCGCCGTCGAAATTTGGCAACTTCAGCTTAAAAACCAAACCGCTGCCAAGCGACGTTTAAGTGTTTTTGCGCTCGCCCAGTGGAGCCCAACCTCATCGCCCAATACCGCGGAGACTTTCTTTTACAATAACACTGCATTATCGAGCGACCGAGCCGATACCAATGAGGAACGAGCCTTCTTTTTCTTAACAACCGACCATCCTCACCATAGTTTTGACACCCAGCGCCAAAAGTTTTTAGGCCCGTACGGGTCGTTCGAGCGGCCATTGGCAGTAGTGGATGGCAAATGTTCGCGTAGCCTTGGCAGCGGCGAGGAGCCAATCGGTGTTGTTCAGGGCAATATTACTTTGGGACCCAAAGCTCAAAGCCAATGGCATATTTTTACCGGTGCGGTTTTTGCACCAAAAGGCAAAACAACAGCTCGCCAGGTCAGCGCTCAAGTCAACCAGCTTCTTGGGCCCTTTCGTCGAGCTGGAGCAATTGAAGAAGCGTGGCAAGCCGTTACCACTGGATACAAAGAGGTGCTCGCCACCAGCCAACTAGCCTCGCCCGAACCGACGACCAATCGTTACTATAACTATTTCATGCGCTATCAACTGCTGGCTCGCCGTGCTTGGCCAACCCTAGGTGATGGCTGGCAAATGAAAGACGTTGCTGCCAGCGTTAAGGCGCTAGCCATTATGCAACCACGAGCAGCACTCGAATTACTTAAGGAAGCCTGTCGGCATCAACATCAAGACGGAGTCGTCAGTACCAGCTGGTCTAACGGTGAGAATATTTTTGAGCCAGATCAGGAAGTCAACGATTGCCTTAGCCTCGCCGAAGCGATTATTGCCTACGTTAAAGAAACAGGCGACACATCCGTTTTGTCTCAAAGCGTCCCCTATCTTGAGGGAACGGCGGCAACGATTATCGAGCATTTGACCCGCTTGATCGACTATTGCTTGCGAGGGCTCTCAGCTCAGCACTTGATTGAAATACGTGACCAAGAAAGAACTGCTCCTACCGCTCAGCTTATTTGGCTATTACGTAACTTTTTGCCGCTTTTAACTAAGCTCAACGACACCGCGCTTGAGAAGCGATACCTTCGACTTATTAAAGAGATGACCACCAGCCTCAATACTCGACTCTACGAAGGACCGTATTATGTTCGCGCACGCCAGAACGGACGAAAAATAAGCCTAAAAACGGCGGGTGGTTGGGATCTAGCCAGCCAAAACTGGGCTGTTATTAGCGGTACGGCCGACCAGAAAAAAACCGAACGGATACTTAAAAAGATCGGCCAAGACTTTAAGGCTGGAGTACCTAACATCGCTCCCAGCTATCTGGAGCCAGATCCAACCGAGCCAATTCATTCATTCGAGCACCCAGGACTAGGGAATAACGGTTCGGTCTGGACGGAGCTCGTTTTAGGCGCAGTTTGGGCAGCGACGACTATTGGCGATGGCGACACTGCTTGGCAATTATTCAAAAGTGTTTGTGCGCCGTACTTAGCCCAAAAGAGTGATCGGTATCAACAAGCTCCGCTCCTGCAAGCCGAAACAATTAGTCTGATGACTAGCAATTATGGCCAAGCCGACTTGGGCGAGCGACCAAGTAGCGCCATGAGCCAAATCCTATTAGAGCGGATCCTTGGTATTCAACCAACCTTGCACGGACTCCAGGTTGACCCTTGCTTGCCACGCGATTGGCGCTTGGTAGAGGTTAGCCGAACTTTCCGGCAAGCCGAGTATCACTTCCGCATTCAAAATCCATTTCGTCTCTCTAAGGGCATCGACCGAATTGTGGTGGACGGCATTCGCCTGACCGGCAATGTGATTCGACCGTTTAGCGGCGGTAGCCATTTTATTGAAGTGATTTTGGGTTAAGTTCGTTTTTGACGAATCGCGTGTTATATCTACATAGTAATGACGCCTCCGCTTTCCTTAACGAGCACTGTCGGCGAGCTTAAAGGTGTGGGACCAGCTAGCCAGGCTGCCCTCGAACAACTTGGCATTGTCAGCGTGCAGGACTTGTTAGAATATTTACCCTTCCGGCTAGAGGATCGGTCAAAGCTGGTCGAAATTAATCAGCTCCGCTTTGATGAGTTCTCGGTTATCCGCGGGCAGGTTGGAGCCGTCTCTAGCCGCAAGAGCCAAAAAGGAACGCTCATTATTCAAGCTAAAATTACGGACGAAACTGGCAGTATCCCAGCCCTATGGTTTAACCAACGTTATATTCTACGTTTTTTAAAGAAGGACGATCAGGTTTTGCTTTACGGCGCTAAAAAGGTCGCGCCCAAACTGGGTAATCCGTTTTTTGTGAAAGCAATTATTGCCAAGCCGGAGGTGCTGCCGATTTATCACAGTAGCGCCGGCCTTACCCAAAACCAGCTCCGCCGCTTATTCAGGCAGATTAAGCCGATTATTAGCCAGATGAGATCATTACTCCCCAACCAACCTGACAAAACCAAACAAATCTTATTGGAGCGTTGCCATTTCGATAGTTCCGAGACCTCACTAGGGCAGCTGCGACGGTGGCTGGCCGAAGAAGAGTTATTATTGCTCGCGCTCAAGATTCTGGCTAATCAGCAGATTCAAAAGCGCCAAGAGACCCTGGTTGTTGACGTTAAACCGTTAAAAACGGTGGTTGATAATTTGCCATTTAAACTGACGGACGGCCAGCGGCAAACTGCTTGGGAAATTATCCAGGACTTAGCGAGCGAGACAGTAATGCGACGCATACTGTACGGCGAGGTTGGCTCCGGCAAGACCATTATTGCCTTTTTAGCGGCCGCCGCGGCTATTCAAGCCGGTCAGCAAGTGGCTTTTTTGGCTCCAACAACTACGCTGGCTATCCAACAAGCTGAGTCGGCTAAAAAGTTTTTCGAACCGCTTGGTTATAAGGTAGCGCTGGTGATCGGATCGCTCAAAGAAGATTCCGACCACGTGGACTTAATTGTTGGCACCCAAGCGGTGCTCGGGCGAAAAGAGCAGCTCGATCGATTGGGGCTCGTTATTATCGACGAACAGCACCGTTTTGGTGTTCGGGATCGGCAAGAACTGCTCCAAAATCGGCCTGAAGTTGCCTTGTTGATGATGACCGCCACCCCGATCCCTCGGTCGCTGGCCCAAACCATTTTTGGCCATTTAGCGATTAGTTATTTACGCGGCCGACCGGCTCACCAAAAAGAAGTTAAAACCGTTATTTTTGAGCCAAAAGAGCGCCTTGGGGTCGAAAAAGAAATTCGGACTCGCTTGGAGCGCGGCGAACCCGGTTACGTCATCTGCCCGCTGATCCAATCGCCAAACGAAGAGGTAGTAGAAACATTGTTTGGTCAAGAAAGAAAAGCCATTAGCAGCGAGGAAAAACGCCTCAAAAAAGAATTTCCCAACTCGACCATCGGTGTACTGCACGGCCGGCTTAAAAACGAGCAAAAAGAAAAAATCTTGACCAATTTTAAAAACGGCGAAATCGACATTCTTTTGAGTACAACGGTCGTAGAAGTCGGTATCGATAATCAACGAGCGAGCTGGATCTTGATCGAAGAAGCTGATCGGTTTGGTTTAAGCCAACTCCATCAGCTCCGCGGTCGGGTCGGTCGAGGGACGGCCGAATCTATTTGTTTTCTGGCCGATAGCCAAACCTCTCCCATTGGCCGAGAACGCCTGGAAGCGCTTTGCCAAACAACCGACGGCCTGGAGCTGGCCGAGAAAGACTTGGCCTTGCGTGGCCCAGGCGAAATTATTGGCTTTGAACAGAGCGGATTGCCCAGCCTGCGTTTTGCTGATTGGCGCGACGTTGAGCTAATAAAAGCGGCATTTGCGTTGGCTAAAAAAATTCGTAACGATGGAATAGCTAAGTACCCGGCCCTGCAGGCAGCAATGAAAAAATTTGAAGGCACGGTGACACTTGGCTAACAGCTATGGATCAAAAAGTAACCGACTTGATTCAAAAACATCTGACCACCGTTTTGGTGATATGTATCGTTGCTGGCGGTAGCTTTATTCTTGGCCGGCATTATCAACCACCTCCTTCCGCTAGCCCAGTTACCGAAAGTAGTACTACCGACGCCTCAACTACTACCAACCCAGATTTAGTGAGCGATATCGCCCAAACTGCCACTGCGCCAACTCCTCCACCGCCCCAACCGACTGCCACTCCAACTACTAGCACCAAAACAGTTACGCCTGGAATTGTTCATATTAATACCGCCAACTTAGCACAGCTTGAAACATTAACTGGTATTGGCCCAGCCATAGCCCAGAACATTATTGACTATCGGACTCAACACGGGCCATTTACCAGTATCGATCAGCTCGACAACGTTACTCGCATTGGCCCAGCAACGATCAACAAAATCCGTAGTCAAATTGCCCTGTAAACCTGGAGAAAACGTCTCTTTTTTGATAAACTAGCAAGCACAGGCCGGGATGGCGAAACGGTAGACGCACTAGCTTTAGGAGCTAGCGGGGGAAACCCCATGGAGGTTCAAGTCCTCTTCCCGGCACCAGAAATTTTGGTCTTAGTGTTTTCTTGATCGAAATCACCCAACAGAGTAGAATAATAGAACAAACAAGCCGAAGTAGCTCAGTGGTAGAGCACGCCCCTGAAGAGGGTGGTGTCGTCAGTTCGATTCTGACCTTCGGCACGAAGTGAGTAAAACAAATACTTTATTATCGAAAGACTCTATCGCTAAATTAGCAATCAATAACAAATACGGCTTCGTGCCGAAGGTCAGAACACGAGCACAGCGAATGATTCTGACCGGAAAAAAGTACGTAACCTATCTATGACCACCTTCTTCACTCAACGTTTCGCCACTATTAAAGACTTTATTGCCACTCAACAGATCCCCAATGGCGCTTACTGGAAGGGGATTTGGAGCTGGCGATTTTGGGTTGATCATCACTTCGGCTACCAAGAGCCGTATATTCTGTTTTTCTTGGGCTTGATTATTATTGGCCTGGCCCTACTAACCCTTTGGCGGGTTGTTTTAAAACTCCGCAATCAACGCGGTAGCTACGACGGGGCCATTGGGGCACTGGCAACCTTAATTATCTTTAACGTCATCATCACCTTGGCCTACTTATTTTTCCGTGGCCAAGCACTGACCTATCTTTCTAGCCGACTCGTTGTTTTGGCGAGTATCATCGTTAACGTTGTTTGGTTGGGGTATATTTTGTACCAGCTCAAGCGTATTATACCCGTCAAAGAGCGTCAGGAGCTTGAAAAAGAGCGGTTTTTCAGGTATCTTCCTAAGAAGAAAGAAAAAGCTTTAAGCAGAGATAAATAAAGAAACAATGACAAAAACTTCCACCCAGCCCACCACTATGGCCGAGCTTGTCGAGCTCATGGGCGATAAACTAGTGCCATTCGTTCAGGGGGACGTACTTGATGTGACTGTTTTATCGACTTCTAAGGATAATATTATGGTTGATGTCGCTGGTGTTGCCACCGGTATTATTCCCGAGAAAGAATTCTCGGCTTCAGCCAGCCGGATTAAAGGCGGCGAAGTTATTCGCGCTTATGTACTATCGGCCGAGAATGATAACGGTTACGTTATTCTCTCCTTAAAACGGGCCGAAAAAGAACGACTTTGGAATATGCTCGAACAGCGCAATACCGCCGGTGAAGTCTTAGGCGTTAAAATTATCCAGGCCAACAAGGGTGGCCTAGTAGCTGAGTACGGCAATATGCAAGGCTTTATCCCCGTTTCCCAGCTCTCCTTTAAGAACTATCCACGGGTAGACGGCGACCGCAGCAAGATTCAGCAAAAACTCTCGGAATTAATCGGCCAGAATATTACGGTTAAAATTATTAGCTACGATAAAGCGACCAACAAAATTGTTTTCTCCGAAAAAGCCGCTGGCGATTTGGACCTAGAAGAAAAAGCCAAACACTACGAAGTCGGCCAAAAAGTAACTGGTAAAATTACTGGCATTGTTGATTTCGGCCTGTTTGTAAATATTGGTGATATTGAAGCTCTTATTCATATCTCCCAAGTTTCTTGGCAGCGGATTAATAATCTCAAAGATCATTTCCAAGTTGGTCAAGAAGTAGAAGCAGAAGTAGTCAGTGTTGATAACGGCCGCGTGTCTCTCTCCATTAAAAAACTCCAACCAGACCCATGGCAGATCGAAGTAAAGAACTTAACCGTCGGCGGCAAAACCGAAGGTGAGGTAACTAAGGTAACGCCATACGGTGCCTTTGTTAAGCTCTCCGACAACCTTGAAGGTCTTTTCCATATCAGCCAAATGACTGACGGCAAAAAGCCAGAAGAAGTTATTCAAGAAGGCCAGAAATATCAATTTGAAATTATTTCCATCGAACCAGAGCTACGCAAAATCTCTTTGAAACTCGCCTAGATAAATGATTCAGCTGCGTCTCACTAAATCTAATGAGCTCGAGATCAGCGACCGAAAATCTACCATCGTTTTGACCAGTGGCAAGATTAATCTAAACGATCAGTCGATCGATCAACCAGGCGAATATGAAGACGGTGGTGTGGAAGTAATTTATAGCACTAATGCTGCCCTGATTGTTTGGGAGCGACTCCAGCTCGTCTACATTTTTAATCCAACCGCCCAACCAACCGCTTTTGAGAAAGAGCAGTTCTCTTCCTGCGACGCGTTGTTGCTTAGCCCAAGCGATGCCCCGTTATCACGGGCTAAACTGACCCCAATTATCGACGAGTATGATCCAAAGCTTGTTGTTGCCACCCTTCAAACCACTTTTGAAGATGGTTATAAAGAGAGCTTGAAAGCCCAGGAGACCAATACGCTCAAACTGACCGTACAGACCTTACCAGTCGAGGGTCGAGATTTTTATCTGCTTGGCTAGGTAGGTT
>Ga0068865_100000896_pt1 | contig 16894 bp, 18 predicted proteins | sample KBSMisM12_FD_75293 | JGI IMG/M metagenome (GOLD analysis project Ga0068865, IMG submission 75293) | Miscanthus rhizosphere microbial communities from Kellogg Biological Station, Michigan, USA - KBS Miscanthus M1-2 | ecosystem: Host-associated > Plants > Roots > Rhizosphere > Soil ...
CCGCCGTTCCGGGTGCCGCAGGAATGGACGACGATGGGCGCGGAACCGACGATGCCACGGCACGAGGCGCCGGCGTCGGCGGCGCCGAGGGCGACAGGATGGCGATGACCGCGGTCAGACCGACGAACCCGATCGCGACCGCCGCGACGCCGTAGAAAAAGAGGGTTCTGAGCGGGACGCCTTGCCGCTGCGGCGGTCGAGCATAGCCCAGCGTGGCGGGCACGGCGTCGGCGCGCGCGCTTCCAACGGCCGAATCGTCGCCGCCGCGGTCGGCGGAACGGCGGCGAAGCGCGTCGAGAATCAGGCTCACGGTTCCGTGCCCGAGGGGCGGAGCTCGGTCTCAGGCTCGCGAGGTACGGAAGCCACCAGGCCAACCGCAAAGCTGGCGCTGACCAGATGCGCATCGCTCTGCGGCGCGGCGGCCCTCAGCCGCTCCGCATCGCGGCGCGCCGTCTGCGAGTCGGCATAGGCTCCCGCGAGCACGCGCTGCCACCGGCCGCGCGGTCCGAGATTCACTTCCGCGTAAAACACGGGAAAGCCCGAAGCCTCGAGCCACTCCGTCGTCGAGGTGACGTCCGCTGTGGTGGTCTCCTGCCCCACGGCGAACGAGCCGACGAGAATCGTGAACGCCGCTTCGGCCGGCAGCTCTCGACGGGCGCTCCCCGTTGTGCCCTGCGCCACGTTCGCGGGCTGCGCGCGCACCGGCGCGACGGGCGGTGTGACCCGCTCGGCCGCATGCGCGAGCGCCGGCTTCGCGCTGGCGAAGCGCTGATAGACGTAGGCCGACGCGCCGACGGCGACCGACGCCGACAGCAGGAGCACCGCTGCAGCCGTGACGAGCGGCGCTTGGCGCCTGAACCAGTGCCCGAAATTCGCACGCGGCACCTGCAGGTCGAGGCTGTCGGCCGCGTGCGTGACCATCTCTGGCGTGATGCGATTCGCGCGCACGGAGAATGCCGCGAGCAGCGCCCGATCGCAAATCAGGTTGATGAGCCGCGGAATGCCGCCGGACCAGCGATGAACCTGCTGCAGCGCCTTCGCCGTGAAGCTGACCGCGGCGCCGCCGCCGGCGATCGTCAGCCTGTGGGCCACGTACGCGGCGACGGTCTCGTCGTCGAGCGGCTTGAGCTCGTACCGGATCGAGACGCGCTGATCGAGCTGGCGCATCTCCGGCGACCGCAGCAGCGTCTGCAGGTTCAGCTGGCCGACCAGGATGATCTGCAGCAGCTTTTCCTTGTCGGTCTCGAGGTTCGACAGGATGCGGATCTGCTCGAGCACCGGCAGCGGCAGGTTCTGCGCCTCGTCGATGATCAGGACGGCGCTGGCCTTGAGCGGGATGAGCGAGAGCAGGAAATCGTTGAGCGCCTCGATCAGCTCCTGCTTCGTCACGTTCGCCATCCGGCCGACCTTGATCTCCTCGCGCGAGATGACGCCGAAATCCTGCAGGATACGCCGCAGCAGATCCTCTTCGGTGAGGAACGGATTCAGCACGAGCGCGGTGAAGGTCGTCCGATCGATCTGTTCGAGGAGGGCGCGGCACAGGGTGGTCTTGCCGGTCCCGATGTCGCCGGTCACCACCGCGAAGCCTTCGCGCCTGCGAATCGCGTACTGCAGCAGGTCGAAGGCATTGCCGTGTGACTGGCTGCGGTACAGGTATTTGGGATCCGGCGTCAGGCTGAACGGCTTCTCCGAAAACCCGTAGTAGGCCTCGTACATGTTACTGCCCCGCCACGCCGGCGACGATCCTCGCCGTCAGCAGAATCACCATCTCCACGCGGCGGTGCGTCACCACGGTGCTGCGGCCGAACCACCCGCCGCTGATGCCGACCGCCTTCTTTTCCTTGATCTCGCGATCGCGGGTGAAACCGGACACCACCAGCGTCTCGCCGTCGGCCACGCGCGCCAGCATGTCGGATTCGACCACCGTGGGCGACCGCACGATTGGCGTCAGACTCAGCGTCAGGACCGAGTCGCCTGAAATCTGCGGCGTCACGCTGAAGCTCATCGTCTCGGTACGAACGATCGACGGCTCGTTGTTCAGCGTCAGCAGCCGCGGGTTCGCGACGACGGTGACGGTGCCCTGTTCGGCGAGCAGGCCGAGGAGCTTTCCCACGTCGGTGACCCGCAGGCCGTTCATCGTCTGGCGTGTCGCGACCGGAAACTCGGCGGTCGGGGCGCCGCTCATCTTGACCGCGAGGCTCGCCCAGTCCACGCCGGAGGCCTTCTCGTCCTTCGGCTCGACTTCAATCACGCGCGCGTCGATCTGCACCTGGCGGTGCACGCGATCCTGGACCGTCTCCAGATAGACCGCCACGCGATCGAGCCGCTCGGGAAAGTCGGTCACCTGCAGCAGGCCGGCCTTCCGGTCGACGTTGAGGCTGGCGCGCTCGGTCAGCAGCATGCGCACGCCGTTCGCCAGCTCCTGGAACACATCTGACTTCGTGGAGGTCGTGACGCTCGCGCCGGTGCGGGGCCCGCCGTCGCCGGCCACGGTAACCAGGCCGACCCGCTCGGTCACGGCATAATTGAGATCGAAGACCCGGGTCTCCGCCTCGCGGCGGAACACGCGCACGACGCTGCCGTCCAGCGAGTAGTCGAGGCCGAGCGGACGCAGGATCAGCCCGAGCGCCTGGCGGACGGTGACGTTCTTCAACTCGCCGATGAACGCGCCGCTGATCGCCGGATCGGGAACCACGCTCAGGTTGGTGCCGCGAACGAGCAGCAGCAGCAGGTCCTTCACGGGAACCGGCTGCGCGAAAGTCAGCGAGAACGTCCGGTTGTCCAGGTCTCCGGCGAGCACGCGCTCGTCGAGCTGCGTCAGCGGCAGCGGCGGCATCGGCGCGGGCCGCTGCGGCGCCTGCATGACCAGCGCGAGGACGATGAACACCCACTCCACGTCCCTGAATTTCGGTTCGGTGTGCGATTCGCGATAGCGACGTGCAGCCTTGCGCAGCGCCGCGCAAACCCGAAGGGCGCGCGGGCCTTCAGGCCGGCGGGATGTCGATGACCCCTGGAGGAGTCTGTTTTTTGAAGATCAGCGCGCCGAGCAGGCCGCCCAGCGTGGAGAAGACGGCGCCGACGAAGAGCCACAGGATCAGGCCGACCATCGCGCTCAGGATCATGTAGGCGCCGCCCATGGAGCCGCTGCGGGTGAACGGCTCCAGGAAATCGCGAGCCTCCGGTGGAAAGGTGCCCATGTCCAGGAATCGCTGGAGCATCGCCCGTTCGGTCGGTCCCGCCAGCAGGTCGATCGGAATCGACACCAGCGATCGGACGATGGCGCCGCTGATGCCGGCCAGCAGACCGACGAGCGCACCGTCGCCTGGGGTGATCGGCGTGGCCCGGTCCTGCTGGAAGAGGTAGGCGGCAATGGCGCCGCCGCTGACGACCCAGAGGCAGCAGCACACATTGCCGGCGGAAATGATCGGCAGCGCCGACAGCACACCCATGACCAGGCCGCCAATCAGCGCCGGCTGGGCGTATGGAGACTTAGTCGTAGTACTCACGGCCAAGGTGCGTGATGAGATCCTCGCCCTTAAGGTACCGCAACGTGTTCTTCAACTTCATCAGCTGAATGAACAGGTCGTGCTCCGGGTAGAGCCCCGGCGCGTGCACCGGGCTCTTGAAGTAGAACGACAGCCATTCCTGGATGCCGGACATCCCCGCGCGCTTCGCGAGATCCATGAACAGCGCCACGTCGAGGACGATCGGCGCGGCGAGGATGCTGTCGCGGCAGAGGAAGTTGATCTTGAGCTGCATCTTGTAGCCCAGCCAGCCCACCAGATCGATGTTGTCCCAGCCTTCCTTGTTGTCGCCGCGCGGAGGATAGTAGTTGATCCGCACGACGTGGCATAGATCCTTGTAGAGATCGGGGTACAGGTTCGGCTGGAGGATGTAGTCGAGGACCGACTTCTTGCTCTCTTCCTTGGTCTTGAACGACTCGGGATCGTCGAGCACCTCGCCGTCGCGGTTGCCCAGGATGTTGGTCGAATACCAGCCTTCGACGCCGAGGAGCCGCGCCTTGAGCCCGGGGGCGATGATCGTCTTGATCAGCGTCTGGCCGGTCTTGAGATCCTTGCCGGCGAGCGGCGACTGCGTCCTGGCCGCGAGCGCGACGAGCGCGGGGATATCAGCGGTGAGATTCGGCGCCGCGTTCGCGTACGGAATGCCTTCGCTGATCGCCGCGTAGGCGTAGATCATGCTCGACGGGATCGCGATGTCGCTCGCTTCGAGGCCGGCCTCGAACGCCTCGATCGACTGGTGCGCGGGCGACTCGGTCGCGAAGATCTCGGTGCTGCCGCACCAGACCATGACCATCCGATCGAGGTTGTTGTCCGACTTGAACTTGCGGATGTCGGCGATGACCTGATTGGCGAGATCCTTCTTGTTCTTGCCCTTCTTGACGTTGGGGCCGTCGAGCCGCTTGACGTAGTGCTTGTCGAACACCGCCGGCCACGGCTTGATCTTCTCGAGCTCGGGGCGCACCTGATCGAGCAGCGCCGGCTCGATCACGCCCGCGGTCCGCGCCGCGGCGTAGCAATCGTCCGCGAAAATATCCCAGCCGCCGAAGACGACGTCGTCGAGCGGCGTCAGCGGCACGACCTCGCTGATTTTCGGCGAGCGGCCTTCGGTCCGCTTGCCGAGGCGAATCGTGCCCATCTGCGTGAGGGAGCCGATCGGTTTGGAGATGCCTTTACGAATCGCGAGGACGCCGGCAATCGTCGTCGTGCTGACGGCGCCGAGACCGACGAGCATCACGCCGAGTTTGCCGCGTGCAGGAGCAATATCAACTGGAGTAGACATGAACTGTGGATCATATCGCTTTCACCGCTCAGCTGTCAGCCCTTGCGGTTAGCTAACAACAGCCGGCGTTAGCTAACGACCTGGGGTCAGATCTCGATTTTCACGCGCTGAGCGCGCCCCGCGCGAAAATCGAGATCTGACCCCAATCGTGCCTGCAGTAAGCTGAAGGCCGGCGGCTGAGAGCTGACATGTTCCTCAAGAAGAGCGACCCCTATCTCCTGATCGTCGGCATGACCGGCGTGAAAATGGGCGACGCGTTCGTGCAGGTCGGCTGCGCGCACGGCGGACGGCTTGCCGCGGTCGCCGGCAAGGTCGGCCTCTCCGGCCGCGCCGCCGTCGTCGCGCCGGACGAATCGTCCGCGGCGCGCGCGCGCAAGGCCGCCGAGGACGCCGGCGTGCTGGTCGAGGTCGAGGTCGCGCCCCCGACCCGGCTTCCGCTGACCGATGATGCATTCGACGTGGCGGTCGTCGACGACACCGCCGGACTGTTCGGCACGATGCGGCCCGAAGGGCGCGTGGCGGCGATCCGCGAACTCGTCCGCGTGCTCCGCCCGGGCGGCCGTGTGCTGGTCGTCGGCGCGGTGCCGCGCGGCGGGCTCGGCGCGGTGCTGTCGCGGACGCAGAGCGGGCCGCCATTTGTCGCGTCCGGTGATGCGACCAGGGCGCTCGAAGCCGACGGGTTCAAGTCCGTGCGCACGCTGGCCGAGCGCGAAGGGCTGGTGTTCGTCGAGGGAATCAAGCCGCGCGGGTGACAGGTGTCCCGCGTGGAGTACAGCTCCACGGCAACGTTTCCGCGCGTATTTCGAAGTTTGACGGCAAAACGACCGAAACCTATAGGCAGGAGTTTTGCCCCGCACACAGCGGCTGTCCATGGATTCCGGACGCGCACACGAATTGTATTCCCCGCTCGAGATCGCCAAAGCGGCGGGCGTCCCCGTAGCGGACGTGCTGATCGCGCTCGGCCACGCGCGCGGCCTCGTGCCCCACGACGAAGCCCTGCGGATCGGCCGGATGCTGAGCCCGCGCGTCGGCGGCGGAGCGAGATCGCTTGCGCCGGGCCCGATGTTCGGGCTGTTTTCAGAGGCCGCACCCTCCCGCCGGCCGACCGGCGTACCCTTCGCCCTGTCGAGCACGCTTCACGCGAGCCTCCTCGCTCTGGCCGTCTTCCTGGCCACGTTCAATCTCTCGCCCCGCGCGGCCACCCTTCGCCCCGACGACCGACCGGCCGATCCGATGCGCCTCGTGTTCATGGCGACGCCGGGACCCGGTGGCGGTGGGGGCGGCGGCGGCCTGCTCCAGAAGGCGCCTCCGCCGAAGGCGATTCGCGAAGGACGCAGCCGAATCAGCAGCCCGATTCCCGAGCGGCGGGAGCCGAAACCGCTGCAACCGATCCCGGCACCGCCAGAACCGGTCCCGCCCCCCGTAGTTAAGGCCGAGCCACTGCCGGCCGTGGTCGCGCCGATCGTCGCGGCGCCAGCCGACACGCACACCCGGCCCGGCGTCCTGGAGCAGACACCGGTCGAGAACGCCAGTCACGGCTCAGGCTCAGGCGGAGGCGCCGGTACCGGCTCGGGAACGGGACTCGGTTCGGGCAACGGCAGCGGTGTCGGTCCGGGCTCAGGCGGAGGCACCGGCGGCGGACCGTATCGTCCAGGCAGCGGCATCGACCCACCGCAACTGCTGCGCGAGGTGAAGGCCGACTACACGGAGGAGGCCCGTCAGCGCGGGGTGTCGGGCGACGTGATCCTCGAAATCGTCGTGCGCCGGGATGGATCGGTCGGCGACATCAGGATCCTGCAAGGACTGGCCGGCGGCCTGAACGATCGCGCGATCCAGGCAGTGCGCCAGTGGCGGTTCACGCCCGCGCGACGCCAGGGTGCAGCGGTCGACGTGCTCGTGGAAGTCGCGGTGGAGTTCAAACTGCGATGATCTTCCTGCTCATCGTCACGTTGACCTCGATGCTGGTCGCGGCCATCATGAGCGTGATCGCGTGGCGGATCGCGGCCGACGAGCGGCGGCGATCGGACGCGCGCGTGGCGGCGCTGTCGAGCGAGATTCACGAGGCCGCACCGATGCCGCTTCAGATTGCCGCGCGCGCAGGCGACACGCGGCGCGCCGCACCGGGGTGGGACCAGGATCTCGATCTTCGCCCTGGGCCGGATGCAGCGCGGGTCCCGCACGCCTTCGCGCGCAGCGCTGCGGCGTATCCCGTCTCGCAGACACTCTTCGCAGCCGCTCCGGCGCGCTCGGGCTCGCGGCTGTTCGCGGTCGTCGCGGGAGGTGCGCTCGTGCTCGGCGCGGCGGTCGCGATCGCGATCCTCGGCACCGGCCGCTTCAACCGGACGCCGGCTGCCACGGTTCCCGTAGCGATGGTGGAACCGGCCGCGCCGGCGCTCGAGCTCGTCGCCCTTGGACATGAGCGTGCCGGCGATCAACTCACCGTCCGCGGCGTCGTGCGCAACCCGGCGTCGGGCGCGGCGGTGGCCGGGCTCACCGCGGTCGTCCTGCTCTTCACGCCAGACGGTGGATTCCTCACCAGCGGCCGCGCCGTCGTCGACGCGCCCGCGCTGGGACCGGGCGGCGAGTCGACGTTCGCGGTGACGGTGCCGCGTGCCGGCGACGTCGGACGGTACCGCGTCAGCTTCAGGGCCGAGGACAAGCTGATCCCTCATCTCGACAGGCGTCATGAAACTTAAGCATCTGGCGTTCCGTGTGGGACAGACCCTCGCCGTGGCCGGCGCTATGCTCGTCGCGTCGCTGCACGGACAGCAGCCGCAGCAGGCGCCGCCCCGCCCCGAGGGCGAGTCGCAGGGGTTCCGCTTCAAGAGCGGCGTCGAGCTGATCAACGTCACCGCAACGGTGTCCGACGCCAACGGCCGGTTCGTGCCCGGTCTGCGCCAGGAAGATTTCGTCGTCTACGAGGACGACGCACCGGTGACGGTCACGCATTTCAGCGCCGAGCGGGTACCGGTCAGCCTCGGGATCGCGCTCGACACCAGCGGCAGCATGGCCGGCAGCAAGATTCAGGAAGCGCGGGCAGCGCTCGACCGGCTGCTCTACGATCTGCTCGACAGGCAGGACGAGGTCTTCCTGTACCGCTTCAGCAGCAGGCCGGTGCTGCTCCAGCCGTGGACCCGGGATCGCCAGCTGCTCGCGCGCGCGCTCGACCGCATCGACCCGAATGGCGGCACCGCGATGTACGACGCCGTGTCCGAGGCGATTCCACTCACGACACAGGGACAGAACCGGAAGAAGGCGCTGCTCGTCGTCTCGGACGGCAACGACACGGCGAGCGCGACCACGGTACGCGAGCTCAAGGCGCAGATTCGCGAGACGGAAACGCTGGTCTACGCGATCGGAATCGACGGTCAAGGCGAAGCGACCACGCGTCAACCGCCGCCACAGGCGCCGATTCAGCGCCCGTCTCCACGGCCGTTCCCCGGAGCGCCGGGCCCGTTCGGCACGCCGCCGATCTTCCCGCGCCAGCCGCCCTCGGGCGGCGGTGGCGGCGGCGGGTACCGTCGCGGCAGCGCGAACGACGATCGCGTCAACGTGGTGGCGCTGCGCGACATGACCGACGACAGCGGCGGCCGTACCGAGATCGTCCGCGATCCCCGCGACCTCAATCCGGCGACCGCGGGCATTGCCGACGAGTTGAGCAAGCAGTACTACCTCGGTTATCCGTCGAGCGGGAAGAAAGACGGCCGCTGGCACTCGATCCGCGTCGAGCTCCGCAACCGCAGCTACCGCGTGCGCGCGCGAAGGGGATATGTAGCGAGCTAGCATAGAATGTCGCGTGCACGTGCTCGCGACCGCGCTCGGCCTGAGCCTCCTCGGCAGCTGCGGCGGCCTCCTCGTCGCTTCGATGCTCGTCTCGTTCCCCTCGCGCGTCCGTACCCGCCTGGTGCCGTGGCTGGTCAGCTATGCGGTCGGCGCGCTGCTCGGCGTTGCGCTGCTCGACATCCTCCCCGAAGCGCTCACGCTGCTCGCGCCGCAGGCGGTGTTCGGGACGCTGCTGGCCGGCATCCTGCTGTTCTTCACCCTCGAGAAGCTGGTGCTGCTCCGTCACTGCCATACCGACGAGTGCGAGGTGCACGGCGCGACGGCGCCGCTGCTGTTTCTCGGCGACGGCTTCCATAACTTCATCGACGGCGCGATCATCTGCTCCGCGGTGATGACGTCCGTGCCGCTGGGGATCAGCACGGCCATCGCCGTCGCCGCGCACGAGATTCCGCAGGAGGTCGGCGACGTCGCGATTCTCCTGGCGTCCGGATACAGCCGCGGACGCGCCCTGCTGCTGAACGTCGTGACGGGCGGCGCCAGCATCGGCGGCGCGCTCCTCGCGTTCGGCGCGGTCCAGGTGGTTCCCAGCATCCGGCCGTACGTGCTGGCCATGTCGGCGGCCAGCCTGTTGTACATTGCCATGTCCGATCTGATTCCCAACCTGCACAAGGGCGAGATCGACGCGAGCGCGCTGCGTCAGGTGCTGCTGATTGCGGCCGGGATCGGCACCATCGTGTTCTTCGAGAAAGTGATTCATTGATGGCGCTCGACAAGACCAACCTGGCGACGGTCGAGAAGATGTGGCGCCGCGAGGTCGAGGCCGCGGCCACCTACAAACACCTCGCCGACCGCGAGACCGATCAGAAGCGGAAGGACATCCTGATGCGCCTCGCGGATCAGGAGGACAAGCACGCCGCTCGCTGGTCCGAGCGCATCGCCGCGTCCACCGGACGGGTGCCCGATCCAAAGGAGGTCGAGCGCGGACTCTCCTGGTTCCAACGCATTTCGGATCCGAACGTCGTGCTGCACCGGCTCGAGCAGGAAGAAAACAAGGCCGAGGCGGAGTACGACCAGCTGATGCAGCGCCTCAGCAACCCGACCGATCGCCAGATCGCCGAGGAGGCGATGCTCGAAGAGCGCGATCACGCGGTGGTGCTGCGCGCCCTCGCCGGCGGCAAGGCGCCGTCGCCGCGCTCCACGCTCGATTCGATTCTTGGCCGCGAACGCTGGCACGTCCGCGGCAGCGGCTGGATTGGCGACGCGATCTACGGCGTGAACGACGGCCTCGGCGCGGTGTTCGGCATCGTCTCGGGCATGGCGGGGTACACCGGCGGCAGCGAGGTGGTGCTTGCCGCGGGTCTCGCCGGCACGCTCGCCAGCGCCTTGTCAATGGGCGCCGGCGCCTACCTGTCCTCCAAGTCGCAGCGCGAGGTGTACGAGTCCGAGATCGCCCGTGAACAGGCCGAGATCGACGAAGACCCGCATGAAGAGCTGGTCGAGCTCGAGCTGTTCTACCAGCTGAAAGGCTTCTCGCCTGAGGAGGCGCGGTCGATGGCCGAGCGCCTGCAGAAGCAGCCGAAACAGTTTCTGCGCACGCTGGTCCATGAGGAGCTCGGCCTCAACGAGGAGTCGTTTCCCAATCCATGGCGCTCGACCCTCTCAGCCGGCGTCTCGACCGCGATCGGCGGCTTCATTCCGATCATCCCGTTCTTCTTCACCGTCGGCATGCCCGCGGTGATTGCGTCGTTCATCATCAGCACCATCGCCCACTTCGTGGTCGGCGCCTCGAAGTCGCTGGTGACGACACGCTCGTGGTGGGCCAGCGGCGCCGAGATGACGGTAGTCGGCGTCATCGAGGCGGCGATCACCTACGGCCTGGGCGTCGCGTTCGCCGGCCACTGACAAGGCACGCTGGTCGAGCCGTCACGTCCAGAGGACATTGGACTGGGCGCGCTTCTCGGAACCGCAAAAAATCCCGCGGTTTTGCGAGCGGCGCGCTGGCATTTCATTTGCCCCTTTCCCGAATAGCGCTGCCGCGTCAGCCCGGCGCTTCGGAGGTGCAAAATGTTCAGGAAATTGTGTATCTGTGCCGCAGGCCTGCTCGTGACGGCGAACGTCGCGCTCGCCTCGCCGGCCAGCCAGGTCGGCGACCGCAAAGACTTCCAGGTCGCGAAGGACATCGCGAAGACGGTGCAGCGCTACACCCAGTTCACGATCTTCGACGATGTGAGCGCGACGGTGAAGGACGGGGTCGTGGTCCTCACCGGCAAGGTGACGATGCCGTACAAACGCGACGACCTCGAGAAGCGGATCGCGAAAGTGGACGGCGTGCGCAGCGTCAGCGATCAGATCGGCGTCCTCCCGGTATCCCAGTTCGACGATGAACTGCGGTATCGGATCGCCCGGTCGATCTACAACAACTCGAATTTCTGGAACTATGCGATCATGCCCAACCCGCCCATTCACATCGTCGTGGAACATGGCCGGGTGACGCTGACCGGCGTCGTTCAGAGCAACGTGGACCGGATGCTGGCGCGATCCCTCGCGACGCAGTTCGGGGCGCTGTCGGTCACCAACGCGCTGAAGACCGATGCCGAAGTCGGCGACGACGTTGCCAAATCCCAGTGAGCTCACCGTTCGTCTGGAGACGGGCGCCGCAACCACGGCGCTCGTCTACCCGGGTGTCAGGCACGCTGCCGCGACCGACGCCGCGGCAGCGACCCTGATCCTCGGCCATGGCGCCGGCGCCGGCCAGCGCAGCGCGTTCATGGTCGACTTCGCGCACGCGCTTTCGGCGCAGGGGTTGGACGTCGTCACCTTCAACTTTCTCTACACGGAGCAGGGGCGGAAGATTCCCGATCGCGCGCCGGCCCTCGAGGCCTGCTATCGCGCGGTGATCGAGGTCGCGCGCGGCACAATCGAGACGGCGCAGCGCGCGTTGTTCATCGGCGGCAAGTCCATGGGCGGACGCATCGCGACCCAGGTCGCAGCTGCGGATCCGCAGCTGCCCGTCACCGGGCTGGTGCTGCTGGGCTATCCGCTCCATCCGCCCGGCAGGCCGACCGAGCGCCGCGACAAACACCTGCCGGCAATCGCCCGGCCGATGCTCTTCGTCCAGGGCACGCGCGATGCGTTCGGCACGCCCGACGAGCTCACGCCGATTCTCGGCACGCTGCGGCCGGCGCCTGTGGTGTACGTCGTCGCGCAGGGCGATCATTCATTCAAGTTGTCGAGGAAGGATCCCGCGGCGCAGGCCGCGATCTACGCCGGCGTCCAGCGTGCGATCGTCGAGTTCATCAGAGCTTCAATTCCATGACGTCGCCGCCGTGGGAAAACCCGTGGCGCAGGTAGAGCGTCACGCTGCGGCCTGAGGGCCAGAGGACCACGCGATCGACCCGGTCGGCGCGTGCCTGGGCGATCGCCGCCTCGAGCAGCCGCGTGCCGGTCCCGCCCCGATCGGACGGCCTGACATAGAGGTTCGACAGGTAGGCGTGATGCTCCGTCTCGTCGATCGGGTTCGGGATCTTGCCGATGGTGTGGAGCCACACCTGCCCGACGATGATGCGGTTGTCGACGGCGACCCAGGCCTGCCAGGCGCCGGCGGTCGCCAGCTCGCGTCGCATCCACGCCGCGCAACGCTTGAGGAACGCATCCTGACGCTCGGTGGGCGGCTGCCGTTCGGCGCGAAACTCCCATCGCAGCTGGGCCATGGCTCCCGCGTCGGTCGACGCGGCACGCTTGATCTCGATCATGCCAGTCGTTCGCCAAGAAAGAGCGCCGCCGCCTGCACGACTTCGTCGGACCATTCGTGACCGCCGCCGAACTCCAGCGGCTGGACGGTCACGTTCGCCTCACGCAGCCGTTGAACGTCGCGCCCGAATATCGCTTCTGTATACCACTCGTCGCGCGCGCCGTGACAGACCAGCGCCCGGCGCACGCGCGCCAGGGCGACGGCGTCGATCTCGGGCGGCACGTCGCCGCCGACCGCAATCACGCCATCCACCCGCCGCGACGAAGCGGTCGCGGCCCTGAACAGCATCGCGACGCCCTGGGAAAAACCGGTCAGCACCAGAGGCGACGCACCTGGATACTCGCGATCCACGGCGCCAATCACCGCTGACACATAAGCGAGATTGTCGGCGATCGCTTGCTCGCGATCCTGCCGTGTCATCCAGCTCGCGACCACTTCGTTCGCGCGGCGCTGGTAGAAGCGGTGAAGCCCCTGAATCGAGACGAGCAGCCAGCGGTCCGCACCGGGAATGCGGCGCATCCGCTCCAGTTGAATCTCGGCGTTTTCGCCATAGCCGTGGAAGCCGACCAGCATCGGCGCCGGGCCGGCCGACGCGGGCGGCTCGAGCAGGTAACGCCCGTGCGTACCGGTCGCAATCGTTCGCTCGATCACCAGATCACCTTCACGGTTCCGGACCCGCGGATCTGCGCGTCCCTCGTGATCAGCGGCAGGTCGAGCGTCTGCGCCGCGGCGCAGATGAGCGCGTCGAACGGATCGCGCGTGAACCGCAGCTCGTCGGCCCGGAACACCTGCTCGCTGGTGACATCGAGCGGCTGGTAGGCCGGGTTGCTGAACAGATCGTCGAAAAACGCGCGCACGGTGCGGCGGAGATTGATGCGCGACACCCGTGCGAGCAGGCTGCATTCCCACATCACGACGGCCGGCACATAGAGAATCGCCTGGCGCTCCTCGCAGCGTTCGAAGAACGCCGACGCCCGCGGCCCAAGCTTGCCGCCGCCCGCGGCGTGGAACACGAGCGCGTGCGTGTCGGTGACCGCAGCGGCCGGTTCAGCCACGGCGCGTCCGCTTTTTGCCGCCCGATCCGTAGGCCGGCGACGACTCCTTCACCATCAACGGCCGCCCGAGAGATGTGTCGAACATCGTGCGCACCGCTTCGTCCGCCTTTTCGAGCCAGGGGTCGCTCGCGTCCAGGTCGATGGTGCCGACCACCGACCGCGAAGGCCCGACGCGGCCCGACGCGCGTGCCGCGGTGACGAGCTGATCCAGCAGCTCGCTGACGCTGCGCAGCCCGGCAGCCCCGGCACGGCCCTTCAGCCATGTCAGGTTGTCCGCCTTTAAGGTGACGGAGATCGCCTGTTTAGCCATATGTTTATACGATATCGCCTAACTAGGCACTTATCAACCATGTATTCTAAGCGCGGTGAACGCCGCCGACATCCGTCCCGCCGCCCCGGCCGAACAGACGCAGTCGAGCCTCGACCTCTTCCTGATCTTCGTCGGCGCCAACGTCGTCGCGACCACCTTCCAGGTCGGCGCGAGCCTCGCGTCGTCCTTCACGCTCGCAACCACGATGACGCTGGTCGCCGTCGGCAGCGCCGCGGGAGCGGCGCTGGTCGCGGCACTCGCCCCACTGGGCCCGCGGCTGCGCGTCCCCTCGATCATCGCGTCGCGGCCGGCGCTCGGCTTCGTCGGCGCCGGGTTCGTCGCCGTGGTGCTGTACGTGAGCAATTTCGCGTGGATCGCGTTGAACAACGTGATCGCGGCGTCGGCGTGCGCGCGGGTGGGCGCCGCGTGGATCGGACCGGCCGCCGGATCGCAGACCGCGTGGGCGATCCTGCTGGGACTGCTCGCGACGGTGGTGGTGTGGCTCGGTCCCCGCGCCGTGGCGCGCGCCGATCGGATCGCGGTGCCGTCGATGGTCCTCGTGGCCGTGGCGCTGACGATCGCGTGCGCCCGGATCTCGAACTCGCCGGCGGCCGCGCCGCAGACGACGATGAGCTGGTGGCGCGGCCTCGACGTCGTCATCGGCTATCAGGTGTCGTGGATCCTGATGTTCGCCGACTACTCGCGCTACACCCGATCGGTGCGCGGCAGCGCGGCCGCCGTGTTTCTCGGCCTTGCGGTGACGAGCGCCTGGATGATGCCGCTCGGCGCGGTCGCGGCGCGCGCCGCCGGCACCAGCGATCCCGGCGCGATGCTCGACGCGGTCGGCCTCGGCGCCGCCGGCGCCCTGCTCCTCACGCTTGCGACGCTGACCACCAACTTCGTGAACATCTACATGTCGTCGCTGGCCTGGAAGAGCCTCGCGCCGCGGGCGAATGACGGCGCGGTGATCTGGTCGATCGGGATTGTCGGCACCGCGCTCAGCGCGGTCCCCGGCGTCTGGCTCGAACAGTACACGAACTTCATGATGGTCCTCGGCGCGCTGCTGGTGCCGGTCGGCGGCGTGCTGATCGCGCACTACTACATTCGACGCCCGGAGGTAGACGAGGCGTTCATCGCCGAGATGTACAACCCATCCGGATCGTTCCGCGGCGTGTCCGTCGCCGGCGTGGCGGCGTGGGCCGCGGGAGCCGGCGCCTTCTTCGCCGCGGGATCGATTGGCGGCACGCTGCCGGCGTTGGCCGTGTCGGTCCTCGTCTACCGCGCGCTGCTGTACACTCGCGGCCGGTGAGACGAATCGCCTTATTCGCGGCGATCGCGTTGCTCTCGTTTGGCGCGCGGCCCGGCGCACAGCCGCGCTCGCGCGTTGTCATGCTCGGCACGGGCACGCCGAACGCGGATCCAGACCGCTACGGGCCGTCCGTGGCCGTCGTCGTCGACGACACGAGCTATCTGGTGGACTTCGGTGTCGGCGTCGTGCGGCGCGCGGCGGCGGCGGAACGTGCGGGAATCGCTGCCCTCGGCGCCACGAAGCTGACGCGGGCGTTCGCCACCCACCTGCACTCGGATCACACGCTCGGGCTGGCTGATCTGATCCTGACGCCGTGGATTCTCGAGCGGACGACGCCGCTCACGCTGTACGGTCCGCGCGGCCTGCGAGCGATGACCGATCACCTGATCGCTGCCTACGCCGAGGACATTCGGATCCGCACGCGTGGCGGCGAGCCGAAGCATCAGCACGATCCCGGGCTCGTGGCGGTTCATGAGATCAAGCCCGGGATGATCTACCGCGATGAGCGGGTGACCGTCACCGCGTTCACCGTCCCGCACGGCGCGTGGGAGCAGGCGTTCGGTTATCGCTTTCAAACACCCGATCGCACGATCGTGATTTCAGGCGACACCGGTCCCGACTCGCACATCGAGGATCAGTGCCGGCGCTGCGACGTCCTCGTGCACGAGGTGTATTCCGAGGCCGGATTCAAGAAGCGCCCTCCGGAGTGGCAGGCCTATCATTCGCGCTATCACACGTCGGCGCCCCAGCTCGGTGCGATCGCCACCCGCGCGCAGCCGGCGCTGCTCGTGCTGTACCACCAATTGATCTGGAGCTCGACCGAGGAGGATCTGCTGAAGGAAGTGCAATCCGCGTACAACGGCAAGGTCGTCTCGGCGCACGACCTGGACATCTTCTAACTTCTTAATTCTTAATTCTTAATTCTTAATTCCTCAATCCGCGCGCAGCCCGGCGAGCGGATCCAGCGCCGCGGCGCGACGCGCGGGCAGCAGACACGCGGCCAGCGCGGTAACCAGTGCCACGGCGATCGCGACAGCGAACGCGGCCGTGTCGCCGGACGAGACGCCGTAGAGCAGGCTCGACATCGCCCTGCCGACCGCGAGAGCGCCAATGGCTCCCGCTCCGCCGCCGATCAGCGCCAGCCAGACGCCCTGGCGCACGACCAGCCACAACACATCGCTCGGCTGCGCGCCCAGCGCCATCCGCACGCTGAGCTCCTGTCGCCTCTGGTTGACGCTGTAGGACAGCACGCTGTAGATCCCGAGCGCCGAGAGCACGAGCGCGAGCGCCGCGAAAATCCCCATCAGCAGCATCAGCGCGCGCGGCGTGTCGGTCGCCTCGCCGACGATCCGATCGACCGTGCGCGCCGACGCCAGCGGCAGGTTGGGATCGAGCCGCTGCACCGACAACCGCAGCGCGCCGATGAGCGCCGCGGAATCGCCCGGTCCCTGCACCACGAGGTTCAGGCCTCGGAACGGAAACTGCCGGAAGCTGAAATAGATCGCGGGCTCCGCGTCGCGAACCAGCGTCGAATTCTTCATGCTGGCCACGACGCCGACGACCTGGAAGAGCGGGCGCTTCATCAGCGAGCGGCCCATCGGCCCGATCACCGTGATTGGCGAGATCAGGGTCTGGCCGATCGGATCCTCGTTGGGCCACTGCCGCCGCGCCAGCGCGTCGTTCACGAGAACGACTCCCGGCGCCTCGGCGTTGTCGTTCGGGGTGAAGAAGCGGCCCTTGACCAGCGGCACGCCCAGCGCGCGGAAATAGTCGTCGTCGATCGTCTGGTGCTGCGCCTGCGACTCGTCGCCCGATCGTGGACGCGGGCGTCCCTGGATGAAAAACGGCCCGCGCCATGCCGCCTCGAGCGGCATGAAGTTGCT
>Ga0068865_100000900_pt1 | contig 16878 bp, 15 predicted proteins | sample KBSMisM12_FD_75293 | JGI IMG/M metagenome (GOLD analysis project Ga0068865, IMG submission 75293) | Miscanthus rhizosphere microbial communities from Kellogg Biological Station, Michigan, USA - KBS Miscanthus M1-2 | ecosystem: Host-associated > Plants > Roots > Rhizosphere > Soil ...
GGCGGCTGGCGCACGATCACCTACGCCGAGGCGCGCGAGCAGGTGGTGGCGATCGCCTCGGGCCTGATGACGCTGGGCGTGGTGCGGCTGGAGCCGCTGCTGATCCTGGCGATGAACGGCATCGACCACGCGCTGATCGCCTATGCGGCGATGAGCCAGGGCATGCCCGTGGCGCCGGTCTCGCCGCAGTACGGCCTGCGCGGCGCCCATCCCGAGCGGCTGCACCGGGCGCTGGAGGTGCTGAAGCCCGCCGCCGTCTACACCGACGACGCCGCGCTGTTCGCCGAGGGCCTGAGCCAGCCCGGTCTCGCCGGCCTGCCGGTGATCGCCTCCAAACCCGCCCATCCGCGCCACATCCCCTTCAGCGCGCTGCTGAAGTCCGGTCACGAGGTGTCCGCCGCCAAGCCGACCGATCCGGCCAAGTACCTGCTGACGTCCGGCTCGACGGGGCATCCGAAGGCGGTGATCTGCACCCACCGCAATGTCAGCCTGAACTCGGCCCAGAACGCCGCCTGCTTCAACGACCCTGACCCGATGGTGCTGGTGAACTCCGCGCCCTGGAGCCACAGCCTGGGCGCCAACACCATCCTGCACCAGACGCTGCACCGGGGCGGGACGCTCTACATCGACCACGGCCAGCCGACCGCGGCCCGGTTCGGCGAGACCCTGGAAAACCTGCGCGAGATCTCGCCCACCTACCAGAACATGGTGCCGGCCGGCTGGATGCTGTTCGCCGAGGCGCTGGAGAAAGACGCACGCCTCGCCAGGCGGTTCTTCGAGCGAGTCCGACACCTGCAGTACGGCGGCGCGGCGCTCAGCCAGGCGGCGGCCGACCGTATCCAGGCCGTGGCCATCCGGACGGTCGGCAAGAAGATCAGCTTCGGCTCGGGCTATGGCGCGACCGAGACGGGCCCCACCGCCTGCAGCGTCCAGTGGCCGAACGACCGGATGGGTCTGATCGGCCTGCCGATCCCGGGCACCTCGGTCAGGCTGGTCCCGCAGGCCGGCAAGCTCGACTTCCGCGTCAAGGGCCCGCAGATCACCCCCGGCTATCTTGGCCGGCCCGAGACCTCGGCCAAGATGTTCGACGACGAGGGCTACTACGTCATCGGCGACGCCGCCCGCTTCGTGGACCCGGCCGACCCCAACCAGGGAATGGTGTTCGACGGACGGCTGTCGGAGAACTTCAAGCTGGCGTCGGGCACCTTCGTCGGGGTCGGCGACCTGCGCGTGCGCGCGGTGGGCGCGATCGGCGATGCGGTGACCGACGCGGTGGTCTGCGGCGAGAACCGCGAGGGCGTGGGTCTCCTGCTCTATCCGAACCCCAAGATGCCCCGGCCGCAGATCGCCGCCGCCGTGAAGGCCGGGCTCGAGGGCTACAATTCGCACCAGCTGGGTTCCGGCGGGCGGATCGTCCGCGCCCTGGTGCTGGCCGATCCGCCCGACGCCGCGCACGGCGAGATCACCGACAAGGGCTACATCGCCCAGGCGCTCGCCCGCACGATGCGGGTCGCCGACATCGCCCGGCTGTTCGCCGACCCGCCCGCTCCAGACGTGATGGTGTTCTGAATGCCCCCAGCTTCTCGCAAACGTCAGGTGATCGCATGAACGGCGCCGACGCCCTGATCTCGACCCTGGTGGCCAACGAGGTCACCGCCTGCTTCGCAAACCCCGGGACCAGCGAGATGCAGTTCGTCGCGGCCCTGGACGGCGTGCCGGCGATGCGCCCGGTGCTCTGCCAGTTCGAGGGGGTCGCCACGGGCGCGGCCGATGGGTATGGCCGCATCGCCGAGCGGCCGGCCTGCACCCTGCTGCACCTGGGGCCGGGCTACGGCAACGGTGTCGCCAACCTGCACAATGCGCGCCGCGCGTTCACGCCGATCGTCAATGTGATCGGCGACCACGCCACCTATCACCGCCAGTACGACGCGCCGCTGAACTCCGACATCGCGACCCTGGTGAAGCCCAATTCACTGTGGGCCAAGTCAGCCGAGAGCGCCGACGCCGTGGCCGGCCTCGCCGCCGAGGCGGTCGCGGCCAGCTTCGGCCCGCCGGGCGGCCCGGTCAGCCTGATCCTGCCCGCCGACGCCGCCTGGCTGCCGGCGAAAGGCGAGCCGGTGATCGCCCAGAAGCCCCAGCGCCCGGCGCCGGCCGGCGCGGCCGTCGAGGCCGCAGCCAAGGCGCTGAAGGCCGCCAAGAACCCGGTCGTGCTGATCGGCGGCCAGGCCTGCCTCGCCGGCGGCGTGGCCCAGGCTGCGCGCCTGCAGGCCGCCGGCGTCACCGTCTACACCGACACCTTCATCGCCCGCACGCCGCGCGGCGCCGGCGTCTTCGCAGCCAAGCGGATGCAGTACTTCGGCGAGATGGCGCTGGCCGAGCTCGAGGGCGTCGACCTGATGGTCTACGCCGGCACGACCATGCCGGTGGCGTTCTTCGCCTATCCGAACCGGCCGAGCGTGCTGGTCCCCGAGGGCTGCGCGACCCTGACGCTCGCCGAGCGGAGCGAGGACGCGATCGCGGGCCTGGCGGCCCTGGCCGACGCGCTGGGCGCGCCCAAGGAAGGCCCCAGCCAGCCGCTGAAACTGCCGGACGCGGCGCCCGCGGGCGGCCTCAACGCCTACACGGTCGGCGCCTCGATCGCCCGGCACATGCCCGAGGGCGCGATCATCTGCGACGACAGCGTCACCTCCGGCGCGGGCGTGGCGGCGGCGGCCGGAACGGCGCGGCCGCACGAGGTGCTGGCGCTGACCGGCGGGGCCATCGGCGCGGGATTGCCGCTGGCCATCGGCGCCGCCGTGGCCGCGCCGGACCGCAAGGTGCTGTCCCTGAACGGCGACGGCGCGGCGATGTATACGATCCAGTCGCTCTGGACGATGGCGCGGGAGAACCTCGACGTCACCGTCGTGGTCTTCGCCAACTACACCTACCGCATCCTGAACATCGAAATGCAGCGCACCGGCGCCGGCGCCGCGGGGCCCCAGGCCGCCAAGCTGCTGGAGCTGGGCGACCCGAGGATCGACTTCGTCTCGATGGCCAAGGGCATGGGACTTGCGGCCCACCGCTGCGAGACCGCCGAGGCCTTCGAAAAGGCGTTCGCCGACGCCATGGCCCAGCGCGGCCCGGTGTTCATCGAAGCGGTGATCTGAGCACGAAAAAGCCCGCGGAGCGCGAACCCCGCGGGCTTCTTCAGCTCAGACGCTGGAGCGCCTCAGCCCTTCTTCTTGTTGGTCGGCAGGATGCAGTTGCCGGCGAACGCGCAGCCCACGACTTCCTTCGGGGTCGTCGGGTCGCTGTAGTTGATCATGTAGCCCGGCAGGCCGTCGGAGCAGGCGACCTCAAGGCGGATCGTACCGTCCGGCGCCTTCAGGGGCTGGCCGACGCTGGAGACCTTGCACTCCTTCTTGTCGAACTTGTTCAGGTCAGCGGTCAGGGCCGAGTAGTCGGCCGTGCCCAGCGTGCACTTGTAGCCGGCGACGAGCGAGTGGCCGCAATCCAGCACCTTGCCCTTGCCGGTGGCCGGGAACATGCCGATGGCGCCTGCGCCGCCGTTGCAGACCAGCTCGACGATCTCGGTCTGGTCCTTCGCCGGGAACACCGCGTACTTCGTGACCTGGCAGTTGGAGCCGGCGTTGGCGGCCAGCTTGGTGTAGAGGCCGGCCTGTTCGGCGAGCGCCGAGCGCGTGTCGGTCAGGGTGCAGCCGCCGCCGTTCAGCTTGGCGCAGTCGATCACCGAGGCGACGCCGCCCGTCGAGTTGATCTTGGCCACGAAGCCCTTGCCGTCGTTGCAGGCGAACTCGTAGCCCTCGGTGCCGTCGGTCAGCACGCCGATGTAGCGGCGATCCTTGACGGTGCAGCCCGGCTGGGCGACGGGCGCCAGCTTGTCGGCGATCGCCAGACGCGCGGCGGGCGTGCCCAGCGCGCATTTGATGTTCGTCTCCGACGCGTCGTAGGCGAGGCAGTTCAGCGCCGTGGCCGGCTTCGTCGTGTCCAGCGGCGCGCTGGCCATGATGATGTAGCCGGAGCCGTCGGGGCAGGCGATCTCGAACACCGTGTTCGAGGCGGTCTGGCCGATGCCGCGGATCTTGTCCGGGGCGCAGGGCGTCTTGGCCGTGGTGGTGATCTTGGTGATCGCCGGCTTCAGGTCGATGTTGTCCGGCAGGATGCACGGATTGGCCGGCTTGTCGGGGTTGTCCGGCGGATAATTGGCGATCAGACAGCTGAACACGTTCGGGTCGCCCGTGGCGTTCACCTGGACCAGGTAGCCGACGTTGCCGGCGCCGCAGGCGACTTCATAGACGCTGGCGCCCAGCGAACCGGTCTTCTTGTCGGGCGGAGCCTTGCCGGCCAGACGCGCGTCCGACAACTGGCAGGGCAGTTTCGCCGTGGTGATGATCCCAGGAGCGTCCTTCATCCCCGCCTTGCGATCGTCCGGCTTGATCGTAGGCGCCGCCGGCTTCGCGGGGGCGGCCATGGCCGCGGCCGGCGCCATCAAGGCGACCATCAGCGCCGCGAGCAGTCCCAATCCTATTGGCCTCATTTCTTCCGTATCTCCTGGCGGTTCCTCGGGACGTTCGTCCTGTCGGCGCACATAAGCGCCGGGATGCCCCGGGGGTCAAGCTCGGCCGGCAGGCTTGGCGGAACTATGTCCGGTTTCCAATGGCTTAGCCTCGGGACCGAGTGCGCGGCTTGGCGCCGCAGGGGGGCGAATCTCAGACGCTGCGAACCTTGAGTGCGGCGCCGGCGACGCCGGTCACCTCCACGCGCGCTCCGGCCTCCAGCGCCTCGCCCTCGTCAAGCTCGGCCGCCCATTCCTTGCCGTCGATGAACACGCGCCCCGCGCGGTTCTTGAAGGCGGCGACCGCGCGGCCCTGATGGCCCAGCAGGCGGCCGACGTTGTCGTTGATGTCGCGGCTGCCGCGATGGAACCACGCGTGCGGCAGGAACCGGCGCGCCAGCAGGGTCGTGACAATGGTCAGGACCGCGAAGGTCAGCACCGCCGCCTCCAGGCTGAGCCCGGCGAACCGGACCAGCAGGGCCACCACGGCGGCCGAGGCCGCCGGCCACAGGAGCCAGCCCGAGCCGGTGAGCGCCTCGACAGCCAGGAGGCCGGCGCCCAGCGCGACCCACAGCCAGAAGCCGTGCAGATCGTGGAACAGGGTGAGGTCGGTCATGGCCGGGCTCCCCGATCAGGTCTTCGTCGGCGGGACCGCCGCGCCGCCACGCCCGCGCCCGCCGCCGCCGGGCGGCGGGATCGGCGGCTGTTCGGCCTGCGCGGTCTTCACCAGCTCGGTGATGCCGGCGATGGAGCCCACGAGCGCGCTCATCTCGGCCGGCACGATGACGGTCTTGGCCTGGGGGCTTTCGGCCAGCTTGCCGAAGGCTTCCACATACTTCTGGGCGATGAAGTAGTTGATCGCGTTGACGTCGCCCTTGGCGATGGCGCTGGAGACCAGTTCAGTCGCCTTGGCCTCGGCCTGGGCCGAACGCTCGCGGGCCTCGGCGTCGCGGAACGCGGCCTCCTTGCGGCCCTCGGCCTGCAGGATCGCCGACTGCTTCTGGCCCTCGGCCACGGTGATGGCGGACTGCTTCTCGCCATCGGCCTCGGTGATCACCGCGCGCCGCTCGCGCTCGGCCTTCATCTGGCGGGCCATCGCGTTGGTGATGTCCGGGGGCGGCTGCAGGTCCTTGATCTCGATGCGGGCGACCTTGACGCCCCAGGGGCTGGTCGCCGCGTCGATCACCTCCAGCAGGCGCGAGTTGATGTGATCGCGCTGCGAGAGCACCTCATCCAGCTCCATGTTGCCGACCACGGTGCGCAGGTTGGTCATGGTCAGCTGGGTGATGGCGAAGTCGAGGTTGGTGACGCGATAGGCGGCCGCGGCGGCGTCCATCACCTGGATGAAGACGATGGCGTCCACCTGGACGGTCACGTTGTCCTTGGTGATGACCTCCTGCTGGGGCACCTCCAGGACCTGTTCCATCATGTTGATGCGCCGCCCGATCCCCTCGACGAAGGGCGTCAGGATGCTGATGCCGGGCTTGAGCGTGCGGGTGTAGCGGCCGAACCGCTCGACGGTGACCTCGCGGCCCTGCGGCACGATCTTGATGGAGCCCAGCGCGACCACCACGGCCAGCACCACGAAGACGAGAAGCACCGCGCCGCCGATCATCGGACCATTCCCCCTGCAACTTCGGCGAGCTTAGCCAGCCGCCGCAGCCGACGCCACGGAAACCGGCGCTCGCACAGGCGCGCGGCCTCTGGTAGCCCAGGATCCATGTCGTGGAAGACCCTCACCCTGACGCTCGCCGCCGTGCTCGCCATGGGGTTCGCGGCCAAGCCGAAGTCCCCGCCGCCGAAGCCTGCGCCAGCCCCGGCCAAGTCCGCGCCCGCCAAGACCGCGCCGGCCAAGCCCACGGCCGCGGCGCCCGGCGACTTCGACGCGCGCAATCCGATGAGCCTCGTCGACCTGCTCAACACCGCCGGCGGCAAGGCCCAGATCTCCGGCAAGGAGCAGGACTCGGTGCTGGTCACCGTCACCTCGACGGCCGCGGATTTCTCCATGCAGTTCGCCGGCTGCGACAGCCACGGCCGCGCCTGCAAGGTCGTGCTGTTCGACAACATGACCGACAAGGCCGGGCCCAGCTTCGCCCAGCTGAACGCCTTCAACCAGACCTCGGCCATGTGCCGCGGCTACGAGGACAAGACCGGCCGGCCGCACGTGGTCTATTCGACCCTGCTGTTCGCCGACGACAGCAAGGCGCGCCTGCGCCAGCAGTTCCTGGCCTGGACCGGCTGCATCGGCGACTTCCGGACGTTCCTGAAGGACCCCAACGCGTATCTGGCGGCGGCGCCCTAGGCCGGCGCCTTGGCTTTCTGACGCAGGCCCGACACCCGGTCGATCGAGGCCTCGGCCTCGGCGATGATCCGGCGCACGATCTCGCCAGCTGTCGGCACGTCGTGGATGCCGCCCGCGCTCTGGCCCATGGCGAAGGCCGACTTGTCGATGTCGAGGTTCTCGATCTGGCCGCCGATGCCGCCCATCGCCCCGGAGCGGTGCGAGAGCTGCGCCTGCATCGGGAAGGGCTGGATGTCGCCCGGCCGGCTCTCCCAGTCGTCGGTCCAGGCGTTCTTCTTCACCCGCATGGGCTTTCCGGAATAGCTGCGGGTGCGCACCGTGCTGTCGTCGGCGGCCTCCAGGATCACGTCGCGGTACATCTGGCCCGCGTGGGCCTCCTGGCTGGCGATGAAGCGGGTGCCCATCCAGACGCCGACGGCGCCGAGGCTCAGCATCGCGGCCAGCCCGCGTCCGTCGTAGAGCCCGCCAGCGCCGACCACCGGGATCTTCACCGCCTCCACGGCCTGGGCCACCAGCGGCAGGGTGCCGACGAGGCCGGTGTGGCCGCCGCCCTCGCCGCCCTGGCAGATCACCGCGTCGCAGCCGGCCTGCTCGGCCTTCACCGCGTGTTTCACCGCGCCGCAGACCACCATCACCTTCAGGCCGCCCTTCTTGAGCCGCTCCATGATCGGCAAGGGAACGCCCAGGCCCGCCACGAAGGACGAGGCCCCTTCCGCGATGATGATCTCCACAGAGGCCTCCAGGCTCTCCGGGCTGGCGGCCAGCAGGTCGACGCCGAACGGCTTGTCGGTCAGCGTCTTCACCTTGCGCATCTCCTCGCGGATGAAGTCGGGGCTGCGCCCGGCCATGCCGAGGACTCCGTAGCCGCCGGCGTTGCTGACCGCGGCCACCAACTCGCCGTAGGAGACCCCGCCCATGCCGGCCAGCATGATCGGATGGGTGACGCCCAGCAGGTCACAGAGCTTCGTGTGGATGGTCATGAGCGCTCCTCTCGATCTTCTTGCGCCAAGCATGGCGCCGCGCTCCTGCGAAGGGAACGCTGACGCGAAGTCATCCGAAGGGCCCGCTCAGAAGATCGCGTAGCCGCCGTCGATCAGGAAGCTGTCGCCGGTGTGGAACTTCGAGGCGTCGGAGGCCAGGTAGACGGCGATGCCGCCGAAGTCCTCCGGCTCGCCCCAGCGGCGGAAGGGCACCCGCTTGATCACCGCGTCGTTGAACTTGTCGTTGCCCTGGGCGCCGGCGGTCATGTCGGTGGCGATCCAGCCCGGCAGGACGGCGTTGGCGCGCACGCCGTAGCGGGCATGCTCCACTGCGATGGCGCGGATCATCGAGATCACCGCGCCCTTGGTCGAGGCGTAAGCCTCATTGCGCGCGGCGCCGTCGATGGCGCTGAGCGACGAGGTCACGACCAGCGAGCCGCCGGCCTTGTCGCCCTGCCCCGCCCGCTCGACCATGTGCTTGCAGGCCTCGCGGAAGGTGAAGAACACCCCGTCGAGGTTCACCGAGAGCACCCGGCGGTAGGTGGCCGTGTCGAACTCCGAGAACGACGGCGCGCCGCCGCCGACGCCGGCGTTGGCGACCACGGTGTCCAACCGGCCCATCTGGCCGATCGCCTCGGCCATGCCGGCGACGACGGCGGCCTCGTCGGCCACATCGATCTTCTGGGTCAGCACCTTGCGCCCGTGGCCCTTGAGCTGGGCCTCGGCGGCAGCGTTCTTGGTGGCGTTGGTGCCCCAGATCACCACATCGGCGCCGGCCTGGGCCATGGCGTCGGCCATGCCGAGCCCGATCCCCGAATTGCCCCCGGTGACCAGCGCCACCTTCCCCGTCAGGTCGAACGGCTTGTAGGCCATGACCGGCTCCTCCCTCGTTGCTGTGTTCAAACAGGCGTTGGAAGCGAAAGGCCCGGATCGGCGCACGTCGTCAAGCGCCGTGTAACCTTCGCCGCGAGGCCGTCGAATAGGCCGATGCGTGGGCCGCACCGCTTACCCCCGAGGACACGATCATGAAGCTTTTCGCCGCGATTTCGCTTGCCCTGTCCCTGCTCTGGCCAATGACGGCGGGCGCGGCGGGCTGGGATGTCGGGCCGCCGGTGGGCGCCAAGGTCCCAGCCCTGCACGTCACCGACCTTCAGGGCGCGCCGAAGGGTCTGGCCGACCTCGCCGGGAAGAACGGCGTGGTGCTGATGTTCTTCCGGTCCGCGAAGTGGTGCCCGTATTGCCAGGCGCAACTGATCGCCATGAAGGACGCGCCGGGCCCGCTGGCCGAGCGCGGCTACAAGCTGGCGGCGCTGAGCTACGACCCCACCGACGTGCTGACCCGCTTCACCGAACAGCGGCAGATCCCCTACCCGCTCTTGTCCGACGCCGGCTCGGTGACCATCGACGCCTGGAAGCTGCGCGACGTGCGCTACAAGCCCGACAGCTACGCCTGGGGCGTGCCCTACGCCTCGATCTATGTGATCTCGCCGAAGGGCGTGCTGCGCGCCAAGCTGGCCGAAGAGGACTACAAGGTCCGCCCGCCGCTCAGCGCGGTGCTGGCCGCGATCGACGCCCTGCCGAAAACCCGCTGAGGGCTCAGGTGGCCGTCCAGGCGCCGTCGACGCTGAGCGCCGCGCCGGTCGCAGCCGAGCCCATGTCGGACACCAGATAGAGCAGCATCCCGGCCAGATTCTGGTACTCGACGAAGGTCTTGGTGGGCTGAGCGGCCAGGATCACGTCCTCGACGACGCGCTCGGGCGTGATGCCGCGGGCCTTGGCCTGGTCGACGATCTGGCCCTCGATCAGCGGGGTCTTCACGTAGCCCGGGCAGATGGCGTTGACGGTGATGCCGGTCCGCGCCAGCTCCACCGCGCAGGACTTGGTGAAGCCCACCACGCCGAACTTGGCCGCGCAGTAGGGCGCCTTGAACGCCGAGGCGACCAGGCCGTGGGCCGAGGCGATGTTGACGATCCGCCCACGACCCTGGGCCTTCATGATCGGCACCGCCGCCTTGGTGGCGTGGAAGGTCGAGCTGAGGATCACCGCGATCAGCGCGTCCCACTTCTCGTCCGGGAACTCGTCCACCGGGGCGACGTGCTGGATGCCGGCGTTGTTCACCAGGATGTCGAGGCGGCCGAATTCCTTCATGGCATAGGCGATCAGGTCGGCGATCTCGCCGGGCTTGGTCATGTCGGCGCCGTGGTAGCGGACGGCGGCGTTGGTCTTCTTCTGGATGGCGGCGCGATCGGCCTCGATCTTCGCCGGGTCGCCGAAGCCGTTCAGCACGACATTGACGCCCTGTTCGGCGAGCGCGGTCGCCAGCGCCTGGCCGATGCCCGACGTCGAGCCGGTGATGACGGCCACCTGGCCCTCGAGATGATAGTCAACGGCCATGACGGGCTCCCTGCATTGGTCGCCGAACCGATAGCCGAGCGGGCGGGCCTAGAACAGCACCCGTAGGATCATATCCGCCGCGGACCTGCCGCCTTGCGTCGGCGCAGGGCTGAGCCGGCCGCGAACAGCCCACAGATCAGGCTCATCCAGACGGCCGGCTCCGGGGCGGACGAAATGCTGAGATGCTGCAGGTCGAGGTAGGCGAAGACCGCGCGGCCACCCTGGATGAAGGTGAAGTTGCCCTGGCCGGTCCCGACGACATCCAAAGTCGAGGTCAGCGAGGCGGGCATGGCGTCCGGATGGAAGTCGGCGCTGAAGCCTTCGCAGAACGAGGGGCACGTCGAGGCGCCGTGGAAAATCCCGCCGTTCGCTAAATCGAGGTTGATGTAGCCGTCAGCCTCGGGGACGAACCCGTGGTTCACGCCGTCGATGCGGATCACCGCCGACCGCATCGGCGAAGGCCCGGCCGGAACGTCCGTCGTCCCGCCCAGCAGGCCGATGTCGTCGGGCAGGCTGTCGATGATCTGGCCAACATCGGTGTCGTACTTGAGGGTCAGGTCGAAGGCGGAGCCGACGCCGGTCGAAGGCCCGAAGAGCGAGGCGTCGCCCAGCATGTAGGTCACGACGCCCGAATAGTCGGCCACCATCACCTCTGCCGAGGCGGCCGGCGCCGCGCACAAAGTCACGGCCGCAACCGCGGCCCATAGTCCGTGTTTCACGATCGGCTCCCACGTTCCGTATCGGCGCGGGACCCTAGTCACCGACGGCGGGCCGGTAACGCGCGCGCTGTTCACCGTGGTTGAGGTTTAGAACAGCACCCGCGGGTTCATGATCCGCTTGGGGTCCAGCGCCTTGCGGATGGCGCAGAGCGCCTCGATCTCGACGGGCGATTTGTAGCGCCGCGCCTCCTCGGTCTTCATCGAGCCCAGGCCGTGCTCGGCGCTGATCGAGCCGCCCAGCGAATGGACGAGGTCGTGGACGATGCGCGAGCCGGCGTCGCGCCGCGCCGAATGCTCGGCGTCGGACCCGCCGTCGGGACGCAGGACGTCATAGTGGATGTTGCCGTCGCCCATGTGGCCGAAGGCGGCGATGCGCGCGCCGGGCGCAAACGCGGTCATGGCGGCGGTGGCTTCGGTGAGGAACCGGGCGACCTGGCTGACCGGCACCGAGACGTCGTGCTTCCAGGTCGCGCCCTCGGGCTTCTGGGCCGGCGACTGGTTCTCGCGAATGGCCCAGAGCGCCTTGGCCTGGGCGTCGGTCTGGGCGACGACGGCGTCGCGGATCAGGCCGTCCTCCAGGCCCGACGCCAGGAACCGCTCCATCGCCGCCTCGGCCGAGCCCGGCTCGCCGGAGGAGAACTCGGCCAGCACGTACCAGGGATGGACCTCAGCCAACGGATCGCGCGTGCCGGCGATGTTGCGCAGCGCGAAATCGACGCCGATGCGGGCCATCAGTTCGAAGGCCTCCACGGCGCCCCCGGTCTCGTCCTTGGCGCGGACCAGGAGCTGGATCGCGACCTGCGGACTCTCGACGCCGATCATGGCGACGGCGCGCGACGCCATCACCGGATAGAGCTTCAGCGCCGCGGCGGTGACCACGCCCAGCGTGCCCTCTGCGCCGATCAGGAGCTGCTTCAGGTCGTAGCCGGTGTTGTCCTTGCGCAGGCGCTTCAGCCCATTCCAGACCTCGCCCGTCGGCAGCACCGCCTCGAGACCCAAGACCAGGGCGCGGGCCATGCCGTAGCGCAGCACCTGGGTGCCGCCGGCGTTGGTGGAGACGATCCCGCCGACCGTCGCGGTGCCCTCCGAGGCCAGGCCGATCGGGAAGCGCCGGCGCACGTCGGCGGCCGCCGCATGCACGGCGGCCAGCGTCACCCCGGCCTCGGCGGTCAGCACGTCGTCGAAGGTGTCGACCTCGCGGATGGCGGCGAGCTTTTCGGTGGAGAGCAGGATCTCGCCCATCGGGATCTGGCCGCCGACCAGGCCGGTGTTGCCGCCCTGCGGCGTGATCGGCGTGCCGCTCTCGAAACAGATGCCGACGACGGCGGCGACGTCCTTGGTGGTGCGCGGCAGGGCCAGGAACGGGGTCTCTCCCGTCCAGCGGTCACGCCATTCCAGCAGCTTCGGCGCCAGCCGCTCGGGGTCCTGGCTCCAGCCGCCGTCGCCGAGAACGGCCTTCAGGCGGCTCAGCACATCGGCGGGGACGGGCGCGGTCATCGGGGGAAGATAGTCCCTGCGGTCTAGCCGACAAACCCCGCCGCGCGCCTCAGGCGGTCGTTGATCGCCTCGCCCAGGCCTTCGCCGGGAATGGGCGCGACGGCGATGCCCGTGGCGCCGTCGGCGCGGTCGGCGGCGCGCAGGTAGGCGAAGAGGTTGGCGGCGGCTTCGGCGAGGTCGCCGTCGGGGCTGAGGTTGAAGCCGCCGGGATCGCCCCAGCGGCCGAAGCCCAGCCAAACCTCGCCGGGCAGGCGTTCTTCGGCGTTCAGGCGCAGCGGCAGGTTCGGCGCGTAGTGGCGGGTCAGGCGCCCGGGCGAACGCTTCGCGTCGGCCTCGGCCTCGGAGAGGGCGCCCGCCACGGCTTCGATCTGGGCCCGGGTGACGGCGCCTGGCCGCAGGAGCCGGGGCGCGTCCAGCAGGGCCACGACGGTGGACTCCAGGCCGATGGCGCAGGGGCCGCCGTCGAGGGCGGCGGTGGCGGCCGATCCGGTCTCCTCAAGGGCGTCGGCCAGGGTGGTCGGGCTGGGCCGGCCGGAGCGGTTGGCCGAGGGCGCGACCAGGGGCCCGCCAAAGGCCTCCAGCAGCGCGTGCGCCACCGGATGCGCCGGCGCGCGGACAGCCACGGTGTCCAGCCCGGCGCGGGCCAGGTCGCAGACCGCGCCCGTGTCGAGGACCGGCAGCACCAGCGTCAGCGGCCCCGGCCAGAACCGCTCGGCCAGCCACTCGGCGCGGGTGTCGAAGCGGGCGATCCGGCGCGCCGTCGCCAGGTCGGCCACGTGGGCGATCAGCGGGTTGAAGCTGGGGCGCCCCTTCGCCTCATAGACCTTGGCCACCGCATGCGGATCGCCGGCGTCTGCCGCCAGTCCATAGACCGTTTCGGTCGGCAGGATGACCAGGCCGCCGGCGCGCAAGGCCGCGGCGGCCGTCTCGATGTCGGGCGTCCGATCCACGGCGGCTGGTTACACCGCCGTGGCGCGGGCTGTCGCTACTTCTTCGGTTTGCGGAACTTGTAGATGAACTGGTCGGTGTGGCCGCGGATGGCCTTGTCGAACACCACCTTCTTCAGGTCGTCGGCAGGGTTGCGCAGCACATTGCTCTCGCCCTCGAAGACGAAGCCCGCCTCGGTCACCTGCTTCTTGACGATAGCCGGGTCGATGCGGTGGCGCGTGTCGGTGTCGCGCATGCCCGAGCCGGCCTCGGCGGTGTGGTCGACCACCAGGAACACGCCGCCCGGCTTCAGCGCCTTGAACACCGCCCGGTTGAAGACCATCGGGTCGATGGCGCCCATGAACTTGTCCGGATAGTCGTGATAATTCTGGACCGTGAACACCAGGTCCACCGGCTCGGGCGTGGCGAAGGCGGCGCCGGGCTGCAGGATCACCGAGGTGTTCGGATAGCCGGTCTTGGCCAGGTCGGCGTTCTTGACCGGATCCGGCTGGGCCTCCTTGGCGTATTCGTTGGGCCAGATCATGTAGACGTGGCCCTTGGGGCCCACGACCTTCGAGAAGATCTTGGTGAAGTAGCCCGAGCCGGGGATCAGATCGACGACCTTGTCGCCGGCCTTCACGCCCGAGAACGAGATCACTTCGCCGGGATGGCGGCGCGCATCGGCGGCGCGGTCGGCGTCACGGCCCTTGTCGGCGACGGCGGCGGCGACGGCGGGAGAGACCGCGGCGGGCGCGGCGGCGGCGAGGGAGGCGGCGCTGACCGAAAGGCAGGCCGCGAGGAGCAAGGCTTTCATCGGAACCCTCTGGTTGGTGTGGCGGCGACGCTCCGGCGGGGGCCCGCCCAAGTCAATGCGCGCCGCCTACCGTTGATCGCGCGTTGCCGTCAGCTCAACGCGGACCGTGACTTTCGCGGGGATCTGGTCCGTGGCGGTGAACTCGCCCTGGCCGACCCCGAACTGGGTGCGGTCGAGGCTGGTCTCGCCGGAGACCTTGGCGGTGTTTCCCGCGATGGTCAGCTTGAACGGCAGGTCGATCGGCTTGGTCACGCCGCGCAGGCTGAGGCTGCCGTGGGCGACGTAGCGGTCTGCGCCCTTCTTCTCGAATTTCGTGGCGCTGAACGTCGCCTTTGGATGGGCGGCGCTGTCGAACCAGTCGGCCGCCGGCAGGGAGGCGTCGCGCTGGGCGTCGCCGGTCCGGGCCGAGGCCATGTCGATGCTGACGCTGACCTTGGATGCATCGAGCGCGTCGGGGCTGAAGGCGATCGCGGCCGTCCAGCGCTCGAAGCGCCCCTGGATCGGGTCGCCGCTCCAGGCCGTGGCGAAGCTGAGGGTCGAGCCTGGCGCAACCTTCCAGGCGACCGGTCCACTAGGCGCGGCGAGCGGCGGCGCAGGCGTCGCGGCGGCCGGCGTTGCGGGCTCCGGAGCGGGCATCACGGCCTGCACCAGTTCGTGCGGAGCGGCCTCGGTCGACGCGACGGCGGCGGGCGGCGGCCCGGAGGCCGGGCGCGGCGGCTGCACCAGTTCGCCGAAGGCGATCACGCCCAGCGCCGCCGCAGCGATCAGGAACATGCGCGGCTCCCACCAGCGCCCCGCGACAGCGCCCGGCGCCATGCGCGACAGCACCGGCTCGTTGCGACCGAATAGCTGATGCTTCAGCGCGCCGGCCACATGCAGGGCCAGCAGGACGTAGATCAGCTTGGCGCCCAGGTGGTGGGCGTTGAGACCAACCTCGTGCCAGACCTTCTTCGCCGGCGGCGCCATGTCGGCAAAGCCCGGCAAGTTCGGCCAGTGCACGACGCCATAGAGCAGGGTCGGAATCTCGATGCGGCTGGCCGAGACCATCAGCCAGCCGGTCAGCGGCATGCCGAGCATGATGACGTAGAAGCCCCAGTGGACGGCCAACGACAGCCACCGCTCCCAGCCCGCCAGAGTCGCGGGCTCCGGCGGCGGCGGGTTGGCGATGCGCCAACCCAGGCGCACCAGGCTCAGCAGCAGTACGGTGATGCCGATCGACTTGTGCAGCTGGGTGACCGCGAAGGTCTCGGGCGTGTGCGGCCCCTCCATCCGGCCCGACAGAATGATCTGCAGGATGATGGCAAGCGCGATGGTCCAGTGCAGGACGATGGCCACGGCCGAATAGCGCACGGCGCGGTCGCCCGTCCGGATGGAGGCGGCGGTCATTCAGGGGTCTCCCGGCGGGCTCCGGCGCGCCTACTTCTTCTCGAACTCGACCTCGATCAGCAGATCAACGTCTTCGCTGGTGAATTGGCTCAAGACCGCCCCGCCGATCCCGAAGTCGGTCCGCTTGATCCGCCCTGTCCCTGAGAAGCCCATCCGGGTGCTGAGCGGGGTGATGCCGTGCCCGACGCCGTTGAAGGTGACATCGAGGCTGACGGGCTTGGTCACCCCGTGGAAGGTCAGGTCGCCGGTCAGCACGCCCTTGCCGTCGGCGCCCGGGGTGAGGCCGGTCGAAGCGAAGGTGATCTGCGGGTACTTGTCGGCCTCGAAGTAGCCGGTGATCTGCTTGTCGAACGGCGCGTTGCCGGTGTCGATCGACTTGGCGTCGACCGCGATATTGACCTTGGTGGCCTGCCAGTTGGCGGGGTCGTAGGTGAAGCCGCCATCCAGGCCGTCGAAGCGCATGGTGTAGTGGGAGAAGCCGCCCATGTGGGCGATCTTCACGACCAGGCTGGCGTGGCGCTTGTCCAGCGCATAGGTCCCCGCCGGAACCTTCGCCGGATCGGTCGTGCTCGGATTGGCCAGGGCCGTCCCGGCGACGGTCAGGACGGCAAAAGCCAGGGCGGCCGACAGGCGGCGGGTGCGTGTCATCGGGTCGTCTCCCACGTCGATCCACGTCCAGGTGGGTTGCGGCAAGCTCGCCGGAAAGACGGCGCGGATCATCCTTTTATTCCCGGGGTCGCCGGCGGGGTTCATCTTGCCGCGCCGCGGCCCTCGCCCTACCCCTGGAGCCCGCAGTGTGGGAGGGGCGTCGCGTGATCCGATCGGGCCTGGCCGTCGTGGCCGCGTGCGCCAGCGTTGTCGCCGCGCAGGCCGCCGTCGCGGCCGAGCCGCCCGCCACCCTCTATCGCCACGCGAACCTGATCGACGGCACCGGCGGGCCGATGCGGACCGGCATGTCGGTGCTGGTGCGGGGTGAGCGGATCGAGGCCGTGGCGGCGGACGCCGCGCTCGCCGCGCCCGCCGGCGCGAGGGTGGTGGACCTGACCGGCAAATACCTGCTGCCCGGCCTGATCGACAGCCACGAGCACCTGGCCACGCCGCCCAATCGCCGACAGGCCGAGGCCAACCTGCGCCGCGACCTCTATGGCGGCGTCACCGCCATCCGCGACATGGCCGACGACCTGCGCGCGGTGGCCGAGCTGGCCCGCGCCAGCCGCGCCGGCGAGATCCCGGGGCCGGACATCTACTACGCCGCCCTGATGGCCGGGCCGTCGTTCTTCGTCGACCCGCGCACGCACGCGGCC
>Ga0068865_100000909_pt1 | contig 16785 bp, 18 predicted proteins | sample KBSMisM12_FD_75293 | JGI IMG/M metagenome (GOLD analysis project Ga0068865, IMG submission 75293) | Miscanthus rhizosphere microbial communities from Kellogg Biological Station, Michigan, USA - KBS Miscanthus M1-2 | ecosystem: Host-associated > Plants > Roots > Rhizosphere > Soil ...
GCAATGGATGAATTATATATCAACGTACCAAAGTTTGAAAAATTCTTCCGCCATTTATTGCAAAATGCATTTATAGCCTTGCAGGAAAGAATAGCTTCCAATATCAGCGAAACCGGGGAAGAACGCTATAAACAATTCCGAGTTAGATATGCCAGCCTCGAAGAAAGGATTTCTCAACGAATGATCGCTTCTTTTCTCGGCCTCACACCCGAGTCGCTGAGCCGGATACGGCGTCAGTTTGCCGACAAATAATACTTATCAAAAGTCAATAGTAATTCTTACCAAACGTCATTGGTGAAAGGAGCCTTTCTGATAGAGCTTTGTGCCCTCATGTAAAACAATAAAATTATGAACACGGTAAAAGAAAAAATCAACCATCTTAATCAATTGGTGCTTGAAGGAAAAGCACTCGAAGCCTTTGACCTTTATTATCACGATGATGTTGTGATGCAGGAAAATGTAGGAGCAACGACTATCGGAAAAGCGGCTAACCGCCAGCGTGAAATAGAGTTTTTTAACAGTATTACAGAGTTCCGCGGAGCAAATGTGTTAAGCACAGCCGCAGATGAAAATGTGTCGTTTGTAAAATGGCGCTTTGATTATACACATAAAGACTGGGGTGTGCGTAATTATACACAGGTATCCGTTCAATACTGGCAAAACGGGAAAATTATTCGCGAACAATTTTTTTATGGAAACTAAAGCAGCAACAATGATCAATAAACTTATTGCAACAGAAAACAGGATAGATTTAACTATTCTTCGTGTAGCACTCGGCATAGTTTTACTTGCACATGGATTACAAAAAGCATTCGGCTGGTTTGGCGGCTTTGGCTGGTCAAACACGATACATTATTTCACAAATACGGTCGGCGTTCCGCCATTATTAGGCGGATTCATTATTCTCATTGAAACTATTGGTGCGTTATTATTGATAGTTGGTTTTGCGGGCAGAATAAATGCAGCGCTAATGGGTATAGTCATCATCGGTGCATTTTTCCAGGACCATCTTCCCAATGGGTTCTACATGAACTGGTTTAGTAATCACAAGGGAGAAGGGTTTGAGTTTGATATTTTGTTTGTCGTGATTGCTCTTGTACTCAGCCTGAAAGGAAGTGGTGCGTTGTCAATTGACAGCCTCATCACCGGGAAAGCTTCCCACAAACCTGTGATGAAGAATGCGAAGTTTGCTTATTAATTTGATGATCACATTATCGGCCAGAAATAGTCAACACTCTCCCGGAGACTATCGGCAGAGTGTTGATTTTTGTCTATTGAGTTTAAATTTTGTGCCGGGGAAGGTTTATCAGCAAGGCATACTACAATTTGAAAAAAATTTTCTTTTTATAGAGCCAGTAACACAGATACCATTCCATCATAAAAACGATAATGCAACTTATCGCTGCCCCTGCAGCCAGCGGAACGTTAATAAACTGCAACAAACCACTGCATAACGTTTCCATATATCCATTTAACCACTTATCGCCAATGAAAATAAAGAAGAGATATATGAATATGGAATTCATGCCTACGATGGTAAAGAATTTCAAACGGTTTTTATGATGGAGTACGTCGATCCAATAATAACAAAGACCAAAGACGACCAATGTTATACCTCCCGTTACCAAAACAAAAGAACTGGTAGAAATCCACTTAAGCATAGGCGTTATACCTCCAAGATCAAGCATAAGGCCGGCTGCAATGGCAAGAAAGCCGGAGAGAACCAGGTAAGTAAATTTTCTCTTCGTCAATTTATCAGACAATAACAATTGACCTGCCATTACTCCCCAGATAGTATGCGCGCCACTGGTAATAAAATTGATGAAGTTGGTTTTATGGGCACTGTCTATATGAATACCCAACACCTTATTGATATAGCTGCCAAAATTGTGAAATTCTACAAAGGGCTGATCAAACCCAGGGACATGAATCGTACGAAACAGAATCTCTGGTATCAAAAGACAAACTAAAGACGCCGTGAACTGAAACCATGCCGGTTTATTGATCACCGAAAAAGCAATTAATGTTGTAAAGGCAAGTTGGGTAAGTACATTGCTCAATTGCCAGTTCAGATGTCCGTCGCGGACCGAATAAATTAAAATACCCCAGAACAATAACCAGAAACTCCGGCGCAATACTTTTAAAAAAGACTGCTTCCAGGTGTAACCGGCTGCTTGTTGCGATTTATAAGAAAAGGCCATAGCGGTTCCGGCCAATGTCATGAATGCGGGCAGTATCACATCCCAATATGTTAATCCATGCCATTCGGAATGCTCGAATTGAACAGAAAGCATTTCAGTAAATGAATTGGGAAATGCCTTGAATAGTTTCTGAAAGAATCCGGTCTCACCGATCATTAACGATACCATGACCAATCCCCGCAGGAAATCCAACGACAACAATCGTTCACGGTTTGTATGTGCGGGCGGGGTTAGTGTCATTTAGCGAAATGCGTAACGGGTGAAGAAAAGACCGGTGCGGCCTGGCGTATACAATGCTACAAAAAAAATATATCCTTTGGAATGGAAAATTGCCGAATTGAATAATTCGCGCAAACGTTTTAGTATCTCGTATTAGCAGTTGGGTCGTTCAAGGTACCGGGTCGTACCCTTTGCCCCCCCACGGATGACACCTGGCTATGCGCCTCACTGTTAGCCATAATCCTTTAAAAACGCCATATTTTTTGAACGCCTGCAGTGAATAGGAAGAGCAGGTAGGGGTAAACCGGCATTGCGATCCCAGCCAGGGCGAGATGATCCATTGATAAATTTTAATCAATGCGATGAAAGGAAGACTAAGTATTTGAAGAATCAGTTTCATGAACCAGTTTCTCCAGCTTATTGACTATTAAACCCGTTTTTGTATAAATAGTTTGGTAATCCAGCAGTTCTTTTTGTGTATAGATAAAAAAAACAGAGAGATGATTATTCTTTTTAGCTAACAAATCTGCAATTGTATTCTTCTGCAACCGCCATGCTTCTCTTATTTGCCTCTTTAGCCTGTTTCGGTCAACGGCCTTTTTGAAGCTTTTGCTGCTCACCCCTACGCCAAATTGAATATTAAATGTTGACCCGATAGTAACCGGGAGGCTATTCATTGTCTTATTTTCCAACACATAAAATACCCGAAAAGGAAACAGGTTGAACTTTTTTCCTTCCTGAAACAACTGCTCAATCAGTTTTCTGCTTTTGAGCCGTTCATTTTTTCCAAGTGTAAATTGTGCGGGCACCCAGCAAAAATAAAAATAGCTCTTCGAAAAGAGCTACAACAATAAGATTCTATTTAGCCCCTTTACCGGGACCGTATTTTATTTCAGTTTCCGCTCATCAGAAATGGTCAGCTTCTTACGACCTTTTGCACGGCGGCTTGCTAACACTTTACGGCCATTGGCTGTCTGCATACGCTTACGAAAACCATGTACGGTTTTGCGGCGGCGACGATGAGGTTGAAATGTACGTTTCATAATTCTTTATTTTTTTCACGTTTTACCCGCCGAAGCGTTAGCCTGGGCAGATTTTGAATTAGCATGGGAGAACACGCCGGTTTCAATTTCGCAACAGGTCACCACACCCGTTGTTTGTGAAAGGACGGCAAAGGTAAGGGTTTAAGGTTTAAAGTAGAAAGTTTAAGGCTGTTTTCTCCGCAAATGCAGCCCCCCTGCTGATTTATACCGTTGCCAGGTCAAGATGATTTGACTTTACAGGCTGACCAAAAAAAATAGTGCCGTGATTATCAAAATCTTCAACGGAATCTGTGGTATAGAAAATACGTTGGCCGCCCTTACTGCACCTTGTTTCCATTTCGGGATGTCGCTGTAAATAATCTGCCAAACCCGCCGCTACAATTTCACCCTGCGAAATTAATTTAACACCCACCGGAAGATATTCCTCTATTTTGTTCTTCATTAACGGATAATGAGTGCAGGCTAAAAGAATGACGTCTATTTTCGGATCCTTTCCGAATATATGTCCCAGGTTTTTCTTTATAAAGAAATCAGCGCCGTGCCCCTGGTACTCATTGTTCTCAACCAATGGTACCCACATCGGGCAAGCTTCCTGGCTTACGACGAGATCGGGAAAAAATTTTTCAATTTCTATTGCATATGAATTGGAGGCCACTGTTCCGTTGGTTGCCAATATACCTACACTTTTACTTTCCGAATATTTACCTACGACTTCCGTTGTTGGCCTTATTACACCCAGTACTCTTTTATCCGGTGCTATTTTGGGTAAATCATTCTGCTGGATGGTACGCAATGCCTTTGCCGAAGCCGTATTGCATGCCAGTATCACTAACGAACATCCCTGATCGAAAAACCATTTTACACATTGAAGTGTATAATGGTACACCGTATCGAATGATCGATTGCCATACGGTGCACGGGCGTTGTCGCCGAGATAGATATAATCATATTGAGGCAACGCATTTACTATTTCTTTCAAAACGGTAAGACCGCCATAACCTGAATCAAAAACACCAATCGGTGCAGCATTTTGCATATGTAAAAATAATAAACCGGTAATATGTCTTAAATAAAAATGTCCTGCGAAAACAGGACATTTTTACAAATGATATAGCGTATTAACTATTTTGTTGTCTTTGGTGCCGTTGGCAGCTTTATACCAAGCTTCGCCGCGACTAACGGAAGAATATCATCGGCAGGTGGTGCTACAATCAATGCATCGGAAGTGAATACATAAGCATATCCCTTTTCTTTAGCCACTGCATTTATTGCATCACTTACTTTTTTATATATTGGCTGGTACAATTGGCCTTGCTTGTTTTGCATAATCTGTTGCGCAATAGATTGCCAGTTCTGCACCTGGTAAGCCAGCGTCTGAAGATCAGACCTGTATTGATCTTTTACTGAACGGGGCATTTTGCTTGTATCCGTTTTATTCAGCAAGCTGTCTTTGTAAGTATATTCCTGTACGAGGCTGTTCAACGTCGTATTCAGAGAATCGTTTTGAAATTTAGAAAGAACCGTATCGATCTTTGCACGCTCCGGCATTAATGCCACGAGATCATCTGCGCGGATGTGACCTATTTTGCCTTGTGCTTTCACACTGCCCGCAGCCAGTAAAATAAATGCGATTGCAAGTACACTGCTAATTTTTTTCATGTTCAGTTGTAATTGTGTTTTATTATGATACTTTTTAAACAGTTTTGGTTGCCTTATACTTTTTTTTAACAATCCCCGTAATAGACCTTAATCAATTCTTTACACCCAGTTCTCTCAATACATCTTCACTCTTGTCCAATTTAGGGTCGGCAAAGATAACGGTAATTCCCTCACTTTTATCCAAAATAAAATCGTATCCACGCTGTGTCGCAATTTTCTGTACCGCGTTGTAAACCTTGTCCTGCACGGGTTTGATCAGCTCCTGCCTTTTTTTAAAAAGATCTCCTTCAAAACCAAAACGTTTGCGCTGCAGATCGCGAAGGGTCTTCTCTTTTAGAAAAAGCTGATCCTCCCTTTTTTTGCGAAGCTCCTCGCTTAACATTACCTGTTCCGCATCATAATCTTTATACATCTTGTCCAATTGCGCCTGCATACTGTCTATTTCTTTTTGCCAACCGGCTGCTATACCGTCCAGGTCAGTTTGTGCCTGCTTATAATCCGGCAATTTATCCAGTATAAACTTGGTATCTATTATGGCATATTTCTGCGCATTTACTGCAGATGCAAACAGTAGTATACTGCAGGCAATGAATAGTATTTTTTTCATGCTAAGGGATTTATAAAAAGGTTTCTATGATTTATGCGTTACCGTTATTCGGGTTCATACCCTAACATAAAGGTAAACCTGCTTGCATCTTTTAAGCTGGTACTTCCCGGTTTGAAACGATCGAATCCAATACCATAGTCAAATCCAAGCAAACCAAACATGGGCAGGAAAAACCGTGCACCTAAACCCGCACTGCGCCGTAAGCGGAACGGGTTGTATTCTTTGAAATCATACCAACCATTTGCTGCCTCAAAAAATGCCAATCCGTAAATCGTACTTCCGGGATTGGTAACAACAGGATACCGCAGCTCCAGCTGATATTTGTTAAATATAGTAAAGAATGTGTTTGTACTGCTTTGATCAGGATTAATAGACGGATCTGATGTGGAATAAACGGGATAACCGCGCTGTGCAATGATATCATAACCCAGCAACCCATAGTTGTTCGTTAAGCCGGCATCACCCAATTGAAAACGTTCAAATGGTGAAAAATCAAGCTTACGGTTATAACGTCCCATGAACCCGTATTTAGCAGCGATCTTCAATACGAGCTGCCGGTTCTTGTCTGTACCGCCCGGTTTGCCGATAGGTACATACCACGTGGAGTTAAATCTCCATTTGTGATACTCCGGATTTTTATACGGATTTTTTGAATCAATAACATCCGGATTGATGGTTGAATAAGGCGGGGTAAACTGAACGCTTACCATAAAGTCGGAACCACTTCTTGGATATATAGGATCGAATACAGATGACCGTTGTAATGCCAGCTTAAAGCTAACGTTGGTGGATGTACCGTTACTCAACCCCTGGAAGATCGGGTAGTTGCGCAGTGAATATCTTGTAAAATTCACACCGTATACCAATGTAAAAAAGTCATCGGGCCATTTCAATTGTTTACCCAGTGAAAGCGATACACCCAATGTCTTTAAATAGTTGGTATCTGAGCGGGCCTTATCAATTCTGCCGGTAACGTAATCAATAGCATTTGAAAACTTACTGCTGTATACACTTATTGTCAGAGAATTTCTTTTCTTACCACCAAGCCACGGTTCGGTAAATGAAAAGTTGTAAGAACGGAACGCACGGCCGTTCGATTGATAACGCAGGCTCAGTTTTTGTCCATCTCCCTGTGGCAACGGATCCCATGCCTTGCGGTTGAAAATATTTTTGATCGAGAAATTATTAAATGTAACACCTAACGTTCCCGTCAGACCGATACCACCACCCCAACCCGCAGAAAGCTCTAACTGGTCTGATGATTTTTCTTCAACCTTCCAGCCAATATCTACAGTACCATCTTCCTGGTTCGGTACGATGTTCGGCAGAATTGTTTCCTGGTTAAAGTATTGCAGCTGCCCCAGCTCACGTTGGGAACGGATAATTTCAGACCGGTTAAACAAATCGCCCGGAATTGTTCTTAATTCGCGACGAACAACATGATCTTTTGTTTTTTCGTTGCCCGATATAGTAACATTTTTTATACGAGCCTGCGGACCTTCTGAAATTCTTATTTCATGATCAATCGTATCGTTGTATACCCGTGTTTCTACAGGCTCTACATGGAAAAACAGGTAACCATCATCCTGGTACAGCTGGCTGATATCACCACCTGCATCGGCTGATAGTTGTTTACCTAATCTTTTATTTAATGTGGCAAGATCATATACATCACCTTTGCTGATACCGAGTATAGCGGTAAGAATGGAATCAGAGTATTTGCTGTTTCCTTTCCAGGTTGTGTTACCAAAATAATACTTACGGCCTTCTTCTACTTTTAAATCAACATTCAGGTTGCCGTTTTTTGTTGTATACGTTGTATCACCCAGAATCAGCGCATCACGATACCCAAGCGAGTTATAGTATTCAATTATTTTCTGTTTGTCATCATCATACTTCTTCGCATCAAATTTTGCAGAATTAAAAAATTTAGGACGGAAATAAGGGTCGAGGTAATTCAATGTTTTTGTTCCCGACAAAAATCCCCAGTCTTTCAGGTATTGTTTAAATGTTTGTCTTTTTGTTGCGCCATAAGGACTTTTATCTTCCTGCGAGTACAAAGTAAGTCTTCCCGTTTCCTTTGTACCCTTCATTTGTTTTTTCAGTTTTAATTCAGATACATTTTCATTGCCGAAGAAGTGAACATCGTTTATGCGAACCTTTTTACCTTTCTCAACATAAAAAGTGAGTGAATTGGAATTGGCAAACTGGGGATCCGGCTTTTCTTCAATTCTAACTTTTACGTTTTTAAATCCCTTGTCTGCATAAAACTTGGTGATGACTTCAACCGCACGGCGGCGGGTATTTTCAGTAATGATAGTCTGTTTGGTTAACTGGATTTTCGTGGTCAGTTCTTCCGCATCCGACTTTTTAACACCGATAAATTTGAAATTTCCCAACCGGGCTCTTTCCTGCACATTCAATTCTATGCTGATTTTGTCTCCATCGATACCAACAACAAAAATCTGAACACCGGAAAAAAGTTTCTGGCGCCAGAGATTGGCAATTGCTTTTGAAAAATTGTTTCCTCCGGGGTGCGTCACCTTGTCGCCGACCTGCAGGCCGGAAATGGACAACACAATAGACGTATCGAGATATTTTATACCGGTGATGCTGATGTGCGAAATCGTATATTCTTTCGGCGTTTTTGCTTCTTCCCATTCCAGCAGTCGGGGATCAACGGAGGTCGGTTTTGTTGTATCAGGTTCCTGCGCATTTACGAAGTGCACAGAAAATAAGGCCACTATCACTACACAAAAACGAAAAAGATATCGCTGCATGGGTTGGTCGTTCAAGTCAGTCAGTAATTTAGTACACCGCGTACGGGGCTGCAATTAGCTAATTTTCCATGTATAAAAAAAATGGAAGTTCCATTTTGGCGGCAAATTAACGGTAAATATTAAAAGTGTTTGTTAAAGAAACGTAGAGAAATCATAGAGGTCAAATGAATGATATGGGTCAAACCGGCCGGATGGCGCTTTGACGATTTTGACTGATACGATTCTTTAGACTTTTTTGACCAGTTTGACTAACTATCCCAGTGCTTCTTTTTCCACCTGCTCACTTGTTTTACCGAATCTTCGTTCACGCCCCTGGTAGTCGAGAATGGCCTCGTAAAGATTATCTTTTCTGAAATCGGGCCATCGCACGTTTGTAAAGTAGAGTTCAGCATAAGCCAGCTGGTAAAGCAAAAAATTGCTGATCCTGTACTCACCGCTGGTGCGTATCATCAGTTCAGGATCGGGAAAAGCACTGGTACATAAGTATTGCTGCAGTGTATCCTGGTCTATTTCTTCAATATTGAGGTTGCCACTTTTTACTTCGTATGCGATATTTTTCACGGCGTTCAATAATTCCCAGCGACCGCTATAGCTTAGTGCCATGATCAGGTTGAGCCCTGTATTATTTTTGGTGAAATCGAGTGCTTCATTCAGTTCTTTTCGTGCATAATCCGGAAGCATATTCATATCGCCGATCACATGCAGGCGGATATTATTTTTGTGAAGGCTTTCCACCTCATTCCGTATCGTAGTAACCAGCAGTTCCATAAGGCCCACCACTTCATACTCCGGCCTGTCCCAATTTTCGGTTGAAAATGCGTAAAGCGTAAGATAACCAACACCCAGTTCCGCACAACCTTCCACGATATTGCGGACACTTTCTACTCCATGAAAATGGCCATAGAGGCGGTCCTGCCCCTGTTCTTTGGCCCACCGTCCGTTACCATCCATAATAATAGCAATATGGATCGGGAGACGACTCTTATCAATTTTTTCTAATAACAGGGGCATAAAATTTCGCACTGGTCTTAAATGAGGCGCATAAAGGTAATAAAATTGATGAGGCGATAACTTCAGAAAATAATTAATTGGCGGTAGGGCACCTGTATGACTGAAGATTCAAGGTTATATAAAATACGGCTGTAGCAAACTGGTCTTTTTGCTGGCTGTTGCCCCGCTGGCGTCCGGGCGCTCCGATCGGCTCTCCTATTTCGTATGAACGGTCGCTCAACCGCGCTGCGGGCGATGGACTTCCGTCGGGCAAATTGGGAAATACGGAGGGATCAACATAAGTTTTGCTTACATCATCCAGGTAGTCGGTTGTCGTGAACCGGTGCACTATTTCAAATCCAATATTGGTTCTTTTGTTAACCGCATATTTAAATCCTACGCCAAATGGAATACTGAATGCCATTGAATTGTACGGCTTACGGTCGGGATACAAAGCACTTCCCTGCCCCTCTGTACCAAGAGAGCGAAGGTTGTATTTTTTTCCACCGAGGTAGGCAAACGGGTCATAATTAAAGACGCCTGCGCCAAAGGTGATATACGGCGTAAAACTATAACCGGGTTCGCCAGGAATAAACCGGAAAAAATTAAAATCACCCTGCAATGCCAGCTCCCAGATATTACTGTTGAAACTGAGGTTACGGCGATACATGTACTCGTTATAGCTATTGTAAATATCCGAATAGCCAACTCTTGCATAGCTGGCACCAAGCCTCAGGGCAATATAATTTCCAAAATTTTTACGGAAGAAAATACCGGCAGCCATTTTTGGCCTGTTAACCTTTGCCCGCGTATTTAAATCACCGAAGTAGTGAGCGGCGCCAACAGAAACGCCAAATTCGCCTTCCTGTACGGTTTCATACTGAGCCAAGCTGATCAAAGGGAAAAGCACAAGAACCGTAACTACAAATCGTTGAAACATAGCCGCAAAATAAGATTTCAATTGTATTAAACGAAAAAAAGAGCTTTTTCTTGTCATAGATTTCGTTAATTACGCTTATCCAATCCCCATGAAAGTTTGTTTCTCAGCGTTTGCAAAAAATTATTTTCGTTTAACCGAACCAGGTTGAGATCAAAAGATTCCTTGCGAACTGCCAGCTGTACATTTTTATCTACTATTTCCCTGCGCGAGTCTAATGCACAAATAATCTGTTCAGACCTGCTTTCGATTTCAAAAGAGATAATATTATCATCAGGAACAACAATTGGCCGCACATTAAGATTATGAGGAGCCACAGGAGTTATTACAAAACTGCCTGATTCAGGAAAAACAATTGGCCCATCACAACTCAATGAATAACCGGTAGAACCTGTAGGCGTAGCAACAATCAATCCATCTGCCCAATAGGTATTCAGAAATTCACCATTCAGGTATGTGTGAATTTTTATCATTGGTTCCGTATCTCTTTTATGTATCGCAAATTCATTCAGTGCATAGGGAACAGGTCCAAATAGTGGCTGATCCGCATCCACGTGAATCATGGTGCGCTTATCAACGACAAATGTTCGTCTCCGGATCGATTTCACCGCAACAGAAAGTTCATTGCGGCCAATGCCAGCCAGGAAACCGAGCCGGCCAAAATTAATTCCCATTACCGGAATTCCTTTATCACGGACAAGTGTAACCGTATCCAGCAATGTACCGTCACCGCCAAAGCTCAGGATAAAATCTATATCAGCAGATAGTTGTTCAGAAGATGCAAAGGTGGCCGGAGAAACAGGGAGATTTATTTTATGGCGAATCTGCTCGAAAAAAGGGCTGAATATAACGGGCTCAATCTTATGATTAATCAGCTCATCAAAAAACAACTGTACATCTCCGTAATGATCTTCTTCAATAATACGGCTGTATATAGCGACCTTCATGCTGAACGTTTAGAAACTCGAATTCTTGTTATGTAAATATAACCCGTTTTGCCCTATCTGGTTAAAGGACCATTCGAGCTTCAATGTAAAATCATACAAGGTAAGTATATCGAGACCAAAACCACCGGAGTAAAGCATTTTATTAGTCAACGGGTTATTATCGCCTGCCTGCGGGTTGTGCGCATAACCGGCATCGCCATAAATTTTTGCGAATATGCGAACAGGTATCACCCCTGAGCTTCGCCATTTGTTTGGCGGAATATTGATCTTGAAATTAAACACCTCTCTTGCTACATTTACTTCCAGCGTGCCGCCGGCAACGCCATCCATAACATAGTATTCATAACCCGGCATAATGAAGTCTCCATAACCCAGCAACTGCTGATTGACATAGGGTTGCTTAAACGGCAATTTAAGCATCGCATCGGCACGAAGACTTAAAAATGTTTTGGGAAATAGTATATAGTTAGCAGAACCTTTCGCCGTTATTTGCCATAAATTCATTTCTTTATTAAGCCCTTTTTTACTCAGTGTTAACTCACCTGCATATCCCTTTGTGGGGTAAGGAATATAATCGAGGTCAAAATAACTCATGATATAGTAAAACTCAGGATAACGGGCAACAGTATGTCCAAATTTGAAATAGGAAGGGTTGAGCTTTGCCACTGTATCGCTTATATTTTCCTGGTTGAATGCTATCCCGATACGATGTCTTGTTTTGATAGCGCGGCGATAGGTTACTTCACCATATGCCCGGTAAAAAGAACGGATAAAACCGGGATCTTTGAAAAACATCTGTTTATTATCTTCAGTTATATAATTTAATTCCCGGTTTTTACCAAGATCCATTCCAATATTCATTCCCCATTTCAACTGCCTGTCTATATATAACCTGTCATAATTTATAGATAACTGTTTCGTATAACCGTTTATCAGCCACACTCTCAGTTTATCGTTGAAACCCGTGAAATTGTTATACAACAGTTTAAGTCCATAATTGACCCGGTCGAAACTGAATTTATTTTCCACTATCCATTGATTCAGGTTTCTGTCTACGGGTTTGAAATAAGGTAAGGGAAAAATATACCAGCGTTCCTTTACATCCACCATCACATCTACATTGTATCCTTCAATACTTTTCAGCGCCACAATCACTTCGTGAAATAAGACCGTATTCATCAGCTGTCGACGGGCATCTTCAAATTTCCGGACAAGATCCTGCAGGCGAAAATGATCACCCGGTTTAAAAGGTATCTCACGAAGGATGATCTGGGGTTTTGTTTTTTTATTACCAGAAACAGAAATGGAACGAACTATAAATGGAGATTCATTTCCTGAAGTATCTGCCTGTAGATTTAATGGCTGATCCGGCACAGGCAATGAGGCGGCTCCCTGCTCCTGCGCCATGATTTTACAGCAGGATGCAAGTGATAATATAATTACCAGGCGATATTTCTTAACCCACTGTATCACTCAATCTCTGAAAGCAATAATTACTGATTAAGGAAAATTAATAGTTTGTTTGGTAAACGAGGGCTCAAATTTTCAGGTAATTCATAAGGTTGTCATAATTATTCCGCAGCTCATTTTCATATAATTCTTCACCAAAATAGTATTTCACATTGTATTCGTAACGCTGAAAAGTAGCGACAATGTCGGATATTTCCGGTTTGTCTACTTTAATCGTTACCTGGGTGAGGCCGGTTTGAGAGTCGGTAGTAGTATTTAGCTGCTTGATCTGTGCATCGTTGGATTCGATAATACGGCTGATCGCATTAAACGAGTAATCTTTCGCTTCCATTTCAAGAACGATAAGTCCCCCGGGGTCATTCACATTCATAAATGAGGAAGCTTGTTTCAGCAAATCAGCATAGGCAACTGTTCCTGTAATTTCATTTTCTTCATTGACCACGGGCACCACGCTATATCCATTTTCTACTGCCAGTTGAACAGCTTTCAGAAAATGTTCATTTTCTTTTACACTATTGAGAGAAAAAGATTGTTGTAATTCCTTTAGTTCTAGGTTATCATTATCTACCTGCAGCAGATCGTCTTCACTGATAAGTCCTACAAATTTTTCACCGTCAACAATCGGCAGGTGAGAGACATGACTTTCATTCATCATTTGCAGGGCCTGGTACACTTTGTCATGCAAGTGAAGATATGGTAGTACTTGTGAATGAAGGTCTCCTGTTAACATGGATAGCGGCCCTTTATTTATCAGCGAGACAGTAACAGTCAGGTAACTGTTGCAGGCTCATTGAGTTTTTTCAAAAATTTAAGCAAGATCGCATTGAATTCTTCCGGCACCTCCATCATCGGCGCGTGACCACATTTATCAATGAAATGAAGCTCACAGTTAGGAATCAACTTGTTAAATTCCCGTGCCACAAATGGCGGTGTTATCGTATCATTATTCCCCCATATTAATAACGTAGGTTGCTTGATTTGATTGAGTTCCTCACCCAAATTATTTCTGATGGCACTCTTGGCAAGGGCGATTATTTTGATCGCCTTAATGCGGTTATTTACAATGCCGTATACTTCGTCAACCAGTTCTTTTGTCGCTGTTTTGGGGTCATAAAACGTCAGCTCAGTCTTATTCTTTATATACTCATAATCTCCACGCTTGGGGTAAGTATCACCCATTCCGCTTTCAAAAAGACCCGAACTACCGGTAAGAATGACCGATTTTATTTTTTCGGGGTTCTTTAAAACATGTACGAGAGCGACATGCCCGCCCAATGAATTTCCTAGCAAATGAATATCAGTATAGCCTCTTGCATCAATGAATTTATTGACAAATTTGGCTAGCCCTCCTACAGAGGTATGCAGAATGTCCAGGTCGAATAAAGGCAGCAAGGGAACGATCACTTTATTATGGTGACGGAAGTACTCTATCAGGTCGCCGAAATTGCTTAAGGCGCCGAACAGACCGTGCAACAGCAGCAATGGTTCTCCATCGCCTTCTTCGACAAACCTGAACTTATCCTGCTGTTTAACTTCGTACTGCATACGTAACCGGTATGGTTAATTTTTGCTAAAATAAAAGATTTGGGGCAAAAATGCTATGGAATTGATTAGCAACAAACTATTTTTTAAGCAGCTTGCTTCGTGTGTTCCGAAATATTTCCAAAAAATGCTTCAAGTTTGGTAAACATATCTTTGAAAAAAGGAATCACAACAGCAAAGCCATCAATAGCTTTAGGCCCCCAGGGTTGTATAAACGACCACGTTTTCGATGCGACTATCACTTCCGGCTTCAACAATTTTACCTGCTGAGCATAAAATAAAACCACACTGAAAACAGTAATATACAACATTGCATAAACAATTATTCCACCTAATCTGTTCAGCCAGCCCAACATGGCAATTTCTATTGTCTTTTGTATAATAGCCGCGAGCCAGCGAACCAACAATGCGACCAGGATAAACACAAGAACAAAAGAAATAACCGGAAGCCACTTATCTGAAACTTTTACGCTTTGCCCGATATAACCGGCAACCACCGTCGATAATTTCATCGCTGCTGCAAGCCCCACAATAAACGCCAGCAATGAAAAGACAGCTACAATCAATCCTTTACGATAGCCCTTTACCAGGGCTATGATCATAAGAATCGTAAAGACCACATCGATAATCATATACAGGCACTGTCAGCTTATTTTGATAACAGCTCCTTTACCGTAGCAGAAATTGTTTTGCCATCTGCCTTACCGGAAAGCTTTTTTGTTGCCGCACCCATCACCTTACCCATATCTGCGGGCGATGATGCACCTGTCTCGGCTATTATTTTCGTCAATTCTTCCTTCAATTCATCTGCTGATAACTGTTGCGGAAGAAATTTCTCGATCACCTGAATTTCTTCCTGTTCTTTTTGCGCCAGGTCGCTCCTGTTCTGTTGCTGAAATATCTCCAATGAATCTTTTCGTTGCTTTACCAGTTTTTGCAGCAGTTTGATTTCATCGTCTTCTTTTAACTCTCCACCCGAACCTTCTGCAGTTTTCGCCAATATGATAGCCGCCTTTACGGCCCGCAGGCTGCGCACTGTTTTTTCGTCCTTTGCAAGCATGGCTGTCTTTAATTCCGCCATTATTTTTTGTTCGAGACCCATAATATACTATTTACGATTTTCGATCGAACATTTTCGATTTTATACAGTTTGCCAATAAATCCGGAATCTAAAACGGTCAATCCAAAATTATTTCGGTTACGCTTTGTTTTCTTTTAATTGTTTTTCCTGGAACTTATGATAAAAGTCGTGAGCAAACTTTTTCATGTCAGCCACAATTTCGGTATGGCGTGTCGCTCTTTCATATGTATCCGCCATCGTCATCATTGTCTGGTAAAAAAAGTCAGCCATCTCATCTACCATCATATCTTTTGTCCAGAGATCTATTCGTAAAGCTGCCTTTTCAGCACCATCCCAAAACGAAAGCATCATTGCCTTTGCCTTTTGTGCATTACCGGCTGTTGAGTCTGATGCCTGCCATTGAATGGTTTCAACCATACGGGTATCATCGAGCTTCACGTCTATATTAATTGTAGATTGATTCATTATGGAAATTTGAAAGGATGCAAAGGTAGGTCATTCAATGTAAAGAGTAACTAATCCAAACACTTGCTGATAAGGTGCCAGAGCTGCTCAGCAGTTTTTTCGGTTGTGTAACTGGCGGCAACTGTTTTACTCTTCTCCATTAATTCATTTCTTAACTTTTCATCTTTATATATCCGCATCATGCTTTCTGCAATATGCTGCGGGTCTTCGGGATTTACGCATAAAGCAGCACCGGCTGTTAACTCCTGCATTGCAGAATCCAACGATGTAATTATAGGAATACCCATTTTCATTGAAGCAATTATTGAAAAACAAAAGTCGTCCGTAAAAACGGGGTATATGAATGCATAGGCGGATGAAAGGATTATTAAAGCATCACGTTCGATGCTGTTATCTATTATTTTTACGTCAGCTTTGTATTTGTATTTTTCCAGTTGCGCTATGAAAGACGGGTCAGCGTTTGAACTTCTTCTGTAAATGATTAGTTGAAAATTGCTTTGTTGTCTTTTTTTAAACAACGAAAAAGCTTTCAAGAGGTTAATCAAATTTCCATTGGGATAAAATGATTCGATATAGTAGAAGAATTCTTTTCCCTCCGTATACTTAAGTTTTATTTCTTCTTTCAAATTGCTAGTTTGTTCTTTGTATAATCCGCAAACACCATTATAGATAGTATCTATTTTACCGGCCGCGGTAGAAAAGTTATTTGTTAATTTATTTTTTGTATTTGTTGAAAGCGCAAGTATCGCTTTCGCTTTTTGAAGAGCCTTGCCTGCATATTTATTATAAAAGCGCAATTGTTTTTTTGTATATAAACCAGGCCGGTGTAAAAAAAGAGGATCAT
>Ga0068865_100000912_pt1 | contig 16753 bp, 8 predicted proteins | sample KBSMisM12_FD_75293 | JGI IMG/M metagenome (GOLD analysis project Ga0068865, IMG submission 75293) | Miscanthus rhizosphere microbial communities from Kellogg Biological Station, Michigan, USA - KBS Miscanthus M1-2 | ecosystem: Host-associated > Plants > Roots > Rhizosphere > Soil ...
TCGCGTGCGGCATGCCGGCCGGGATCAGGATCGCCATCCCCTCGTCCAGCTTCTCGGGCCCGTGGCCCGTCGGCCCAAGGACGCGCGCGTGGCCCTTGAGCACGTAGAGCACCTCGTTGCCGGGGTGCTTGTGCATCGCGATCCGGTTGGCGGGGCCGATCGTCAGCTGCGTCAGCGCCGCCTTCTGCGCGCGCATCGTCGCCTCGTCGACCAGCAGCTTGACGGAGAACGGCGGCACCGGCGCCGGCGATCCCGCCTTCTTGCTGGGCGGCGCGGGCGGACCGTGATCGGGCGCGTCCTTCACCTTGACGGAGAACTGCGCGGCCTGTCCTTCGAACGCCAGCGGGACGATCACCGTGCTGCCCGGATCGATGCCGGCCAGCGTCCAGGTCGCCGCGCTCTCGGTCAGGCACGCCAGCAGCACCGGCGACTTCACGCCGTCGCTGGCGGGCGCCGCCTTGGTGACTCGGCCGCCCTCGCCCACGTCGACGGCCAGCTCGATCTTGCCGGATACGTCCAGCGTGTCGGCCAGCGCCTTCTCGAAGCAGCGGTTCACGTCGCCGCCGTGCTTCACCAGCGCCGATTGCAGGATGTCGGCGATGCGTGCCTCTTCCGTCTCCGCGCGCGCGTTGCCACGCGCCGGCGGAGGCGCGATCGCGACCAGCAGCAGAGCGCCTATGCCCAGCTTCGCCCGCGTCACGCCGCGGCTCCCTCGACCCGAGGCCGCAGCTCGCGTTCGATCCAGTCCACGATCGCCTGCGTCGACGTCCCGGGCGTGAAGATCGCCGCGACGCCCAGCGCCTTCAGCGCGGCCGCATCCTCGTCCGGCACGATGCCGCCTCCGAACACGACCACGTCTCGCGCCCCACGCGCCTTCAACGCGTCCAGCAGCGCCGGAAAATGCGTCATGTGTGCTCCCGACATCATGGACAGCCCGACCGCGTCGACAGATTCCTGCTGTGCGGCCGCCGCGATCATCTCGGCCGTCTGGTGTAGCCCGCTGTAAATGACCTCATACCCGGCGTCGGCCAGCGCCCGCGCCACGACCTTTGCGCCACGGTCGTGTCCGTCGAGCCCAGCCTTCGCGACCAGGATGCGCAGCTTCCGTTTCACGCGCGAAAGTCTACCAGTGATCGCCGCCCTCGTCGCGACGCGGCGATCACCGATCGGGACCCGACCGGACTCGATTACGGCGTCGGCGATGCGACGGCCGAGAGCAGCAACACCGCGCCGCCCTCTTTCCCGGGCGCGTCGGCGTCGACCACCAGGTGGTAGCGGCCCGCGGGAAGCTTCGTGAACACGAACGTGCCGGTGGCGGCGCCGCTGGTCATCACGCAGCCGTACTGCTTCCCGGCGTCGCACGCGAGCAGCGCGTTCTTGTTGTCGTAGAGTGCGAAGTCGTGGTTCCCGACCTGCGCCCACTGCAGCGTCACGTCGGCCGCCGCCGGCACCTGGAAGTCGACGACGCCGTCCTGGCCGCCTGGCACCCCCGCGCACGACGTCTTCTTCTGATCGTCCTTGGCCATCGCCGTCTGGATGACGATCGAGGCCGGCGTCCCGTCCAGCGGCAGCAGGCCCGCTTTCTGGTCGGGGGTGCAGGCGAACTTCGAGCAGGCGCTGTCGGTGACGCACTTCGTGTCGACGCAGTCGGCCGCGCCGTCGCCGTCGTCATCGATGCCGTTGTCGCAGATCTCGCGGACGATTTCCTGGACACCGGTCAGCGTCAGCGTGACTTTACCTTCGCTGCCCGCCTGGAACGCCTGAACGATCACGTTGTACGGCCCGGGCTGCAGCTCGGGCACCGAGTATCCGCACCCGAACGGCAGGATGGCCGGATCGACGCACACGATCTCGTGCTCGTCGCAGGCGTCCAGCGGTTGCACCTGGCGCGCCAGCGCGAGCACGTGCGAGCCGCCGTCCATGCAGTCGTGGCTGAGGCTCATCGGCTGCGTCAGGTTCACCCGCAGCACGATCTCCTTCCCGGTGCCGCGGCTGCATGACGTCGGGTACAGCGTGCCGCCCGTGCGCGTGTCGAAGGTGGTCGTGCGCCGCGTTCCCCACGAGAACGACCCGAGATCCATGTCGATCGCGCACGCCGGCGCCGGGCATCCCGCGACGCCGAAGCACATGGGATCGTCGCAATCGGTCAGGCCGTTGGCGTCGTCGTCGATCTTGTTGCCGCAGATCTCGACGCCGCGGCCGCTGAAGGCCGACAGGCGCAGGCTGATCGAGCCGGCCTTGCCCTTCTGCGCCTTCACGACGAACACATACCGGCCCGCGGGCATGTTGAGGAACGCGACCGCGTTGGCGGGGTCGTCCTCGAACGAGCAGGTGCGCTGGTCGGCGTCGCAGGCCAGCCCCGGCCCCGGCATCCGGTAGATCGCGAAGATGCTGCTCCCGGTCTGGTTGAACTCGACCTCCAGCCCGGCGGCCTCGGCCAGCGTGAACCCGATCGCGATGTCGCCGCCCGGCTGGCCCGCCGAGCAGGTCGACTGGTAGCTGTCGCTGGAGGTGGCGAGGTTCGCGCTCACGGTTCGCGCGGCGCCGTCGACCACCAGCGTGCCCACATTGACGTCGGGGCTGCACTGGAAGCCCACGCAGGACGTGTCGTTCTTGCAGGCGGCGTCCTGACAGTCGGTGAGACCGTTGCCGTCGTCGTCCCTGCCGTTGGCGCAGATCTCGGGCGTCGTGATCGATCCGGTCGACACGATGACCGTGGTGTTGCCCTGCAGCTTCGGATACGACTCGACGATCACGTAGTACACGCCGGGCGCCAGCGCCGAGAACGTCTTGGTCGCCATGGTCTGATCGCCGGCGGGGATGCAGGTGCCGACCGGGTTGCGGTCGCAGCGCTGGCTCGCCCCCGCGCGGAACAGGCCGACGACGTGCGCCGTGGTCGATCCCTGGAAGAAGTCGATGCGGACGTCCGCGGTCTCATCCAGCTGGAACCGGCCGACGCGTCCGACGCCGCCGGTCGGCGCGCAGCTCGCGTATCCGATCATGGCGCCGGTCGTGTTCATCTCCTTCTTCACGGTCGCGCCGTGGGCGGCGATCGTCCCGAAGTCGACGTCGACGGTGCACGAGACCGCGAGGCAGCCCGGGAACGTCGTGCATTGCGGATCGGCGCAGTCGACCAGGCTGTCTTTGTTGTCGTCGACGCCGTTGTCGCAGATCTCCATGCCCGTGTTCGGCTTGCAGGCGATGCTGCCCATGCAGTCCGGGTCGGCGCAGTCGACGCGGCCGTCATCGTCGTCGTCGAGGTTGTTGTTGCAGATCTCCATGCCGGGCGGCGCGCACTTCGGGTCGCCGAAGCAGCCGGGATCCTGACAGTCCGCGAGGTTGTTGCAGTTGTCGTCGATGCCGTTGCTGCAGATCTCCCGCTGCGACGTGCACGGATTGCCGCCGGTGCCACCGCGCCCCGCCGTCCCGGTCGTGCCGCCGCGCCCCGCGGTCCCCGTCGTCCCACCGCGGCCCGCCGTCCCGGTCGTGCCGCCGCGCCCCGCCGTCCCGGTCGTGCCGCCGCGACCCGCGGTCCCCGTCGTGCCGCCGCGACCCGCCGAGCCCGTCGTGCCGCCACGGTCGCCGATGCTGCCGCCGCTCCCGCCGATGCTCCCGCCGGCGCCGCCGCGCGCGCTGCTACCGCCGTGGCCGGCGCCGCCGTCCTCGACGGGGATGTCGCCGCCCGCGCCGCTGTGGTGGCGCGTGCTGAAAAGGTCGCTGCGCCCACAGGCCCCCACCCCGATCACCAGGGCGGTCAGCGCGGGCAATGAAGCAAAGCGAAGCGAACGACGCATGGGCCGAGAGTCTACATTAAGGTGCCTTCAGTAGTAGAAACGCGGGTCATGGAAACGCTTCGCGTGATGAACCCCGCGACCGGCCAGCTGATCCAGGAGGTCCCCGCCGCCGATGCCGCGATGGCGGCGGCTGCGATAGCGCGGGCCCGGGCTGCCCAGCCGGCCTGGGGCGGCCTGCCATTCCGGGAACGGGCGCGCATCCTGCGCCGGCTGGCCCGCGCCCTGCGCGACGACGCAACGTTCCTCGACACGCTGTGCGCGGAGAGCGGCAAGCCGCGCTACGAGGCCGAGAGCATCGAGCTTTTCTACACCCTCGAGCTGACGCGCTATTACACGGGCCGCGCCGGTCGCCGCGCGCTGGCCGACGACGTTCGCCGCCCGTTCGTGTTCGCCAACAAACGCGCGCGTGTCGTGCATCACGCTCGCGGCGTCGTGGCTGTCATCGGCCCGTGGAACTGGCCGCTGCTCAACAACTACGCCGATTGCGTCGCGCCGCTGACCGCCGGCAACGCGGTCGTGCTGAAACCGTCGGAGCACACGCCCCTGACGTCGCTGCGCATCGAAGCGCTGGCCCGTGACGCGGGCGTGCCCGAGGGCGTGTTCCAGGTGCTGCCCGGCCGGGGCGACGTGGGCGCGGCGCTCAGCGCGGCCGCCGACATGATCTTCTTCACCGGTAGCGCCGCCACCGGCAAGCAGGTAGCGCAGGCCGCCGCCGCGCGCCTGGTCCCGGCCGTGCTCGAGCTGGGCGGCAAGTCGCCCATGATCGTGCTCGCCGACGCCGATCTGGCGGCCGCCGCGCACGCCGCCGTGTTCAGCGGATTCGCGAACAGCGGCCAGGTCTGCATCCGGACCGAGCGCGTGCTCGTCGAGACCGCCGTCGCCGACCGCTTCATCGAGCTGGCCGCGGCGGAGATCGCGCGCCTGCGCCAGGCGCCGCCGCCGCTCGGCAAGCCGGACGCCACCGATGTCGACGTCGGGGCGGTCATCTTCGCGCCCCAGATCGACCGCGCCGAGAAACACATCGCGGACGCCGTCGCCCGCGGCGGGCGCGTCGTCACGGGCGGCGCGCGCCGCACCGATCTCCCGGGCCAGTTCTTCGCGCCGACGCTGATCGCCGACGCGACGCCCGAAATGGAGGTGATGCGCGAGGAAACCTTTGGGCCGGTGCTGCCGGTGATGCGCGTGCCCGACGCGGAGGCGGCGTTGCGCGTCGCGAACGACTCGCCCATGGGCCTCTCCGGCAGCGTCTGGTCAGGCGACGCCGCGCGCGCGTCCGCGCTCGCCCGGCGCCTGCAAGCGGGCAGTGTCTGCGTCAACGACGTGCTTGTGAATTACATGTGCGTCGAGGCGCCGCTGGGCGGCGTGAAGGCCAGCGGGAGCGGCTTCCGCCACGGCCCGGAAGGCCTGCGCCAGTTCTGCCGGCTCGAGACGATCGTCGAGGATCAGCCGCTGCTCGGCTGGGTGTCCCGGTGGGTCGCGCGCAACCTGACGTTCCCTTACAACCCGCGCGGCCAGCGCCTGCTGCGCTGGTTCATGAAGGTGATGTACTGACCTCGAAGCGCTGAATGCAGGCGAGCAGTTCGTCCAGATCGATCGGTTTCTTGATCGCGCCGTCGGTCTCCAGCGCGCGCGCTTTCTCCTCCATGCGGGCGTCGGCGCTGAGCAGCACCACCGGGACACCGCACAGCTGCGGATCGACTTTCTGGACCATGCGGAACTCCGAGCCGGTCATGCGCGGCATCATCAGGTCCAGCAGGATCAGCCCGGGCCGGTGGCCTGTGCGCAGGTAGTCGAGCGCCTGTTCGCCGTCGACGGCGCATTCGACCGTGTAGCCTTCGTCGCGAAGAGCCTCGGCCAGGGCTTCCCGGACGTCGAAGTCGTCCTCGACGAGCAGGATCGTGAAACAACCCACGTAAGGATTTTACCCGACGGGGACAGGCCCTGCTCCGTCGGAGACGCGGTGTTTCAGGGAACCAGCTCGACGTGGCTGAGCACGCCGAAGTGGTCCGACGGCCAAAGCCCATCCTGCGTGCGGCCCGTGCCGGGGTCGGTCCCCAGGACGGTCACGTCGTTGACGCGGAACCTTCCACGGTAGAGCACCAGATCGATGCGCTCGTTGGCGTTCGACGCGGGGTTCTTGAGGTCATCGGCCTGGCAGCAGGTGAAGCCCTCGCCGCTCCCCGCGTCGTTGAACGCATCGCGGTAGGAACCGCTGAGCAGCTGATACGAGGTCTTGCCCGGCGGGCTGTTGAAGTCGCCGAGAAGCAGCACGGGATCGGGCGTACCGGCCAGGTCCGCTACCAGCTCGGTGGCCTGCGTAGTCCCGATGAGCGGAATCGACTGGATCTCGAGGTGGCTGTTGGCGAAGGTGAAGTGCGCGTCGCCGACCGCCACGTCGGCGCGGCAGAACCCGCGCGTGAGCGTGATCGGCACGCCGGCCGAGCCGCCCGAATTGAACGACGCCTTGTTGTTGAAGTTCGCGGCGACGAAGTTCGACGTCTCGACCGTGTCGCGCGCGAGGATCACGTCGCGATCGGTGAGGCGCAGATCGAAGAGGCCGCCGGCGCCGTCGTTCACCGGCACCTCGGCATCCACGTTGGGCGATTCGCCCACGACGCGGTACCCGCCGCCCTGCCCTTCGATCTCCGCCGTGAGCGTCGCCAGGAAATCGAGCACCACCTCGGTCGCGTTGGCCGTGCCGTCGCCGGGCTGGTGGTCGCTCGGGACCTGGCGGCGGTACAGCGTCACCTCCTGGAGAGCGACGAGATCCGGCGCCGCCGCGACGATCTGGGCCGCCAGCACCTTCGCGCGCTCCGGAAAGTTCGAGGCCTGGACGTTCGCCCACAGGGTGGCGGTCGCGTCAGGAATAGCTTCCGGCGTGGTGAGCAGCGCGAGCGGCGTGATGTCGCTGCCCAGATAGAGGTTGTGCGTGAACACGCTGATGGGGGTGCCCGGACCGACGAGACCGCCGTCGTCGTCTTTCTTGCAGGCGGCCGTCGCGGTCGCGAGCAGCACGATTCCGAGCACCAGGCTCTTTCGCGAAGTCATGGCGAAGAGTGTACAGCGGGCGGCGCCGGATTGAGGCAAGCTGGCACCGGGACTCAGGGCCGTGATCGATCTTTGCTATTCCAACCGCACCGAGCCGCTGCTGGACGCGCTGGCGGACAACGTGGCGGCCACGCAGGCGACGCTTTACGACCCGGTCAACTTGCTGGTCCCGAACACGTTCGTCGCCAGCTATGTCGCGCAAGGCCTGGCGCGGCGGCGCGGGATCGCCGCCCACGTCAAGACGAACTTCCTGCGCGCGTTCCTGCGGGACATCGCGGCGGCCAGCGAGCCCGGCCTGCGGATCATCGATCGCGACGTGATCGAGGGCGAGCTGCTGGCCTTGTTCCACGACGACGCGCGCCTGGTACCGGCGGACCTCGGGCCGGTGCGCGGCTACCTGGAACCCGGCGACGGCGATCGCACGGCGCTGGATCGACGGCGCGCGCAGCTGGCGGCGCAGCTGGCCGAGCTGTTCGACGAATACGCGTACTCACGCCCCGACATGCTGGCGGTGTGGCGGAAGGGCGGCCTCGTCGCGGGGTGGAACGAGCCGTTGCAGCGATGGCAGCGCGCCGTGTGGCTGTCGCTGTTCGGGCGGACCGGGCGTTTCTCCGAGAAAGACGCCGCCACCCTGCCCGACTTCTTTGCGCGCACGCCGCACACGGCCCTGCGCGTGGCCGGCCCCGCGCACGTCTTCGGCATCTCGTTCGTCGCCCGGCTGTATCGATCGATCTTCGCCGCGCTGGCGCGGGCGACGTCGCTGTTCGTCTACACGCTGAATCCCTGCCGCGAGCTTTGGGAGGACCTTCAGCCGGTGCGGCGCTCGGGGCCGAAGCGGCGCGTGTCGGCGCGCCAGCTGGCGCTGGTGCTGGGCGACGAACCGGCCGCGGCGACGACGACGCCGCCGGCCGACGAGAACCCGCTGCTCGCGCTGTGGGGGCGACCCGGACGGGACAGCATCCGGCTGTACAACGACCTGTCCGACTGCAATTTCCGCGAGCGCTTCGACGATCCGTGCGCGGGCATAGCCGCGCCGACGTTGCTCGCCACCTTGCAACGCGAGGTTCTGGATCGCGCGCCGCGCGGGAGCAGCCCGGCGTCGCGCGACGACAGCCTGGTGCTGTTCGGGGCGCCCGACCCACGACGCGAGCTGGAGACCGTCGCCGCCGAGATCTGGTCGCTGCTGCGGCGTGACGCGACGCTGGACTTCGACGACTTCGCCGTCGTCGTGCCGGCCTCGTCGGCGGAGACGTATCTGCCGCTGGCGCGAGAGATCTTCACGGCCGCGTCCGAGCTGCCCCACACCGTGCTCGATTTGCCCTCGCCGGCCGAGGGCCACATCGTCGAGGCGATCGAGCTGCTGCTGGCGCTGCCGACCGGGCCGCTGGGCCGCCGCGATCTGCTGCCGCTGCTGATGCATCCGACGGTGGCGCGCCGCTTTCCGGACGTCGATCCGGAGGTGTTCCTCACGCTGTGCGAGGAGCTGGGCATCGTGCGCGGCGCCGACGGCGCCGATCTCGCCGACAGCTACGCCGACGACGATCGCGTCAGCTGGGATCAGGGTCTGCGGCGGCTGGCGCTGGGCGCGTTCCTCTCGGGCCCGCGCAGCGGCGAACAACGTCCGTTCTCTTACGCGGGCGGACGCGCGATCGCCGCCGAGCTGCCGGCCGGGGTCGAGCCGGCCGCCCGCGCGCTGGGCATCATCGCGCGCGAGCTGATCGATTTCGCGCGCACGGCGCGGACGACGATCGCGCCGGTCGCCGCGCACATGGACCTGTTGCGGCGCGCGCTGGCGTCGGCGATCCGTCCCGAGGGCGACGAGGAGCAGGCCGTGCTGCGCGATTGCTTCGTGGTGCTGGAACGGATCGCCGAGATCGCGCCTGCCGATCTCCAGGTCGGGTTCGCCGTCGCGGCGGAGCTGGTGCGCGCACGGCTGGGCGCCGCGCGGCGCCACGCGCGGTCTCCCCACGGCGTCATGATCGGCAGCCTCGCCCCGCTGCGCGCGCTGACGTTCCGGACCGTGTTCGTGGTCGGCCTCGACGAGCGGGTGTTCCCATCGGCGGAGGGATTCCGCGCGCTCGACCTGCGCGCGGCGGCGCGCCAGCCGGGTGACGTCACGCCGCGCGAGCAGGACGAATATTTGTTCCTGGAGACGCTGCTGTCCGCGCGGGAGCGGCTGCGGCTTTCGTACGTCGCCCGCGACGCCGTGACCGGCGAGCACAAGGACCCGTCGTCGACGGTGCTCGCGCTGTGCGACGTGCTCGCGTCCGGCCCCGACGGCGACGAGCTGGTCCGCGCGATCACGCGCCCGAACCCGCCGCTGGCGCGGCACGAGGACGATGCGGTGTGCGCGGTGATCCCGGCGGCAGCGCGCGAGCGACAGGCGGTCGCGCTCGGGCGATCGTTGCGTGATACGGCGCGCGTCATCCAGCTGCCGGGCACGGACGCGCTGGGCGCGTCGCTGGCGCCGGAGGCGTGGACCGCGCTGGCGGCTCCGCTCGGCCGACTCCCGCTGTCAAAGACGACCGAGGCGTCCCGGCGCGCGGTCACGACGCTGACGCTCGCCCAGCTGCGCCGCTTCCTGGAATGCCCGCTGCAGGCATCCGTGCGCGTGCTGCTACCGATGCGGGACGATGACGACGCGGACGACGACGCCGAGGCCGCCATGCGCGAGCGCGAGAACCTCGGCGACGTGCGCGTCCAGACGTTGCCCCTGCTGCGAGAGTTGCTCGGGCGCGCGCTCGACGTCGGGGCGACCGACGATGTCGCGCTCGCGGCGCGCTACGACGACTCGGTCGCGCGCCTTCGCCTCGATGGGACGCTGCCCTCCGGTCTCTTCGGCACGGTGGTCCGGGACCAGCATCTGATGTTCCTGCGATCCTGGCGCGAGGGGCTGCGCGAGGCGCTGGGCGGCCGCTTGCCGACGGGCCTCGCGCCGATCTGGTACGGCGACGCGCCGGAGCACCGGCGCGACATCAAACCCGCGCCGTCCATCCCGCTGGCTGTTCCGCTGGCGGACGGTGTTCGCAACATCTCGCTGTTCGGACAGACCGAACCGCTGACGCGGATCGACGGCGACGCGATGGCGCTGACTCTGGTCACGGAGCGAACACGCGACGACGACAGCGAGCGCGACCGCCTGCGCTCGTGGCTGACGCACCTGGCGCTCGCGGCGTCGGGCGTGGGCGCCGACCGCAAGCTGGTATCGCTCGCGCTCGGGGCCAACCGCGAAGGCGCGGCCCAGGTGAAGCGAACGACCTTCGCGCCTATGACGCAGGTGCAGGCTCTGGCAGTGCTGACCACGCTGGCAGGTGATCTGCTGGCTGGTGTCCACGCCTACCTGCTGCCCTGCGAGGGTGTCTTCACCTGGAAGCGGCGGCAACAGCGCGAGCAGGCGATGACGGTGCCCGAAGCGATCATGCTGGTGCGCGACGATGGGTTCACGCGCCTCAGCTCCGATCGGGGCCCCGTCGCCGACGCCCGCCGCTACGCCGTTCCCGACGAGCGCACGGCCGACGCGCATGTCGCGCGCCGCTTCGGACCGTATTTCGATTCGTTCCAGGAGCCGGCGTGACCAGCTCCTACGTCTATCCCTTTCCGGCCGAGCTCGCGGAGCTACCGCGTGACCGGCCCGCCGTCATCGAGGCATCGGCCGGCACCGGCAAGACCTACCTGATCGAGCATCTGGTCGTCGATAGGCTGGTGCGCGGCGAGGCCCGCATCGATGAGATGCTGGTCGTGACGTTCAGCGAACGCGCCGCGGGGGAGCTGGTCCGCCGGATCCGCGGACTGATCCGGCGGGTGCTCCGCGGCGCTCCGGCGACCGACGAACCCACCAGCGCGCACGTGTGGACGATCGACGCGGGCGCGCGTGACCGGCTGGAGGCGGCGACCCGCGGTCTGGACGTCGCCCCGATCTCGACCATCCACGCCTTCTGCCAGCGCATCCTGACGGAGCACGCGTTCGCGAGCGGCCGGCTGCTCGCCCAGAACGCTGTCGAGAGCCGCACCGCCTTCACCGCCGCGTTCGACGATGTCATCCGCGGCCGGCTCGCCGACGAAATGAACGCGCTGCTCGCGGCGTGGCTGGCGAACAGTGACATCCGCGCGATGGAGGACCTCCTCTATCGTGCCCGCGGCATCCGCTGCGACTGGGCGACGCCCTACGATCCCGCGCACATCGCGGTCGCGGCGCGCGCATTCGCCGCCAGTAACCTGGACGAAGCGCGAACGGTCACGATGCGTTCCATCAAGAACGCCGGCCGCGCAAAGGCGGTCGTGGCGCGGATCGATGCCTTGCACGCCGCGTGCACGCGGTTCGCTGACGACGGCGAGCCCGCCTGGTTGCTCGCCGCGGTGGACCGTCAGGTCCGCGAAAAGAACGTCTTCGAGTTCATATTCGACGCCGAGCGGCTGGGTGGCGCGCGCGACAAGCCCGGCGTCGCGCCGCTGCTCGACCACATCCAGGCGCTCGCCGACACGGCGGTGCCGCTGGCGACCGCGCTGGCCCAGCGCCTGGGCCCGCTGGTCGAGGAACGCCTGCGCGCGCGCAAGCGCGCCGCCGGCCTGTTCGACTTCGACGACATGTTGCTCCTCGTCGACGAGGCGCTGCGCGGGCCGCGTGGGGCCGAGCTGGTGGCAACGCTGCGCGCGCGCTTCCGCCTGGCCGTCATCGACGAGTTCCAGGACACAGACCCCGTGCAGTGGCAGATCTTCCGCGCGATCTTTCTGGACGGCAACGATCCGCGGCCGCTGTATCTGGTCGGCGATCCGAAGCAGTCGATCTACGGCTTCCGGGGCGCCGACGTGAGCACGTACGCCGGCGCGCGCGAGGCCGTCGACGCGCTGGGCGGCGTCCACCAGCTGGAGCGGAACTTCCGTTCCACGCCTGCGGTCATCGACACTTACAACGCGATCTTCGACCAGAACGCGAAGCGCCCCTTCTTCTCACCCGGTATGCGCTACGACCATCCCGTCAGGTACGGCGGCCACGAGAGCGAGCCCGTCGACCGCATGCGGCCGCTGACGCTCCTGCGCGTGCAGGCGGACGACGAGAGGAAGCTGCCGATGCGCGTGGTGCGGTCGCGCCTGGCGCGCGCGATCGCAGACGAGATCGCCGGCCTGCTCGCGGCAGCCGACGTCAAGAGTGCGCGCGAGATCTTCGTCCTGACGCGCACGCGCAAGGAATCCCAGGCCGTCGCCGACAAGCTGGCCGGACGCGGGATCCCCGCGGTGCTGGCCGCGCAGGAGGGTCTCTACGAAACCGAGGAGGCGCGCCATGTGCGCGACTTGCTGCGCGCGATCGCGGATCCGCACGATCCGGCCAAGCGCCTGCGCGCCTGGCTGACCCCGTTCTTCGGGCTTTCGCTGGCGGATCTGCCGGTCGCGGCCGCCGGCGCCGACCAACCGCTGATCGATCGCGTGATCGCGTGGCACGCCGCAGCCCAGAGCGGCGATCTCGCGGATCTGTTCGGCTGCATCCTCGACGAGAGCGGCCTGGCCCGACGCGAGCTGTTCGCGGGCGATGCCCTGCGCCGGCTCACCAACTATCGCCAGCTGTTCGAACTGCTGGCGCTCGACGCCGCGCGCGCCCGGCGCCCGCTGGGCGACGTCGCCCGCCGTCTCGCCGCCCTGGTCGCGAGGCTGGCCGTTCCGCAGCCCGAAGAAGGCAACACGTTACGCGCGGAGGGTGATCGCGATGCGGTGCAGATCATGACGATGCACCGGGCGAAGGGCCTGGAGGCCGACGTCGTGTTCGTGTACGGCGGCTTCAACCTCGCGGCGCGCGATGTGGTGCGCAGCTTCGTCGACCAAGACGGGCAGCGGCGCCGGATGGCGGGAACGCCGCGCCTCCCCGGAGTTCTCGACCTCATCAAGCGCGAGCGCGACGGCGAGGATCAACGCCTCTACTACGTCGCGCTGACACGCGCGCGCAAGCGCCTCTACCTCCCCTATTCCGGCGACGTCCCCGAGGGTGATCCGTCGCCGTTCGACAAGCCGCCGCGCGAGGACCTTTGGAAATTGAACGGCGGCTACCGGCACGTCAACCGGCGGTTGCACGAGCTGATCAGCGAACCGGACACGCGCCGCTTGCTGGACCCGCATCAGATCGTGATCGATGCGCATGCAGGCGACGACCCGGCGCCGATCGGAGCGGCCGCGGCGCTGGCGGCCTGGCGGCCCGCGCCCGGCGCCATCGCGTCGATCGACGCCGACCCGGCGCTGGCGGCGCTGCGCCGCGCGCGCGCCGGCGCGACGACGACGTCGTACAGCCGCATCAAGCAGGCCCACGGTGGGTATCGCCCGCCCACAGAGGTCCTGGACGAGGTCGCGGCGCCCGCCGACGCCCATGACGGCGAGGGCGAACTGCGGGGCGGGGCCAGCACTGGCATCTTCCTGCACGCGTTGCTGGAGGTGCTGCCGCTGCCGACGCTGCTCGAGACGCCCGCGCTGGACGCCTGGGCCGCGCGCGACGACGTTCGCGCGATCGCCGAGCCGTTGCTGCGCCGGCACGGCCGCGCCCCCGACGAGATCCGGCCCGCGCTGCGTCTCGCCCACACCTCGCTGACCGCGGCGCTCCCCGTCGTCGGCGGCGAGCTGCCGGGGCTCGCGCACGCGGCGCGCACGGCGCGCGAGATGGAGTTCCTTTTCCCCTTCCCCGCCGAGGCCGGCGGCGCCGACCGCGGGTACGTGAAGGGGTTCGTCGATCTCATCTTCGAGCACGAGGGCCGATCGTATTTCGGCGACTGGAAGACCGACCGCCTTCCGGCCTGGGACGCCGCCACGGTCGGCGCCCACGTCGAAGCGAACTACGCGCTGCAAGAGCGCCTGTACGCGCTGGCGCTGCTGCGCATGCTCGACATCACCGACGCGGCCGCATACGAGGCCCGCTTCGGCGGCACGCTTTACGTCTTCGTGCGCGGCCTCGGCCGTTCGCCCGAGGCGATCCGCAGCCGGCGCCCCACCTTCGACGAGATCACCCGCTGGCAGAGCGAGCTCGCCGCCGCGCTCGAGACAGGAGACGCGTCATGAGCGCGGTAGACGACGCCTCCGCCTGGCCGCCCGAATGGGCGCGCGATCTGATTCCGGCCGGCGCCGACATCGACGAAGCGTCGCGCTACCTGGCCCTCGAAGCGGGCCGGTGGCCTGAGCTGCCCCGTGACAATCGGCGCGCCTTCACGCTGGTCGTGCTCGCGTCCCTCGATTCGCGCGGCGGCGGAGCGACGCGCCTGGATCTGTCCACGCTCGGCGCGCGACTGGCCCGGCTGGGCGTGAGCGACGACGATCGCGGCGCCGCCCTGCACCTGGCGGAGAGGCGGCTCGCGCTGCCCGCGCTGGCGGACTTCGTCGGGCGGCCGGGCGACTACCGGCCGTTCATCATCGACGGCGGCTTCCTCTACCACGAGCGCGATCTGCGGCTGGAGCAGCGCCTGGCCGACGGGCTGACCGCCCGCCTGTCCGCGCCCGAGGGCCCGCCCGCGACCGGCGCCGTCGCGTGGGGAGCCGGCGAGCTTCGCTCGCCGCGTACCATCGCGGGAGGGTTTGGGAACCCTCCCAGGGTTCCCATCTCGATAGCCGGCAAGTGGACCAAGCAGCAGGCGGCCGCGATCGACGCCGCGAACCGCCGCTCGCTGACTGTCGTGACCGGCGGCCCGGGCACCGGCAAGACGGCGCTCATCGGCGGCATCGTCCGCGCCTGGATGGCGGCCGGCATCGCCAGCGAGCGAATCGCCATCGCCGCGCCCACGGGAAAAGCGGCCAACCGCATCGCCGAGCTCCTCTCCTCCGATTCCGATGCGCCTCAGCCGGGCACGCTGCACCGGCTGCTCGGCCTGTCCGGCGGCGCCGTTCGGCTTCGCGGCGGCGAGTTCCGCCATCACGAGAACCGCCCCCTCCCCCACCGCGCGGTCATCGTAGACGAGGCGTCGATGGTCGGCCTCGCGTTGATGGACCAGCTGTCGCGCGCGCTGGCGCCCGACGCCCGCCTGGTTCTGATCGGCGACGGCGATCAGCTGCCCGCGGTCGACGTGGGCAGCGTGTTCCGCGATCTGGTCGCTGCGGTCCCGGCATCGACGTTCCGCCTCACCGAGAGCCACCGCATGGACCCGGCCGACCCCGCCGGCGCGGCCGTGCTCGACGCCGCCCAGGCGATCGCCGCCGGCAATCTGGGCGCGCGCGGCACACCCGCCATTCGCCACCCGGATGACCTGGCCTTCAGCGGCTTCGCGTGCCTGGAATCCGAGGCGGCGACGCCGCAAGGTGCGCGGCGCGCGCTCTCGGCCTTCATCGACCGCTGGTACACGACGTGGATCCGTCCCGGCGCCGACGCCGCCCGCCAGAGCTTCGCGCTGTCGCCCGGCCGCGACGACGAGATCGACCCGGCAGCCGCGACCGCGGTGATGGCCGCGCTCGAGCGCCAGCAACGGTCGCGCTTGCTGACCATCACCCGCGCCGGCTTCGCAGGCGCCGATCGGATCAACGTCGACCTCGCGCAGCGCGCGGCGACCGACGCCGGCCTGCCCGCGCCTGCCGGCGGTGAGATCCTGCCCGGCACCCCGGTGATGATCACGCGCAACGACTACGATCGGGGTCTCTACAACGGCGACCAGGGGGTGGTCTTGTCGGTCGTCCATGGCCCAGGAGATCGGCCCGCGCCCGCCGCGGTCTTCCCGCGCGGTGGAACGCTGGTGCCGTTTCCGCTCGCCGCCCTGCACGGCGCGCTGGCGGTCGCGTATGCGTCGACCGTGCACAAAGCACAAGGGTCCGAGCTGGATCACGCGGCGCTGATCCTGCCCGACGCGGACATGCCGCTGCTGTCGCGCGAGCTGGTCTACACGGCGGTGACACGCGTCCGCCGGTCGATCACCGTCGTCGGCCGGCGCGCGCTGCTCGACCAAGCGGTGGCCCGCCCGCTGGAACGTTCGTCCGGCCTCGGCGAGCGTCTCGCGCCTCGCTGAAGCGCGTCGAAGGTAACTCGGATAAGGGCCGCAAATTACGCGGCGGTAACGGCCCCTTAGGGGCGCAGCCTTCAGGGGCTACTACGTCGGTCATCCGCCGCTACGCCGCAGCGGCACCGTGCTTGCAATCTGGTCCGACCGGGCTTCGAACTTCCACAGGTGGGGATGACATGAGCGGGGTCGTCGAGGCGGTGGAACACGAGGAACGTTTCGTTCTCACGCGGGCGCAGGTGACGCGATTCTTCGCGGCCGTCGGCGCGCGCGCGGCGGTCGAAACTTACGATCAGGCCAGGCCGATCGCGTATACGCGCACGACCTATTTCGATACGGACGATTCGCGTTACCTGCGATCGTGCCAGGGATCGATCGCGCGCCGGCTGCGCCTGCGCGAGTACGCAATGGCGGCATCGCTGGAGGACGTTCCGGTGCTGTCCGCGACCGCATGTCTCGAGCTGAAGCAGAACACGGGCACCGCGCGATCGAAGGTGCGCATCCAGGCGTCCCCCACTTTGCTGCGGCAGTTGATCGAACGGCGCGGCATTCGGGATCCGGCGTTCACATCGCTGGACCAGCTCACGGCGCTGGCGACGCTCGAGGCAGAGCTTGCGACGCCAAGCATCGCGCCGCGCCTGACCACCTGGTACCGGCGCGCGTCGCTGACGGCCGAGTCGGGCCGCCTGCGCATCACGCTGGACGAGCGGCTGACCTTCTGCCGCCCACAGATCGTGGGCGTCGTCGGCGCCGAAGTGGCGCCCAGCGCGGCGGACGTGGTCGCGCCCGGCCCGGCGCGGATCCTGGAGATCAAGTACTGGGGCGACCGACCCGCGTGGCTGGCGCGCGCGCTCGAGGGGCTGGAACCGGCCCACGACTTCTCGAAGTTCAAGATGGGAATGGCGGCCATCACGCGAAAGCTGGAGTCGCTGGTCCGCCCGATCATAGATGACGCCGCGGTTG